>CETG01096573.1_pt1 | contig 39071 bp, 40 predicted proteins | sample 361471 | NCBI WGS metagenome assembly CETG01 (sample SAMEA2622696, study PRJEB7988) | marine metagenome | isolation source: saline water (ENVO:00002010), including | reverse complement strand
GATGAAGGCTATGTAAGACTTCTAGCTGATGCAATGCTTGGAGATCCTACATTGTTTACCAGAAGTGATGAAGTTGAAGCAGCCTGGCGACTATATACACCTTTATTAGAGTTAATAGAAGATGTTCCATGGCAGCTACCTATTTACCAATATGAATCAAGAACTTGGGGGCCAGCAGAGTCAGACTCTCTACTAGCAAAAGATCATCTTCTTTGGCGACGTCCATAAGCGATAAACACTCTCCGTAATCTTCTATTCATGTCACCACAACTCACTGTTCAAACACCTCTGCAATTACCTCCTTCAGAGATTCCAAGTTATTTAGAACAATTATGGTCCAATAATGAAACAGGCAATAAAGGAGCAAATACTTTTTCTCTGCTCATATGGCAACCAGCATGGATGGAGCAAAAACTTATAAAAAGTGGGAAAATCAAAGGTCCTATCCTTGGTAATCAGCGTTTAGAAATTATTGAAGCCGCTAGAAAAGTTGTTATAGAAGAAAATCTGCCACACAGTACGCCACCATTAGATACCAAAGTTTCTTCCTCTCTCTCATTAAACGAGAATAAAAAAGGAACAGAAGACCTAAGAGGCCAACATATTGATACAGCAATTAGCGAATTACAGCCAAGAAGATTAATTACTCTTGCTCCAACAATAGAAGTTCAAAATCAACTTGAAACACTAGTGGCAGCATACTGCCCCCTACTTGAAGAAGGAGGAGGAAAAGCCGCATGTGGAGATGTAGTTGTACTTCGTGGAGATTTAAAATCTCTAAAAAATAGCCTTGGGATTCTTAAAGGATTAGTTCCCAAAGATCTACCTTCATGGCTCTGGTGGAATGGCAACCTTGATGATGCACCTGACCTCCTAGAAAAACTTGCTATTTCAAACCGAAGATTAATAATTGATACCGCATTAGGTCACCCTAAAAGATGCTTGGATTTACTAAAAGAAAAATTAGAAGTTGGTCATGCAGTCAATGACTTGAACTGGTTAAGGCTAAGGAGTTGGAGAGAAACCTTGGCAATGGTATTTGATCCACTACATCGCAGAAGTTCATTAAATGAAGTCATCAATTTAGATATTGATATTGAAGGTAGCCATCCTGTGCAAGGTCTCTTACTAGTAGCATGGATTGCCAATAGATTAGATTGGAAATTAAGTGAATGTTGCCATAAAAAAGGGAAAACGATAGAGGCAAAATTTACTCGACCAGATAAAAAAATTGTAAATTTCCGCCTTACACCATTACCCGTCGGTAAACCAAGTATTCATCCAGGACAGATAGTAGGCCTACGATTAATTTCCAGGCCAGAAAAAAATCCAGAAAAAGCAGTTTGTGTGATTCTTGCTTCAGAATCTGGCGAATGCATGAGACTTGAGGCTGGCGGAATGGCTAGTATGGAATTAGTTGAAGAAGTAGTTCCAATTCAATGTAATGCCGTGGAAATGGATGTTGCTCGTCTACTTTCAAGTAGTCGAGGAAGTTCCAGCCCTTTACTTTATGAAGCAACTCCGTTAGCCTCTCAATTACTAGATTTAAGCGAAGAGGCTAAATAATCATTTAATTCTTTTCTTTTTATCTGAACAATATGGCTTGTGTAATTACTGCTCCATCTAGTAGTAGTGGTAAAACATTGTTAAGCCTCATTCTTGCAGGATGGGCAAAGAGTAATGGCATAAGTATACAACCTTTTAAAGTTGGACCTGATTACTTAGACTCTCAACTCCTAAGTGCTATTTCTAAACGTACTTGCAGAAATCTAGATTTAATTTTATGTCCTAAATCTTGGGTAAGCAATAGTTTCCATACTTATGGATCTACAGCTGAACTAAGCTTAATTGAAGGAGTGATGGGTTTATTTGATGGCATTGGCTCTAGCGATAAAGGAAGTACGGCCAATATTGCTAAGTATCTCAACCTGCCAGTAGTCTTAACTATTAATGCAAAAGGTCAAGCGGCTTCATTAGCTGCTTTAGTAAAAGGGTTTCAGAATCAAGACCCATCATTAAAACTTGCAGGGGTCGTAGTCAATCATGTAAATAGCTTCAGGCATAAAGAATTATTAAGAGAAGTTCTCGATTCAATTAATGTAAAAATGCTTGGATCATTACCTAGTCATCAAGAGTTGGCATTGCCTAGTAGGCATTTAGGATTAATACAAGCACATGAAATACAGGACATTGATAAACGCTTATATTCATGGGTAAGAATAGCGGAGGAGAATCTAGATCTCAAAGCATTTAAACAGCTATTAAAAGCCCCTCAAAAAGTCCAAACTCAAATTGATGCGAATCAATTTTTTCATGAAAATAAAAATGCCCTTAAACAATACCCAATAGCAATCGCAGAAGATAAAGCATTTAATTTTCAATACCCCGAAATGAAAGAATGCCTTAAAGCTTTAGGATTAACATTAATTAATTGGTTACCTACTAAAAATGAACCTATTCCTAATGAAGCAAAAGGCTTAATCATTCCAGGTGGATTCCCTGAACAATATGCACAAGAAATAAGTTCCTGTTCAACTAGCCTAAGTTCTCTTAAATCAATGTTTGGAAAATATCCAATCTATGCTGAATGTGGAGGAATGATGCTCCTAGGTAACTCAATCAAAGATTTAAATGGTCAAATTCATCCTATGTCTGGCCTACTTCCCTTTAACGCAAAAAGAGGTCAATTAGAAGTAGGTTATAGAGAACTAAAAGCTCTTGATAACAGCTTGATATTAAAAAAAGGAGATGAATTGATTGGCCATGAATTCCATTACTGGGAACTTGATCCAATTACTTCAAAGAAACCAAGTCCGAATATCCATTATCCATGGGAAGTTAGTGGCTGGAGAGTAACGCCTTTCAAAGAAGGTTGGGCTAATAATTACTTACATGCAAGTTGGATACATCTGCATTGGCCCAGCTCACCAAATATCATAAATTCATGGTTGCGTTCTATAGAAAACTTGGCTTTTCATCAGAAAAATTCTCACCTCTAAAACAACACATCAATTATAAATAGGTATTAAATTGATTCTCCCAAATATTTTTACAGTCAGGGTCTAAATCGTTTCCTATCAACCAAACTCCTTTACTTGCCCTCGTCACAGCGACATAAGCCAATTGTCTTCTTAAAGGAAGATTGTCCGGCCAAAACACATCTGAAGCTACAAAAACATTTTCAAAAGTGCTCCCTTGACTTCTGTGAACTGTTAACACAGATGCAGGACCAACAGAAGCAAAAGCATCTCTTATAGAAAAGAAAATTCGCCAAAAATTCTTCCTCTCATTTTTATCTGCTTGTTTTGCTATATCACCTAATCTTTTCAAATAAACATCTAAGGATTTTCTTGCTTTTGATCCAAGCTGAGGAAGGAGTCTAAGTGAAAAAACTCTTTCCTCGCTTCGAACTTTTGCTATTAAAGTATCAATCATAGGTGAACTTAAATCGTTCTGGTTAATCAACCCTAAATCTCTTAGGTCACAACTTTCAGGAGTAATATCTATAACAATAATCTCCCGATTTGAACTGATCAGCATATCTGGTTCCTCGCCAGAAGCTACATTCTCAATTGAAGAAGCTGCCATGACAGGTTTTCTCGTGATTAATACTTCTCCTGGTAAAACAGGTAATTGATCTGCCATTTCGCCGTGTATAGCACGTCTCGCATGAGGGACTAATTGCTCTAAGACTCTGTTGGTATAACAAAGAATTCTTGCCTTATCTGGATTATTATTTTCAAAGGCTGTTTTTAAAGATGATTTTGCTTCATTCAACCAAGTTTTCTTATCTAAGCTTGCTAATGATCCTTGTTTAGTCTTAATCAAAGATAGACATGGAGGATTTACACAAGGGATCACATCGTTCCTTATACATGTTGCTAATTTCAAGATAGGTCCATGATGACGGACTACTTCGTCAAGATGAGCCACATTGATATTATTCATCGAAAAAAGAGGGCTCACCACTTCTCCAACTGGAGGCAACTGAGCAGGATCCCCTACAAATACAAGTCTCGTTTTAGACAAGTATGCACATCTAATAGCTATTTCTAAAAGAGTGCTATCAATCATTGATGCCTCATCTATAATAACTAAAGATAAATCATCTAAGGAATGAGCCGTCTGCTTTGTCTCTTCGCATAATTCAATATCTGCTCTTCTCTTAAGTTTCAGTCGAAGCAATCTATGAATAGTAGATGGATACCATATTGGCCTCAGTTCTTCTCCTTTAAGAGCTTTTCGTAAAACTCCCACAGCTTTATGAGTAGGTGCTGCGACAGTCCAACATAACTTCTTTTTATCAGCTAATTTAAGAAATTTCATTGCAAGAAATGTTTTTCCACTTCCTGCATATCCACTCAGAAGAAAAGGTTCTCCCATAATGTCTTTCTCAAGCCATTGAGAAAATTTTTTTACAGCCTCTTTCTGATCATTAGTTAATTTAGAAGTCAACTGAAATTAATCCCTCTAAAGTATTGAACCTATCGCCGAATGAATTGTATGAATCAAATCAACAGGAGAGCCTATAAATACAATCCCTGGTAAGGCAACAGTTGGTCCCAAAAGACTACCCACAATTACCTCAGTACGAGTATGTCCAAGATTTTCTTTTAAAGTCTTTGTAGTGTTAGCTGATTCATTAGTATTAATTAATTTGTTAACCATCGATGCTGTTTGACCAGCGGCTCTTCGAATTCCACTTGCATCATACATAACAATAAAAGCTATTGTCGCTGCGAGAGCAAAAACCGGATCATCAAATCCGAGATCAAGACCTAGACCCGAGGTAGTCCCCGTAACCAATGCCGCATGACTTGAAGGCATTCCACCTGTTTCAAATAACACGCCAGGTCGCCATTTACCATGATTTAACAACTCAAAAACAAGTTTAGACAATTGAGCCAATCCACAAGCAATAAGGCCCCAAGTTAAAACTTCATTATCGAATAATCCTAAAAATATAGTAGTGGAAGGAGTCGAAAGATTCATCTATCTCTGTTAGTTATGTAATCAGCTAAGGCCAAAAGAGGAAGAGAAGTTTTTTTCCATGGCTCAAGAACAGTTTTAGCTTTTAAAATCAACTCATTAGCTCTTTCCCTAGATTTTTCTAGTCCTAATAACTTTGGATATGTTGTTTTATCAGCCAAAAGATCCTTTCCAGCTGTTTTACCAAGGACATCGCTACTTGAAGTTACATCAAGAATATCGTCGATTATTTGAAAAGCTAATCCGATGCCATTGGCATAAATAGAAAGTGCCTCTAAAAGTTCCTTCTTTGCTCCTCCAATTAATGCTCCACAAATGACGCTAGCCCTCAATAATGCACCTGTTTTATGAAGATGTATATATTCTAATGTCTCCAAGTCAACTTCCTTACCCTCACTTTCTAAATCTACAACTTGTCCACCTACCAAGCCAGGTGCACCAGATGCCAAAGAAAGTTCTGCAACAACATTTAAAAGACGGTCACTAGATACATTAGGAGAACGAATAGCAATCATTTCAAAAGCTCGTGTCAACAAAGCATCCCCTGCAAGAATGGCAATAGCATCTCCATACACCTTATGGTTCGTAGGCATTCCACGCCGGAGATCGTCATTATCCATAGCCGGAAGATCATCATGGATTAATGACATCGTATGAATCATCTCTAATGCCACAGCAGTAGGCATTGCTCTAGCTGGATCACATCCTGCCAATTGACAAGAAGCCAAGCAAAGGATCGGCCTTAGCCTTTTGCCGCCAGCGAGAAGGGAGTACCTCATGGCATCTCTTAATAAAGCTGGCTCTTCTAATCCGAGAGAATGATCTAAAGCATCTTCTACAAGGACTTTGGATTTTGACAAATAATCGCCAAAGTCAAAAGAGGAAATAACCTTTTCAGACATATACAAAATCTCCTTTGCAGAATTCTCTCAGGCATAATGACTTCATGGGAGAAGATCACGAAGAGTAAATTTTAAATCACAATGTTGTTGCCACATACTGACAGTATTTACTAATAACATTGCAACTGTCATAGGACCTACTCCACCAGGTACAGGGGTGATTGCACTAACTATTGGAAAAACTTGTTCTAAGTTCACATCACCACAAAGCTTATAAGAAGGGTCTTGGGAATCATTTGCCTTGCAGGGAATTCGATGAATTCCAACATCAATTACTACGGAATCATTTTTCACATAATTTGCATCAATTAGATTAGGCTTACCAGCTGCTACTACGAGCAAATCAGCTTCTTTAGTTAAAGCCGCTAAATCTCCTGTACGTGAATGAGCAACTGTTACTGTTGCATTTGCAGCTTGGAGCATTAATGCCATAGGTTGACCTACAAGAATACTCCTTCCAATAACAACAGCTCTTTTACCTTCTAAAGAAATTTTATTGTTTTTTAATAGGCTCATAACTCCAGCAGGGGTACATGACCTAGGACCGAAATCTCCTTTTAATAATTTCCCCAAATTCAAAGGATGCAAACCATCAGCATCTTTATCAGGTCTTATAGCATTTAAGAAATCATCAGAATGAAAAGAATCTGGTAAAGGCAATTGGAGAAGTATTCCATCAACCTTTTCATCTTCATTTAAGTTGTAAATTAGTTCAAGAAGATTATTTCTTGACATTTCTACGTCTAGATTAAATCCAAAACTTTTTACTCCTATCCTTGAGCAGGCCTTTTCTTTATTTTTTACGTAAACTGCACTTGCTGGATCATCGCCAACTCTAATAACAGCAAGACCAGGTTGCCTTCCTGCCTTATCTATACCTAAATTAATCTCATGAATAAGTCTTTGCTCAACATCCTTGGCAACTCTCTTGCCATCAATCTTAAATCCCATAAAAAGCAAACAAGCTTAATAAGAACATGCATTCATTAAATAGCTAGGGTTTTGTTCTGTTTCCAAACTCTGTGGCACAAATAACAAGCTTAAAAAAACTATGGCGTCAATGGCTTGGCAGCCAATCTCCCAGACGTTCTATCCTCCGATGGAGTTCAGCAGATAAGGCCTGCCTGCTGATGATCTGCCTAGTAATAGCAATTGTCTCAAGCTATAAATTACTTTCAGTTCCAGATTTAAAACCAGGAAATCTTTCTCCATTTGACGCTATTGCTCCTAAAGAAGATTTAGTTACTGATAGCAATGCATTACAAAAAAAACGTTCAGAGCTTTTACCTTTAACTTTTGTACAAGTAATTGACAAACAACAAAACGAGATATTACTAAAAGAATTAGTTAATCAAATTCAAGCAATAATCGGCTATACAAAAAACAGTGATTTCGAGCGATTAAATATAAATTTATCTGAAGAAGAAAAAATATGGCTTTTAAGTCAACCAGAAAAAAGCAAATTAGAGTGGATGGATAAAATAATTATATCTTCGAAAAGAATTTTGAGTCAAGGGCTTGTTAAGAACTTAGCAAATGAACAATTCAAAGAATCTGCAGCTCTTCAATTATCAATATTATCTGAAGAAAGAAATCCTGGGATATCAATAGGTAGCAAATTAATTTCTACAACTTTTAAAGGCGAAACAAATCTTCGACATGATCCTGCAAAAAGTCAAAAATTGTTTGAAGAGCAAATCTCAAAATATGGAATCCCAAAACATCCATTAATAAAAAAGGGCGATCTAATTATTAAAAAAGGTCAAGAAATAAGCCAAAAAAAATTTGATATACTTGCCCATTTTGGACTGATTAAAAGAAGTCCAAGACCAATTGAATGGTTAGTTAAATTTGCTGAAGCTTTATCCAGTTGTGGAATTTTAATATTAATAATGAAAAGAGAAAAACCTAGACTAAAAGCTCGACAAGCCCTGCTTTCACTGGGATTACTTTTAATTGTTCAATCTATAAAGATATGGTTTGGTGGAGCGGTAAGTCCCTTAGCAATAATTGTCCCCCCAACTCTTCTTCTATCTCAAGGAATAGGAACTGCTTCTGCTCTCACATGGATGGCAATTGCAAGCCTTGTATGGCCTTTACCAATAAGCAGTCTAGGAGATGGAAGATTAATGGTTGCATCATTTGCAGCCGCTTTAGTTGCATTCTTCGGTGGAAGAATGAGGAGTAGGGCTCAACTCCTTCAAATAGCAGTATTAGTGCCTTTTATCGCTTTAAGCATAGAGTGGTTTTTATTACGGAATCAACTGTCTTTATCAAGTATAAATTCAGGAAAATTATTTACAAATCCAGAAATGCTGCTGTCAGAGGCATTAGTAGTAGGGGCAATGCTGATGTTTACAATCCTTCTAATACCAATAATAGAAAATACTTTTGGCCTCTTAACAAGTGCAAGATTAATGGAACTTGCAGATCAAGAAAGGCCTCTCCTTAGGAGGCTTTCAAAAGAAGCTCCTGGAACCTTCGAGCACACTCTTATGATTTGTGGCCTGGCTGAAGAAGGAGCCAGAAGTATTGGAGCTGATATAGATCTTATAAGAACAGGTGCTCTTTACCATGATGTTGGGAAATTACATGCACCAGAATGGTTTATAGAAAATCAGGAAGATGGAATTAATCCACATGAACAAATTAAAGACCCCTTTAGAAGTGCTGAAGTTTTACAAGCACATGTAGATGAAGGGCTAAAACTTGCAAAACGTTATCGCTTACCAAGTGCAATAGCTGATTTCATACCCGAACATCAAGGCACACTAAAAATGGGCTATTTTTTACATCAAGCTAGAGAAAAAGATCCATCTATTTCCGAAAATAAATTCCGCTATAAAGGTCCTACTCCTCAATCAAAAGAAACGGCAATTCTTATGCTCGCAGACGGATGTGAAGCTGCTCTAAGATCTCTTGAGGCTAGTGCAACTGACTTAGAAGCATTTTCAACAATACGTAAAATCATTCAATCACGGCAAAGAGACGGACAACTCTCTCAAAGCAATCTAACTAGAGCAGAAATCGAATTAATTATAAGAGGATTTGTAAGAGTATGGAGAAGGATGAGACATCGGAGACTTAAATACCCTGTATCTAATACAGGCAAGTTTCATTAAATAAACATTTAATAATATTATCTACTGAATGATTAAAGCCTAATTCTTCTATGACCAGGTCTACACCAATAAATCAAAGCGATTATATTCAAAAAAGATATTAACAATGACAATCCACTTAGACCTAAAATATCACCTTCGTCTATTAATCGATAAATTCCATAAGGTAATGTTCCTGAAACGGCCATAGACAAAGCAATTATTGACATAATCACACCCCAACGCCTTTCTGCAAAAAGTCCTGAAGCCGCAACTATCCCTACAACAGCTGCTGGCCAGCCAAGGAAAATAGCTGCCCATAGATTTGCCCATTGCAGTGGGGGACCTGAACTCACAACAAATGCAATAAAAGGTATTGCAGCAATATTTGCCAGCAAGCCAATCCAGGTAAATGTCCAATAAAACTTTAAACTACTTCTCATCTACAAAACATTTGCTTCTACTAAATTAATCAAAGGTTAGAGAAATTAACAAATAAATTAAAAGGTTTTAGTTATTGAAATAACTAATTTAATAACAGAGTAAATTAATTAAGCCTCAAATTATAAAAAATTATAATTTCAACTTTTTCTTGAATAAGTATTCTGATAATAAATAGTTCGCCATGATCCATTATTAGTCTTAACTTCTACACCAATAGATCTATCATTCAGTGACCCATTGAGACCCTGGCCATTACACCAGGTTTCTGCAGCCCCGATAGCAGCATCTATTGATTCATATGGAGCATCTAAAACTTTATGAGGGGTACCATCTAATCCGATCAATCTATAAGTACTCTTAGTTGTTGTCATAAATCAATAATTCAATGAAATCATCCTATAGGTATAGGTATGTATATGAACATTAGTAAAAATACCCTTTTATTGCTCAAATTGATTGAGATTTTTCAGGTTGCACATTATCTTGCTGAGGATGAATTCTGTTTTTACTCTTAAATGAAAGAACTCTATTAAGTGCATTTACATAAGCCTGAGCTGCCGCTACTACTACATCAGTATCTGCTGAATGACCAGAAAAAAGTTTTTTCTGATACCTAACTCTAATAGTCACCTCACCTAAAGCATCAATTCCTTCAGTAACAGATTTCACAGAGAACTCAATAAGTTCATTTGAAATATCAACTAAAGAGTCTAGAGCTCTTACAACAGCATCAACAGGACCAGTCCCAAGTGATACTGAAGTTTTCTCAGTCCCATCCTGATCAACAACAGTCACCGTAGCTGTAGGTCTAAGAGAAGTTCCACAACTAACTTGAACCAAACGCAATTGAAAAAGAGCTTCTGGTTGTTGAACCTGCTCACTCACAATTGCTTCTAAATCCCTATCGGTGATTTCTCTTTTTCTATCCGCTAAATCTTTAAATCTTGCAAAAGCATCATTTAAATCTTCTCTACTTAAGTCATAACCTAGCTCTTCTAATCTTGCCCTGACAGCACTTCTGCCACTTAACTTTCCTAAAGAAATTTTATTGTCAGTCAACCCTATTGTTCTTGCATCAACTATTTCATAGGTAAGACGATTTTTTAATACTCCATCCTGATGAATTCCTGATTCATGAGCAAAAGCATTAGCACCAACAATTGCTTTATTGGGCTGCACTATCATCCCAGTTAGGTTTGAAACTAATCTTGAAGTTTTAGTAATTTCTTCCGTTCTAATAGCAGTAAGTGGGGTTGGACTATTTGGTTGTCTCCCAAAAAAAGGATTGTAATAAGCCCTTCTCACATGCAAAGCCATAACTAATTCTTCTAAAGCTGCATTTCCTGCTCTTTCACCAATGCCATTAATCGTGCATTCAAGTTGCCTTGCCCCATTTTTTACAGCTTCTAGAAAATTGGCTACCGCCAGTCCCAAATCATTATGTCCATGTACAGATAAAATAGTCTCATCGATATTTGGAACGTTTGAATTTATTCCTTTAATAAGCTCACCAAATTCTGATGGAGTTGTATACCCAACTGTATCTGGAATATTGATCGTGCCTGCCCCAGCTGCTATGGCAAGCTCAATTACTTCATAAAGAAACTCAGGATCACTTCTAGCGGCATCCTCACAGGAAAATTCAATATCATCAACCAAAGACTTTGCATATTGCACCATTTCAGGAACTATCGATAAAACTTCATTTCTGGTTTTACGGAGTTTATGTTCAAGATGTATATCACTAGTTGCTATAAATGTATGAATCCTTTTCCTTGGTGCAGGGGCAACTGCATCGGCACAAGCTTTAATATCAGATTTTGAGGCACGTGATAATCCACAAATAATTGGACCTTCTTCTCCTCCTACAACTTCTGCAATTTTTTGAACAGCAGCAAAATCTCCTTGACTAGCGAAAGGGAAGCCAGCTTCTATTACATCTACACCCAACCTTGCTAATTGTTGAGCAATAGCAAGTTTTTCTTCTAAATTTAAGCTGGCACCAGGAGATTGTTCCCCATCTCTCAAGGTTGTATCAAAAATCAAAATTCGGCCTGGATCTTTGGCCATAAATTTATACCTAGATGCTATTAGTCAAAAATAGTATGACTAAATTTAGTCTAATAGATTTAACCAAAGAGTATAAATCTATTGCAAATAAAAAATGATTTATCACAGATGAATTATCTCAAAAAATCTTTTCTTTTAAAGAATCTAATGAAAACCTAAGAAAACTATCAATAGCATCCTAAAATTAGCTTTCTAGTGAAATAAACTTTGGCCAAAGGTAAACTAGCAATAATTCTCCATGCTCACTTGCCTTATGTAAGATCAGCTAAGCCTGGATCGCTAGAAGAAGATTGGTTTTTCCAGGCCTTAATGGAGTGCTACTTACCCTTATTAAAAACACTTGAAGATTCAGCTTCCTCTGAAAAACAGAATCCCAAAATTACAATTAGTCTCTCGCCTACCCTATTATCTTTATTGGATGACCATGAGCTAAAGGAACGTTACCCTAGTTGGCTCAAGCTCCGAATAGAATTATTAAAAGACCTACCTAAGAAATATTTAAAAGTTGTAAAACAACTGAGAGAAAGAATTTTAACTCAAATAGATGTTTGGGAAAATCATAATGAGAATATAATTAGACGTTTCTCAAAACTTCAGCAATCAGGTGTTATTGATATTCTTACTTGTGCGGCAACTCATGGATATCTTCCTCTTTTGAGAGAGAATCCAGAGGCTATAAGAGGCCAATTAAAAACGGCTGTAAGAGAACATAAAAGATTATTAGGAACAAATCCACTTGGAGTATGGTTACCAGAATGCGCTTACTATGAAGGCCTTGATTCTCTAATCAGAGAAGCGGGATTGCGTTACGCGATCCTTGATGGTCATGGCATATTGCATGCAACTCCTAGGCCTCGATATGGAACTTACTCTCCTATATGTAGCAAAAAAGGAGTTGCATTTTTTGGCCGTGATAGCAAATCAACCCTTCCCGTATGGTCTTCACAACATGGTTATCCAGGACATCCTGATTATCGTGAATTTCATAGAGACCTAGGTTGGGATCTAACTTCTAAAGAACTAAAAAAACTAGGCTTAAATGAAGCGAGGCCATTAGGAATAAAGCTTTATAAGGTAACTAATCAAAGAATATCTTTAGATAAAAAAAATATTTATGATCCCAAAAAAGCATCTAAAACCATAAAGAATCATGCAAAAGAATATTTAAAAGATCGAGAAAAGCAACTACTTGAACTAAATAAAACAATTAAAATAGATCCTATTTTAGTAGCACCATTTGATGCCGAACTTTTTGGCCATTGGTGGTTTGAAGGTCCTCAATTCCTATCAGAAATTTTCAACCAATCAAAAAATTATTCCATAGAACTTACACATCTTAAAGATAAGCTTTCTTGCAGGGAAAACCTACAGCTATGCGATCCTTCTCCTTCAAGTTGGGGGCAAGGTGGATATCATCATTATTGGACAAATGAAACTAATTCATGGATTATTCCTCAATGGAATAAAGCCTCAAGAGCAATGATTAAGATATGTTCAACAGGCTTATCAAAAGAGTCCGATATAAGAATTCTTCGTCAAGCAGCTCGCGAATTATTATTAAGCCAATCATCTGATTGGAGTTTTATTATAAAAGCAGATACAACTACTCAACTTGCTAAAGAAAGGATTTCGAAGCATTTGAAGCATTTTTGGTCATTAATTAATGCTATAGAAGGCAAAATAAATATCTCAAACGAAGAATTAGTTCAAATTGAATTAGAGGATTCTTTATTCCCTCTTATTCAGCCTAACGATTGGTGCAAAAGATAATCTTCAGATAAATTAAAACCCAATCATACCTAGTCTAACTTCTAATGGTGCCATATAAAACAGCCTTAGCATTACGATTATCAATTTAGGAAGAGGCAATGTATTAGCCAAAAAGCCTGACCAATCTTTCTTTGGTAATTTAAAAAATGCTATAAAAAATTTCCTCAATAATGCTTCATCAAAACTCATTAATCTTTTAAGACCAAATTGGTATAAACGATGACGCTGAACAAGCTCTGGAGTCCACAAAGAGTTCCATCCCCTCTGAGCCAATTTCAAAGAATCTAATTTCGGATCGATCTCTATTGCTTCTGCCAATGCCTTAGCCAAAGTAGGGGCTCTCCGCAAAAGAGCTCCAACCATGTATCCCGATGCAGGGTGCACCATGCTCGCAGAGCCTCCAAAAGCCAGAAGGGATTGATCAAGAAAAGGAAGAGGTAAATTCATTGGGAAAAGACAATTTTCCTCATGAATAATTTCTTTAATTTCTATTCCTCGATGAGAAAGTCTTGAATAAAGCCTTTTTTCCAATATTTCTTTTGAAAGAGGGGGAGCACAAGCTAAAGAGGTTTCTTCAACAAAAAAAACACCATCTCCAAAATCCATTGCATATAAAAATGATGGAGGTTGCTTTAATTCTTCTTGATTAAGATGATCTGGCCGAAAGTCCATTAAAACGAATTGGTCTAATTCAACTGGTGGAGAATTGAAACGTCCAACTATCCCATATGCAGCCTGTTGGGCAACTTGACCTTTATTGGGTCTTAAGACAAAAGGACTTTTATGACCAATAGCATCAATAACGATTCTTGCTAAATATCTATTTCCAGAAATACAGGTAACTTCAGTATTTTTTTCTGTAAATGAAATTTTTTCAACTGTTTCTATTTGCCATTCCAGTCCATTACATTTTTCTAACAATGATTGCTGAAGTAAAACTGGATCAAATAATCCATAGTCAAAATTATGCTGAACTGGCAATACGCCATCTAAATTAAGTCCATTACCAAAATAACTAACTGTATTTTTCCAACGGTATTCCAATAAAGATTCCAAACCTAAAGATTCAAGTTCTTCAGCCCATATTCCATAAGTATTTGACCATGGAGTTCTTGGAGAGTTAGTTGCCAGTGCACTTACTTTTAAACCTTGCTGCACTAATTCGGAAGCAATACATAATGCTGCTGGACCAGCTCCCATAACCAAAACATCTGCACAATTTTTCAATTTCAATCACCACTTATCTTTTTTGAAGATTCAATTTCATTACTAGCTTCTATTTCATCATCTTGAACTTCTTCTGATTCATGAGGAACTAATACAACTTCTGAAAGACGATCTCCTTCATCAAGTCTTTGCAAACGAACTCCTGTAGCAGCTCTAGATTGTTGAGAAATTTTATCTGCACTTGTCCGAACAATTACTCCCCGTTCACTTACGAATAAAAGTTCCTCTCCTTTTCCCAATACTCTTAAACCAACTAATTCATCGTCCTTAATTCTAAATTTTATTGCTCTTAGGCCCATTCCAGCTCTCTTCTGAAGTCGGAATTGAGTAACCGGGACACGTTTACCGAGACCATTAGCAGAAGCCACCAATACCCAAGGGCCTTCATTAACATTTAATCCATCAGAAACTTCATCATTTTCCTCAGGAGCCTCATCGATTCTGTCAGCTAATTCTACTGGTAGAACATCCATTCCTACCAAAGAATCTCCTGATCGTAAATTCATAGATCTAACTCCTCTTGCCGTTCTACCAAGTGGCCTTAATTCATTTTCATTTAATCGAAAATGAATAGTCATACCTGATTTAGAACCAATCAATACGCTATCTCCAGCTACAGCCAAACGCACCCAAATAAGAGCGTCTCCCTCTTCTAATCCAATAGCAATTAAACCATTTGAGCGAATTTTGCTAAAAGATGACAACGGTGTTCTCTTTATAAAGCCACCTTTAGTAAGCATTAATAGATAATTATCTTCATCAAAGGATGAGACTGAAACCAATGAAGTTATTTCTTCCTCTCTAGGGATAGGAAGAAGCTGGACAATTGGTGTTCCTTTTGCAGTACGACTACATTGAGGAACCCTATAAGCAGGTAACGCATAAGAAACGCCTCTATCGCTAAAGAGCAAAAGAGTGTCATGATCATTGCAACTAATAAATAACTTAACTTCTTCCTCACCTTGACTACGAGTACCTGCTTTTCCTCTTGTACCTCTACTAGTTGCTTCAAACTCATTTACAGGCATTCTTTTTAAATATCCAGTTGCTGTTAATAAAACAACTGATCTATCATTAGCTATTAAATCAATATCTTCTAAACCAGCTCCAAGATTAAGTATCTCAGTTTTTCTAGGAGAATTATATTTATCATATATTTTAGATAATTCATCTTGTATTATTCCTAATACTCTTTCTTGTCTATCTAAAATATCTTTAAAATCCTTTATTTTAACTAATAATTCTTCATGCTCTAATCTTATTTTATCAGACTCTAATGCAGTCAATCTTCTTAATTGCATCTGCAAAATCGCGTCAGATTGGACCTCTGTAAGTCCATGATTAACTTGAAGCTGCTCCCTAGCTTGTGAAGCATCAGGAGCTGATCTAATTAAATTAATTATTTCATCAAGATTAGAAAGAGCTAAAAGCAATCCTAATAAAATATGGTTTCTTTCCTCTGCTTTATTTAGCAAATATCTTGTTCTTTTTTCAATAGTTTTAACTCTAAAATCTAAAAAGACTTCTAACATCTTTCTAATAGAAAGAGTTAGAGGTTCTCCATTAACTAGCGCCAACATATTTGCACTAAAGTTACTTTGTAAAGGTGTTAATTTAAAAAGATTATTTAAGACTACCTGTGGGTATGCATCTCGCCTCAACTCTACAACAATCCTCATTCCATCTCGATCACTTTCATCTCTGATATCACTTATTCCCTCTAACTTTTTATCATTAACCATATCCGCAATTCGCTCAATAAGAGCTGCTTTATTTGTTTGAAATGGAAGTTCTGTTATAACAACTGCATCTCTATCTGGCCTTCCAGGAGATTCAATAGACTCTATCTTTGCAACTCCTCTCATTGTTATTGAACCTCGACCAGATATATACGTTTCATTAATTCCATTACGTCCTAAAATTTGTCCTCCAGTTGGAAAATCTGGACCGGTAATTATTTTCATCAAATCATCATCTGACAATTCTGGATCTAGTATTAATGCTTTTAATCCATTAATTAATTCGCCAAGATTATGAGGAGGAATATTTGTAGCCATTCCTACAGCGATTCCGGAAGAGCCATTCAATAAAAGTTGAGGGATTCTTGCTGGTAATACTGTCGGTTCTTGCTGAGAACCATCAAAGTTATCTATAAATTCAACTGTTTCCGATTCAATATCTTCCAATAAACTTTCAGTAGTCAAAGATTGAAGACGCGATTCTGTATACCTCATTGCCGCTGGAGGGTCATTATCAACAGATCCAAAATTTCCATGGCCATCAATTAATGGCATTTGCATTGAGAAATTTTGAGCCATTCGAACTAACGCGTCATATACAGCTGTATCTCCATGAGGGTGATATTTACCAAGGACTTCCCCAACAACACGAGCACATTTTCTGTAAGGCCTGTCACTTGTCAAACCAAGCTCATACATTGCATAAAGAATTCTTCTATGCACTGGCTTTAAGCCATCCCTAGCATCAGGCAAAGCACGTCCAACAATCACACTCATCGCATATTCCAAATAGGAACGCGACATTTCATTTCTTAAATCTGTCTGGATGATCCGATCATCGGAATCGCCGGGACCATTGTTATTCGGTCCCACTGGATCAGCCATGTAATAGTCTTTTACCAACCCTTAGAATATCTCGATAACTACTAACTGGATAGTAATTTTGTCCAAACAAATGCACTTTAGTTTTTGATAATGCTTTCTATTGATCTATTAAAGAGCGCTCAGAATCAAAATCACTTATAAAAGTGACCAATGAATCACTCTTTTAGAACAATTTCAGGCATTGCCGTAACAAAAAATTTTCCATCCAAAAAATAAACTCTGATTCATCTTTAAAGATCTTTCAAAAATCTATTAGCAATTAAAAATCATATCTTTTAAGCTGAAAAATTGACAAAATTTCCTTTAGGAGAAAGGCTTTTGATAGAAACAACTGGAAATCTCAGCTCTCAAATTCTGTAAAAACATCAAAATAAAATTATTAAATTAAATCATCTATTCAGAACAAACAATGCTTTTTACGCATCAGTTGGTAGTTTTACGGGAACTTATTTAAGCCAAATGTGAATATTCAACTTGGACGTTCTAAGCAAGTGCGTCGAGCATATGGCATCGACGAAGTGGCCCTAGTTCCAGGGGCCAGGACTGTCGATCCTCAAATTGCAGACCCAAGCTGGCGCATTGGTCCATATAAAAGAGATATTCCTATAATTGCTAGCGCAATGGATGGAGTTGTTGATGTTGAGATGGCCGTAGCCTTATCAAAACTTGGTGCTCTAGGTGTTTTAAACCTTGAGGGGGTTCAAACAAGATATGAAGATCCAAAACCAGTTCTGGAGAAAATTTCAACAGTCAGTAAAGATAAATTTATTCCTTTGATGCAAGAAATTTATAGTCAGCCAATCAAAGAAGATCTTATAAAAAAACGTATTGAACAAATTAAAAGTCTTGGAGGTATTGCTTCAGTTAGTGGAACTCCTATAGCGGCATTGCGTTATAAAGAAATTATCAAAGAAGCGGGGACAGATATTTTCTTTCTCCAAGCGACTGTTGTATCTACAGAACATATTGGGAAAGAAGGCGGCGCAAAGTTAAATCTGAAAGAATTGTGTGAGGATTTGGATATCCCAGTAGTTGTCGGGAACTGTGTTACTTATGAAGTAGCCCTAAAACTCATGAGATCTGGAGCTGCTGCAATACTTGTTGGAATTGGCCCAGGAGCTGCTTGCACATCCAGAGGAGTTCTAGGTATAGGTGTACCTCAAGCGACCGCAATTGCAGATTGCTCAGCAGCTAGAGATGAATACCAAATAGAAAGTGGGAAATATGTCCCAGTGTTGGCTGATGGAGGAATTATTACAGGAGGAGATATCTGTAAATGCATAGCTTGTGGCGCTGATGCCGTAATGATTGGCTCGCCAATTGCCAGAGCTGAAGAAGCTCCTGGGAAAGGTTTCCACTGGGGTATGGCTACACCTAGTCCTGTTTTACCACGAGGTACAAGAATTAAAGTTGGCTCTACTGGAAGCTTGGAAAGGATTCTTTGCGGTCCTGCACTGCTTGACGATGGAACACATAATCTTTTAGGTGCAATAAAAACCTCAATGGGTACTCTTGGCGCTAAAACAATCAAAGAAATGCAACAAGTTGAAGTTGTAATTGCTCCTTCTCTTCTCACCGAAGGCAAGGTTTATCAAAAAGCACAACAACTAGGTATGGGTAAATAAATATTTTTCAGACTTAAAATTATCTAAAAATTCAAGAAGGAGTAATATTAATTCGTGTAGGCCTTTGCCCACACACTCCTCACACAACCTTGCCCGACGCGTTCGGGCTTTCTGTTTTGTCTAAAAAAAGTCACAGTTAAAATACGTTAGTGATGGCAGTATGCCGTTTATCATGCAAAATACTATTTATAAATTGTTCTTCATAACACTCAAACGGTATGTCAAGTGCTCCTGCAGTTACTGATTCCTCTTTTGAACAGGAAGTCCTCCAGAGCGACGTACCTGTATTAGTGGACTTTTGGGCTCCTTGGTGCGGACCTTGTCGAATGGTCGCACCAATTGTTGAAGAGATCTCCAAAGATTTCGAAGGTAAAATCAAAGTTTTCAAACTCAATACTGATGAGAATCCAAATGTTGCAAGTCAATATGGAATAAGAAGTATTCCTACTTTAATGATTTTTAAAGGTGGGCAAAAAGTAGATACTGTTGTTGGGGCTGTTCCAAAGGCAACTCTTTCCGGAACCATTTCTAAGCATCTTTAAATTTCAAAGGATCATAAACTTCAAAATTAATTTGAACTTAAGAAACAAATGAGAATCAAAAAGTGTCCATAGTAATAGGTTTAATTGATTATGGGATGGGAAACCTTTACTCAGTTAATCAAGCATTTAATAGATTAAATAAACTAGTAATACCAATAACAAATCCAAGTCATTTAGATAAATGTAATGCCTTGGTTTTACCTGGAGTGGGTTCTTTTGATCCTGCAATGGAAAATCTTACTAAAACAAAATTAATTCCGCATATAAAACATTGGGCAGATGAAGGGAAACCATTTCTTGGAATATGCCTTGGATTACAATTACTTTTCGAATCTAGTGAAGAAGGAAAACATAAAGGTCTTGGAATGATCAAAGGAAGAGTTAAGAGACTCCCAAATAATCAAAAAGAGAGAATTCCTCATATGGGTTGGTCAGAACTAAAGAAAGTGAAAAATTGTCCTCTTTTAGAAATAAAAACCAAACAAAATTGGATGTATTTTGTTCACTCATATTCAGCAATTGTAGAAGATAAGCAAAATCTATCTGCAACAGTATCTTTTGGGGATCTAGATATTACAGCGATTGTCTGGAAAGATAATATTGGAGCCTGTCAATTCCATCCTGAAAAGTCTGGGAAAGAGGGAGAAAGAATGCTTTCAAATTGGCTCAAATGGCTCGAAAAATTAAACTAGTATCTCTTGAAAAATAAATTAAGACTTATTTGTGGAAAAGTTATAACTAGTCCAAAAGGACTACATACAAGGCCCACAACTTCCAAGGTAAGAGAAGCTGTAATGAATATTCTTCAAGGAAAGTTGAAGAATTCTCATTGGTTAGATCTTTGCAGTGGAAGTGGAATAATGGCATGTGAAGCTATTGAAAAAGGTGCGCAAAGAGTTCTTTGTATTGAATCAAATAAAGAATCTGCTCAAATATGCAAATCAAATCTCATCTCAATATCTTCAGGTTTAACTTCCAAAACTCACACACAAGTGGTATGTTCTGATGTTCTAAAAATTCTTAAAAAAAGATGTTCTGATGAATCGTTTAACTTTAATAAGGACTTTCCATACAACGATAATCGATTCGATTTAGTTTATATAGACCCGCCTTATAATTCTGGAATTTATTCTTCAATCTTAGATAACCTAATTATTGGCAATTGGCTAAAAAAAGAATCAATTGTGATTTGCGAGTTTTCAAAAACGCTTATCCCTGATATTTCATCGAAGTGGCTAAAAATAAATAAAAAATTATATGGCAATACTGGACTATTTTTTCTTACTCCCAATCAGGCATTCCACTTCCACGTCGATACTGATTCCATGCGGCCACAAAAAGTCCAAGAATAGTAATGGGAACCAGACCCAATACAATGCCACAAAGAAGTGGTTCGATCATTTTTCTCTTGATTTCATGATTATTGATAACAATTCTTTCATGTCATAGCTGTTTTCGTGACAAATCCGTCATTAATCGCTGCAGTTAATTCTTTAATCAGCAAAAACCTGAATAGCGTTTTGAGACGATCTTGTTAGTTTTTTGTACATTAAGTATTTTCTTTTGGTATCTCTTAAATCATTCATATCAATCTATAAAAGCCACATTAAACTAAAGAGGCTCTCTAAAAAAAATAAATAGGTTTTTAAAAATGAGCAGTGTTGGATGGCATGGAATCGAATCACAATCATTGCTTAGTTCTGATTTAAACAAATTGAGCTATCAACTTTTATACAAGAAAATAATTATCCATTTCTTACAAGCTTTAACTCCTCCTAAAGGAAGTTTTCAACTCAACTCGCTATTTTTGGTTGATGTGATTACTTATATGCATTCTTTGAATCATTAAATCAATGAAACAAGAACTAATAAAAATTGTTCTTGTAGAGCCTCAGGGTTCGCTTAATCTTGGAAGCGTTGCAAGAGTTTGCAAAAATTTTGGTATAACTGACTTAAGACTAGTTTCGCCACGCTGCAATCCTAATGATCTAGAGGCTAACAAAATGGCCTTAAAAGGAAGAAACATCCTTAAGAAGGCTACTAAACATAAATCTCTGCTAGAAGCTATTTCAGATTGCCCAAGAGTAATTGCAACTTGTGGAAGAACGGATCATGGTGATATTCCTATTACCCCTACTGAAGACGCATTGAAATGGGGTTTATCAAGTGCAGGCAACACTCCAACTGCAATTATTTTTGGAAGAGAAGATAGAGGTCTTACAAATCAAGAACTATTGTTAGCTAATAAGGTTTTAAGTTTGCAAACTTCTGATAGTTATCGTTCACTCAATCTTTCTCATTCAGTGGCCATAGTCCTGCATGAATTACTACGTTTAAACGAAAATGAGTTAAATTCAAAAGTTGGTTCAGAAAATAATCCTGCACTTCCGAATCAACTTGATAATTTTCTAAATGATGCCAAAAGCCTCTTACTAGAAATTGGTTTTTTATTAGACCACACTTCTGAGGCAAGGATGAATAAGATTCGAAGCTTACTTCAAAGAGCAGAAGTAAGGGCCGAAGAAGTTTCATTAATTAGAGGAATTGTTCGGCAAGTTAGATGGGCCATTAAAAATAAAAAATCCTAGCTTAAATTTGAAAGATACGGTTAAAGTAGTTTAAATAGTAAGAATGCAAGATCAAGAAAAATTGAATAAATACCTAAAAAGCTTTTTAAATCTCAGTTTACTTGGAATAGGTATAGGAGTACTAATAGGATCATTACTCCAAATTACTTATAGTGAGAGTACAAAAAACACAAAATTGATAAGAACAAAAAATAATCACTTAATTCAAAGATCAAATCCTCTGAAATTTAATTTTTCTGATAATCCTAAAGAAATTATAGAATTAAGCACTAAATTGAAAGATATAGCTAGCAAATATGAAGATTTAGATTCAAGTGCTTTCTTGTTATTACTTGATAAGAATCAATTTGCTGAATTTTATTCTAAAAAAATCCTACCAGCCGCAAGCACAATAAAAATTCCTATTTTGTTAATAGCACTTGAAATGATTGATAATGGAGAATTACTTTTAAATGAAGAGATAAAACTAGAAAAAGAATTAATTGGAGGCGGTGCAGGATGGATGGCATATGAGCCAATTGGAAATAAGTTTCCTGTTTATGAATTAGCAAATGAAATGATCAGAATTAGTGATAATACAGCTACAAATTTATTAATTAAACGTTTAGGGGGTATTAATAAAATCAATACTCGCTTCAAAGAGATTGGTCTAGAATCTACTCAAATTAAAAATCTTCTTCCAGATTTAGAAGGAACTAATACAACTTCTACAAAAGATCTCGCATATTCTATTAATTTAGTTGAAACCAATCAATTTTTAAGCACTAAAACAAGAGACTTATTTAGAGAAATCCTAAGTAGCTCAAAATCAAATAACATGCTACCCAAAGCTATCCTAACTAGTCTTGGAGAAGATGATGGAGATATTGATTACAAACTATCTATAAAAGGTTATAGGGTTTATAACAAAACAGGTGATATTGGTATTACTTATGCTGATGCCGGCTTAATACAGTTACCTGACAATACAAGAGTAGTTGCTAGTTTCATCGTTAAAGGTCCTTTTAATGATCGACGTTCTCCAGAACTCATTAGAGAAATGGCAACTGCAATGGTCAAAGTAATTAAACCCCTATCGGAAGAAAATCCATGAAAACCTTATTTGTTGAAAATTATTATTTATCTGCTTTTTTTAAAATAAATAACCTTTAAGACACCTACCTATGAAACAATCCATCTCAACAGAATTTTTTAACCAGTGAGTACAACTAGGAAGCGCAGAGTATTCCCTTTCACAGCCGTAATTGGTCAGGAAGAAATGAAGCTAGCTCTATTACTCAACGTTATAGACCCAAGAATAGGCGGGGTAATGATAATGGGCGATAGAGGCACAGGCAAAACTACAACTATTAGAGCACTGGCGGATTTACTTCCAGCAATATCAGTTGTAAGCGGTGATCCTTATAACAGCTCTCCTTCAGATCCAGATCTACAAAGCACAGATGTTCGTCAACGTTTAGAGAACGGAGAAGATCTAGTTACTGGAGAAAGGAAAGTTCCTATGGTAGACCTACCACTAGGAGCAACAGAAGACCGACTATGTGGAACTATTGATATTGAAAAAGCACTAAGTGAAGGAGTTAGAGCTTTTGAGCCAGGCCTTCTAGCAAAAGCAAATAGAGGTTTGCTATATGTTGATGAGGTGAATCTGCTAGATGACCATCTAGTGGATGTCCTCCTTGATTCAGCAGCATCTGGATGGAATACAGTTGAACGAGAAGGTGTCTCAGTAAGGCATCCTGCAAGATTTGTTCTTATTGGATCTGGCAACCCCGAAGAAGGAGAACTAAGACCACAACTACTAGATAGATTTGGAATGAGCGTAGAGGTATCTACAGTAAGAGACGCAGAACAGCGAGTACAAGTTGTTGATCAAAGAACAGCTTTTGATAATGATCCAGATGGTTTTACTTCTATAAAACAAGAAAATCAAGACGCCTTACAAAACAAAGTTATTGAAGCTCAAGAGAGACTTAAAGAAGTTGATATCGATCAAGATCTCAGACTAAAAATATCTGCCATTTGTGGAGAACTAGATGTTGATGGATTACGGGGAGATATTGTTACCAATAGAGCCGCTAGAGCATTAGCTGCTTTTGAAGGGAAATTAGAAGTTTCCGAAGAAGATATCGCTAGAGTAATTTCTTGTTCTTTAAGACATCGTCTTCGAAAAGATCCACTGGAGCAGGTGGACTCAGGTGATCGTGTGATAAAGGCTTATTGCAAAATATTCGAAAGATTAGAAGATAACAATCTTGAAGATTTTAAATTAACTTTAACTTAATAAAAAATTGAGAATACTAGGCATTGACCCAGGACTAGCAAGAGTAGGGTATGGACTGATCGACTCAATAGATGATCAAAGAAAGTTTCTTGATTGTGGAATAATCCAAACTTCAAAAAATCAAAAAGAAGGAGATAGAATGGTTGAAATTTGTGATGATTTGACTGAATTAATAAAAAAATGGAACCCCGAAATAGCAGCTGTTGAAAAATTTTTCTTCTATCGCTCAAGCACAACAATTAATGTTGTTCAAGCCAGAGGAATAATTATTATGACACTCGCCCGATTGAAAATCCCTATTTTTGAATTTGCTCCTATGCAAATCAAATTAGCGGTTGCAGGAACAGGAAAAGCTAGTAAATCTGAAGTCTTGGAATCAGTTATGAAAGAACTAAATCTAAACAAACCCCCTCGCCCAGATGATGCTGCTGATGCCTTGGCGATTGCCTTGTGTTGCCTTTTTATTAAATAATTATTCTTTTAAAGTAAAAACGAAACTGTAATCATGAAAAAAAATTTAGACAAGATATTAGCCCGAAAAAAATTTATTGAGATAAGAGTAAAAGAAATAAAAAAAACACAATTAAATATCTACTTTGAAGTAGAAGATTTCATAAATAAATTCTTATGCTCAAATCAATTCAAGAAAAATCAAACTATTTGTATTTATTGGCCACTAGAGGGAGAAGTAGATTTAAGAGGTCTAAGAAATTCCTATGATTTACAATTTGCCTTACCTTGTTGCACAAAGAAAGGTCAAATTGAATATAGGAAATGGTCTAACAGAAACCTCAAAAAGGATGCATGTGGAATCCCTGCTCCTATTGATGAAGCTTTAATAAAGCCAGAAGATATTGCTTTTATGTTTGTTCCAGCCTTGGCAATTGACCAACAAGGAAATCGCTTAGGTTATGGAGGTGGTTACTTTGACAAATTAAGAGAAAATCCTCCCTGGAGATCTATACTTACTCTTGTAGTGCTTCCTGAAAGTTGTGTGTCTATAAATCCTCTACCTTGCGATCAATGGGATGTCCCATTTCAAAAATGGATTACAGAAAATGGAATCTCGGAGACAACAAACTTTATTCCTAGTTCATCATTTCATTAAAATTGAATAAATATTACTCATGAAAGAAATATCACCTTCTTCTTGCAAAAGTTTTGGCAGTCCAATGTTAGACAAAATAGTTACTAAGCTTCAATCAACGGAGGAACCTAGGAAACGATATGAATACGTATTATGGCTCGCAAAGAAATTACCCATACTTTCCGAACACGAATTTTCTGAATCTATAAAAGTCAAAGGGTGTATTTCTCAAGTTTATGTTCTTGGAGAAATTAATCAAGGTAAATTGAAATGGAAGGGATTTTCGGATGCTCTAATTACTAAAGGATTGCTAAGCCTTTTAATATCAGGCTTAGATAATCTCACTCCAGAACAGATCTTAAATATAGATCCTGTTTTCATAAGAGAAACTCGTCTAAATTCCAGTCTTACTCCTTCTAGAGCTAACGGTTTTATGAATATTTTCCTAAATATGAAAGCTCAAGCAAAAAACTTTCAAAATAATACCCCCTTACTAAATAAAGTCTAAAAAAGATCAAATAACAAAAACATGACTCAAAATATTGGAATAGGCTTGCTAGGACTTGGAACTGTTGGTTCAGGAGTAGCAAAAATCTTACAATCCCCTGAGGGACGTAATCCCTTAGTTTCACAGCTAAAAATTAAACGCGTAGCTGTTCGAGAATTATCAAAAAAAAGGTCTTCAATTATTCCATCATCTCTTTTGACAACAAATGCTTTAGAAGTTGTTGAAGATCCTTCTGTCGACATAGTAGTTGAAGTAATGGGAGGGATAGAGCCCTCTAGGAGTTTGATATTAAAAGCTATTTCCTTAGGGAAATCAGTAGTAACTGCAAACAAAGCCGTTATTGCTAGGCATGGACAAGAAATCGCCCAAGCTGCTAATACCTCAGGTGTTTATGTTCTTATTGAAGCTGCTGTAGGAGGAGGGATACCAATCATTGAACCTATTAAGCAATCTCTAGGAGGAAACAAAATAAAAAAAGTTAGCGGAATAATAAATGGAACAACTAATTACATTCTTAGTCACATGACTAAAAATGGATCTGCATTCGAAGCAGTGTTAAAAGAAGCCCAAGAATTGGGATATGCCGAATCAAATCCCTCAGCTGATGTAGAAGGTATTGACGCCGCGGATAAAATATCAATTTTAAGTGGTTTAGCCTTTGGCGGACCTATAGATCGCTCCAAAATTCCAACAAAAGGAATTAATCAATTAAAAAGTAGAGATATTGATTATGCATCAAGACTTGGATATACAATCAAACTTCTAGGAATAGCAGAAAGTCTCGCGAAATCTTTTAACTCAGAAAATTCAAAGCTCCCTTTAGCCTTACGAGTGGAACCAACCTTGATTCCAAATAAGCATCCTCTCGCGGGCGTTAATGGCGTTAATAACGCAATTTTCATAGAGGGAGATCCTATTGGAGAAGTTATGTTTTATGGTCCTGGTGCGGGAGCTGGTCCTACTGCATCTGCTGTAGTAGCTGACATTTTAAATATTGCAGGCGTAAAAGGCCTCAATACATCAAGCAACTTTTTAGATCCCTTGCTCTCATATGCAAGTTGGCGGAAGTGCGAACTTGTAGATGAGAAAGCAATAATTCAAAAAAACTATGTACGTTTAACAACAGAAGACTCACCTGGTGTTATTGGACAAATCGGAAATATTTTTGGAAAGAACAATGTCTCCATACAGTCAATTGTTCAATTCGATTCGACCAGCAACAGTGCGGAAATAGTAGTAATAACTCATGAGGTTCCTCAAGGCTCTATGGTTAAGTCCCTTTCTGAAATAACAAAACTTTCACAAGTAAAAACGCTAGAAGCTCAGCTCGGTTGTTTGTAAACAAGGTTAAAGCTGGCAAATTGCTTTAAGAATTGCTATTTGTATATTTAAAGATCTCTAGTGGTCTAGTGATCTTACTTTCGGCTCATTCTGAACATTTCATGTCCCTAGGTAAACCTGCAATTGCTAAAGCGATCGATAAGAAGCAATGCACTATTAATCAAGGAGACTGCGTAAACCTTATAAATGATCAAAATCTATTTCAAGTAATAGCTATTGATAGTAATCATAAAAAATGTTGGGTTAGAAGATGGCCTTTAGTCACGAATGGAGCGCCAGTATTTGAAATATCAACCAATCAAATCGTTTTACCAGCATCATAAATAAAATTTAGCTTATGGTAAATGACGTTAAAACAAAATCGAAATCATTATTTTCTAAAAAATTCCGAAAAATTTATATACATAATTTTAGAAATTTAGCAGTTATATTTATAATATTTAGCCAATTATCTTGTTCGCCTATAAAAGAAAATACAAGAATTGTTATCGCAAGTGCAGGAAAAATAGATTCTCTAGATCCTGCTCAAGCAAATACACTAAGATCACTTCAATTAATCAGTGGATTAGGTGACCCTCTTTATAGAATAAACTCTAAAGGTATTTTAGAACCTAGACTTGCAAAGGAACTTCCACAAATATCTAACAATGGATTATCTATCACTATCAAACTAAGAGAAAATATTCTCTTTCATGACGGGACACCATTCACCTCTGAGGCAATGGCATTTAGTTTAAAACGTTTCATCAATATAGGGACACAAAACTATGTAATAGCCGGAAGAATAAAAAATGTTGAGACTCCTGATAAATATATTCTTAAGATAAATCTAAACAAGCCATCTACTTCTATTAATGGTTTACTAACCTCAATAAATCTTACTCCAGTATCGCCAAAGGCATATTCTAATCATAAAGATAAATTCCTGAATAAAGATTTTGTCGGTACTGGGCCTTATAAATTAGTTAATTTCCAAACAGAGAAACAACGCTTAGAGCCCTTTCTTAAGTATTGGGACAAGAAGCCTCAAAACAATGGAATTGATTATATAAATTATAGAAATTCTTCATCCCTTTATGGCGCCATAATCAATGGCGATGTTGATGTTTTACTCTCCAACTCTATTGAAGATGGACAGCGATTATCACTAAGTCGAAAGTCAAAAAAAGGCGAGTTAATAGAGTCAGTGGGTCCTGCAATGGAAATTGGCTATCTCACACTTAAAAGTAATATTGAACCTTTTAAAGACAAAGTAATTAGACAAGCAGTTTCCTATAGTATTAATAGAAAATTAATTACAGAGAAAGTTAGTTACGGTCTAAGAGAACCATTATATTCAATAATACCACCCATATTAAAAAGAAAAGAATTTTCACCTTGGCCAAGTTATGATCCAATTCTTGCAAAAGAATTATTGCTTAAGTCTGGTTTTTGTAATGATAAGAAACTAATAATTCCTCTAACTTTTAGATCTAATGTTCCAGCAGATAAATTATTAGCTTTAACTTGGCAAGAACAAATTAAAAGAGACTTATCAGATTGCATGGAAATTGAAATAAATGGAGTCGAGTCAACAACTGTTTACAAACAATTATCAGATGGAAGTTATCCTTCTGTAATTCTTGATTGGACAGGTGCTTACCCTGACCCAGAAGCTTATCTTTCTCCACTACTAAGTTGTGAAGAAATTTCAGGAAATATTTGTCAAAAAGGAGAGGCTGTATTTAGTGGAAGCTTTTGGGCATCTTCTATTCTTCAAAATGCATTAGAGAAATCAGAGAATCTAAAGGGTTTGGAAAGGTTAAAACAGTTAAATAAAGTTGAAACAATTGCCGCTAATGGAGGAGCTTATATACCTATATGGCTTGTCAAGCCAAGAGCTTGGGCAAGATTAAATATTAATCAACCAGAATTTGATGGCAGCGGATTAGTAATTCTAAAGAACCTTAAGAAAAGTTCTGAGTGACCCGACAAAGCAACCTAATGAGATATATCGCCTCAAGAATGGCGATAGCGCCTGTAATGATTTGGCTTATCTCAAGTTTAGTCTTCTTACTTCTAAGAGTTGCTCCTGGAGATCCTGTCGATGCAATCTTGGGCAATAGAGCTAATGAAGCTGCCAGGGAATTATTAAGATCAAAACTTGGGCTAGATCAACCAATAATAAATCAATACTTAACGTTTTTGGATATGCTAATTCATGGAAATTTAGGAGAGTCTTTAAACACTCAAGAACCAGTAATAGAATTAATCTCTAAAGCATTACCCGCAAGTATAGAACTAGGTTTCTTCTCGTTGTTATTTGCTTTAATAATCGGATTCATAATCGGATTTAGTGGGATAGCAAGACCAGAAGGAAAATTAGATTTATTTGGAAGGATTTATGGAATAGGGACATATGCTCTACCTCCATTTTGGGCTGCAATGCTTATCCAAATTATTTTTGCAGTAATTTTAGGATGGCTTCCGATTGGAGGTCGTTTTCCTCCTAATTTAATTGAACCTGAAGGGACTGGATTACTTATATTGGATAGTCTTGTAAATAGAGATTGGTTATCTTTACAAGGTGCTATAAGACATATTTTTTTACCCTCATTAACACTTGGATTATTATTAAGTGGCATATTTAGCCGTTCACTTAGACTTAATTTAGAAAAAAATCTTAATTCAGATTATGTAGAAGCTGCAAAGAGTAGGGGCTTAAGTAAATCAAAATTAGTTTTAAAACATGCTTTACCAAATTCACTTCTTCCATTGCTTACAATCACAGGGCTCACAATTGCTTCACTAGTTGGAGGGGCTCTTCTTATTGAAATTACTTTTTCATGGCCAGGTCTAGCGTTAAATCTTCAGGAAGCTATTAGTCAAAGAGATTACCCAGTTGTGCAAGGCGTTGTAGTAGTGGTAGCTGCAATGGTAGTAATTATAAGTTTAACTATTGACTTATTAATTGCTTTTATAGATCCAAGAATAAGGTATTAATTTTTAACCAACTTTTTAATTGTTAATCTATCAAGTATATGGAATCTTAATTGATTTTTAATTACATTTGTATTAACTGGAACTATTTTTTTTGCTTCGAGATTATCCAAAAAGTTGATTATCTGTTGCGCAAGTAACTTTTGAATTTTTTGTGGGTCATAGCCTACTAAAGATTTACTTAATTTAAACACGTCATTATCAATAGATTTATTTATTTTCTTTTTTACTCTTATAGGAGAAAAATGACTTGCACCTTCAATTAATAAAACCCTACTAAAGCGATTTTTTTTCGTCGCTAAAAATAATTGAAGTTGCTCATATATAGCCGGAGTAACCAAATCAAAAGTTCCTCCAGTAAGAAATACAGGTAAATTAATATTTATTTTTGAATTTCTTGTCCAAATTCGACTCCCAAAACTATTTATACCAACTATCGCTTTCAAAGAAGTTATATCTTTATGTTCTATCAAAGAAAAATCTACAAGCTCACATTGCAATAATTCTGAAAGATTTGCTAATGAAAAATTCTCTAATCTGCTATCACAGGTAGAAGTAAGACCCAGTTCAGGCTTTGCTCCAGCAGCTAAGAATGCAGTTAAAGATCCAAGAGAATGCCCCATTAGTACAATACTTGACTGCGGTAATTGAAAGGTTCCACTTTGAATTTCTTGTACAACCGAATAAATATCAGCCAAGCGATCAGGAATAACTTCAAAGCCAGGAGCAGGTTTTTTCCCTTCCAAAAGAGCCTTGATTGATTGAGAATCACTTCCTGGATGCTCAAGTAAAATAACTGGCCAACCATTTTGGCTCAGATTTCTTGCTAGCCATTGAAAATGAGCCTGATCTCCACCTAGTCCTGGCATAAAAACTACTAAATTCTGGCGCCGAAAAACTCCCTTAGTGGGCCTCCATATCTCAATATTCAATGGCTTTATTCTATGGTTTACTTTCAATTTATGAATCTCAAAATTGGATTCCTCATCTTCTTGATCCGCAAAACTTCTTTCTGAAATATTTTCTTTTCTCTGAGAAATTTCTCTGAGATCAGAAACCAACTTTTGCTGTTTATTTAATTCATATCTAAAATTCTTAGCCACTTTTACGATCTCATCTAAGTTCAAGTAAATAACTTCGGATGGAACAGACCTAAAGAAATTGAGTACGTTTAACTCCTGAGATCCGTTAAGAAATTTTTCTAAACTCTGAAATAAACTCTCTTCAGATTTTTCACTATCGATGTAAACTAAATTTCCAAAATCTTGAAATAACTTTCGACCAAACCAACTCCGAAGAAGCATTAATGATGTATCTTTATCTTTTGAAAAAGGCTCTTTTAGAAATTTAGTCAAACCAGATTTACCTTGGAATCCAAGCAAATTCAACCAAGTTGCTAACTCAGAATTTTGTTCGCCAATACCTTTAGTCCAATCATCTAATTCTTTAATTGAGATAGGAATAGACATTTCCTCGAAATGAACATCTATCCTTTCAGCAGCCTTAAAAGAAAAGAAAGGATAAATTACGTTTATAAGGCTTCCCAGTAAACCGAAAACAATTATTCTTTGTGTTAAGCGAATTAAATTCAACGCCAAATCCAAAAGGATGGTGGAACCAGTTTCCCCCAAAACTTCGATTAATTGCAAGAGGAAGGCTTTTCGCCTCCATTGGGGCTGGAGGTGTACTTTATTTAAGCCCTTTGCTTTTTAATGAGCTAGGTTTTTCAGCATCTCAAATAGGAAGTGGGATAACAATAGCTGCGATTTCAGGAACAATTTCACGCCTAATAACCGGACTTTTTCTTGACAAGGGCGTTAATTGCTTTATTCCACTAAGAATTGCAGGTTTATTTGCAATTCTTGCTGACCTAGTTTTACTTAACTCGAACCAATTTTCTGAGTATTTACAGGGTCAATTTCTTTTAGGCGCAGCGGCGGGAATTTATTGGCCTTCTGCTGAATTGTCCGTGCCAATTCATTGTGAAGAATACCCCTCTAGCAAAGGTTTTGCTCTAGTAAGAACTGCTGATGCTTTAGGCATAACAATTGGATCTATTTTGGGGACATTATCTTCTTCATTTGGAATTCTTAGAAGTATCTATTTATTAGATATTTTATGTATGTTGTTTTTAATAAGAATAGTATCTAAAAAAATCTTAAATGTTAATTATAATAAGCAAGATTTATTAGAATATTCTTTTCAAGGTAACCGCAAAAATCTAATTATAAAATTATTTCCAATATTAATAATAAGCCTATTCTCTACATCTATTTTCGCTTTATTACAGAGTGGGCTTCCATTAGATTTAGTTCAAGGAAGTCCATTAAGACCTGCATTAAATGAATCAATTAGCGGCCTTATTCTTTCACTTCAACTTGGCTTAATTCTTCTTTTCCAATGGCCTATAGGTAAATACTTGAGCAATAAAAATGTAATGTATGGATTAAGATTAAGTCTAACTTTCCTTGGAATAGGATGCTTATTTTTATCGCTATCGAGCAAACTAACTCATGGGATATATTTAATTATCATTGCACTTATTTCAATAGCGATAGGGTTAACTTCGTTTCTTCCAACAGCAACTGAAGGAATTGTGCAAGCTTCTTCCAAGTCAAACAGAGGAATTGCGATGGCTTTATTTTCACAATGCTTTGGAATCAGTGCTGTTATCGCACCAATAACAGCAGGGAAAATACTAGACCATATGGGAGACGGCTTTACCTTATGGCTTTCTCTTGCAATTATTTCTTTTTGTTTAATTCCATTAAATAATAATATCAACTTAATGAAGTCTAAATAATTCTTAAGTCCCATTTTTTTCCATCTCTATTAAATGCCTTTCTCTAAAAAACAAAAATAAGGGAGCGGCAAAAGCAAATGCAACCAAGAAAGAAGAGTAAATTAACCACATATTCTTCATCTTTAATTTTTGTGATTCATTGATTATCCAAATAGTAATTGCTCCAGCTCCTACCAATAAATCCCTGGACAGAGATTCTGCTGCTGGGTTTATATTAGCTAAATAAATAAAATTACTTATATCAAAAGAACCATATTCTTTCACATAATCTATATTAGCTAATGTTGGCAGAATAGCACCTGATATTGCTAATAATAGGTATGTCCAACTGAGAAGATAGCGTGATGAAAACATTCGCAATGATCTTTACTTTATATAAATATAGCAAAGAATATCTTGTTTAATAAAATATTTTTATATACTAAAGAATAAGGAAAATTATTCATATGACAATGAAACCTATAAAATTGAAAGAACTAGGAGATATTCCAAAATTAAAATTAGCGGTAATTGGTCATATTGAGTGGATGAGTTTCCTTTCAGTCGACAAACTTCCAAAAGCAGGTGTTATATCCCATTCAAAGAAGTGCTTAGAAGCGCCTGCTGGGGGGGGAGCTTTAACTGCATTAGAAATGCAACGACTAACCAAAGAACCTGTACATTTTTTCACTTCTCTTGGGAAAGACGATACTGGTGAAATCTGTTACAAGCAATTAAAAAAGCTCGGGCTTGTTATGAATGTCGCGTGGAGAGAATCTCCTACAAGGAAAGGGATTAGCATGGTTGATTCAAATGGAGAAAGAGCAATTACTGTTATTGGGGAAAGACTACAACCAGAATCAAAAGATGATCTACCATGGGCTGATCTTTGTAATTTCGATGGAATTTTCATTAGCGCAACTGATTCAAAAGCAATAAGATTTTGCAGAAAAGCAAAATTCATTGCCGCAACTCCTAGAGTTGGCATCACTACACTAAATGAATCAAAAGTTCAATTAGATCTTCTAGTAGGAAGTGGACTAGATCCAGGAGAGAAATTTGACTTAAAAGAAATTAAAAGTGTTCCAAGATTTGTAATTAAGACTAAAGGTTCAACTGGAGGTGAATCATTTCCTGGAGGGAAATACGAAGCCGTTGAATTACGTTCTAAAGTAATTGATACTTATGGATGTGGCGATAAATTTGCCGCAGGAGTTACTACAGGTCTTGCCGCAAATTGGGACATCAAAAAGTCATTATCATTAGCAGCTCATTGTGGCGCTAAATGCGCTACATATTTTGGTCCATACTTATACTAAAAATCTAAATAAACTTCATGAACTCCAATTATTTTAAACAGCCCTTAAATCAAGTGACTCTAAAAAAGGAAAAAACAATTACTTATCACGTGATTTTAAATACGATTGCACTAATTCTATTATTTTTAGAATCAATCTATATATTGCTATCTGGAATAAAGAAAGGAATTCTAAAAAAGGAACTCCTTACAGATAAAAGTGCTCTTGGATTCGATATAATCATTAAAAATTAAATGTTATTAACAAGTATATAAAAAACCATTTCGAATATTCCACAAATTTATTTTGATGCTTTAATAAATATGTTTTTGCAAATGAAGGGTTGAACCTGATTCTTATATTACTTATTATCGCGATTATAGTAATAATTAAACTTAATTCAAATAAAAAAAAGACCCCATTGAATAATTCAAATTTGTTAACTAGATTTAAAAATCGTTTTAAGAATAGAAGTACAATTAGAGAAAGGCTATCTGCAAGTTTTTCTTATAGTTTAATGGCAGATCCTGAAATCAATATAAATATTTCACCTTGGTATAGCGAAATTGAACTCAGGGAAAAAGCAGATATTCATCGGTCAAGGTTAGCCAAATATGGCAGATCAAAAATGAATGGGGAAATGCTATTTCTTGGTCCAAAAGGTGGGGTTTACAAATATAACTCTGATGGCAAGAAAAAATACATGTAAATGAATTACAATAATTCTAATAAAAGAAATGTTCTTACAAAAACGCCTTTAACTTTATTTACTCTGTACTTGATAATTTTAATTATTATTTACTTTATTACTTAAGTTAATAAAGACTTAATTTATCAAGCTGCTTCTTGATATTCTGCAAATGTCCTATTAGCCCAGTGAATAAAACTGCCTGAAGAGTTAATTTCTTTTTCTTCTACGATGTGAAGTACTTGAACGTCAATATCAGATTCACTAGAATCGGTTCTCGAGTTTTTGTAAATCTTTTCTCTGCATTTATTTGCTAATTTATCTATTGAAAATCCTTTTGGAGCAGGTCTGTGGGGCCAAAAATGATTCAAGTAAGGCTTAATGATTCAACATATATAGCAAAACAATTAATCTTATAATGTGCAATACCCAAGGCAATAGATTTTAGGAATTCAATTTATTTCAAGCTCCTGGCATGGCTGGCTTATATCCGCCATTTCCTGAAACACATTCAAGGCTTTCTCTTGTCTCAATTCCCGTTACGGGGTTAGTTCCCTTAGCAATTAAACAGAGATTTTTTTGGTCGTCGCTATCTAAAATCGCATAACTAAAGTCGGCTCCATCTATTTTTGCACCAGCAAAACTACTTCCGGAAGCAATCATATTCACAAGAACTGCATTAGTTAAGTCGGTTTTTTGAAAATTGACTCTATCTGAAAGTGTATCTGTAAGATCAATACCTTTCAGATTTGAACCTTTTAGATCCGAAAGAGTTAAAACGGTGCCATGAAGATCAACATCACTGAGATTTGCGTCTCGAGCAACTGCTCCAGCTATTGAAGATTTTGATAAGTCTTGTCCATGCAAGTCAAACCCAGTGATATTGGCTCGAACATAGTTTGGGACCTCATCGCCTTCTCCAGTTTTTTCAAATGAGGCAATCGCATTAGAGGGCAATGGATTAATCAAACACATCACAAGTGCCATTAATATGGCAAAGATTCTTTTTATTAGTAGTTTCTCCAAGATTTTCAAATTAGTAGATAGGTTAACTTTGCCTTATATGTCCTCATATTTTTCGACTCTATAAAAGATAGATATAACAAGTCACTTTTATCTATTTATGATATTTCATCAAATATAGATCTGAATGGACTTCAAAGAGGTGTCCCTGAAAAATATTGATGCACTGAAGGGTTGGTCCAATAAAGACTCACACTGACCATCAAAAAAAGGTTTAGTCCTATCAAAAGAGATCCCATCATCATTACTTGCTGGCTGCTAGTTTCTAAATCCTCTATTTGCGTTGTTATTGATCTATTGATGTTGTTCTTCATCAAGATTTTTTTTCATCAATCATCAATCTAACCAAGATATGACTTATTTGTGGCTCAAAAGCAAAATCTCTAAGCTTCAAATCAAATAATTTCAAAAACCATACTGATTTAAGTGAAATTGTTGAAGCAGAATATTAGATAATGCTTTATAAGTAAATTTCAATCCAAATGCCTTTAATCAAGGTTTCAACCTCACTTCCAAAAATCGATTCCTCGGAAAAATTATTAGAAGAATTATCAGAAGAGTTATCAAATCTAACGGGGAAGCCAGCTGATTATGTAATGACATTACTTCAAACAAATCTGGCAATGACATTTGCAGAGTCTAACAATCCTGCATGTTTTGTAGAAGTCAAATCTATCGGTTCATTAAAACCATCTCTAATGACAGAATCTTTTTCAAGAATAATTTCTAATTTCACCCAAATACCTCCTAACAGAATCTATATCTACTTCGAAGACGTAAAGGCAAGCCATTGGGGCTTTAATGGAAATACTTTTGGGTAACAAGCCTTTTATTCGAAAATCAAAATCTAAATTTAAATTTAATCAGTTATTAATTAATTGCAAAAAGTAGAGCTCTATTAATTAGCACTTGATTAAAGCTAATTAAGAGGGATCTTTATAATAGATGATTAAAATGATTTAATGGGCTTTCTTTTTCTCTTTTTACTCTTTCTCTTAGGAGTAACCTCTGGCTTGCTTTTTATAAACAAAGGAGAAACCTCTTCTGAGATAAAGAATCTTCTTGGTAAAATTTTAGAAAGCTTTAAAGAACTTTTTGATAGTATAAGAAATCTATTTGTATATATAAATGGAATTTTAAAAGAAAAAGCCAAAGAGACTAATAAACCAATTTCTTCAGAATCTACCAAGATAGAATCCTATGATCAAGAAGATTCAACCCAAGGGAATAAATCTTATGCAGAAAATTCAATCAATACCACAGAGTCTTTAGAAGAAAAACAAGAAGAAGAAAAAGAAGTTACATCAAAAGAAATTACCCCGGATTGTTTTATCAGCGCGTCTTCAGAAACAGATTCAATTGATCCAGAAGATAATTCCATTGAAAAGGAGCAATCAAATGAAATCAAAGAGGTAAATTCTAATTTGCCTGAAACAGACAATGAATCAAATGAATTTCCTATAAATGGTACTCAAAACAACTCCTTACCCAATGCTCAACCAAATCCTGAACTCCAAGAAGATAATTCTCCTAATCTTGAAGCAGAGGAGAAGACGTCAGAATTTTAAATCCTTTTTTAAAATTAACTTTAGTAGTTTTAAAAAATTGATTATTGGTAATTTCCATAAAAAAGCCTTACAACGCGATTATACCTATAAATTATTTTTAGACTTCTAAGATATAACTTCTAGGATGGGATCTGAACATATAAATATAGTAATAATTAAACAATTTTATTTTTATTAACTCTAGTATTATTTCCGTAAATAAGATCTCTTATATATTTTCGCCTCTTTTCACTATCATTTGGTTCCAAAAATGAATTGATCAATCTTTTTCCAAGCTTTTTTATCCTCTTGGGCTCTATTGTAAATTTCTCTTTAAACTCTATTCCTAATTCAACCTCATCTAATAGTTGCAGTTGTTTTTTATCATTGATAAATTCTTCGTTTTTTTGCTGAACTTCCATCCTTTTAGCCAATATTGATGTATTACATCTCTAACATAAAAAGAGCTATTTTATATATGGAAGTTTTCAAGATTAATTTTTCTAGCTAGTTTTAGACGTAGTGAGTTTTCTAATGGACTGGGAATACCTAATTGTCCCGACACTAGGGGTAGTGCTTGGACCATTTGCTTTGATTTATTTTTGGGAAATTATTAACAATCCATCTAGTAAAAAGCTCATTTAAGAAAGCTTCATAGGCTAAATAAAAAGTTTCTCAACTCTATATCTAGTTATTTATTGGAAATTCATCTAATACGTCCTTAAGACCTAGCTCTTCGGCTCGAAATTCCATACTTCTATGATTATTTTCAATTTCCTTTCGAAAGTCTGAGGCTTCCTTAGATTCTTTTCCAGAAGCTGGGACTCCATCAAGGACATCAAAAAGTATATTCTTTAGGTCGTTTTCTTCAAGAATAGGGTTTCCCATCTTCGTAAAAGAATGACTAAATTAGTTCTAGCCAGAATAAAAAAAAAATTCCTATAACTTTATGATTCGTTAACATCTTCCACAATTACACTTTACTCCTTTCCATTTCGAGCATTTTTGCTTTTTACATTTTTTGTTTCTATATTTCAAAGACTTTTTTCAATTCTCCAGATTCAATCATGTTTACTTAACTATCTAGTCAATATTGATTATTTATATTGTTTTTCAATAATTCCCCATAAGAAAAAATCTTCAAAGATCTATTAGAGACTAAATACTATTTAGAAATAATTGAAAATAGGCCTTACCTATAATAGATTTTTTAATTCGTTTATCATTGATTAGATTGTAAATTCTAATTATTTATATAAACCCTACTTAAAATGCCTAATCTAACTAGAAACAAGTCATGAAAAAGCCTCATCTTAAAGATGAGGCTTTTTCTAATGGACTCAAAATTGGATTAATTTTGACTGATTGCTTCTGATATTAAGCAGATGCGCCAGTTACGTTGCCTACAGCTCTAGCAATTCTTCTAAAGTCAAAGCCCATTGCCCGCAAAGCATGCCATATATGACCTTGGATAAAGAAAAATCCAAAATAATAATGGACATTAGTTATTGCTGCACGGGTTGAGTGTCCCCAGAAGGCCGTCGCATCTGACAAATCTCCAGTATCTATCCAATAAGGAGATATTCCAAATTTGAAAGCCAATGGCTCTCCGTAAAAAGCTTCTGGATAAACAGTTGTGTTTGTTGCACACC
>CETG01164240.1_pt1 | contig 39107 bp, 57 predicted proteins | sample 361471 | NCBI WGS metagenome assembly CETG01 (sample SAMEA2622696, study PRJEB7988) | marine metagenome | isolation source: saline water (ENVO:00002010), including | reverse complement strand
GAGGCGCCTAAGGGTACTAAAGGAGCTGTAATAGAGGGCAAGGAAGACGAAAAGTCCAAGGGGAGTAAAGCTTCTTCCTTAAAAAAGGAAATAGATGAAATATCAGTAAATAGCAAAATTACTAAAGATGAGGATAAAGAGATAAAAAAATCAAAAACAATTTCAAAAAAAACAACCAAAGCAAAAAGTAAAAGTAAAAGTACAAAAACAAAAAAAAGCTTAAGTAACCAGGTTAAAGAAGAAGAAAAAGATTTATAAATTTTTGAGAAATATAATTGCTGTAATAAAAATGAGTGTTTTTTTATTTGTTTGTCAAATAAAAATTTATTAATATTAAGTTGATAAATAATATAAGATTTATTATTTTTAAATTATTTAAAAATAAATGGACAAGAATAAACTTGCTGCCATAATCACAAGATTACACTTTTGTAATGATTCAAAACTGGAGAATTTAGAAGACTGGGAGAAAATGAAAGTAAATCTTTTGAATCTAGATGATGATGAATTCGATAAAGAATTAAGTAAATTTGGTTTGTTAGATAAAGAAGCTTCTTAAAACTATTAAGAATCCAAAGCGACTTCAATAGCAGCTATGAGATTTTCATCTAATGGATTCACACTAGATTTAAATCTAGCAATTACTTCACTATCTTTCCCTACAAGAAACTTTTCAAAATTCCATTCAACATCTCCTTCAGGTTCGCTTTTATTAAGAGTGGTAAAAGGTTCTGTTGTATTACCTGTGGCATTAACTTTTTCAAATATTTCAAATTTAATACCAAAATTTGTAGTGCAAAAAGCTTTTATTTCATCTAATGAGCCTGGCTCCTGTTTACCAAAATCATTACAAGGGAAAGCTAAAATTTTCAGTCCCTTCTCGTTGTATCTTTCATGTAATTTTTGTAGATCTTTATATTGTTTTGTAAATCCACAATAGCTAGCAACATTAACAATAAGCAATACCTGGCCAGAATATTCTCCTAAAAGAACCTTTTCCCCATTTGCTTTGGTGATTGAAGTACTCTTTACGTCGATTGTCATAATTAGAAAATTTGTCTTTATGAACATAGCAATACTTGCGACTTTTCGTGTTTTAAAAATATGCAAAAAATGTTCTATTTATCTGTATAAGCTTTTTTTCCTTTATAAGACTTTATTATTAGTTTAGAGCGTTTATAAAGATACATAATATAATTAAGTTTATAGACCCCTAAATACTTTGGATCCATTAGACCCTTTAACAGAAATCATTAAATCTGGACAAGCATTTTCTCCTTTTATTTTATTAGAAAGAGTAGTTTGGTTAATGATAGGCGCATTTTTTCTTGGAGCTATGTCAACCGGAATTAGAAATGGGATGAAAGATCAAGGATGGTTTGGAAATAAATCATTTTTAATGGGTATTACTAATAATAAAAAAAATAAAGATAAAGAACAATCAAGTGATGTAAACGATAAAAAAATAAAAAATTAAAAGCCGTTTTTAAAATGGATCGAATTTACTCCAAAAAAAAATTATTGTTGCTTGGCAGCGGTGAATTAGGTAAAGAATTTGTTATTGAATCTCAAAGATTAGGCTGCGAGATAATCGCAATTGATAAATATCCAGATGCTCCTGCAATGCAAGTTGCAGATCATTTTAAAGTTATTGATATGAGTAACAAGGAATTATTAAAAAAGGTCATAAAAGAATTTAATCCAGATTACGTAGTTCCAGAAATTGAATCGCTTTCAATAGAAGCATTAAAAGAACTTGAAAATGAAGGATTAGAAATTGTTCCAAATGCAAGAACTGTAGAAATAACAATGAATAGAAATAAAATAAGGGATCTTGCCTCCTCCCAATTAGATATTAGAACAGCAAAATTTAGGTATGTTTATGATATATCTTATCTAAAAAAGAATGCTTTAGAAATAGGATTTCCATTATTATTGAAACCCTTAATGAGTTCTTCAGGCAAAGGACAAAATTTCATAGATAAAGAAGAAGATCTAATTGAAGCTTGGAATGATGCTTTAAAAAATTCTAGAGGAGATACTGAGGGTGTCATACTTGAGGAATTTATTGACTTTGATTATGAATTTACTTTGTTAAGCGTTAGAACAAGAAATAATGAGAATATTTTTTGTTTGCCAATTGGACATGAGCAATTAAAAGGCGATTATCAATGTAGTTGGCAACCTTTGGATGCTGAAGTTTCGATATTAAAAGAAGCCAAATTAATGACGAGTAAGATTCTTGATAATTTAAATGGCGCAGGGATTTATGGCGTGGAGTTTTTTGTTAAGGGTAAGGAACTAATCTTTTCAGAATTATCGCCAAGACCACATGATACCGGTATGGTTACTTTATTAAGTCAAAATATAAACGAATTTGAATTGCATCTTAGAGCTATTTTAAATTTACCAATACCTAGTATTAATATTATTAGTCCTGCGGCAACAAGAGTTATTTTATCTAATGGGAATTATTCAAATTTTGCCTATGCTGGGTTGAATGATTCATTAGAAGTTGAAAACTCAAAAGTATTTATTTTTGGCAAGCCCTTAGCTAAGAAAGGCAGAAGAATGGGGGTTGTTATAGCAACTGATAATAATTTAAATATAGCTCGCCTTAATGCAGATAAGTGTGCAAGGAATATTAAAATAGTTCCCACTTAAAGAGCAAACTAAATATTAAACAAAAAATCTACTTATTTCCTTTGTTTTTATTTGATGAACTTATGGGTAAGCTTAAAATAACTTAATAAAAAGAATATGATAGAAAATTATAAAGGTTGGGAAATAAATTTAACTTGGCAAGATAAAAGTTTTGTAGAACTTATTGAAAATGAAAATAATTTATTTAATCAAAATAAAAAATGGGTTGGGGTTGATTTAAAGGGAAAAAAAATATATGGTGCTTCACTAAAGGAGATAAGACATATAATAGATTACCCAAAGTTACACAATAAATAAGTTTTGATTAGAAAGTTAACCTTAAGAATCATTTTCATTATCATTTATTAATTCTTCGGCAATTTTTCTTAAGTCTCCTTTGATTGAGACCCAAGTAAATGCAGCAATAAAAATAATACTTGAAAAAACCACTGTAAAAGTCTCTATTTTTGACATTCCTAAAGCTATTGCAAACATTTTTTATTTATAATTAAGCTAATTATATGTTAATAAAAATTTATTTTTAAAAATTTAGATTTTTTGTACTAAATTTATATATTTTCCCAAATATTACTTATGATTTCTTTTGATATTTAATTATCTAATATTAAATTTATTACTTCTCTGGAATTATTTGATAATTCTTGAGAATCTATATATTTAAGTGCTTTTAACATATTATCTCTATAAGGATCAACATAAGCATTCCATCTACTAAATATTTTTAAAAATCTAGAGATAATAATAGGATTGACCTCATCATACTTAACAATCTTTTCAGCTATGTATCTATATCCTTTGCCCTCTTTATCATGGAATGATCGGTTATTAGATGCAAATCCATTTAAAATTGATCTTAATGTATTTGGTGACTTGTAATCAAAAAGCTCATGATTAAATAAAGTTTCTAAATAAGCAAAAGGCTCATCTCTTTTGATAGATGCAGAAAATAAAAACCATGTATCTAAAACTATATTATTATCTTTCCATTTGTTAAAAAATAGTTCTGATGCTTTTAAACTTTCAATCGAGTCGAGTTTTTGAAATGAATTTAAAGCAGCTTTAGATAAAGTCATATTACTTCCAGTAATATAATTAAGTATTGCACTTCTGGATTCATTATTATTAGAAGTTAAAAGTAATCTCCAAATATTTTCTATTAATTTCCTTTCATGCTTGCCTTCTGGCCATTTTTTATTTATATTTATCTGAATTTCTTTTGTTTTTTTCACCAATTCGGTTTTAAGGCTTTTCGCTAATTTTATATTTAATGAGTCTATTATTTTATATATTTTTAAAGGATCAATATTCTCAACCTCAGACTCTAAATCTGAGAATGTTGGCACATTAATAAGTTCAGAAAGTAATGATAGATTTATATCTTTTCTTTTTGCAAAAATATTATTTAAACAAGAAAATAAATTTTGCTCCAATGCAAATGTATCTTTATCTGCTAAATTTATTTTTATAATCTTTATATATATTTTCTGTATTAAATCAAAAATTGTAAATAAATCTGTCTCGTTTTCAAGTAAAAATAATTCTTCCTTAAAACTTAAATCAGTTGACCATTTTACTGGAGCGGAGAATTCTCTAAAATATGAAATTATCGGAAATTGTAACTTAGTATTTATATTTTTTATATTAATTTTATCCTCTTTGTCTTTTAGTATGTAAGTTAATTTTTTACATATATTATTATCAGAAAATATTGCAATATTAATTGGGATTATTAATGGTTTTATGTTGATTTTATTTTTAGAATTTAAATTATGTTGACTTACCCATATAGTTAGCTCTTTATTCTTTTTATCCCATAATCTTTTAAATTTTATTTCAGGGGTTCCATTTTGTTCATACCAAATTTTAAATTTATGAATATCAATTTCTTTATTTAATCCGATTATTGTTTCTACAAAATCATCAATAGTAGCTGCTTTACCATCATATTTTTCTATAAAAGATTTGAATCCATTTATAAAATCTGATTTATTTAAAAGTGTTTTTAGCATTCTTATTATTTCAGCACCTTTCTCGTAAATAGTGGTTGTATAGAAATTATCTATTTCAAGATATTTATTTGGTCTCACAGGATGAGATGTTGGACCTGCATCTTCCCTAAATTGATTTTTTCTAAGGAATTTAACATCTTCAATTCTTTTGATTTGATAATCATGCATATCAGAAGTGAACTCCTGATCTCTAAATACAGTTAGTCCTTCCTTTAAAGATAGTTGAAACCAATCGCGGCAAGTTATTCTATTACCTGTCCAATTATGAAAGTATTCATGTGCAATAACACCTTCTATTCTTTCAAGCTCTTCATCAGTAGATGTTTCTGCATCGGCAAGTATTAATTTAGAATTAAAAATATTTAAACTCTTATTTTCCATCGCCCCCATATTAAAATGTCTAATTGCGACTATATTAAATAAATCAAGATCATATTCTAAAGCGTATTTATCTTCATCCCATTTCATTGCCTTTTTTAAAGAATTAAGTGCATGCTTTACATATCTATCATCTCCTTTTTCTACATATAAATGAAGATTGATCTCACGATTAGTTTTTGATAAATATATGTCTTTTATACATTTTAAATCACCTGCAACAAGTGCGAACAAGTATGATGGCTTTGGTATAGGATCTTCCCATATAACTTCATGTCTATTATTTTCTAAAAAAGAATTTTTAATCAAATTACCATTAGATAGCAAGACTGGATATAAATTCTTATCAGCTTCAATTCTTACTGTGTACTTACTAAGTACATCTGGTCGATCTGGATGAAAACAAATTCTTCTAAAACCCTCTGCTTCACATTGAGTTGTTATTATCTTGTTACTTTCATAAATTCCTAACAATGAATTATTAGATTTAGGATAAATTAAGCTTTCTATAGTTAGTAAAAAATTATTTTTAGTTCCTTCTGAAATTAATAATTTATCTTTATCAAAACTAAATTCATTTTTTTTTAATTTTCTTCCATCTTTTAAAATCTTTAATAATTTAATATCTGTCCCGTTTAAAATTAAAGTATTTTTGTGGTTTTTATTCTTGTGTATTGATAATTCTGCTATCACTTTAATAAAATCTTTTTCAATTACAAAGTTGAGATATATTTTTGGAATAGTGAAATCAGGACTGCTATATTCAGATAAATAAGTATATTTTAATCCCATTTTATTTTTTGAATCAATCATTTGATTTCATCTTAGGGTGAACTCATGCAATTGTGTTCTATATTTTTACCAGAAGCTAAAATTTCATAAAGAGTAGCTTCTTTTTGATTGATTTCGCCACTTTTATTATATTCATATCTCCAATTCCATTTAAGATCGGAAAATGATAAAAATCCTCTTCTTAATGATAGTGGTAACATTAAACTTTTATTTTTCCATTCTATATTGATAAACGAGCCAGGTTTTACCTCGGAGATTTCTTTTATTTTAATAAAATAGCCATTTATATTATTTCTTATACTCAAATTCAAAGGATTTTCATTATCGCAAATATAGTTTGTATTTATACAAAAAAGAGTAATTATGGATATTAAAAATATATTAATCAAAATAACCTCAATTTTTTCTATACTGAATGATTAAATGCTGATTGATTGCATACTTTTTAAATCTATTAATTTACATTTTAGATCTTTTTTACATTCATCAATAGATATAAATCTATTTAGAAGTCCACTATATTGGGCATCCCCTCCTACCGTACTTGAAAGAATATGACTTGGTTTAAATGCTCTTATCAAATCAGAAATCACATCGGCACCTTTAACAAAAGAACCTACCATTGGTAACCCAAGATTTTTTGTTGGGGTGATTACTGCATCAAGCTTTCTGGGCTTAATTGTTTTATCAAAAAATCCATGAGGTTCAATATAAAAACTTCCTTGCTTACTTTCGACAATATATCCATTTTCAACCTTTGGAACAGGAGCTCCCGCTGTAGCTTCTATTTTTAATCCTTCAATTTCAATTTTTTCTGTTGGTTTAACTACACTAATAGATTTGAAACCTAGTTTTTTTAAAGTTTTGAGTGCGCTTTCAGAACAGACAACTGTAATATTTTTTGAAAATTTATTTAAAGACTGTGGGTGACAATGATCGGGTAATCCTTGCGTTAATAAGATTAAATTAATATTTTTTGGCGTAGGAATTTCATTTATCAATGTTCCTTTGAAGAACCATTCTCCTAAAGGAAAAATTAAATCACCTTTTAACCAGGGGTCAATAACTATATTTACTTTTTCAAATTCTACAATCCAACCATTAGAACCTAAATAAGTTGCTTTAAATTTCATTTAACTCATGTAATATTGCTAACTATAAAAACAATTTAGTTGTTTTGAGAATTTTTAAATTGTAATTTTTATAAATTAATTCTGTTCTTCTAAGATTTGAAATAGTTTCTTTTTGGGATTGAATATTAATACTTGATTTTCATTTGTATCTTTATTTATTAATTCTTTATTTACATAATTAATAGAAATTAGGGCTAGTCCCCCTGTCCCTGTAAAGATAATAGGAATAGTTGTATCCTTTTTCCCACTCATTTTTTGTAGATCAATAGCTTGAGATATGATTTGCCGGGATTTATCAAATCCAAATTTTTCTATTAATTCTGACCAGAGAAAATTTACTGAATCATATTTTTCAATTTCAAAAAGAATATTTTTCAAAATTAATATATTTATACTTTATTTCTACTTTTAAACCTATCCATAACCAACTGAAGCATATCTACAACGTCACCATCAGATAAATTAAGGTCCTTTTTTAAATCATTACATGTTAAATTCATTTCGATAGCAGCCTCAGCTATATGGTTTATTTTTTCATTTTCCCCGCCTAAACATATAAAAGGATTAAAGTTCTCTATCATTTTACGATTTTTATTATTATTTTTAGTTCTAGCTAGAAAAAACAAAAAATCCTCTAAAAATTAATAAGTTGATTTATATGTTAATAATTCTATAAATTAAAATTTCTTTATTTAAGTTAATGATGTAGATACACCTTTGGCAAAGAGTGATAATCTTCTTGCTCTTAATAAAAATGGAAATATAAGTTTTGTTCTCTTCTGGGACTTAAAGATTAAAGATAATAATCGTATAAGATTGCCAGAAGGATCATTAATTTCATTGCAGATTTCGTTTATTGCATCTGAACCATGATAAATCTTACCCCCTTTGTATAAAATCGCTCCATTATCGAGATCATATCCTTTCTGGAGTAATTCTTTGATGAGTATTGGATTCTTACGACCATCAATTGTTGAAATATTTTTTATTTTACTTTTTAGTTCTAATAGCTCTGCAAAATGATTGCAAAAAGGGCATTCTCCATCATATATAAATGTTAAATTTATCTCAGCCATAATCTAAGTTCTAAGTTTAATTTTTATTTAATCATAGATAAAAATTTATTCTATTGTTCTTATAACTGCAAATAAATCTATAAAAATTTCTTTCAGTAAAATATTAAGTTGTTAGTTAAGTTTAAATATTTACAAAGTGAGTTTTATTGGTCTTTGATAATTGAATTACAAAGAAATGTCTCAATATAGGTATATATATCCTAAAAATTCTGTATGCTAACTCGGAAGATAAATGTTTTTTTAAAATTATGAATTTCTTAGCATCTTTCGCGTTAGGCGGCTTTAATCCTTGGGCAGCTGGATTTGGAATTGGCTCACTAGTCTTATTTGCACTTGTAGGTTTAATTGCAGGACCTAATTTACAAAATTTTGATCCTGAAGCAAAGAAATAAAGGCTTTATTCAAAAAAAAAATAAAAAGGTTCTAAATGAACCTTTTTTTTTTGGGAAAATATAACGATTTAATAAATTTATTTTTATTGTATATGTTAGATATCACCAAAAAATGTTATTAAACCCTCTAGTTCCATTCACCTTTTTAAAAATATCCTCATTAAAGGCGTCAGTCCTATTCTTATTTATACTTCTAATTAAAACCAATCTTTTAAGACTAAAAGGTGGTTTGATAGGTGGATTGGTTGCTCTAATCCTAATATCTGGCTTAATTTTATCTTCTACTTTAGCTGTGGGTTCATTAGCTTATGCGATAAATTTAAAAAGGAAAAATTCCTCAGTAAAAACCGCGGACAATAATGAGGGCTTTGAAACTGTTAATGTTTAGAGCTACAAAAATAAATGTATATATTCTAAATTTTTAATAAATTTAATATCATTTTATAATTACTATTATATTTATAAATTATTGGAATAAATATTAATTAGAGGGGTTTATTTGTATTTTCTATAGATTTTTTTAATTAACAATAAGTATTATGTTAGCAAAGGTTTTCTAACTGAATTTTATATATATAGTAAGAAAAAATAATATGCTTGATATTAAAGATATAAAAAGGCCAAGTAAAATAGATAAATAAGATTTTTTAATAAATGAATTATCCTTATTACTAATTTGGCTTTTTCGAATTTGCATAAATATTTATATATTAATTAACCACTAAATTTATTTAATCAATTTATACCATTGATTTAAAAAGGTCTTTGTGATAGTCGACCACATTTTGACAACTAATAACCGGTGTGAATTCCATATGAATTCCAAATTTTGCTCTCCATGGGGCAAAATGAGCAAAAATTTCTTTGTCACTATTTGCTCTACATAAACAAACAACTCTACCTTCACCTGGAGCATGGACTCTAAAAAGCATTTCAAATTTGTCGGTTTTATCAGCTTTTGCCATTTCTCCATTTTCCCAGGCTTCTATAAAGGCTTTGTATCCTTCAATTTGTGTCTCAATATCAGTAAATTGGCAGTCAGCTAAAAATAATTGCATAATTGTTTTAAATGTATTTACATTATTAGATAATTATGAATTTATTTAAACTTAAAGTTATAGTTTGAAGATCTTATTTAAAAATTAATCTTTATTAAGATTAGGCTTTATTATTTGAAAGGTAATATCAAACAAAATGTGAAGATAAGACCTCAAGAAACTTTCCAATATCCTTTTTATATAAACTATCAGTAATTTTTAAAGAAAAAAGTTCAGGATCTAATATCTCGCTATGTTTATTATCGTATTCTGAATTTTCATTAAGCTGAAAATGTTTCATAAAAAATTTATTATGCTTAATTAAAATTTATACAATTTAAAAAATATAGCAATTTTCTTAACATATTTTTTCAATAAGTAATTTTACTTGTGATATTTAAGCTCATTTATTTTATAGGAATATTTATTTTGCTAAAAAATATAATTTATTAAGAAAATTAGAAAATTTATAAAAACAAGTACAAATGTAAATAAACATAAGATTATGGGTATAATTCTAAGCCACAATTGAGATGTTGACATTGAAGACTCAACCGGAATCCATTTCTCTTTATTGTTTAATCTGACTTGTAACCAAAATATAGTTAGAGGATATATTAACTTTAATAAATTTATCGTAAATGTAAAAATTAATAGATTATTTGTATATAGTAAGAAACCAGCAAATATATAAGTTAACCAAAAAATAATTCTAGAAAATATTCTTATTCTTTTATTTTTATTTTTATTTTTTCTCATTATTTGTACATTAAATAAGTATTTTCATCATTTTATATCTATTAAAAATACTATTTTTTATAATTACTTTTTCTTTACGAATTATTATCCAATTATTTTTAAGAAGAAGCTTATAGCTAATTAGGCTTGCTTCTGTTTTAAGATACAAAATATTCTCATTTTTTGCATCTTCCTCAATTCTTTTTAAAAGTATTGATCCAAACCCTTTCCTTTTTGAATTACATCGACAATATAAAAGTGAAAGTTTATTTGATGGATATCTAATTGCAAAGCCTTTCAAATCTGAATTTTCTTCTATAGCCCATCCTTTACCTCTAATTATTGCATTATCAAACTCGCGATTTTCCCAGGCTTGGCAAGACCAAGCAAATTTTTGTTGTTTACTATAAATTTTTTCATCAATTGAATTTATAGAGTCAAAATAGATTGATTTGATGTCAGATTTATCTTGTATGGTAATTTGTCTTAAATACATTTATTTTTATATGATTAAAAAAAATATTGTGGCAATTGGTGGTGGAGGTTTTGGAAGGTCTCTTGGGGATTTAATGATTGAAAGGTATATTGTCTCATTATCATCAAATAAGAGGCCAAAAATATGCTTTATACCCACCGCCTCTGGAGATAGTGATTTATACAAATTAAATTTTTACAGAGCTTTTTCTCAATTAAACTGTATCACTTCTCACCTGGATTTTTTTGCAAGAACAGAAGATTTGGAAAGAAAGATTCTTAATCAAGATATAATTTATGTTGGGGGTGGGAATACAAAAAGTATGATGGCAGTATGGAGAGAATGGAATTTAGATTCTATTTTAAAAATGGCTTATAAAAAAGGAACTATAATGAGTGGGGTAAGTGCGGGAGCAATATGTTGGTTTGAAAAAGGAATAACTGATTCTTACGCAGACACTTTAAAAATTCTTGATTGTTTGGGATTTGTTGAGGGTGTTGCATGCCCTCATTTTGACGAAGAGAAAGATAGGTCCCCATTCGTAAATGAAATGATTAAAAAAGAAATTCTTAAATCTTGTATTTGTATAGAGGGGAATAGCGCAATACATATTTCCAATGAGAAAGAAATAAAATCTATAAATTTTGGAATTAATAAAAAAAGTTTCTTGCTGTTTAAAGAGAATAATAAAATATTAAAAAAGTTATTTTAATTAAACTGGGATTAGCTTTTTAATTATTACTAAGTTATAAAAAAATTAACTTATTTATATTTATTTTGAAAAAAGCATTACCAGAGAGAGAACAATGGGCAAGCAGATTAGGCTTCATACTCGCCGCTGCTGGAAGTGCTGTTGGATTAGGTAATTTATGGGGCTTTGCATATAGAGCTTCCCAAGGGGGAGGTCTAGCATTTTTAATACTTTATATATTAATAGTTTCGTTAGTTTGCCTCCCCGTTTTTGTTGCAGAATTAGCTTTAGGAAGGAACTCCTCCTCTAGTGCACTAATAGCACCAGTAAAGCTTGGTGGGCGAAGATGGTATCCTCTTGGGATTCTTTTTTTTATAGCTGCTATAGGTATCTCTTCATATTATTCTGTAATAATGGGTTGGACAGCTGATACTCTCTTTCATTCTCTGTTTTTTGGATTGCCATCAAATTTATCTGAAGCTGAGAACTTCTTTAATTCAATAAGCAGTGGTAGTAGCGTTTTGCTGGGTCATTCTTTAAGTCTTGTTTTAACAGCATGCATAGTTTCTTCTGGTGTAAAAAATGGAATTGAAAAAGTAACTAAATTTTTTATGCCTGTTTTATTTATACTTATTTTTATTTTAGCCATATGGGCAATTTCTCTTTCTGGTGCTTGGGATGGTTATAAAACATTTTTATTTAAATTAGATCTAGAGCAATTGAGAAATCCAACAACAATAAGAAATGCATTTACTCAAGCTTTTTTCTCTTTGAGTTTGGGTATCGGTGTAATGGTTACGTACGCATCATATTTAAAGAAAAGAAGTAATCTTCCAAAGTTAAGCCTAAGAGTGGTTTCTCTTGATACCCTTGTAGGTTTGATGGCTGGGTTTATAACCTTTCCAATAGTTTATACATTTGGTTTAAATGAAGCCATTTCAGAGTCTACTGTAGGAGCTCTGTTTATATCAATTCCAACAGGCTTAGGGGCATATGGTTTTACTGGCAGAATTGTAGCGATTTTGTTTTTCTCTCTTGCATATATAGCTGCTATTACATCCTCTGTCTCTCTTTTAGAAGTACCAGTTTCCTCCTTAATTGATAAATTTGGTTATAAAAGGGAAAAGTCTGTTTGGATTATTACATTTTTTCTTTTTATAGCAGGTATTCCTTCGGCTTTAAATTTAGATTTCCTCAGCAATGTTGATTCAATATTTGGGGGCGTTTTGCTAATACTGGGAGGATTTCTTATATCTTTCTTCATGGGATGGGTTGTACCAAATAAGTTTGAAGATGAATTAAAGGAATCAGAGATTAGAACAAGTCTAAAGAATTATCTTAAAATAAGCCTTAAATGGATTTCTCCAATCGTAATTGCGCTAGGACTATATATAAGTATTTTTGATTTAGTAAAGGGTTGGATAAAATAATTTTTGATTATAATAAAAGAGAAAAAATTTAATTATATTTCTTCATTTTTAGCGATTGAAGTAAATTCAATACCTTTATACTTTATAAATGATGTTGACCATATTTCTTTTGAAAGGTTACCAAGATATTGTAAAAATTGATTTGTGTCTCCATCTCTTATCCATTCTGACTTAATAAAAGGTAATTCTTTCTGCATTCTCTTTGGATGCATATGTACAAGAAGTAAACCTTTCTCAGCAGATAATCTTCTAATTGCTCCATCATCAGTCCTTTGAAATAAACGTAATAAAAGATTTAATACGACATTTTCACCAAGTTTTTTAAAGTTCTCTTTCTCCTCAATATCTAATTTAATTTCTTTGCCTCCTAAAGGCATAGCTCTTTCATTGTTTTGTTCAATAAGTGCAATAGCGATTAAATAATTTGTACTGGCCATCTGTTTCATTATTCCTAATTACATATTCTAACCTTTAATGCACTTCAAAAATTTAATAATACTAGTTATTCTTTAAATTAATGAAATACAATATAAATAAAGGCTTTATATATAGTCTTAGAATGTAATATATATTTCAAATAGTCTTAATGATTTCGAGAATTAGTATTTAATGAAAAATCTTTTTTTCTTTACTTTTGGTGTTCTAATTGGTGGTTGGATTTCTTGGCCAGGTATTTTTTATCCTAAAAATTGGGAATGTTTTAATACAATTGTAGAAAATTCAAATAATGAAAAAATATCAATAAAGGCTATATTAACGATTGCTCCTCAATATATTTTAAAGGGAATACCTGAGGATAATTTTTCTAGACTGAGAATTGTAAGTGATTCATGCTTTAGATAATAGTGGACTAAGATTAAATAAAAATTTTATTATGTTTGAAGAATTGAGATTAGAAATATCTTTTAAGAATATTGAACAAATGAAAATGAAAATTGATTTTCTACAAAATAATAATATTTCCAAAATAAATATCCCGTGTAAAGGCCTAATGAAAAAAGATTTCTTGTTAGAAATAGTTGAATATATTGGAAAAAATTACCCTTCTTTAGATGTTGTTTATCATTACAGCCTTTATCATCAATATACTAAAAACAATTTAGATTCTTATAAATATTTTGTGAAATTTATTGAAAAATGTGTTTCTTTTAATAACAAAGAAATTTTATTAATCTCAGGATCTAAAAAAAAGAATGGTTTTGATGTAACTGATGTTTTAGATAAAATTAACAAAGATATTAATACTAATATTATTAATTTCGGTATTGCTTATAATCCTTTTTTTTCAAATAATAAAGATATTGAAGATGAAAGAAATAGATTATTAGAAAAACTTTCTTCAGGCATAATAAATTCTATATGGTTACAATTGGGTTCAGATGTTTATCTTTTAAAAAAGGGAATATTATTTTTGAATGAAACCATAAAAAATAATATCAAATATTCTGATGGAATTAAAGTATATGGAAGCTTATTTGTTCCCTCAAAGCAATCTTTATCAAGATTTAAGTTTAGACCATGGAAAGGTGTCTTTTTTTCTAACGACTATTTATATTCTTTAGAGAAAGCTAAAAAAATAACTTTTGATATTTTGAAATTTTATAAGGCAAATAAAATTGATTTGCTAATCGAATCAGAATGTACAACAAAAAAACAACTTGTGAATGCTAGAAATATATTAGATTTTTAATTATAGTTTTTTTAATGCATAAGATTTATGACTTATTAATAATTGGTGGTGGGATCTCAGGTTGTATATTAGCTTCATCTATTATTGATAATGGATTCAAGGGTAAAATTGCAATCATCGAAAATGGAAGAGGTTTAGGCGGTAGGGCAAGCACCAGAGAAAGCTTAAAAAATAAAGGATGGAAACTTAATCATGGTTCGCCTAATTTTAATATTATAAATCTTAAAAATGATTTATTACTCAGTAGTTATATAGAAGAGCTTACTAGAAAGAATTTTATAAGATTAGATGATTCAATATTTTTTAAGATAAATAAAAAACTGAGATTGTCAAAGTTTATTAAAAATCCCTTTTACAAAGGTCTTTCTTATAGAGCAAAATATACGATGAGTTCTTTATTAAATGAATTAATAGCTTATGGAGTTAATAAAAATCAAATAGATTTATTCTTTAATACACTAATTACAGATCTTAAATTTGATTCAAATAATTGGATATTATCCTCCAAAAGAGAAGAGATATTTAAATCAAGATTTATTGTTTCTTCTAGTAATCTTATTCTTCATGAAAGATCAAAAGAAATATTAAAAAAGAGTATTATTCCACTAAGAAAAGCGATCCCTGAAGGCAATGATAAAGATATTGACAAGATTATAAAAATTTTAAATAAGCAAGATTTCTTATGTAGGGTTAATTATTTAATTTATCCATATAAAGAATTTACTTATAAAAAATTCAATAAGGATAAAAATATTCACTTTTTATTAAGTGATAAACTTGAAAATCAAATTGGATTTGAAAGAATAATTTTACAGCAACAAGAATCTTCTAAAATAGGAATTGTTATACACACAAGAGAACTAATAAATAATAAATTAATCAAAAGAGAAATTTTATCTAATGAAGAATTAATAAAAAGATTTAACTATATTTTTGAATCTAGTAATTTAATAAATAAGTTATTAGATTATGAAGATATCTCAATTATGAGATGGAGAGCATCTCAACCAAAAGGCTTTAAAGTACCAAAACAATTACAAATATCCGAGAAATCTAAAATTGCTTTTTGCGGAGATTGGTTTGATTATAGTGGATTTGGAAGAGTTGAAGGTGCAATGATTAGTGCGATACATCTTTCTTTTAATTTGCTTGAATTTCTTTAGATAAAAGTTTAAGAATTTTTTCCCTATCTGATAATTTATTAATTAAAATTATATTTTTAAATTTTTTTAAATTAAAATTTGATTCTTTCTTTTTATAAATATCCCATGCATCTGTAAAATCTTTTAATGAATTTTTTTTATTTTTACCTCTTTCTTGTGAGTCTCTTAAACAAATTCTTTCTCTACAAACTTTTTTTGTTGTTTTCAATTTGACTAATATAAAATCTTGATTTTTAATAAATTTAATAATTTCCAATGCAAAAATACCTTCTATTATTAAATAATTTATTCTTGGAATATTTTTATATAATTTAACCCTTTTTTTATTAATAAAATCATATTGATAAAAATTTGATATTGTTTTCTTCTCAAGAATATTTTTTATATCATTTTTAATTAATTTCTTATTTAGACTTATAGGATAATCAAAGTATGATTTGACCAGAATTGATAATAATTGACTAATAAGACCTGTCTTATAGTAATTATCTGTACTTATAACATATGCACATTTTAATCTATCAAATAATGATTTAGCTAAGGTACTTTTACCGCTGCCTGATGGTCCAATAATAATTACTATTTTCATTTTCTAAATCCTTAATTTCAAAATTTATGAAAAATTATTTTATTTTTACTAAATTTCTAATTTTATCAATGTAATAAAAAAAATAATTTAAAGATATTTATAATAATTAATTTTAAAATAAATACAAAATCAAAAAAGTTTTTAAAAGGTTTATTTACTTTCAGAGTAATAAAAGTAATTAAATATAGGAAATATATATTTAAATTAAAAATAAATTTAACTTTTTTATTTCAAAAATATTAATGCTTATTAAAAGTAAATCTCAATAAAATTTCAAACTCACCTTGCATCATATTTAAAAATGTGTCTTTATATAAATGTAAATAAATAAATATCTTCTATTTTATAAAATTATTATTAGAGTTTCTAATAATTTAATTTTCTCTTTTATAAGAATTTATTAATTACTTATTTGAATAAATGTTTTCAAAAATCCTCAATAAATTAAAATCTATTCTCGGAAAAAAATCAGTATCTGAGAAACCAAAAGCCAAAAAGGTTACTAAATCAGCAAAGAAGTCTAAAGCTGTTAAATCATCTAAGCCTAAAAAGCAAGATGCTAAGCAAATTGTCGAAAGTTTTAAATCTTTACCTGGCGTTGGGGCTAAAAGTGCTAAAGCATTTTATGACGCAGGTTTTAAAACAACTAAGCAAATCATTTCTGCTTCAGAAAAAGAACTTTTATCTGTGCCTGGTGTAGGTATTAATTTAGTTAAAAAACTAAAGGATCAAAAATAATATTCCTATTTTAATTTTAAATTTTTCCAATAATTTTTTGAATTATTGATTTGAACCTCTTTTTTTGCACAATGGAGGCAAGTACAATTTTTTTTTAAATTTTTATACAATATTTTAAAGGTATTTAACTTATTTAATCTATACCGGAAAAAATTTCAAGTATTAATCTGATATTTATAATATTATATTATATTTTATTTTTTTAAACTGAAATTATCTCCTTCTGGCCTTTCTTCTTTGTTGTAACTTTCTTTTATATTTTTCAATAGGAGTTTCATGGTGTCTCAATCGTTTTAAATCAGCAAAAATACCTGCCTTAGATACTTGCCTCTTAAATCTTCTAAGGGCTGATTCAATCCCTTCATTCTCACCAACAGTTACTTGAGTCAAAATTTAATTTAAATAAAAATTTATTATAACATCATATCATTGTTAAGATCATTTCGTTTGGTTTGTTTTTTGAAAAAATAAACTAATGCTTATATCTTTTTTATAAGTAAATCAAATAACATAATTTTATAAAAGATTTCTTTTAAACTCATATGAAGTTCTTTCATTTATTGAATTATTTTTATTTTCCCAAGGGAAAATTATCCATTCAGATTTAATTAATATATGTACAATTTCGAACCAAATGGGTTTAATTTTACTAAATAAAACAAATAATTTTGCTTTATCGATATCCTTGTATTTATTCAACGTTAAACCCGTTTCATAGATATCATCAACTATTAAGGGAAATTTTTCTGGCTTATTTTGTAATTTTAGATTTAATTTATGGCTCAACGCTACTGCAAGGCAAATGCCTCCTCTTGGGATACCATATATGCCCGATAATTTGTATTTATAACATCTATTGGTTATCTCTTCAACGTTTTCATCAAATTCTTTCCAGGTAAAGCTTCTAATCAACTTCGTTTTCTTGTTTACTAATGGGAGTATAATTTGAAGCAATTAGACTTAAAAGCGCTAAAATTTGCTCGTTTGGACAATTTGTTTCTTTTCTTAATTTATTACAATCATTTATTATTTTTTTATATGTTTCTTCAACAATTCCATTCATTTGTTTTTCGTTAAATGAAAAGTTATTTTTCATTAATAAAATTATTTAAATTCATTCTAAGCAAAGAATAAGATAATGACATAAATTTATAAATATGGCAATTTGAAATAAGACATATACTATTTCCACATTGGGTTATTGATTACTTTTGTACTATGAGATTCAGGCCTGTAACTATGAAGTCTTTCGATTCTTGGAGCCCATTCCTTTGCGTTTCCCTTAATACATTCACTTGTAATTAATGGCGTTAATGGAAACCTTTGTTTTATTTTTAATAGTCCTAGACATGTTTCCCAAGCCATAGGATTCTTATAGAGATCAAACCAAAAATCAAATATATTCTCAAGCAAATATAGTGGATAGCTAAATGAAATACCTTTGATTGGTTTCTCTATGCTGTAACCCTCTTTTATTAACTCCTCATTTATGTTATTAATATTTAAATTTATAGCAAATAATATATCCCTAGAAGATTCCTCTCCCACTAATTCTTTCCTATGACAATCAAGTAGATATTTATTTTCATTTAATGGTGATTGATTGATCGTGGTATCTATAATCCAAAAACCCTGTCCATTTAGTTCCCCACTTGCTAAGTATAAAAATAAACTTGAACTTAACACTTTTAAATTCTTATCTACTATGTTGTAACATCTTTGAATAATAAAAAAAATAATTTAGGCAATTATTATAGAAATAATTAATGATAGTTTTTAAATTTTAAAAATTAATTTTCTATCACATTAGCTAAAAAGTATTGATAGAATATTTTCATGAAATTTAAACTAGAAGAATTGCAAAAAATGTTTGTTGATCCATTAGATCAAATCATTTTCATTGCCAATAAATACTTATATAAAAATAAACTTATTAAATCTATTTTTTCTTAGGAAACAATCTACTAATTTTTTCTTTTTGAATATCATCTTTTTTTGTTCTCATTTTTTTATCTTCTATGGACTCTTTGTTTGTACTTACTGAGTAAATAACATAAAAAATTATTCCGCTAAAAATAAGACCACAAAATATAATAAAAATTCCTAAAGGTTCTGAAGGACTAAAAATGTTTACATCTATATTTTTATTCATATATATTTTTAATGATGATTAACTTTAAACTAATGATTTATATTTTTATTGAATATCTTCATAACCATAAAAAATTGATTTATTAAATTCTTTATATCCATCTGCAACACTTTGAGGATTTTCTCTATCGAATTTCTTTGCTCTTCTATTAATCATTATAAAAGGAATAAATATTGCTCCAAAAAAGAAGTGTAATAGTAAGAAATCGGAAGGAAAGCCATTAGTCCAGTCAGGGAAAAATAATAATGTAATAAAAAAGTTAGTCATATCAAACATTTGTATATCTAAGATATTATTATTTTTTTTAACAAAACAAAGTTTTGATTAAGAAATTGAAATTAAAACTTTGATTGATTTGAAATGTTAACTTTTATAAGATACTTTTTTTTAAAATTAATATTAAAATATAAATATATTTCCTAAATGAATTGATTAAATTAATCTTTTGTATGTTTTTTTTGATTTATTCATTGATAAATCCATTAGCAGCTATCGCATCTCCAAAGACTGATCCTATTGTAATAGGCCTTCAAAAAAGAATATCAAATAATTTTTCAAACAAATATTGTAAAGCTATAGATGGTGGATTTTCAAAAGATGAAGCAATGAGATCAGCAATTATAGAAACAGAAAATATTGTTTTATTCTCAATAAATCCCAAAAAGAAAATGATAGAGAAAGAAAAATTAGCAGATCAAATAGCAATAAAAGTTATAAATAAATGTGGCTGGAATTTTGGCCTTGCGGGAAAAGAGGGAATTAGTTATTTTAAAAAATACTTTCTGGAAATAAATGAGAAAACTACTCCAAATAAGAAGTTATCTGGTTAACAGTTTATATGAATAATCTTTCCGATAAAAATGTATTAATTATTCTATTTATTACAATTTTTTTTATTTTTGGATTAATTTTCTCAGTTAAATCACCTGAGAGAAAGGTTATTGATTCTCCTATAATGTGGAAAAGTGATTTCACTCATAGTTCTAATATTGATGATATAAAGATAATTAATGATTTAAAGCTACTTAACGCCAATAAAATGCTGATTTAATTTAATGTTTTCACATTTGATTAAGTTTAAATCATTTAATTTGCATATTCTAAAAGTTGTGAGGCTAATTTAAGTTCATTGTTGTTCCATGCTCTTATAGCCATGGCTCTTCTTGGATCATAAAATTTTTGTTTTCTATACCATTCAAGAACTTCACTATTGGACTTATTCCCATTACAAGATAAACAGCAAGGTACACAGTTACTAGTTATGCTTTCTCCACCTTTAGATCGTGGGATTAAGTGATCTACAGATTCTGAGGCTCTACCACAATAAATACATGAATTTCTAGTTAATTTATGTAATGAATTTCTCCAATTTTTATTATTTATTTTTGGACATAATTGTTCAAGATAAATAGCATCTTGCTTATGCATTTAGAGAAGTTATTTTTCATAAATACTAACAGTTATTTTATATTAATTGATGCTAATATTAAATAATTTAGAATTTTTGATTGTTTAATTCTTTTCCGCAAATTATATTTAATTTTAGTGATTACTTATTTTCTAGTCAATTTACAGATTAATCCAAATTTTTCAATAATTGAAAAGTTTTTTATATTTTTAACATCATTCTTCTCAAATTTATTTTCTGCAATTGCTGGTGGAGGAGCAGGTTTAATTCAATTGCCTGCGTTGTTGTTATTTGGATTACCTTACTATAAAGCCCTTGCTTCTCATAAGTTAGCCACAGTTGCACTTGGTATAGGAGGATCAATAAGAAATTTTAGATCTCTTAAAAAAGATTTCAAGATAGCTTTTGAATTATTATTATTTGGAATCCCAGGTGTTTTATTTGGTACCTCGCTAGTAAATTATTTATCTGAGGATTATCTTTATTTCTTCCTTTCTGTATTTTCAATCTTTATAGGAATTTATTCCTTTTTTAAACCAAATCTTGGATTGAGTTCAAAAAGGAAAAAATTATCTTTTAAATTAAGATTAAAATTCTATTTTTATGTATTTGTTATTGGAATATTAAATGGTTCTATTTCTTCAGGTACAGGCTTATTAGTTACAATTTTACTTGTAAAAGTTATTGGGATGGATTTTTTAAGCTCAATAAGTTTAACTTTTTTAACGGTAGGCATTTTTTGGAATGCTGCAGGAGGTATAGCATTAAGTAATATGGGCCCTTTACAATTAAATATCTTAATCATTTTATTATTAGGTTCTTTTTTGGGAGGTTATTTAGGAGCTCATTTATCAAATCTTAAAGGTAATAAATTAATAAAAAATTTTTTTACCACAGTTTGTCTCCTTGTAGGTATTGCACTTTTCTACAAGGCTTTAAACGGTTTCTTATGAATAATAGGTATGTTTTTTGTAAAAAGTAAGTTTCTATTTGTAATTTATAAGATTAGATAAAAAAAAGGCTTTACAAAAGCAAAGCCTGGTGATGGGGAACTTTATTTTTAATCCAATTTCAGCAATAATGCAAGCCCCTATCTGTAGTGGATCTTTCAACATTAACTAACACTACAGGTAGTGCTATTATCTTGCTCTAAGAGAAATGCAAACAATTCATGTATGTTGTAGTTTATTTATCTATATTTTTGAAAAATTTCGTGCTAAATATTATGTATCCATTTAAACTTTGATCTTGAATATAATCCTTTAGGCTATAATATTCATAAAGGACTCATAATACCTTTATTTATGGTTGAATTAAGTCTATTAACGCTCTTAAATCTTGTTGGGAGCAATTTCTGCGAATATCGAGAATTTGGGCACGATAATTACAAATCTTTACTTCTAGCTTATAGCGATGCTAGTCATAAATTTGGCCCATTAAAAGTTAAAAAAGTAATTGAAGAATCAGAGAACTTCAAAGTTGCTGCGGTTGCAATAGCTGCAGTTAAATGCCCGCAATTCATAATGGAATAATGCGATTTGAATTAAAGAATAATGATCAAGTATTTTCCAGTAAAGTTTATTCGGTAATATTTATTTCAAGTGTATTTTCTATTACTTTGCTTTTATTAAGCTTAACTATAAACTTAGCAAGAATATCTAAATCTTTTGAAGTTAATTATTTATGTAAGCTTTTTATTGTTGAAAAATCAGGTTTCAATTTTAAAAGGCTTTCTAAATTAACAAATCAAACTAGTAAACAAAAGATGTGGGAATTATGCAAAGAGATTACTAAATAGATTAACTAGAAGCAGAGGTGTAAAACCTCAATGCATATTTCCAGAACTTCCTTGAAACAGTAATAAATACATAACAAACAAATATTTCAAGTATTATTTTCCATGTTGGTGCAATACCTAGTATTAGTTCAGAGGGTATTGTTGTAATAAATGTAATAGGTATAGCAGTACTAAAGAATATTCTCAATGAGAAAGAGAATGAACTCAGTGGAAATCTTCCTATATATAAAAATGAACGTAAAACTTCTGTAGCGTTCCAAGTCTTTACAAACCAAATTGTAGTAGTTGAGATAAGAAACCAAAGACTATACAAAATTGATACAGAACAAATTACTGTAATAAAGAATAAAACTATTTGAGAAAAATTTATGGGAATCTGATTAATGCGAAAAGAATATATCAAAACAAATAGTCCAAGTATTATTTCTATTAATCCAGAGGGAGATATTCTTTTAAAGGAAATCCAAAATTGACTATCTATTGGTTTAATTAAAACAAAATCTAAGGTTCCTTCCCTTATATATTTAACAATTTCTCTTAAGTTTGGACTGAACCAAGTATTCGTAACACCATTAAGGATTGTATAAATACTTTGAATTATTAAAGCTTGTTCAAAGCTCCATCCACCAATTTCTCTTGTATTAGCAAAAAATATTGATAATAAAAAAAGACTTCCAATCAATCCAGTAATAGCAGTTATCAAATCTATAAGAATATTTATCTTATATTCCATCTCAATAGCGAATGATGTGTAATTAAAAAGAGAATAAATTTTAAAATACTTCTTTATGTTCATGATCCCATTGCCGTATACTTTTTAGTTCCAGATTTCCAGGCCTTTATAAATATATAAAAAAATAATATTACCCAAATTATTTGTATAAAAATACCAGAAGTTATATTAGAAGCGTTTCCTGATAAAACGTTTGCTGGAAAATTTATGAGGTATGGAAATGGGGTTAAATATATCCATGATTTTACATAATTAGGAAATGATTCAACTGGAGCGAGTAATCCAGAGAGAAATAGTGTCGGGATAAATATTAACTTTTCAATTGAACTGGCTTTTTCAGTCCAAAAACATAAAGTCGCGATAATAGATTGCATTAAGAATTGAATTAAAAATGATAGGAATGTAGAAAAAAGTGCGATTATCATCGTAAACATAGAAGGTATCCAAAAACTTTTAGGATTTAATATAAAAAAAATAAATGCTATTAATAATGCAAATGGAAATCTTGTTAATTGTTCAGCAAGATGTTGGGCCAAATATCTAAAGAATGGGTGCAGAGGTTGTATTAAATAAGGTGATATTTTTCCTAGTAGTGCATCCTCTTCAAATGTAAAAACTACCCAAACCACAGAAAATTGTCTAACAAAAAATGCGCTTATAAAGTATCTGGATAACATCACATTACTAATATTTATAGATTCATTTAATCCATTATGCGTCCATATATTAAGCATAAATAAGGGTATTATTCCTGATATTGCCCATAATGCTATCTCTGATCTATATTCCAGCATATTGGAATATTGAATCTTTAATAAGGTATTTATTTTATATAAAAATGAACTATGCATATTTAAATTTTGTTTTTTAATATTTTCCCAACTATTTCATCTATTGGTGGTTCATTGATATGTATATCCTCTATATCAAATTTATTTAATATTTCTTTAAGTGCTTTCTTAATTTCCTTCTTATTTATATTTAAGGTAATTTCATTGGAATTTTGACTTTTAACTTTATAACCCAATTTAGTTAAGCTTTTTACATCCTTTATTGTTTTACAAATAATTGCGATATCTTTGTTTGGAGTTAATTGGGTAAGCAATTTATTTAACTTCCCATCATATTGAACATATCCTTCATGAATACATATTACCCTCCTACACAGAGAGGTAATATCTTTCATATAGTGACTTGTTAATAATATAGTTGCGCCTGTTTCTTTATTATAAAGTTTAAGAAATTTCCTTAGGTTTGCTTGTACATTTATATCTAAACCTAATGTTGGTTCATCTAAAAATAATATTTTAGGATTATGAATTAATGCTGCTAAAAGCTCTGCTTTCATTCGTTGACCTAAAGATAATTTCCTAACGGGAAGGTAAAGTTCTTGTTTTATTTCAAGCATTTCTGATAGATTATTAATCCTTTTTTTTGCTTCTAATTTATCTACACCATAAATAGCAGCATTTAAATAAATAGAATCCAACGGTGGAAGATCCCATATTAACTGTTGTTTTTGGCCCATTATTAAAGTTATATTCTCTAAAAATGATTTTTCCCGCTCATATGGTCTATGACCAGAAACAGAAATAAAACCTTCGCTTGGATATATAAGGCCACATAGCATTTTTAAAATAGTTGTTTTGCCTGCGCCATTCGCACCTAAAAATCCAATAATTTCACCTTCTTTTATTTCAAAATTAATATTTTTAATAACTTTAATATTTTTTATTTTTCTATTGAAAAAATGTTTAATAGTTCCTTTTATTCCTGGTTCTTTAGATGATAACTCAAAACTTTTTGATAAATTTTTTACATCAATAATATTATTATTTTTCATAATTTAATAATTAATTAAAAAAACTTTTTGATTATTTTTTTTGTTTATTGATAATATCTAAAAGATATCTTTAAAAGAAAATATTAACCATGATAAAAAATTTAATGGATTAAGAAGTTGTTTTGGATTTTTTTTATGCGTGTAATTAAATTCATTTAGAAAATCTAGATTAAAAATATTACTTTCTTCAATTTTATTCCTTTTTATAATTTTCCCTTCATCATCAATAATTTCAATCTCATTTTCAAAAAACCATTCTTTATCTCCATTTGCCAATTCAAGAACTACTCCTATCCCTTTCCCGTCGGTTATTCTGAAGTCATTTACAATACATTTAGGAGACTGTTTTATAGCTTCTAATGTTTTTGGATTTAATCTATCTTTAGAAGAATTTATGTTTACTTTAACTGAAGAGCCAATTTTTACTAGATCTAAAAATTCCACAACGAAAACAATGAATTAATTTATTATACTTAAAACAATTATTTAACTGTGATTTAATAAAAGTTTTTTTAGAGCTTTTTACTTTTTAGATAACTTTAATACTGCTTCAAGTATTCTCTTAATTGATAATGTAATTATCCTTAAAATTACAAAACCTATACCTAACCAACCAAATATAATTGCAATGGAAAGAAGTAAGGAGCCTAAATCTTTTTGTAATAAATCCTCCATAAATTTATTTTATAATTAATTTATTTAATAACTAATATAATTTAAAAATATTGTGTATATATATATTATATACTAACTTTAATTAAATTTTACTATAGAATTATTTTAAGAATTTTATAGCAATTGGAATTATCAATTAACAGTTATATAGGAATTATTTTAATAATATTTGGTCTATGGATACGTTTGGAATTTAAAATAGATATTGGAAAAGATGTTGATTGAATTATCTTTCACCTCTATCTCTACTGCCTTTAAACCAACTGCATTTGATGAAATCTTTATTTTTTTCAAAATTTTTTAAATAATCTGATTTAATTTCTTGCTCTTTATAATTATCTATTTTTTTCTTATAAATTAAAGTCATAACTATGTTTTTAATTATTTTTACTTTTACATAATTTTTAAAAATTACAATGATTTTTGTGAAATTCAAATATCTTTAAAATTTATGTATTTTTAGATACCAAATCTAATTTTTTTTAGTTGTTTTCTTTAATATTTTGTTTATTAGTTGAATTCTTTTTTTTATTAGCTATAGTAATAAAAAATTTTTTTATAATGTACCCCGAATTGAATTCCTTTGATTTATTTGTAGATGATATTTTAAATTCTGATGAAAATTTATTAAAAGGAGAGTTAGATTTACTTTTAATACAATATCTTTTTAATTCTTTAGATCTTGAAAATATAGAGGAAGTTAATATAGAAACTCAAAACTTTATTGCTGCATAGAATTGCTAAAATTTCTTTACAATAATTTTTGGTACCCATTTTTTGGAAAAATTCTTATGTTTTTTGTTCAATTTATTGAAGGTAAGAATAAAAACAAAAAAAACAATAAAATTAAAGTGAATAAAACTAAAAGAGATGTCTAATAATTAATTTATATATTGAAAACAACAAAAGATATTCCTAAATAAATAAATATATTGCAAGTTTAAAATAAAGCTTTAATAATAATGATTCTTTTAAATACCCCTAAAAGTAAAATTTTTTTAAAACCATATACTGTTCACTATAGAAATTTTGAAAATATTAGATTAGAAAATTGCTTTTATGCCTATGATGCTTATGAGGCACGAACTTTGGCAATGGAATTTAATAAATATATTCATGATCATCCAAATAGTATTGATTTAATTAGATGTGAAAAATAGAAAACTTTTTATTTAATTGGATAATATAATTAGTTTTGATTAAAAATATTTCTTATGCAATCTCTCCATGAAGTAAATATTAACAAATAAACAATATATATAAATACAAATATTTAAAAAATATGGACAATTTTATCAGAAATTATTAATTAATTCTTTTTTATTTTTAGTTAAGTTTATATCTCTAGAACCGGAAATTGCAAGGTCCTCTTGAAGCTTGTTCTCACAGGACAAAACTCTTGACCAGCTTGGTAACTGTTGAGCCGCAGGTTTCGCTAAAAAATTTTCAGTCGCAGGTCTTAATAATTTAGCAAATTTTTGAACGGAAAGTTCTTCTTCATGACGATCATATGGTATTTGATTGATAGCAGAATCTAGACCAAATTGCTTAACTCTATCTTCTCCTACTCTTTTATATAAAACTTCTAAAGTTGAGAGTTGAGTCGTGGTTAAAGTTTGAGCTTGATGTTCCATAAGACCCCTTAAAATACTTGAAAGGATTTCCGTGCACATTCTTTGTAATCCTTCTTTCGATGATTCTCCAATATTTTTGTGCTTATGGTCAAATAATCCTAAATCAACTTGAGCAATTTTAGAGGTTCGAACATTTCTGTATACCTCTGATAGTAGTCCTATCTCTAGTCCCCAATCACATGGAATCCTTAAATTCATTGCAAGATCTTTAGTAAATGCAAATTCTCCTGCGAGTGGATAACGAAATGATTGAAGATATTGTAAGAAAGGACCATTCCCTACTAGTTGATCAAGACTTGCCAATAATGGACCAACAAATAATCTCGTTGCTCTACCTTGAAGTTCATTCCTTTCGAGTGATAGACGACTATAAAAAGCCTTTACATAAGAGATTCCAAATGAATCATCAAGTAAAGGTAGAATCATTTTTGATGGATATAGTGGACTAAATGTTCTTATGTCTGCATCAAATAAGGCTACAACTTCTGACTTTCTAGTGGCGACACCAATTCCTTGCCAAACTGCCCAACCTTTTCCAGGAGTGCCTAATAATTCAAGGCCATTTTTTTCTTGAGACTTTAATAGTTCAATCACATAGGGAGAGTTTGTCCATTGTAAATGAACAGGAAATGGCATTGAATCAAAAAAACTTTTTGCTGACTTTACTTGATCTAAGGATTTCGCTGATAAAGCTATAACTAATTCATTTAAACCCGTTAGATTTTTAAGAACTTCTCTTATGTCTTTTAATGCTTTCCTCTCAAACTCTTCATAAAGACAGGGGATTAGAATGGCAGTAGGTCTTTTTTTTAATCTCTTGTTTAATTCTTTAAGTAAATCGCCACTAATACCATATTCATGAATTGTTGTGATTAACCCTTGTTGAAAGTCCATTTTCTATTTGATGTGCAGAATAGTGATAATAGTTTCGGTGATTTTCAAAGTGATGCTAAATGATCCAGAAAGAAATTTAGATAGAGTTAAGTTAAGGAAACTATTGGAAGAAACTTATCAAGATCATTCTAGCGAAGAAATTAATAATGTTTTCTATCAATTGTTGCAGATCTTCGATGATTTTCAATTAAAAAATGAAAATAACGAAAATTATAAAATAAATATTTGGGATCAGTCTTATTCTATTTTAATAACATATGCTGACACCGTTAATAAGAATGGTGAAAAATCTTTGGTTACATTAAATCACCTACTTGGAAATCACTTGAATGATCTTTCTAAGGTTGTGCATATATTACCTTTTTTAAGTTCTACAAGTGACGGTGGTTTCGCTGTTTCAAGTCATAAATCATTGGATAAAAAATTCGGAAATTGGAGTGATTTAAAACGCATATCAAAAAATCATCTTTTGATGGGTGATTTAGTTCTTAATCATGTATCTTCATCCCATCCTTGGGTACAACAATTTATTAAAAGTCAAGAACCAGGTTTATCAAATATTTTTGCTCCATCACAAAATCTTGATTGGACAAATGTTGTAAGACCAAGAAGTTCATCCTTGTTTTCAAAAATAAATACAATTGATGGGCCTAAAAATGTATGGACAACTTTCGGACCAGATCAAGTTGATTTGAATTGGCAAAATCCAAAAATGATTTTAGAGTTTTTAAATTTGCTAATCCTTTACATAAACAATGGAATAAATTGGTTGAGATTAGATGCTGTTGGATTTATTTGGAAAGAACCAGGGACGACATGTCTTCATTTATCAAAAGCTCATTTAATAGTAAAAATCTTGAGAATAATTCTTACAAATTTAACAGCAAAAGGAGTTTTAATAACTGAAACTAATGTTCCACAAAACGAAAATCTTTCATATTTATTACCAGAAGATGAGGCACATATGGCTTATAATTTTCCTTTACCACCACTACTTTTAGAGGCTGTTATTTCATCCAAAGCTGATATCTTGAATAAATGGATTAGTTATTGGCCAGAACTTTCCTCTAAGACAACACTCTTTAACTTTACGGCTTCTCATGATGGAGTTGGTTTAAGAGCTTTAGAGGGATTAATGAACGAAAGAAGAATAAAAGAATTATTAATCAATTGTGAAAAAAGAGGGGGATTGGTAAGTCATAGAAGATTGTCAAATGGCGATGATAAACCATATGAATTAAATATTAGTTGGTGGAGTGCTATGGAAGATTCAAGTAGAGATATAAGGCGTTTTCAATATGAAAGATTTATTCTTACTCAATTAATAGTAATGGTATTGAAAGGTGTTCCTGCATTTTATCTACCGGCTCTTCTTGCTTCAGAAAATGATATAAAAACTTTTTCAATGACTGGCCAGAGAAGAGATCTTAATCGTGAAAAATTTATAAGTGAGAAATTATTATTAAACTTAAATAATAATGATTCGAATGCCTCAAAAAATATAAAATTTTTATCAAAAGCAATGAGAATAAGGTCTTCTTTAACTTCTTTTCATCCCTCAGCGAAGATGAGAAGTTTTTCAGCGAATAGAAGTGATTTAATTGTAATTAAAAGAGGTGAGGGTAATAAAGCTATTTGGGCAATTCATAACATAACGGATAATAAATTAAATTATTTACTTGATGACCCAGATATATTAGATTCAGTTGATAACAATTTATACTTTAAAGATTATTTAACAGGCAATAAATATAGTAATTTGAATATTAAGCTTGAACCTTTTCAAGTGGTTTGGATTGGAATTTTATATGATGATTGAGAATTCAAAATTTTGGGTAGTTAGTGATGTGGATGGCACCCTAATGGATCATTCATATGATTTATCACCTGCTAAGAAAGCTATAAAATTTCTCCAGAAATTAGAAATACCAGTAATACTTTGTACAAGTAAAACAGCTGCGGAAGTAGAGATTATAAGAAAGGAAATTAAGTTAAAAGATCCTTATATTGTAGAAAATGGTGCTGCAATTTATGGTGAGAACTTAAATGGTCATAAATGGGAAATCATCCTTGGTGAAAAGTACAAATCTTTGGAAGAGATATTGAGTAATCTTTCAAAAGATGTTCGTTATAAACTAAAACCACTAAATAATTTATCGGATATTGAGGCATTTGAACTCACTGGTTTAAAGGGGAATTCATTAAGTTTAATGAGAGATAGGCACTGGAGTATGCCTTTTTTAAATCCTCCAAAAGAAATTGAGAATAAATTAAAAACAATTTGTCATAAATATAAAGTAAATATTTATAAGGGTAATAGGATGAGTCATTTACTTTCTATTAATTCAAATAAAGGAAAAGCTATCAGTAAACTTAAGGATTATTACCAAAATTTTGAAGTAAAGATTATAGGGCTTGGAGATTCTCCTAATGACTTGCCTCTTTTAACAAATTCAGATTATAAGATTATTATTCCAAGTACAAAAGGAGCAAATAAAACTCTTTTAAAAGAGCTAGGTGAGAATAAATATATTCTCGCTAAGAAACCTAATGGTTATGGATGGAGTGAAGAAGTTACAAAGTTAATCAATAATCTTAAAAATAATTTCAACTAATAAATTTAATGAATAAATTCAATTTCCCTTTTAAAAAAAAAGATAATTTTGAAAAACTAGTAAGAGTTATTGGATGGAATTCAATAGATAGTTGGATTAGATTTTGCGAAAATAATGATTTGATCAATGCAATAAAATCTATTAAAGATAATAACTTTAATGATGATTGGATTTGGGGCATTTTATTACCTTTATTAAGTCAATCATATAAATTTTGTAATCTAGAAAAAAAAAGAAAAATTATTGGTATATCTGCTTTACCTGGAACGGGTAAAAGTACTTTAGGCTTTTTCTTGGAAAAATTATCTTTAAAGTTAAATTTTAAAATTACGGTTATTTCAATCGATGATTTCTACTTGCCATATAAAGAAATGGAAGTTGCTATTAAAAATAATCCCTGGAAGGTCTCAAGAGGTTTCCCTGGGAGTCATTCTACAAAGTTAATGCAAGAAAAGTTATCTACTTGGAAAAAAACTGGTAAATTAAATGTTCCTATTTATGATAAATCTATTAATAATGGCTTAGGAGATAGATCTCATTGGAAGACTGAGAAATCTGATTTATTAGTATTAGAGGGATGGTTTTTAGGAGTTAAGCCTTCTATTAATGAAGTTGAAAAAACTCCAAAATCATATCCTCCACTAAGTCAATCTGAGATTAAATATAGATTAAAAATACAAAACAATTTAATGGAATATATTGATATTTGGGATTTAGTAGATAATGTTTGGCATATAAAAGCAGAAAAATTTGATTATCTTGATTTATGGAAGAGACAACAAGAAAGTGAAATGTTTCTCAATAAAAGAGTTTCTCTTAAAGAAGAGGATCTTTGCAGTTTTATAAGGATGTTAAATACTGCTATTCCACAAAATAGTTTTGAAAAAATTAAAGCAGACTTTCTATTTATTATTAACCAAGATAGGGAATTAATTGATTTATTATTAAATAATTGACTCTATAATTAGAAAAAATATTGATAAATAGAATCTTATCTTAATGATTATTAAATAATTAATAAATATATAAATAGTTTTTTAAATTTATATTTTTATCATTAATTCTAAAACCATACTAAATATCAATAATAAAAAAAGATATCAAATAATTATCATAAATTATATTATGATTTTTTTTAGGGCTTATATAACTTAAATTTAATTGTCTTCGAGTCAATATTTTTAACAATTAATTATTCTAATATTGATATTATTGAATGAGTTCATAATTTTCTAATGTATCAATTAGCTTCTTTTGCAATAGGTGGATTTGTGCCATCTGCAGCAATAGCAGGTGTATTACTTTTAGTAGGCTTAACAGCATTTTTTATATAGGTATTAAAGGTCCTACAGATTATTAATAAGTTTATTTAAAGCTTTTTATTAATCTTATTTTCAACTTTAAATTCTAGAATTAAAAACCTCATTATGGATTTAGGTGCATTATTATTTATTCTTAGTTTTCCTTTTGTAATTTTAACAGCATACTTTGGGACTAAAAATAATTTTTATGAGAGTGAAAATTATAAAGGTGATGGATGTGCACATGATGTTAAAAGATAAAATCTTTTAGGAATTTCCACTATATATACATGTCCATTTACTATCAAACTGCCAAACAGGCTTATAAATATCTTCAGCAATTTTTTTACCAGCTAGCTTACAAGTTTCTAAATCTTTCATTGGGAGAGAATATAATGAGGGACTAGTTATTCCGCTCACTTCAGGCCTTCCCCCAGGTCCTTGTCTATATGTTCCTATTACTAGAAAATAATTGGCCTGAGCAACCCAAGAAAAGCTTGAGAGAATTAATGTTGATATAAATACTTTAAAATAAATTAACTTTTTCATTTTATTTTAAATAATAACTATATTACGATAAGAAATTGTATAAAGTTTACGTAGATATTAAATTAAATTAAATTAAATAGAAATTTTAAATTTTAATTGACTTACTTTAAATATATAATATATGGCTTAATACAGGGAGTTACTGAATTCCTTCCGATAAGTAGTACTGCACATTTAAAAGTTTTTTCTGATTTATTGGGTATTGATGATCCAGGTTCGTCTATATCAGCAATTCTACAATTAGGAAGTGTTTTTGCAATATTTTTTTATTTTAGGAATGATTTATTAGTTAAAAAAGTATCTTATTCCGATTTGCTCAATAGAAATATAATTGGGAATAAGTTATTTAAATCAGTTTTTATTGGGACTATTTCAATTTTAATATTTGGTGGAATGATTAAAATATTTTTACCAAATTTCTCTAATTCAATCTTTAGATCAAATCTTTCTATAGCGATTATATCCTCAATAATGGCATTAGTTATGTTGTTAGCAGATAAATCCAGAAGTAATAAAATTACTTTAAAAAATCATAATTTATTAGATAGTTTAAAAATTGGTCTAGGACAAGCTTTTGCAATTATCCCAGGAGTATCAAGATCTGGTATAACGATATCAATTGCGCTATTCCTTGGATGGGAAAGAAAGGACGCAGCTAAATATTCATTTTTACTTGGTATACCAGCTATTAGTTTAGCTGCTTTTGTAGAGATTTTTGATTCGATAAGAAATGGAATATTTATATATTTTGGCCCATTATTTATTGGATTAATAACAACTTTCATAATCTCGATTTTTACGATTGACTTTTTAATTAAATATATCCCTTTAAGGGGTTTAAAATTATTTGCTTTCTACAGAATCTTTTTTGCAATAATTATTTTTGGAAGTTATTTTTAAATATTTAGAGCAATAATATCTTTATATATGATATTATTTAATGAATTTTTATTAGAAATGTATACTTTTCTTTCTATACAACTAGGTGAGGTTGAAGTTTCTAATCTTACTCTTGGTGTTCTAATATTTTTTTCATCATTCACATTTATAGCTGTAGGTATAAGTTCATATAAATTATATAAATCCTTAATAAATACGGATCTTAAAAATCAATAATCGGAACGGCGGGATTTGAACCCACGACCCCCACTACCCCAAAGTGGTGCGCTACCAAACTGCGCTACGCCCCGGTGAATACTTAGTATATCTAAAAATTGAAAATCTAAAACTTTTTTTTCTATATATTGTTTATTTAATTATTTATTTATTTTTACATTTCTATAAACTACATTTAGATATTTCTTTCTAAATTAAATTCTAAATAATTCTTATTAGTTAAATCCTTAAATTTTTAAAATCATAAACTTGAAAAAATTTATAAAAATAATAAAGACTTATTTTTTAATAGGAAAATTATTAGATCTTAATACACACTTATCAATAGACCAATCAAAATTTTCCCATATACTCTCAGGAAGTATATAGTTTGAACCTTTAAATTCGTTCAATTTAATATTCGTTGGAGAAGCAGAACAATATTGCCTACTTCCTTTAATGGCTAAATACTGTTGATGATAATTTTCAGCAAAATAATATTGATCGATTTTTTTTATTTCAGTTTCAATATTGCCGAAATTATTTTTTAAAAGATTTTTTTGATAACTTTCCTTACTATCTAATATGATTTTTTTGTATTTATCATCCTTATAATATATTGCTGATCTATATTGCGTTCCAACATCATTACCTTGCATATTTTTTTGAGTGGGATTATGGCATTCCCAAAACATTTTTAGTAAATCACTAATATCTATTTCTTTTTTATTCCATACAACTTTGACAACTTCAGCATGTCCGGTATAACCAGTACAAACATCTTCGTAAGTAGGATTTACCAAATTCCCTCCAGCGTAGCCAACTGATGTCGTAATAATTCCAGGTAGCTTCCAGAAACACTTTTCTGCACCCCAGAAACAACCACAACCAAAAAATATTGATTCTTCACCGCTTTTAGGTTCTCGAAAAATATCAGTTTTCAGAATTCTATGAAGATATTTTTCTTGATTTTTCATATTATTAATATTATTCTTAAAAAAATTAAACATAATTTAAATTTTTATTTTCTAAGCTTATATATTAATAGTAAAAAATACTTTTTTAAAGACAATAATCATTTATTAATTATTTTCCAAATTACTAACAGCTAATTCTCTTTCCCAAAGTTTTTTATAGAGACCCTTTTGGGTAAGTAAATTTTGGTGATTGCCTTCTTGAACAATTTTACCTTTATCCATTACTAAAACTCTGTCGCACGTTGCAGCAACTGCTAACTGATGACTAATCATTATAATTGTCTTTTTATTATTCTTTCTTATTTCTTTTATTATTAATGAGGCTGTTTTATTATCAACACTTGCCAGGGCATCATCCATAACTATTACTGGGGTATCGACTAATAAGGCTCTAGCTAAAGCGGCTCTTTGTCTTTGACCTCCGCTAAGTGTTATACCTCTTTCTCCAACTAATGTTTGAAAACCTTTTGGGAAATTATAAACATCACCTATTAGGCCTGCTTTCGTGGCAGATGATTTAACTAAAATATTTGAAGCTTTAGGTCTACCAAATTTTAAATTATCTGAGATTGTAGAAGTAAAAAGAAAAGCTTCTTGAGGAACTATTGCTATATTTTTTCTTAATTCATTAAGTTTAATATTTTTAATATCAACATTATCAATAAATAATTGGTTGTTTTCGATTTCTATAGTTCTTCCTAATGACTTTGCTAATGTTGTTTTGCCACATCCTACAGGACCTACTATAGCTACAAGTTCACCAGGTTTAATTATAAAATTAATACCGTCAAGTGCATTGATATTTGATCCTTGATAATTTATTTTTAAATTTTTTGCTTGAATTGAACCTTTTACTTTATTCTTAAAATTTTTGCTCTTGGGATTATTTTTTATTTTTGGATTGCTTTGAAGAATTTCTTCTATTCTATCTAAACTTACTTGACCTAATTGAAATGTATTTAAAGTAAAACCAAGAAGTGCTGTAGGAAAAACTAATCTTTCTACATAAAGAATTAAAGCAACCAATCCACCTATTGAAATAAACTCATTTTGTAGTTGTGAAGTACCAAGAGAAAGTAATAGTAATAGAGAAATGGAGGATATACCCTGTAGTAAAGGGAAAAGGGTACTTGCAGTTCTTGCTAGTTTTATAGCTGCATCTCTATAAGATTTATTGAATTTACTAAATTCTTTTTTCTCTGAATTCTCTTGACCATAAATTTTAATCGCGCTTATTCCAGTTAAATCTTCCTGGATTAAATCACTTAATTTAGAGAGTGATTCTTGTTGGAGACGTCTTTGATTTACCATCCTTCCGCCAAATAAGCCAACAATTCCTAAAATGACTGGAAAAATCATCAATGCTGTAATTGTAAGTAATTTATTTATCAGAAACATAGAAGGTATAGTTAGAGCATAAGCAAGAATAATATTACAAAGACTTAAAACCGTAAAACCAAGTAAGCGCCTTACATTTTCGACGTCACTTGTAGCTCTACTTATTATGTCACCACTTCCTTTCTTTTGAACCCAATCTGGATCTTGAAGAAGTAAATGATCAAATATTTTTTGTCTTAGATTTACTTCAACTTTCCTACCTATTCCAAAAACTATTTGTCTAGAGGATAATCTTATAATACCCATTAAGGTTGCTAATAAGATTAAGCCAATTGATTTACCAATTATAAATTGACTTGAGAAACTATTTTGTAATTGATCTATTATATTTTTAACCTCTAGTGGAATTATTACACTTAAAATATTCACTAAAAGTAAAGAAATCGCTCCTATTGTTAATTCTTTTTTATATGGTCTTAAATATTTACCGATTATCTTTATCTTTAAATTTTTCATTTAAAATTTCCAATAAGATTAAGATAATGTTTCATTTTTAAATTTGTGAGCTAATTTTATAAAGATAAGTTTTTTTTACTATGCATGATGAACAGATTCATCCCTTACATAATACAGATAAAGAAATTATAGATTCATTAATTGTAAAAATAACCCCTGAAGATTTTGATTTAATAAATTTAGCTAGATTAATTAATCGTTATGAAGGATTTCAAGGTGAACAAGATCTTAAAAATGACTTAACAAAAATACTTAAATTTTGGAATATTTCAAAAGATGAATTATTCTCAAAAACAAGAATTATTTGGGAAAGAAGTTTTAGGCCTTCCAATCAATCAAAGGATTTGATCGGATCAGGTTTCGATACCTCTAATTAAACTTACTGAATATAAATTCAAAAAATGAATAACAAAATAAAAACGAATCAAATACTAGAAAAGCTTTTAAGTAAAACTGATCTTGACGAATTTACATCTAGAAATCTCATGAAAGCCTGGCTTTCTGAATATATAACACCTGTACAGACAGGAGCGCTTCTGGCTGCCTTAAGAGCTAAAAGTGCTTCTGGAATTGAATTGTCCTCTATGGCGGAAGAACTACTTAATGTTTGTCCTCTTCCAATTAAAAGACCTGACCTGTTCATTGTCGATACTTGTGGTACTGGAGGTGATGGCGCTAATACATTCAATATTTCTACTGCAGTTGCTTTTGTTGCCTCTGCTTGTGGCGTAAATGTTGCTAAGCATGGTAATCGAAGTGCTAGTGGAAAAGTTGGCTCTGCAGATGTGCTGCAAGACTTAGGATTAAATTTAAATGCATCATTAGAAAAAGTTATTGGTGCCTTAGGTGAAATAGGGATTACTTTTTTATTTGCACCAGCATGGCACAAATCACTTGTTAATTTAGCTCCTCTAAGAAAAGAATTAGGAGTTAGAACAATCTTTAATCAATTAGGCCCTCTAGTTAATCCCATAAGACCTAATGCCCAAGTATTAGGAGTTGCCTCCGAGGAGCTATTAGAGCCTATGGCAAGAGCCTTAAATAATCTTGGAATGGAAAAGGCTATTGTCGTTCATGGTTGTGGTGGCCTTGATGAAGCCTCATTAGAAGGTGATAATAAAATTATTTATGTGGAGAATGGAGAATTGAGGAATTCAGTCATAAATATATCAACTTTTAATTATAACAATTCAAGTAATAGAGGTTTAGTTATCCAAGATAATATGAATAATTCACAAATTTTAAAATCTGTATTAAAGGGCGTTGGAGATAAATCTCATCTTGAGGTTGTTGCCTTAAATGTTGCACTTGTTCTTTGGGTCTCAGGTATTGAGGATAATATCGAAAGAGGGATTGATATGGCATTATCCTGTTTAAAAAAGGGAGATGCATGGGATAAATTTCTTAAACTAAAAATGTACTTAGAGGATTGAATTAAATTTTTTACAATGGAAAGATCTTTTAAAAAGAATGCAAAACTTGTACTTGACAATGGATCGGTTTTTAAAGGATTTTCTTTTGGATGTAAAGGTCAAGCTGTTGGAGAGGTTGTTTTTAATACTGGTATGACTGGATATCAAGAAGTTATGACTGATCCCAGCTATTTTGGACAAATACTTACTTTTACTTATCCAGAAATTGGAAACACCGGTATAAATTTGGAAGATTCAGAATCCTTAAATAATATAGTCAAGGCTATTATTGTTCGAAATTATTCGAATAATATTAGTAATTGGAGATCAACAATTTCTTTGAACGAATGGATGATAAATAATAAAGTAATTGGTCTTTATGGTATTGATACAAGAGCTCTTGTAAAAATTTTAAGGGAAAATGGATCAATGAATGGAATTATTACTACTGAAAAACTTAGTTTTAACGAATGTAAAAAAATTTTACATAAATCTCCAAAAATGGCAGGTTTAAATTTAGCTAAAGAAGTTACGACCGATAAATCATATATTTGGAATGAAAAATCGCAAACAGATTTTGATATTAGGGATAGAAGGAAAATTAAAACACTGAAGGTTGTAGCTATAGATTTTGGAATAAAAAAGTCAATTTTACATAGACTAGTGTCACATGGTTGTGAGGTTATTGTTTTACCTTCGAATTCATCAATAAATGATGTAATGGCCGAAAATCCAAATGGAGTATTTTTTTCAAATGGTCCAGGAGATCCTTCAACAGTTTTAGAAGCTATAGATCTTGCTAAGAAATTAATAGATATAGGTAATTTGCCAATGTTTGGTATTTGCTTAGGCCATCAAATATTTGGTTTAGCTCTAGGAGGGAAAACTTATAAATTACAATTTGGACACAGAGGGCTTAATCATCCTTGCGGAAATAATAATATTATTGAAATTACGAGTCAGAATCATGGATTCGCGATTGATGGCAATTCAATCCCTCAGGATAAAGTTCAGATAACCCATCTTAATCTAAATGATCATACAGTCGCAGGATTAAAAGTAATAGATAAACCCATTTTTAGTGTTCAATATCACCCTGAAGCAGCTCCTGGTCCACATGATTCTGATTATTTATTTAATAATTTTGTTTCTCTAATGTTAGAAAGATGTTG
>CETG01019315.1_pt1 | contig 41247 bp, 51 predicted proteins | sample 361471 | NCBI WGS metagenome assembly CETG01 (sample SAMEA2622696, study PRJEB7988) | marine metagenome | isolation source: saline water (ENVO:00002010), including | reverse complement strand
AACATTCCCATATTGTTAGAAATCTGATTAAAAGCTAGTAACAGAAACCCCATATTCATTCCCTCAACTATGGGCCTAAGCCCTGTCATTGCAGCACCAACGGCCATTCCAGTAAAACTATTTTCTGCAATTGGTGTATCTAAAACCCTTAATGCGCCGTATTTCTCATAAAGATCTTTAGTGACTTTATAAGAACCTCCATAATGTCCAACATCCTCACCCATGACACAAACAAGAGGATCTTTAGCCATCTCTTCATCGATAGCTTCTCTTAGAGCATCAAATAAAAGTGTCCCTGCCACTGGCCTAGCGGTAATACCGATTAAATGTCATTAACAACTAAGCTATACCAAAGAGTGCCTATTCAGCCTCCAGCCGCAAAAGTGGTCAAGATCAGCACAGAAAGAAGCATTCCTGGACATAGCAGTAAAACTAATAAGCCAAGATCATGAATAGTCATCTAAATCCACTCTTAGTTAAAAGCGTAATTGATCTATAAAATACTATTCAGTTTCTGTCTCCTTGCCATCAAATAAGCTACGAATAAATACAATAATTAGACCAAGACCAATAAACCCAAATGTGAACGTAGCTAAAAAACACATCCCAATAACTAATGTTTTAAGACCAGAAGCAATACTCTGGGCTATTGGAGAATCGTAAACTTTTGAATGAAGAGAAAAATATACAACAGTATTTTGACTAATCCATAAACTAATAAATGCAAATAAAATACTGGTAATTGCTCCCGATAAAAAACTTAAGGGGCCTTTTTTCTGAATATCTCTATTATCAATATCCCTTAAATCATTATCTTTCTTAATAGTTTTAGTTTTAGGACTATTTATGTTGGATTGATTCTGATTAATCATTTTTTCAAACAAACTCCTTCAGAAAGAAAAGAACAAGCCCAAGCTTCAAAGCCTGCCAATCTAAAACTAGAACGATTATTTTCTAATACCTTTTGGGCTGTTACTAGATCTCTAAACAGAGCAAAGCAACTAGGCCCTGAGCCACTCATAGCTACATTTAAGGCGTCTGGCATAGAACTTAATAGTTTCAATGCCTCTCTAACTGATTCATTCAATGGTGCTACTACCCTCTCTAAATCATTATTCAATGGTGGTAGAGATTTATTCTCTTTGATTAACCATTCTGAAGATCTAAGCCTATTTCTCCTTTCTTCATAAGCTTGCTCTGTTTTTAAATAAAGGTGCTGGTTATTTTTTTTACTCATAGAATAAGCCCAGGGTGTTGAAACACTTATGGATGGATCTTTAAGCAAAATAACGCCAAAAGAACAATTTGAGGTTTCAATCTTTTCTAAGATTTCTCCACGACCAAAACATAACTGAGTTCCTCCGGATATAAAAAAAGGTATGTCAGAACCGATTTCTGAAGAAAGTAATTCAAGTTTTTTATTTGAGTATCCTAAATCCCACAATATATTCAAACCAAATAATGTTGCTGCAGCATCGGTTGAACCACCAGCTAATCCAGCTCCTATTGGTATATTCTTAGACAACTTAATATCAGCACCAAAATGTTTATTACGAGAATCTCTTTGTATAACTTTAGCCGCTTTTATTATTAGGTTATCTTCTCCGCCAGATAGATTAGAGCTATCAGTTTCTAACTTAATTTGCCCATCATCTCGAGATCTAAATGTAAGCTTATCTAAAATATTAATACTTTGCATTACCATAGCCAATTCATGAAATCCATCTTCTCTAAAACCCATGACTTCTAAATGGAGATTTATTTTCGCTGGAGCGTAAACAAGTAATGGCTTTTTTTTAGAGATAAGTTCCATGCTTATATTGTAATAGATGATCTATTAAATTTTATCCCCTTAGATAATTGAACCCATTTCAATATAGATAATTCTTGTGGCCTTTCATTAAGAGTAATTCCAATCTCATCAGCTATATTCTCTAAAACATCTAAGGAACAAATATCCTTTAAAGTATTTTTTAATTTTTTACGTCTTTGGCTGAAGGCAACTTTAATTAATATATCAAGATTCTTTTCTATATTAGTAGACAACCTTTCATTATCTGTATAAGGTTTAATTTCAATTACTTTTGAATCTACTTTTGGAACAGGATAAAAACAAACTGGAGAAACGTCACAAACAGAATTACATTTTCCCAACAATTGCAGGCGTACAGTCAATGCACTAAAAGCGCTATTTCCTGGCAATGCTAGAATCCTATCTGCTACTTCTTTTTGCATAAGAAGAACTAAAGATTTAAACCTATAAGATGCTTCTTGAGTTAAACTTCCAAGTAACTTTTCTAACAATGGGCCAGTAATATTATAAGGAATATTAGCTACAACCTTATTACCTGGTAGTCCATCTTTAAAGTTCAATGGCATCGAAAGTACGTCTCCTTCAGTAAGGCTAAATTTTGTATGATTAGAAAATTTTCTTCGCAATCCATATGCTAAATCTCTATCTATCTCAATGGCATGAATATACGCAGCTTTAGAGTCTAATAACCTTTCAGTAAGAGCACCTTTCCCTGGTCCAATTTCTAATATTCGATCTGAAGCTTTGATATTTGCAGCTAGTATAATTTTTTCCAATATAGACTCGTCTATAAGCCAATGTTGCCCAAATGACTTCCTAGGATGGTGTCCTGAAAATAACATTCCATTATTTCCACTTATTAAAATATAGACTGTAATTTAAAATAAAGCAATTATAAAGTTATATATAAGATGCTTAAAAAAAATGACATCTTAACTCATAATTATTTCATAATTTAATTATTAATTCTACTGAAATAGATCTAGCAAAATTGATACTTATATATAGATTTTTTTTATATGAAATAACTAATCTTATTACAATTTTTTATCCTCAATTTATTTTCGCTCCTGTTTTTCCAAAAAGATTTAAATTGATCTCATTATTTTTAAAATCATTTTAAAATTAAATGACCTTAGATTCAGAAAGTATCCAACGCTTGAAAGAACTGGGTCGTAAATTACCTAAAAAGATCGAGACATCTAATGGCCCATTAAATTCTAAACCTATTGAAAAACAAAAAAAACACAAAATAGAAACGGAAGAAAATCCAGATGCCCTCTTTCATTCATTAATGGAAGTCAGTCCTGATGGTTCAATCCCTTCTCATCTTATAAATAGACTTAAACAATTAGAAACGAAGGAATCCAGAAAGCAAGATAAATCCCTCAGACAAGTCTCAGGTCAATCTAATAAATCAGCCAAAACCACTTCGCAGAAAAAACCCTTAAACGAATCCAAGCAAAATGATGACCTTTACTTAACATTCAAGAACCTACTTCTTGAAGAAGAAACTTAATTCATCAATTCAGACTCTCTTGCTAAATCCTAGTCGCTATCGCATTCTCGCTGTTGGAAAAATAAAAAAAGATTGGATTCAAAAGGGTCTGAATGTATACCTCAAGAGACTTCCTGGATTAAGTATTTCTGAAATAAGAGACAGTAACCCTCAAAAAGAGGCTGAAAATATTATTTCAAAGCTTAGAAAAGATGAATCAATCATTGCTCTCAGCGAAGAATATACAACTTTTTCTTCAATTAAGTTTTCCGAGAAATTATGTGGATTCGGAAATCAACGTCTTGTTTTCATAATTGGAGGATCTAATGGGATAGGCCAAGAACTTAAAAACATTGCTCAATGGAAACTTAGCCTTTCCCCTTTGACGTTCCCTCATGAAATAGCACGCTTATTACTAATAGAGCAAATTTACAGGGCTCAATCTATCCTTTCAAAAAGCCCTTACCATCGCTACTAACGTATTCATATTTAAATCCTTAAAGCCAACACCGCAAGAAAAACCTACCAAGGACACAACAGGATAGTATACTTGTACTACTCTATTATGCTCTTGAGCTCTCGTAAAGAAATCTTTTCAGGTCATAAATTGAAGATCAAAAAGGGTTTTTCAAAGCCTCTCTTGGCTACTGAAAAAATATCTGCCGGATTCCCTTCTCCTGCAGATGACTACCTGGAAACAGGTATTGACCTAAATGAACAATTAATAAGACATCCCACAAGCACTTTTTTCCTTAGAGTAAGTGGGCATTCAATGACTAATTCTGGTATTCATGATGGTGACTTATTAATCGTTGACCGTAGTATCGATCCTCAACCAGGTCGAATTGTTATAGCAATATTAGATGGTTGTTTTACTGTGAAAAAACTTACTCTTAACCGAAGAAAATTATATCTAGAAGCCACTCAAGCTGATTATCCGGCTATTGATATCAGTCATTATGAAACTGTTCAAATCTGGGGAGTTGCAATCTACTGCATTCATTCGCTAACTAAAATTTGAATTTATTATGAGCATTTACATAGCCTTAATTGACGCAAATAATTTTTATGCGTCTTGTGAGGAATTAATTGATCCTTCATTAGAAGGTAAACCCGTTGTGGTTCTTTCGAACAATGATGGATGTATTATCTCGAGAAACTCGAGGGCAAGAAAACTTAATATCAAAATGGGGCAACCATATTTCAAAATATCGCAAAAATTAAAGCATCTTGGAGTAAAAGTATTTAGTTCAAACTACCCTCTATACGGAGATATGAGTCAAAGATTAATGTCTCTATTAAAAAATTATTGCGATGAATTAGAAATTTACTCAATTGATGAGGCCTTCGTAAAATTAAATTATCTTGATCAAAATAAATTGACTAAATGGTCGTATCAATTGAGAGCGTTAATATATAAAAACTTGGGATTACCTATAGCAATTGGAATAGGCAGCAATAAAGTACAAGCTAAAATTGCAAATCATTTAGCAAAATCTTTAGAAAAGCATGCAGGTATCTTTAATTTAACAACAGAAGAAAATCAAGATAAGTATCTAAATTCTGTAAAAGTAGAAGATGTTTGGGGAATTGGACGCCAAATAGGGCATTGTTGCCGAGCGAAAGGAATTAAAACAGCACTTCAACTTAGAGACATGCCAAGTAACGATTTAAAAAAAATCTATGGGGTGACGGGTATAAAAATACAAAAAGAACTTCGAGGAGAAAGCTGCATACATTTTTCTTCAGAACCAACAATTAAAAAAGAAACATGCGTAAGCAGAAGCTTCTGTGTTCCGTTAACTAAAAAAGAAGAATTACGTCAAGCAATAGCCATTTATGTTGTTCGAGCCAGTGCAAAATTACGAAAGCAAAATCAAATCACTGGAAAAATCACCCTATTCGCACGTAACAATATATATAAAAAGAATTTCTACAGTAATTCAGTTACAAAAAAGCTAGAAGTTTCTACAAATGACACCAATATACTTTTAAAAGTTTCTCTTTCTCTAGTAGAAAAAATATATCGTTCTGATTGCCCACTAACAAAGGTCGGTGTAATAATGCAAAATCTGCAAAATCAAAACTCTGTACAGCTAAATCTTCATAGACAAATCACCTCAAAGAATCAAAGAAAGAAAGAGAAGTTAATTCAGACTATTGATAATCTAAATAAGCGTTATGGAGATAACACAGTAACATGGTGCATTTGTGATAATAAAAACAAAATTCCTATCCGCCAAGAAAGATTAAGTCTTGCTGCAACAACAAGGTATACTGAAATTCTTATTGCTAATTCCTGATATATGATAATGCATAATTATAATAATATTATTGAAAATAAATTATTATAATCAGAATAATAATTTTATAGATGATACAATTAATTTATAAGAAAATAAACGTTTAAACAAATATGGAATTTCTTCTGTTTCTTAGCGCAAAAGAAAAAGAAATATTAAATATAATACAAAGAGCAGAATACAGTGTGGAGGAAAATACACCTCTATGCTTATTAGGAAATCAATATTTTGGATTTTTCAAGCGAAATCAAAAAAGAGTTGTCATCTGCACAAGTAATGCCAAGATAAAAGGAGGATATTTTATACCAAGTGTAGATAGCGATGATATTAATAAAACAGCTATATACATAAGAAGAGCATTAAGACACGAATCAGTTCATATTGCTCAGCATTGCAATAACGGCAATCTAATAGAAATGAAAAAAAACTTAAAAATTCATCCCTACAAAATTGAAGCTCTAAAAGGCTCTACAAGAATCTCAGGAAAAAAAGACCATGAATACCAGGCATATACTCTTGAGGATAGACCTAAATTAATAATAAAGGCATTAAAAAAGTATTGTCTCTAAATAACATATATTCAAATAACAAATTAAGAACATCTCTGTTTATCCAAATAAGATATATGTTTTCGCTCTGAATAATAAAGCTCTTGAAAGTTAATTGCATCATTGTTCAGTTGTTTAAACATAGAATTAATTTTATCTTCAACTTCAATTGATTGAAAATCATTGTTTTGATCATTTTTGATAAGAGAGGCTATACATTCCTCTAAAGTATCAAGTCGCTGAGCACTCCAAGATTCTATTAAATGTCGACAACGCTTAAGTGCTTTTTGTCTCTCTAATATTGCCGCCGCCCCGCGAAAATGATCTAAAGGTTGAGAAATAGAGACCTTTTGAAATTCATCTAATTGCAAAATTGAATTAATTTTAGCAAGAGAGTTGTTGTCTTCATTGATAAGTTTATCAAAAAGTTGATCAGCTAAATCAATGGAAGAAAGTTCATTACCTAAATGTTCTCCACGATTAATAGATTCAAGAAGTGAAGAACTAACTTCTAGTTCTTCAAGATCATTAATAGCCGCCCAAAGTAAACGGTGAGGAAAAAAAGCAAAGTCATCAATTTCTCTAAGTCTTAATTCACTACGAATTAAGTTTCTGTTATTAGGACAATGAATATAAACACGTAAAATTTCAGCCTCACTTCTTTCTCTTAAACTAGATTCACCTGGATGTTCATATCTACTAGAACGACCATGCCATCGTTGGCCTTTTATTTGTGTACGTAAATCCTCTTCAAGCTGTAAAGCTAAACGTGAATGGCCTCCACTAAGAAGTTCAGATACTTTTTGAAGGTAATGAGTGCGTAATGCAGAATTAGGAAGTTTTCCTAATAATTGAACAACACCATTAACAGCAAGTTGAAAATGATCTGATTTAGAAAGGTCAAGATCCTTAACTACATTTTCAATTTGCCAATCAAGCCATACAGGAGCTTTTTTCAATAAAGCCTTGTAATCATCAGGTGAATTTTCCTTTAGATATTCATCTGGATCTTTGCCAAAAGGCAATTGCAACACTCTTAATTCCAGTTGACCTTGCATTGCAAGGTGCTCAACTTCTGTAATTGCTCTTTTAGCTGCGCGAACTCCTGCATTATCACTATCAAAATTCAGAATAATTCTTTTACTGTCACTACTTCGACAAAGCTGAGTAATCTGCCTATTACTCAAGGCAGTTCCCAAAGAAGCTACGGAATTAGAAATCCCAGCTTGATGTAGAGCAATAACATCAAAATAACCTTCTACAACAACAGCACAATCTTCTTTACGAATAGCATTGCTAGCTTTATCTAAACCATAAAGGTGTTTACCTTTTTCAAAGATCTCAGTTTCAGGAGAATTTAAATACTTAGGATCTGATCCATCTAAGGTTCGTCCTCCAAAACCTATAACTCTTTTTTGTTGATCAAATATAGGCACAATTAATCTATTGCGAAAACGATCGTAAAAACCGTCTCCTCCTTTACGAGGAACAATAAGACCAACTGATTCAATAAGATCTAAAGGAATATGTTCAATCTGATGGAGATAATTGAGTAAAGAGTCCCACTTATCAGGAGCAAAGCCTAATTGAAAATTATTAATGGTTCCTTTTGAAAATTTTCTTTTGCTCTCTAAATAATCAAATGCATTCGAACCTAAAGGACTATTCAATTGACTGTGAAACCAAGCTGCGGCTAAAGACAAAACATTATGGAGTTTCTCTTTGCGAGAAAGTTGCTTGCGCAAACGTTCTTGCTGAGGTCCATCTAAGGTTTCAATAGGGAGTTGATATTTCCTTGCAAGCTCCAGAACAACTTCAGAAAAACTTAAACGTTGAAATTCCATCAAAAATTTAATGGAATTTCCTCCAGCACCACAGGAAAAACAATAATAAAATTGCTTAGAAGGAGAAACCGTCAGAGAAGGCTTGCTGTCATCATGAAAAGGACAAATTCCAACAAATTCTCGACCTTTCTTTTTGAGGACTACATGCTCTCCAACAACATCAACAATATCAGCACGTTCCTTAACGGCATCAATAGTTCTTGGATGAAAACGTTCGGAAACCATTGCTCAATTTTGATGCTATTTGAAAGACTGAACTATGTAGAAGATCTAAAATTTACTTATAGGAATAATTTCTAACAAGAAATTCTAAAACATAATTTTCAATTTCTTCATTAGAGATCCGACTGTGAATAAAAAAGCGAAAAATCAAATTCAAAAGAATTTAGATGGCGTTAAAGAACTAATAATCAGCGCTATAGCATTTAGTCTAATGACTGTTTGTGTAAAAAATTTACAGGGAAGGCTTCCAGTTTCAGAACTTATATTTAGTAGGGCCTTAATAAGTTTAATTATCACAAGATTCATGTTATTTAAACAGAATATCTCACCATGGGGAATTAATAGAAAACTCTTATTTATAAGAGGGGTTCTGGGGACTGGAGCATTATTCTGTATATTTAAAGCACTTGAAATCCTACCATTAGCATCGGCTACAATACTGCAATATTCATATCCAACATTTACCTCAATAGCAGCTTGGATATTTTTAAAAGAATTTCTAAATAAATCCGTAGGATTAGCTTTATTGCTCGGCTGGATTGGAATTATTCTAGTAGTTCAACCTCAATGGATATTCAATAATGGAAAGGAATTACCTCTAGAAGGCGTTGTTATTGCTCTTATCGGAGCAATCCTAACAGCCTTAGCTTATATATGTGTTAGAAAACTATCCTCAATAGATCATCCATTAGTAATAATTCACTACTTTCCTTTGATTTCAATTCCTATTGCAATTCCAGATCTTATTAAGTCTGCTGTGATGCCAGTTGGCGCTGAATGGTTATGGCTGATTGGCATAGGTATCTTTACGCAGATAGGTCAGCTAGGTGTCACTAAAGGATTAACTCTATTACCTGCAGCAAGGGCGAGTTCAATAAATTATTCCCAAGTCTTTTTTGCAACTATTTGGGGGATTATTTTTTTTTCAGAGCCATTTAATGAATATGTAAGCTTAGGAGCATTATTTATTTTCTCAGCAACTCTACTCAGTGTTAAGGCTAAGCAAAAAGTTATATAATTAATATGATTAGGTCCAAAAAGTTCATGAAAATTCTACTCGCAATTCTATTCTCTTTAAGTTTTTCAGTACCTGTTTTATCCGACGAAATCAAAAGTTATCGAAGCTCAGGGGCAAGAAGCACAAGAACTTGCACTAGAAGAGAGTATCGAGAAGAGTTCATACCAGGAACTCCAGAAAACCCTGGTTATGTAAAAAACTGGTATGAATATGTGGAAGTTCCATGTAATTCCAACACAAATATTCAAGCAGATACGAATGATTGTAAAGAAGGTAGTTTGATTGGTGGAGTTCTAGGAGCAGGTATCGCTGCATCAACTTCTAGAGGTAAAGGTAAGCTTTGGGCAATCCCAGCAGGTGGTGTAACCGGCGCACTTATTGGATGTCAAATAGATGGAGGCTGAAGAGCTCTAGTTTTTGGCTTTAAATTCAGTCATAATAAAAAATAAATACTCTAATGATTGGATTGATAAAAGGTAATGTAATAGATATATCTCAGAAAGGTCTAAAGAAATATCTCCTGATTTGTTCTGCTGGAATTGGGTATGAAGTACAAGTTTTAGAAAGAAATCATATATCTATAAAAAATGAACAAGAAATAATTCTTTGGATTAATCAAGTGATTCGAGAGAATGAAATTATATTATTTGGTTTTCAAGATAAATTAGAACGTAATTTATTTCGTAAATTAATAGAAGTTAATGGAATAGGTCCCCAAATAGCTTTATCCCTATTAGATAAATATTCATTCAGTGAGTTAATCACATCCATTAAGAATGAAGACATAAATAAATTAAAAAGCACTTCTGGTATTGGCAAAAGAATTGCAGAAAGAATAATTGTAGAATTAAAAGATAAGTTAAATGAATTCGATGATTTATTACCAAAAGAAGCTTTAGCTAAAGAAAAACAATACCAAATTTCTCTTAATTCTGAACTTAAAAAAGATCTCATAGAAACACTTAAGGACTTAAATTATAAAGAATCAGAAATTAAATTCGCAATCCATTCATTAGAAGCTAAAGGCCCTATGACTAATCACGCCGAAAACAAACTAGATACATACATAAAGAGGGCTCTTGTATTACTAAGTCAAGATCTTGCATGAAAAGGAACATGACAAGCTAAATTACTAGTAATCACTAAATTCAAAGCTAGTTTAAGAGCATGTCACTAAATACAGAAGAGAAGCAAAAGCTAATCAACGAACATCAAAATCATGCCACAGATACTGGTTCAGCGGAAATTCAAGTTGCAATGCTTACAACGAGAATTTCTAAACTCAGCGAACATCTGCAAAATAATGTTCATGATTTTGCTTCAAGACAAGGTCTTTTGAAAATGATTGGACAAAGAAAGCGTTTGCTCACTTATGTAAGAGAAAAAAGTGAAAAAAAATATACGCAATTAATTACCAAGCTTTCAATTAGAGGATGAAAAACTCAAAAACAGAAGATTTTGGTAACAAAATTGTAGATAATGGTTTTATAGGCAAAAAGCAGTCTCCAAAAAAATCGAAGCGACCAATAAAAAAAGACAATGGTATTCCAAAAGAAGTCGCTAATAGAATGGCTAGAAGAATTGCTGTGACTACTGGCATACCAACTTTAGGTGGAATGGCGGTATTTATCGTTAGTTATTACCTAATTACTAATGGGATAGCAGAAATACCTCCTGTAATAACATTAGTAACTTCAGGAGGATGCTTCTTAATTGGCTTAATTGGTCTTAGTTATGGGATTTTATCCGCAAGTTGGGATAAAAATTCTGGTAGCTTTTTAGGTTTTGAAAATATACGACCTAATGTAACTAGAATGAAAGCTGCATTTAAAGCTACAGATCTATAAAATAAATTATTATTTTATTAGGTTAATAAGCTATCGCTAAAAGCAGCTTTAAAAGAATTATTTTGCAAGGAAGTAATTGCAGAATGAGCATCGTTTACGCAAAATTGATGACCAAGCCTTACATAACTTACATTTGATGTATTTCTAATTGAAGCAACTACAGGTACTTTTACACCGAATTGACTATTATCAGGTCGATGTTTATGTAAGCATTGTCTAATTTTATGAAAGACCTCTATATCATTGGCTTCATTAATTGATAAATCAATAATCAAAAATCTTAAATCATCTATAACTCTACAATCATCAACAATTAATTGTGTAGTCTCATCTCTTCGATCAACCGATCCCCAGAAAAGCAAACGAGTTTCTAGCATTAAATGATCTAAAAGTCTTTGATAAGTTTTAGGAAATACAACAGCATCACAAGATCCAGTTAAATCTTCTATTTTCAGTATTGCCATTGCATCTCCTTTCCTAGTAATAACTTTTTTCATTTCTGGAATCATTGCGATGCAACTAACTTTTGATTTATCTGATTGTTCTGATAAAGTTCCCAAACTAATTGGTGCTATCAATTTTGCTGGTTTAGAAAGTTGCTTTAAGGGATGATCTGAAAGATAAAATCCAACAATATCTTTTTCTAGTTTTAACTTTTCAGTGGGTGAATAATCATCAACTGATTGAGCTGAAGGAGCTGTTGATAAATCATCATGTTGATTCGAATCAGAGGAGTTGTTAGCAAAATCAAAAAGATTTCCTTGACCACTTAAACGATCCCGTGCTCTTGAAGCCGCCCAATCAACGACAAAATCCAAATCTGCAATAAGTTGAGCTCTATTAGAATTTTTTTCCAATTTATCTAAAGCTCCACAATGAATAAGTGATTCAAGCGCCCTTCTATTTAGCAAATTGGAAGGAATCCGATCACATAAATCTGCTAATGAAATAAATTTTCCTTGTTCTTCTCGAGATCTGATTAATTCACTTATTGCATTATCTCCAAGATTTCTTATTGCAGATAAACCAAAAAGAATACAATTTTCTAATGGAGTAAAATCATATCTTGAAGAATTAATATCAGGCGACATAACTTGTATACCAATCGAATTACAATTAGCTATATATCTTTGAACCTTTTCAGAAGATCCAGAGTTCACTGTTAGCAAGGAAGCCATATAGGCAACTGGATAATGCGCTTTTAAATAAGCTGTCTGATAGGTAACTGCTCCATAAGCAGTGGAATGACTCTTGTTAAAACAATATTCAGCAAATAAAACCATTTGATCAAAAAGTTGATTAGCTAAAGAAGGGTCAACCTTTCTTTCACTGGCTCCTTGAACAAAAAGATTTCTATGGCGCTCCATCTCTTTTATTTTTTTCTTACCCATTGCTCTACGTAATAAGTCAGCCTGACCAAGGCTATAACCTGCTAAATCTTGAGCGATTCTCATTATTTGCTCTTGATAAACCATAATTCCATAAGTGTCTTTCAAAATTGGTTCTAATGAAATATGAGGGAAATCAATAGTCTCTCTTCCATGCTTTCGATTGATAAATTTAGGAATCAATCCTGCATCTAATGGTCCAGGACGATAAAGCGCAAGTATCGAAGAAATATCTTCTAAGGATGAAGGTTTTAGATCTTTTACTATATTTTTCATTCCACTAGACTCAAGTTGGAAAATACCCTCAAGATCTCCTCTAGATAAAAGATCAAATGTATTCTTATCATTCAATGGAAAATCATCTGGATCTAAATTAATCCCATTAGATTGTCGTAATAATTCAACTGTTTTATTAATCATAGTAAGATTTTTCAATCCAAGAAAGTCCATTTTTAATAATCCCAAAGATTCAACATCTTCCATAAAATATTGTGTAATTATTTGTCCTTCATTATTACGTTGAAGTGGAACAATCTGATCTAAGGAATCAGCGGCTATTACAACTCCTGCTGCATGAACTCCAAAAGTTTTATTAGTACCTTCAATACGAATAGCCATATCAATCCATCTTTTTACTATTGGATCATTTTGATATTTATCACGAAACTCTTTATTAGGTGAATCCTTTGAAATCATTGCATATAACTTAGCTGGTTTACCACGAACTACTGGAATTAATTTTGCCAACCGATCTGCGTCACCATATGGAATATCTAAGACTCTAGCGACATCTTTTAATACAGCTTTAGATGTCATTTTATTAAAAGTAATTATCTGAGCAACCTTATCTTGACCATATTTATTTGTTACATACTCTATAACTTCTCCACGTCTTTCAATGCAAAAGTCTGTATCAATATCAGGCAATGATTTTCGTTCAGGGTTTAAGAATCTTTCAAATAAAAGTCCATTTTCAACTGGATCAATGTTCGTAATTTTTAAAGCATATGCTACAAGTGAACCAGCGGCAGAACCTCTACCAGGTCCAACAGGAATATTTTTTAAACGTGCAAACTTTATATAATCCCAGACGACTAAGAAGTAAGTAGGGAATCCCATCTGTTGAATGACATTGATCTCATATTGGAGTCTCTCTATATATTTTGAATTAATGTCTTCCTTAGATTGGACATTGAATCTATCTTGCAAACCTAATATTGATATTTCTTTTAGGTAATCAACAGCTTCCATTCCTTCTGGTAATGGAAAATCTGGCATTTTATAATTTCCTAAGATAGAATATTCTTCTACTTTATTAGCAACTACTACTGTATTATTTATAGCTTTATTAATAGTATGATCATCTATATGATCAACAAATAATTTTTGCATTTCATTTTTTGATTTCAAATATTCTGTACCCGTATATCGAAGTCTTTTTTCCTCACTCACCAACTTTCCAGTTAGTACGCATAGCAAAGCATCGTGAGATTCAACATCATTTTTGGAGAGATAATGAGCGTCATTTGTTGCTACTAATTCAATACCTAATTCTTTAGCAATTCGAACTATCTCAATGTTTACAATACGATCTTCCATTGAACCATGATCTTGTATTTCCAGATAAAAGTCTTCTCCAAATACATGTTTATACCAGTTAGCAACTTCTCTAGCCACATCAAAACGTCCTCTTAATATTGCCTGAGGTATCTCTCCTCCAAGACAAGCAGTAGAGACAATTAAACCTTTACTATATTTTTTTAAAGTTTCTTTATCTACGCAAGGTCTAGAAAAAATTCCCCGCCCTCGCATTCCATTTAAATGACTAATAGTAGTAAGTTTGACTAAATTTTTATATCCAGTTGTATTTTTAGCCAAAACAACAAGATGATATCGCCTCTCTTTTTTGGGTTGGGGGTCATCAATAGATCCATTTATTACATACATTTCGTTCCCAATAATTGGCTTTATATTTGCATTTCGGCAAAGCTTTAAAAGCTCTATTGCTCCATACATAACCCCATGGTCTGTAAGAGCAAGAGCTGGCATTTCAAGTTCTTTTGCCCTTTCAACCATTTTTGGAAGCTGGCTAGCTCCATCCAAAAGGCTGTAATCACTGTGATTATGTAATGGAACAAAACCCATAGCCAACAATTCATTAACCCTATATACAGAGTAGCCCTAAAAAAGCCACACTAGATAAAGTGTAAAAATTACTCAAGGAATGAATTCGGAAATTGGTTTTTCATTCATTACATTTGCTGTTTGCTCATACTGATATGCAACTTGCAACAATCTAGATTCATCAAGAACATTACCTATAAGTTGCAACCCAATTGGCAGATTATTCTGATCAAAACCACATGGGATACTAATCGCAGGTAGCCCTGCAAGATTTGCTGGGATAGTTAGCAAATCTGAAAGATACATAGAAAGCGGATTATCCTCGTGAGATCCAGCTTTAAAAGCAGTCGTGGGTGAAGTTGGTGTTAATAAAATATCCACATTTTTAAAAGCCTGATCGAAGTCTCGACGAATTAAAGTTCTTACCTTCTGGGCTTTTTTATAGAAAGCATCAACATAACCAGCTGATAGAGCATAAGTTCCAATTAATATTCTTCGCTTAACTTCACTACCAAAACCTTTTGACCTACTAGATGAAGTCATAGTGGCCAGATTTTCTTCGTCTTCTGATCTATATCCATATTTAACTCCATCATATCTAGCTAAATTTGCTGAGGCTTCTGAAGGAGCAATTACATAGTAAGTAGCAATTCCCTCATTAAAGCAAGGACAATCTACTTGAACTAATTCGGCGCCCAAAGACTTAAGGTGATTTGCTGCTTTTATCGATGCTTCCTTGACTTCTGATGAAAGACCGTCTTGATCAAAACATTGATTAATTAAGCCAATTCGCATTCCCGAAATTGAATTTTTTAAGGCTTCTGAATAATTAGGAACAGGATGATTTAAACAAGTTGAATCTCGAGGATCACTTCCAGAGATTACTTGTAAAACTTCTGCCGCATCAGAAACACAAGAACTAAAAGGTCCGACTTGATCCAATGAGCTAGCGAAAGCAACTAACCCCCAGCGACTTACTCTTCCATAAGTAGGTTTAAGTCCAACGACTCCACAAAAAGATGCCGGTTGTCTAATTGATCCACCAGTATCTGAACCAAGTGCTGCCATACAAAGGCCGGAAGCAACTGCGGCTGCACTTCCTCCAGAGCTACCTCCTGGAACACGATTAATGTCCCATGGGTTAGAAGTGGCCCCAAAAGCAGAATTTTCTGTTGAACTTCCCATCGCGAACTCATCTAAATTTGTTTTTCCCAATAAAATTCCTCCAGACTTCCAAAGTCTTTCTGTAACAGTAGATTCATAAGGCGGGACAAAATTTTCAAGCATTCGACTCGAACAAGTTGTCTTTATTGACTTTGTACAGAGATTATCCTTAATGCCAAAAGGTATTCCAGCTAAAGGCGGTAACTCAACTCCTGCTATACGATCCTCGTCGATTTTTTTGGCCGCTAAAATAGCTCTATCGAAATCATGTGTTAAGTATGAATGAATCGATTTATCGATTAAATGAATTCTGTCTATGTAATTAGTAACTAGCTCTAGAGCTGATACTTCACCATTCCTTAGTTTCTTACGCCACTCGGCTATAGACATTATGTTCAGAAGATCAAATCTTAATAGTACTAACTTATGAAAATCTATGTAGTAAGTGGTTCATAGCGTCTACAACGTATAAAGCTGTGACTAATAGAATTAGCTCCTTCCTCAGATAAGTCTTCAATAAAACTCGATAGGTTCCCTTTCAAACTTCTTCTCGTTAAGAAAGGTCCAAACCAATAGATAACATTAGGCTCCTTAGTCTCAACTTTGGCCCACCATGCTAGGCCAAAACTGTTTCCTAAGCTGCGTATCGCCCTGATTGGGCTCATTGGATCCAAAGCTATTTGTTTTAGTTTAGTTAAATTAATGAATTATTGAAAGAAAACTTACTTGTTTGTTAATGACTCATGAAATATTGAACTCTAGGTTGACTCTATTAATTGAAAAATAATAAAAGCTGAGAACATTAACTATTAAAGAATAATGAAGAATATCTTTTATTAAAATAATTCTATTTTTAAGAATTTACGCAAAATTAAATCAGCTTGATACTAATTATCTGACTTTCCCTTAAAAGGAAATTTAGCTCTAATCAATTTTGGGGAAGGAGCCTGTCCCAAAATTCCTTTCATCCAAGTATTTCGAGCAATTTCATATAAAACCACTGAGGTAGCTATGGAGGCATTAAGACTTGTTGTAATTCCCCTTAAAGGGATGCGCACCAATTGATCACAATGTCTTCGAGTTACTAATGAAATACCTTTATCTTCTGAACCGATAACTACAACCAAAGGTCCATCAAAACTTACCTCTCGTAATGTCGACTCTCCCTCCTCGGCTAACCCAATAACTTTGTATCCTTGATCTTTTAACTTTACTAGCGAGCGATTTAAATTTACCACTCTTGCTACAGGCAAATGCTCCAATGCTCCAGCAGCGACTTTTGCAACTGAACCAGTCAGGCCAGCACTTCTCCTTTGAGGTAAAACTAATCCATGAGCTCCTAAAGCTTCCGCCGATCTAATAATTGCTCCTAAATTATGTGGATCTGTAAGTCCATCTAAAGCCAATAAAAGAGGAGATTCATTCAGGCCACTACAACCTTCAATCAATTTATCCAAATCAATTGTTTCTGAAGATGCAGTTTGAAGTGCAATTCCCTGATGAACTGCACCTTTAGTTATCTGAGCAAGCCTGGCCCATGAAACTTCTTCAACAAGAACGCCTGAGCTTTTGGAATCCTTTAAAAACTGAAAAAACTTGGATGAGCTTCTTACTTCAGAAGTGCACCAGATTCTATGAATTGGTCGTCCAGTTTCAAAAGCTGCTTGTGTTGAATGACGACCCCATATCAAATCACTTGATTCTTCATACAAATAAACTTGCTCTTCTCTTAAATTCGAAGATGAATTTCTATTCTCAATTGGAATTTGGGAGTTTATTCTTGATGGAACGTATTCTCTTCGATTAGATAAATAATTTCTCTGAGAAGAATTATTAGCCCCGAATGTTCTATTTGAATTACTCATCCTCCTATTAGATGAAGATGAATTTCCTTTTTCATTAGTAGAACTGTAAGTATTACTAGATCTTTTATTATTAAGTTTATATCCTGATCGACTATCGACATTTTTCTTATTAGATTCATCTAAAACATTCTTTGTTCCATTTCTTCCTGAATTTCTTATATCTATTTGATTAAAATTAGAGCTGGTTTTTCTACCATTACTTCTTCTATTACGTCTTTGCTTCTTTGAAGAATCATCCTGAAAGTTATTTTGATTTTTATATATAGAATTTCGCATTTTTTTAAAAAAGTTTAAGTATTAGTGTTTTGAAGAAGTTCAAACAACTCAGCTAGTCTTAATGGATTTTTCAAAAAAAGCCACCCAACCATTGTCTCAAATCCAGTAGCCATAGCATAAGTTGCTGGTTCTATCTTACGAGATCCCCGACCAGAACGATTTCTTCCTCGGCGAACATAATCTCTTTCATCTTGAGTAAGGAAAGGGTCCAAATATGAAAGGGCTTGTGCTTGAGCACATGCTTTAACTTCTGAGACAACAGCATGATGTAAATCTTTTGATTTTCCAGGTTTTTTACAAAATCTAAGTCGCTGATGCATCTCCCAAACAGCGTCACCTAACCAAGCTAATTGCAAAGGACCTAAATCATCAGGTGAGCCAGATGGCTTTTGCGCGCGGATCCAATCAGTCAAGCAGCTAACTGGCTAAGAGCTGTATTTAAATCTTCAACCAAATGAAGGTATTCTTCAAGACGAACTAATTTAATTGTTTGCTTAACTCTTGGATTAGGAACAACCAAAAAAGAACGTTTGGCTTTTTTACAATATTTAGCAGTTTGTACCATTGCTCCTAAACCAGAAGAATCAAGGAAATCTATCTTTGATAAATCAATAACAACAGGAAGTTCATTTACTTGAAGAAGGTCGGTCACAAAAGTTGTGAATTGTTTCTCTGAATAAGCGTCAAGTTGTCCTGTGAAGAAAAACACAAGAATCCCTTTTCGTTTTTCAAAACCGCCTCTTAAAGAAACGGTGAGTCGCTGCAAATCTTTTATGGGATCAATCCCCCTATGCTTATGGTCAAAAGTGTAGTTATTAAAGCCAAACTAAACCACGGTTTTACGACGTTGTTCCATTAGGGAAACAAATCGATCAAAATGATGATCTGCATCATGAGGGCCAGGACTAGCTTCTGGATGATATTGAACACCAAAGACTGGTTTGTTTTTCATTGAAATACCAGCGACAGTTTTATCGTTAAGGTTGAAGTGAGTGATTTCGACGATTTCTTTATCTAAAGAATTTTCTTCAAGAGCAAAGCCATGATTTTGACTAGTAATTTCTAAACGTCCACTAATACCGCAAGGGTGATTTAAGCCTCGATGTCCATAAGTTAGTTTGAAAGTTTCGCCTCCTAAAGCTAATCCGAGAATTTGATGGCCTAAGCAAATTCCAAAAACAGGTAGATCAGTCTTATTAATTAAACTTCTTGCTAGAGAAATACCTCCTTTAACGGCAGAGGGATCGCCAGGACCATTTGATAAAAAGATGCCATCTGGTTTTAACCCAATAACTTTTTCAAAATCAGAGTCTGCAGGTAAAACATTAATTTCACAATCATGCGCGACCAATCTCTGCAAAATTGAATTCTTAATCCCAAAATCAATAGCTACTACTTTAAAAGGCGAATTGGTTTTTCTTCTTATGCGCTGATCAAAACTCACCAAAGTAGGCTTATCCCAAAAAGTATCAACCCTAGTTGAGACCTGATCTGCAAGGTTCAATCCGTCCATACATGCTGTTTTTAAAAGCATTTCTTTTAATTCTAATTTTGAAATTGTTGGGTCTGTATTTAAGACTCCATTCATTGCCCCAAATTCCCTTAAATGCCTAACCAAAGCCCTTGTATCAATTGAATAAATACCAATTATTTCATGTTGCTTAAACCAATCTTCAAGGGATTGTGTACTTCGCCAATTACTAGGATGTTTGGTAAACTGCCTAGCTATTACTCCTTTAACAGAAGGTTTATTTGATTCGTAATCATAATTATTAATACCAGTATTTCCAATTTCAGGATATGTAAAAGTAATTAATTGACCAAAATAACTTGGATCAGTAAGTACTTCCTGATATCCAGTAATACCAGTATTAAAAACTACTTCTCCAAAAACCGTTCCTTGATAACCAAATGATTTACCTTGAAGAAAAGTTCCATCAGAAAGTAATAATTGAGCTGTCTTTTGTGAATCAATATCCATAAGTTGATATTAGATAAGATGTGAGTTTTTGCCCTTGGTTATCACTCTAAATAGTTTTTCAACTTCAAAAACACATCCCAGGCAAGTCCAGACTCTAAACATTCTCTAGACTTAAGAAAACCTGTTGTGAAATCATCCTCTAACCCAGCTGCCCACAGAACCAAAGCATTGTTAATAGCAACAACATGCATTTGAGGATTGGTACCTTTTCCCTTAAGAACTGAAGAAAGAATATTCTTGTTTGTATTCAGGTCTCCACCAAGAATCTCACTATTAGATGAGCATGATATCCCTAAATCAGAAGGATCTAAAACTATAGAAGATATTTTCCCTTCTTCAAGAAGTCGAATCTGGTTAGGACCTTCAATAGAAGCCTCATCTAAACCACCCGACCCATGAACAACAACAGCTCTTTTTAATCCGATTTCTAATAAAGCTTCAGACATAGGATCTAGCAATTCTGGTTTTGCAACTCCAAGCACTTGAAAGGAAGGTTTTAAAGGATTAACTAATGGTCCTAATAAATTAAAAATAGTTCTAACTCCAAGACTCTTTCTTAATGGTGCAAGATTGACTAATGAAGGATGCCATAAAGGGGCAAATAGAAACGTGATCTTTTGATCTGAAACAGCCGATAAAACTCTTTCCAAAGGAGCATTAAGGTTAATTCCTAATCCTTCTAAAACATCTGCAGATCCAACTTTGCCGCTAGCACTTCTATTCCCATGCTTAGCTACAGAAGCTCCACAAGCTGCCGCAACGAAAGCCACTGCTGTCGAAATGTTAAACGTATCTGCTCCATCTCCACCTGTTCCACAAGTATCTACCAAAGGAATAGAGGGTATTGGTAAAGGCAATAAACAAGCTTCTCTTAAAACCTTTGCCATTGATGAAAGTTCTGTTCCATTAACACCCTTGGATCTAAACGCAGCAAGAAAAGCCCCAGTTTGAACTGGAGAGATATCTTCCTTAAGCCAAGCATCCATAAGAGACTTTGCTTGAAAATGACTCAAGTCTTCTCCTTCAATAAGAGATTCAAGAAGTTCTGAACAAACAAATAAAGAAGAAGACATTGAAGAAATTTCAATTTATTGGTCAACAAAAAACATGATAGAAACTATTAAAGAACTACACAAAGCTTTTAAAGAAAGAGAATTGTTGTTTACAAATCATTTCGATTGGATGTCATGTCATCTGTATCAAATCCAGATCCCACAGCATCATTTAATTCGTTTCCAGGTCTAAATCCTTTTTCCCAGATTTCTTTTGTTTTACTATTTAGTGACTCTTTTGTCATTTTCCACAAATTTAAGACTTTTAAAAGATCAGATTTAAGATCATCAGCCCCAGGAAAGTCCTGATATCTAATTATTAATCTTGCCAAATCCACAAGATCAGAGTTATTAGGTGATCCTTGGCCCAATAATCGATTTATGCGATCACGATCAATTTGATAAAGAGGATGATTTTGTTGATCTTTCATATTGAAAGTTGCCTTAGTCAACCAAAATAATCACGTTTATTGCCTATTAAGTCTTAGGTTTAAGAACATAGATACAAAAATGATGAAGGCTTTACGTCTAGATCTAATAAAAAAATATCTCCAGCCGCATAAAAAAGCATTAATGCTTGGTGCTTCAAGCTTATTAGCAGTAAATCTACTAAGTGTTGTTATACCTATGGAAGTAAAGAGAATTGTTGATGAATTACAAAATGGTTTCACCATAAGAGAAGTGTTAATTCAAGCTGGCTGGATAGTATTACTTGCAACCTGCATGGGGCTTGTAAGACTTTTCTCGAGACAATTAGTTTTTGGTGTTGGACGACAAGTTGAGGTTGATCTTAGGCAAAAGTTATTTGATCATATGCTTAGACAAGATCCAGAAGGTCTTCAAAAAATAGGTAGTGGAGAAATAATTACAAGAGCTACAAGTGATATAGAAAATATTCGACGCCTTTTAGGATTCGCAGTTCTAAGCCTTACGAACACATTTCTTGCATATGCATTCACAATACCCGCAATGTTTTCCATTGATCCATTACTCACTATTGCTTCAATATCACTTTACCCATTGATGTTAGGAACAGTCGGTTTATTTGGAGGTAGAATGGTTAAACAAAGAAAAAGACAACAAGAGTCACTGTCTACACTAAGCGAATTAATCCAAGAAGATCTCTCAGGTATAAGTGCAATTAAAATATATGGACAAGAGAAATCAGAACAAAAAGCCTTTAATGAATTAAATACTAATTATAGAGATTCTGCTATTAAGCTGGCTAGAACTGCAAGTACTTTATTTCCATTACTTCAAGGTATATCTTCAATATCATTATTATTATTAATTGCCCTTGGATCTGGAAGACTTGAAAATTCAACCCTAACTATTGGGGGACTAATTGCATTAATACTTTATGTAGAAAGATTGGTTTTTCCAACAGCATTATTAGGATTTACGCTTAATACATTTCAATTAGGGCAAGTTAGCTTAGAAAGAGTTGAAGAGTTATTAAGTAGGAAACCTTTAATAAAAGATATAAATAACCCTATTGAAATAAATAAAATTATAAAAGGAAAAATAGAAGCTCGTAATTTATCATTTACTTACGAAAATAATAAGAATGAGACTCTTAAGAATTTAAGTTTTTCGATTTACCCTGGTGAACTTGTAGCTGTAGTAGGTCCTGTAGGTTGCGGAAAAACCACCTTAGCTAGGGCGATTGGAAGAATAATAGAAATTCCAAGAGGGCAACTATTTTTAGACGACTTAGATGTTTTTGAACTTAAATTAGAAGATTTACGCAAAAACATCGCTATTGTCCCTCAAGAAGGCTATTTATTCACAACAACAATTGCAGAAAACCTAAAGTATGGAGACCCTTTTGCTTCTGAATCAAAAGTAAAAGAATGTGCAAGCCAAGCTAATCTTATTGACGATATAAAAGGATTTCCTGAAGGATATAAAACATTAGTAGGAGAAAGAGGTATCACATTAAGCGGTGGTCAAAGGCAAAGAACAGCTCTTGGCAGAGCCTTAATAATGCGCGCGCCCCTTATAGTTTTAGATGACGCTTTGGCCAGTGTTGACAACAAGACCGCTGCAGGAATACTTACCTCCATCAGGCAAGAAACTAAAAGCACAGTTCTATTAATCAGTCATCAGCTATCAGCCGCAGCCGCTTGTGACAGAATTTTAGTTCTTGATAAAGGAGAACTAGTTCAAGAAGGCTCTCATCTTGAATTAATCAAAAGGAAAGGATTATATAAAGCTCTTTGGGAAAGAGAAAAAGCAACTGAAAAAATTGAGAAAGTAAGTTAATGTAATCATATTAAAGTTCATCAATAAACTATATAAAATTCTAAAAATAGATTAAGTTAAATTAGAATATAAAAGAGTAAGTTTTATGGAAAAAAATTCAGGCTATTCAATAAGTTGTAATCTGACATTTGGAGATATCTATATACAAATATTGGCCTGGATGGGAGTTATCTTTTTAAGCTTGGCCGCAGGACTTGGTTTAATGGGTTCCTCCAGACCATTATTTGCACTTGTAGGAGTTGGACTAATTTTGGTTTTAAGCTTGCCTTTTCTTTTATTTGCATTCGTAACAACATTGCTAAACAACATCAAACTAAAAGCGCTCTAAGTTTATTAATCTAAATTAGCTATATTGTTTTCATGATTTTTCGTTGGTCAAGAATGAATATCCTTAAAAAAGAAAAGGAAGATCATCGAGATATGCATCATCAAATTTTAGGAACTCCATTAAAGGTACATTTAAAAGCCAATGAAAGTGAGATACTTTTTGGTTGTGGATGTTTCTGGGGGGCTGAAAAAGGGTTCTGGAAATTACCAGGTGTCATCTCAACAGCAGTAGGCTATGCCGGAGGAAATACAGAAACCCCAAGCTATAAGGAAGTCTGCTCAGGAGTTACAGGACATACAGAAGCAGTAAGGGTCACTTGGGATAAATCAAAGATTGATACAAGTGATTTATTAAAATTGTTCTGGGAATGTCATGATCCAACTCAAGGTGATAGACAAGGAAATGATTATGGAAGCCAATACAGATCGGCTATTTTTACATATAACGAAAATGACTATAAATTAGCTATTGATAGTAAAAATAGTTATCAAGAAGCATTAGAAAAACATGGCTTTAAAAATATAACAACAGAAATCAAAAAAGATCAAAAATTTCATTATGCAGAAGGTTATCATCAACAATATCTAGCCAAACCCGGTTCTAGACCTTACTGTTCAGCAATGCCAACAAATGTCCGATTAGAGGATTTTCCTAATTCAAACTATAAATTAGCTAAGTCTCTATGGGAATATTTTGACTGGTCTCAAACTCATTGTGTTTTAAGGAGTGATAATCAGCCTATAAAAGTTTAAAGAAATGAAAGATCCAATTTCAGACAAAAATGTAATACTGATAATTGCAGCGACAATAATGATGGTATTTGTCATTGTTTTTTTAGTCACCTCACAAAATGGGGTTTATGACCAACAAATTGAGTGGAGAGGACCTATTACATAAATTTGAATAATTTCAATATATAATTGGATTGATGTAAAATAATACCAATACACTATTACAATTTACCCTATTAAATAATACCTTTTAGATGGTCGACAATAAAAAAGAGAATAAATTTTCCACTTCAAATAAGGCTCCTAAAATACTTGTCAATTTTTATGGAATTATGGCGGTTATTTTCGTTATTGTCCCAGAATGGATAGCAGAGTTTGGGATAAGACTTGAAAATTATGATTTAAATAATGAACTTCCAAAAAATAAAAATACAATAGACAAAGATACTTATTTGTATATTTCAAATCTTGAAATCAATCAATTAAGATTAATGGCTTCTAAATTAAGAATTATGGGTTATTCCGCAGAAAACAAAAGGTCATTACAGAAAAGGATTCTTAAGTCTTTAAAAAGAAGAAAATCAATTGAATTTATTCAAAAGAGTCTAATATGGAAAAGTCCATGTTAGTTTAAAATTACGGGACGTAGCGCAGTTTGGTAGCGCACCACTTTGGGGTAGTGGGGGTCGTGGGTTCAAATCCCGCCGTTCCGATTTAAACCTATAAAGTATTTCCAGAGCTCTTATTTATCATTAGTGCTTATAGAAGAACTAATTAATTTAATTGAGCTTATTATCACTGACAAGAAAGTAAGTAAAGATAAAAGGCAAAGACTAATTACAGTTATATTAGATAACTCTAACTCTCCAAAGGTGATACTTGAAAAAGTAGAAAGCATAAATCTCCCTCAACTTATAATAATACTAATAGGAAATATAGTTTAAAACAAAAAATAACATATATAAAAATAAAATAGGTTTAGTCGATTAATTTTGAAAGTATAAGCTTTTATAAGATAAGAAAATAATCAATATTCCAAAAACAAGTCGATAATAAACAAATATAATTGTAGAGTGGTTTCTTAAGAATTTAATCAACAGGTCAATAGAATAAAAAGATGTTATTGAAGCTGAAAGAATACCTGTTAATAGAATTACAAAGTTAGAGATACTAAACTCTGAAAAGGCATTGTGCAATTCAACTAAACCTGATAAAAAGATTGCTGGTATGCCTAATAGAAAAGAAAATCGAGCAGAAGAGGCCCTTTCTAATCCAGTCATCAATGAAGTAGAAATAGTGATACCTGATCTTGATACTCCTGGAATTAAAGCCAATACTTGAGATAATCCAACAAAAAGTCCATCCTTTATTTGTATATTTTCAATATTTCTAATCCTATTTCCTAAATTCTCAGATAAAGCTAGAAATAAAGCCATTATTACTGAAACAATCCCTATAAAGATGGGAGTACGCAAAATTGAACTTTCATAGGAAGGCCAATAAAGCTTTATCAACAAACCAGCAAAAACGATAGGTAAATTGCCAATAAAAATAGATAAAGCCAACTTAGAATTAGGTTTTGAGATGCACCCATCAGTAAATATTTGAACAAAACCTCCTGACACTTTCTTTAGATCATTCCAAAAATAAATAAATACAGCTATAAGACTCCCAAGCTGAATTGAGGCTATTGCTGTTAATCCGGGGTCTCCCCAACCAAATAGCCTAGGAAAAATAATTAAATGAGCTGTACTACTTATAGGCAAAAATTCTGTCAAACCTTGAATAATGCCTAAAACAATCTGCTTTAACGCTTCCTGAAAAAAACCTGAAGTTAAAAATATATAAGCCATATTTAGATATTCTAAATTTAAGGAATTTATAAAGCTTATATAAAGTAAGCTTTAATTAATAATATGAATAAATTTTAGCGAATGAACAAAGTTGTAAATTCAAAAAATAGGAAATTATTTGGCTCATTATTTTTTTCATTAGTTGGGATATTTGCTTATAGCTTTAATGCTTATGCAAATTACCAGCTTGTTATTGGAAGCTATAGACAAGGACCAGGATCTAAGCCTCATGTAAGTGGAATAACAAGTCCATCACTTTTTTCAATCGAAACTAAGACACTTAAACAATGCCAAGATGCAGGCAAGAAAATAAGCAATGAAATTTACAAACCAGTATGGCAATTCGACAACAAATGGACTTGTATATATACAGGAAGTCAATAACTATCTTTTTACATCATGAGCACATCCATCGCCATTGTAATTTTCACTATTATAAAATCCATTTCGAGTTCCAAAATAAATAGTTACAACAACGAAAGGTATAGATATAGCGACAAGAAAATTTGACAAGTCCATTTAAAAAAATCAATATTTTTAGATTATAGTACTAATTTTTTTTTCTGCTATATATTGTTCTAAATCTTTCAGTTTAAACTTAACTTTATATTCATTAAAATTAAGTATACCGAATAATAAAAGCTTATTTATTATTAATAGAAGCTTTTATTATTTGACGATTCTTATTAAGCTTAAAAACAACATTTGATTTAATATTTTGCAAGCTTTGTTGAGGTATTGAAGCTTTAATCATACGAACAAAAGATTTCAATTGATCTCCTTCAAGAGAACTACCATGAGTTAACTTTAATTTTTTTTCTTGCTCTTCTTTCCAACTAACTGTATTAGTATATGAATCAGCTTGAAGTTGCCAAACCCTCTTAAAATATGACCATATAGGCTGATAACTTTCTAAAGTCTTTTGTATTAAAACTCTATATTCTATTTCTTTTTTTGTGAGCGGTGGATGAAGTGTTTTCTCATAATCTATTGAAGCGTCTATACCAGGAGATATTGGAGAACAACCTAAAAACCAACCCTCTATTAAAAGGACATCACATTTGTCTCTAATCCACCCAGATCTATCTCCCTTTCCATCTCGAAGTGATTTATCAAATGTTGGAGCAGACAAAATCCCAGAATTTAAAAATGTCTTAATTGATTCATTGATTTCATTTATTGAGTGACTTCCTGGATAACCCCTAGGTACATCCCAAGGATTACCTCGCATTACAACATCAAGTTTTTCAGAAGGTAAATAAAAATCATCTAGTGAAATCACATTCAATGATATATCCATTTGTTTAGCTAATTTTTGCAAATTTTTTGCAAAGGTTGATTTGCCAGAACCTGGTAAACCAGAAAATCCTATTATCATAGGATCTTTTTTATTTGTGAGGTGATTTTTTACGTCATAAATTAACGGTAAATATAAACACCATATCCAATCATATTTAACGAGTGGAGTAGTGATTAAATAGTTTATATATTGAGGATATTTCTCAGTCCAAAATTGTAAGAACTTACCTTTCTCAATACAAAGATAATCTAAAATCTCTTCATAATTATCTGTGGATAACAAAAAATCATAAGATTTATCTTTACTCCAAGGTGAGCTGTGATTGGTAATCATATATATAACTATGTAATTAAGTTGAGTTTATTAACAATTAAGTCTTGTACGGAAATAGCCCAACCTTCTGCATGGGGAGCTGGAGAAATAACATACTCCATACTAGTTAAACCTTCTATTAATAATTTATTGGGACCATTTACTCCAGGTATAACAATTCTATAATCAGCAACTTCAAGTAGAGGGACATCATTTTGTGAATCGCCTAAAGCTATTACTATACTATCTTTGCAAGCAATATATTTCTTTAAAGCTAAAACAGCTTTACCTTTATGACTTCCTCTACTAAGAAGATGGCTCATACGATTACCTTGATATATATTAATATTATACTTATCTAAATGTTCATTTAATCTTAATCCAATTTCTTTAGGAGGATTCAAAAAAGGAACACTCCAATGTCTATCTAGGGCCAATTGAATAGCAGAATCAGTTAACCCCGTTAATTCTTCTATTTCGTTAATTTTTAAATCATTTAATGCTCTTAAATTATATCCAATATCTTTAGATAGCTTATCTAATATAATTCGCAAATCTCTAAAAGAACAGCCTAGTATTAATTCCCATTCATCTTTAGAATTCTTTTTATTACCATAAATAGCACCACCATTTTCAACTATAAAGGGATCATATATCCCAATTTCTTTTCTAATCTCCCTAACTTCTGATGCTGTCTTACTTGTACAAAGAATTAATGGGATTCCATTTCTTTTCAGCATAGATATAACGCCTAATGCTGGAGTCAAATCATACTTATGATCCATTAATGTGCCATCTATATCAGTTATGATCAGAATATTTTTCATAGGATTAAGTTGCTAATTAGAAATTTTAAGCCATTTAACGCTATAAGGATCAAATTCTAATTTATTATCTGTAATCAACTCGTTTTTCAAGCAATCTTTCCAGTGATAATCGGCAGATTGTCTTTCCATTAAAATATTATCAGTTAAATGAAAAGTCAATCTCATATTAGTCATATTATGAATAGCCCATATTCTTTGATCCGAATCACTTCCTCTTCGAATAATAATTAAATCGCTTCGAGATTTAGTTAAACATTTCATAGGTGATTCTGGATGAAAAGCCTCTTCTTTAGATCTAATATCAATAGCAGAGTTTAGATAGTTAAGTATTTGACTAGCGAGAGATCTTTTATCAGCTAACTCATTAAAGATAGATTCTGCCTCAAATTTTTCTCTATTTAAATCCCTTCTCTGTCCTGTCCTACCAAAGGTTCTTAAATCATTTTCAGAAGCAAGAATTGCTGGTAAGTAAAAAGCTGGTATACCCTTTAAAGCCAATACAAAAACTTGGCTTAATAAAAATCTTTGTAATTGAAAACAAGAAGGATCAACCCCACCATCACTCATGGCACTCCACCAACTTATATTCAATTCGTAAGGGCTATCTTCTCCATTTTGCATTCTTCTGTGACTAATTAAACCTCCTCTTTTTTCACAGCTAACTAATAACTGATGAAATCTCTCCTGATCCATCAAACCTTCAAGAGCTCTAAGTCCTATGCCATCATGAGATGCCGTAAAGTTTAAGTATGAAGTTTTTTCTGGAAAATCAGGCCAAGATGACAGCCATCTATTTAATAAATCTGACTTATTAGTAAGCAAACACTCCAACAATAATGGAGGTAAAGGAAAGTTATAAGCAACGTGGGCTTCATCTCCAGAACTTAAATAAGAAAGATTTTCTAATTCAGGAACATTTGTCTCAGTAATTAAAACACTATTTCCCACCAATTTTTCCAATAGAACTCTTAGCAATTTGACTATTTGATGAACTTCAAATCTATGTAGACAATTCGTCTCTTTCTCCTTCCAAATAAAAGCGACAGCATCTAAACGGATCCATCTAACCCCATTTTTCAAATATAAAATAATAAGCTCTAAGAATTCAATTAATATATTAGGATTCTTCCAATTCAAGTCAATTTGATCAGGTCCAAATGTAGTCCATGTATTTCTTTTGCCATTCTTTGTTTCTAAACTAATGAATAATGAAGAATTCCTTGGTCTAACTACATTTTCCCATCCTTCTTTTTCCTCTGGAGCTAATATATAATCGCATCCTGGAACTTGGGATTGCATGAATTCATGAACCCAAGGGTGAGAAGCCGAGACATGATTAAGTACTAGGTCAGCCATTAATAAATGCTTATCTGAAAAATTCTTAAGATCATTCCAACTTCCAAATATTGGCTCTATATCTTTATGGCTAGAAACCGAAAATCCACCATCACTTGTTGATTTTAAAAAGGGTAAAATATGTATTATTTTTGCAATATTACCGATTTTTTGATCAATTAAATCTGAAAGTGTAGTTAGGGTTGGTTCACCTCTTTTATAAATAGCATCAGGATAAGTTATTAACACAGTTGAAGAAGAATCCCATATTTGATTTGAGGCCCCTTTATCTAAACCCCCTTTATCACTATATTCATTTATTATCTGCATCAGTCGAGACACCACCTGCGCTATCTTTTCAGAAGAATGGTGTGGATAAATTGTTTTAAGAATGCTTTCTAAAGTCACCAAAAGATCCTTTTCTATTAACATGGTTTTTTTGCTTCCTTCTAACTTAGCTTCCTAGCTGGTCGCTTATTGATTCTGTTTCTCTAAATACCGAATGGACTTTCAACAGGGATTAATCACAACAATTCACGAATATGGAATTACAAACGATTCCCTTCAAGAACTTTCAACTGAATTAAAAAAAAGACCGACAGCAATATTAATACCCTGTCTTTATGAAGAATTTGAAAGACCTGCTTTAAAACAAATTCGTGATGTCCTCAAAGAACTCGTTGGTTTAAACGAACTAGTAATAGCCCTATCAGCTCAGTCAATAGATCAAGTCCTTGCGGCAGAATCATTTTTTGATTCAATGCCTTTTCCAGTAAAAGTTCAATGGACAAATAGTCCTGCAGTTATAGAGCTTCTAAAAGACCAAGAAAAAAACGGACTTGATTTAATCGGTACCCCTGGCAAAGGGTGGGCCGTATGGCAAGGAATAGGTATCTCAACAATTTCATCGGACGTTATAGCTTTATTTGATGCCGACATACGGACCTTCTCAGCATCTTATCCAGCAAGAATGATTAGGCCATTATTAGATCAATCTTTTGGTATTTCTTACGTCAAAGCATTTTACAGTCGATTATCATTAGAAACGAACGCTTTACAAGGAAGAGCTACCAGACTCTTTGTAGGTCCACTGTTATCAAGTCTCCAACAATTAATTGGACATTGTTCTTTTATTGACTACTTACAAGCATATAGATATCCACTTGCTGGAGAATTTGCATTTAATAAAGATCTCGCTATGAATTTAAGAATTCCATGCGATTGGGGTTTGGAAATTGGTTTGTTATCAGAAGTTTATAGAAATGTAAGAATCTCACGAATAGCCCAAGTTGATTTAGGTATTTTTGATCATAAACATAAAGGAATAGGAGAATCACCCAAAGAAGGTCTTCAAAAGATGAGCATAGAAATCCTCTCTAGTGTTCTAAGAGGTTTAATGGAACATCAAGGTAAAACACTTAGCAATTCTCAGCTTTCTACCCTTGAAGTTTTATACCGGAGAATAGGAGAAGATCGAGTAATGAAATTTGACCTAGATTCGGCAATTAATCACCTCCCTTATAATCGACATGACGAACAGTTATCCATTCAAAGGTTCGGTAAATTATTAAGGCCAGCAATTATTGACTATCTTGAAAATCCTGTCAAATTACAACTCCCGAGCTGGGCAAGAATTATTTCCTTCGAGAAGAATTTACAACATGATTTACTGAAGGCAGGAAGCAAATTTAGATCTTAAAAATTTAAGGAAATCTAGGAATTCATGCTGTTGGGAAGTTATTAGGGAAGGGAGTTTCTTCATTTTTGACTGCTGTAGTTTCATTTTTCATCCAATCCTTTACTCCGTTAGGCTTTACTGTTTGAGCATTTCGAGCTGCAAAAATTATTACGTGAAAAGGTATAACTATCGCAAAGAAAAACAAATGGAGTAAATACAAATCCCATGGAACTCCATTAGGTCCATAATCTGGAAAAAATAGGGCTGTCAGAAAGATTTGATCCATAGCCATACACTTTTAAAATTTTGAAACTCATTCTCCTGCAAAAAGCACTCAGATTAATGGTTCGTATTTAAAATTAACGTCGTACAGAAGCATGAAACTAAGAAAAAGATTGCCAAAAAGATCTCCCTATAAGCAAAATGCCAATAGAGACAGAAATTAATTCAAAAAAAGTTTTAACTATTCTATTTCCCTTTAACAACGAAAGATTTGATCCTATATAACCTCCAAGCAAAGAGCCCGTAACAAGCATAGGAAGCCAGCTCCATTTGATTTGACTATTTAAACCAACAACTATTGCACCTGTTCCATTCCAAAACAAACCAACTAAAATCAAAGTATAAGCAATTGCTCTTGTATAAGTAAATCCAAACCAAACAACTAGCCATGATGTTACAAACAAACCAGTACCAGAACTTAGAGAACCATTAAGGATTCCAATTACAAATAAAACAAAACATCCGACGAGCAAATTATACTTAGTAAATCTAAAAGTTTGCTCATAAATACCAAATTGAGATTGACTGGAAGAATATATTCCAATGCCTAAGGTTAAAAAACCTAATAAAAACGAAGATACTTGATCAGGAATAAATAGAATAATCTTTGACCCAAAATATACTCCAGGCAATCCACTTAAAAGAACTAAAAGTGCAAACTTTAGATCCAGGTAATGTTCTTGAAAATGCCGAAGACTGGCTCCTAATCCTAGGAAAAAACTAGCAACTTTATGGGTAGCCAAAGCGACCGGAAAAGGTAAACCTAAAAGCAATAATAGTGGTAATTGAACTAGTCCTGCGCCCCCGCCAGCAAAAGCTGATAGCATATTAGAAAAGGTTGCAATCAATAACAATAAAAACTGCAAAATAATTAGATTTTCATCCATTTATTTATTTTTTAACTAAACCAAATGTATCTATTTCAATTATAAAGCAATATTTGTATATGTTTATTATCTATAAAAGCATCTTGGAATAATCAAAAATTTGGAAATTAACTTTCAAGTCTAATTAAATCAATACTATTTGGATGATCTTTTATATATTTATTGAATTCCATGGCTAACATTCTTGCTTCATAAGCATCAGAAGCATAAAAACAATTCTCAATTCTTCTATTTTCACAAGTTCTATAATGAACTGTATAAGGCCTCAAATGGTTTTTAGAAAGGAGAGGCGTGGCAACCTTCATTATTCCCTAGTAAGGGTTCATATTTATTTTATGCACGCAATTGAATGATTGATCTACAGATATCTTGTAATCAGAATATGATTAAATTTATGATTAAAAAGGAATATATAAAATAAATGTAGTTAATTACACAATTAACGCTTTTCAAAATATTTTCTAGTAATTCAAATCAATGGGCTCAAATAGCCCTAGAGCAAAAGATATATCTTGATTTACTGATTATGCAATAAAAACTAGTTCCTTATAAAATTATTTGCTAAAAGAGGTAAAGAGTATATTGGAATGATTTTGATTCAAAAGTTGTATAGAAGACTATTTATCTCTGAAAGTTATCAGAAAAAAAATAATTCATCTTTTTTAGAGAAAGCAAGCAAAGAAAATATCCTCCCTTCTAAGAACCCAGAATTGAATAGATATTTCTCACTCATCAAGAAAGGAGGTTTTTGGCTCTCATGAAAATATCTAAACCCATTCTAATAGCTACTAGAAAAAACAATTAAGGACTAGATATAAATATAATTTATATTTATAATGATCATAGTATAAATATTGAATGAATGGAATTATTAAAAGATATTGACCTAGGCAGCCTTCTATTATCGTCAGCCATTGCAGCTGGTTTTCTAGCAAGTATTGCTTTACTTTTAAGAATAGTCATAATGGCAATACGTACAATATTTTTTAAAAATTAAAAGTTTCAATTTTCTTCTACAAAGTATATAACTCTTAAATTGATAGTCTTTCATCATAATAGGAATAAAGAATCATAAAACCGTTAAGAATTAGTTGTTTAAATCAATCCTGAGCTCAATTAATATTATTTAAAAGTTTACGAGCTAATAAAAAAGTGCGAAAGCATGTTACCATGTAAGTAGTTATACCTACTGAGATTGCAAGGCTCTAGTCGCTCCGAAGAACTTTGTAAGCTTGGCTCAAAGGTGAAAATCGATGTGGAGAAAATAAAGGAAAAGTTTCCTGCAGTACTAATTAATCAAATCAAAAAAAACCCAGTTGGAACTGTAATTGATTACAAAATGACAGATGGATCAGATATAGGAATTGTTGTTGAATTAGAAAACAAAGCAATTGGTTGGTTTTTCTATAGAGAAATAAACGAGTTGTCTAAAGAAGGGAATGTTATTTACAAGAGTGACACGAAAGAGAATACTGGTGGATTAGATAATATCTTATTAAAGATAATTGATACCTCTATTGCAAAATCTGATATAAAATCATTTAATGTAAAAAGTAATATAAATAATTTATTAAAACCAACTACATTCTTAAATTGGTTTATATATAGTATTAAAGATATTGTATAGGCTGTAAAGACTTTCAATTACTACTACCTCTAGCTTGAAATCTTTCAGAACCTCCGGCCTGTATTTGCTCAGATCCACCGCTAGTATTACTTTTAGACAGGTTATATATTTTTTGATGAAGGCTATTAGGAAGTATCATAGATTCTGGAGTTAAATAGAACCATGAATCATCTATAAAGTTATCTTTATTTATTTTTTGCGAAAGATTAAGTGTGTTTGATACCAAAGTTATCCATTGTTTTTTTATATCGCGATATCCTAGTTCTATCAATATCTTTCCTTGAGTAATAGGTAAAGGGATAAGGCATTCTTTTGCTTTTTTATTAATTTCTGTCTCCTTCATAATGCATGTAGAATAGTCATGATTTGGAGTCAAAGTTGTAATATCATAAATCCTTATACCAAGACAAAATATATACTTATTATCTAGATCTAATGAATCTTTTTTTGTAAGTTTCCATGAACATTTAATATATTCAGCATTATAAGTATAAAAAGCATTTAATTTATTTTGATTATTATTGTTTAGACAGATAATCTGTTTAAACTTATTTTTCACTTTGCGTATAAATAATGTAAAAGGAAGGGAAGAAAAAGAAAAACTCATTCAATTCATTTCAATTCAATATCGAAAAATTCTAAAGCTAAAATCATTAAATGCAATAACAATTACAATGAGAACACTGAAGCCACACAATAAAAATGGATTCTTTTGACCCAGCAATCAACTATGGTCCAAATGATGCAGGAATATCGGCTGTATCAATAGTGCTCGTTACATCAGGTGTGATCATTGGTTCATGGTTGATAGGCATTGCTTATTCACGTGTGACTGACTTTTTTCATAACCTCAGAAATAACGATGAACAATAATCTCAGTAAATCTTAAATTAATAATCAGCAATATTTTTTAGAACAATTGCTATAAATTTACAAAATTGATTTAGGCACTAAAAATTATGGTATTTATATCCCTATAGATGAAACCTAATTATGCTTACATCAATGCTTCATAGTGAGTGGTCTGCTCCATTAGGCTTACCAGCTCCTGTTTGGGGGATATTAACTTTAATTGGATACCTTTGCTACTGGAGAGTTTCCTTAAAGAGATGAAAACAACTTGTTAGTGAGGTTTCTCTCGATACTCATAAAATTAATTATCCGATATAACCAACTTTTTAAAAATAATTCTAACTTTTAAAGAGAAAAATTTTTAAAAGCTAAATATTTTTATAAAAGCAATCAATACTAGAAAAAACATAGCAAACCTCCCGTGAATTAATTCTGATCTAGATAATTGTGAAAAGGTCATAACTATGATCCAGGTAATTATAGAAAAGACCTCGCTTAGCAAGGTCTTTTACCGCTCATACCGACTGATCCCCATCACCCGGCAATTAGAAATTAGGTCAATATCACTCAATTGCCATGAGTAGTAACCACTAAAAACACCACCTATAGCGTCTTAGCCTAGAAATATGAACTACTTATGGTGTAAAAGGATGCAGGTTTTGCTGAGTAGTTTTCTATAAAGAAAATTCTATGTTTGATATAAGTTATTCATAATCTTGATGTAAGTAATTTGTTGGAACCTCATCAATTAAAAATAGTTAAGTGTTTTATTAATATTTATTCTGAAGAAAAAGCGTATTGAAAATAATAGACTGAAAATTATGAGATTCTTACCTGAAGGTAATTATCAAAATTCTATGGTCAAAAGTTAGTTCCAAATTGAAACCATAGTAAAATAATAATTAAATTTTCTTTTATAATATTAAAAAAATAATTAAGGAATTTATCACTATTTCTTGTTGATGGCTTACCATATGGAATTATTAATGATAACTTAATTATCCAGACTCAGTCTGTAGCATTTATTATATGACTTATAGCAAGCAACAACCAATTATAATCCTTGGAGGTTTTTTAATACCAACAACTGATTATTATGATATGTCAGAATGGCTAGAAGCAGAAATAAAGCAACCTGTTAGTGTTATCGATACCAACAAATTTGAGTGGCTATTAACAAACTGGGCTTTTGGATGGAAAAGGATCCTCGATCATTTAGACAAAGAAGTAAAAAGACTTCAAAACACCTCTAATACCAACAAGGTGACACTTATTGGACATAGTTCAGGGGGTGTAATGCTGCGTCTATACTTATCTGATGAAGACTTCTATGGAAGAGTCTACAAAGGTTTTGAGAGAGTTGATTGTCTTATTACACTAGGTAGTCCTCACCAAGCTGAGAAAGCAACAAAACTAAGAGCTATGGTAGATAGAAAATATCCTGGAACATTCTATAGAAGTAAAGTTAAATATATCTCAATTGCAGGAGATTTAGATCTGAATGCGCCCGATACCTCTAAGTTCTCGAAGCGTACAGCGAAAATATCTTATAAATCATTGTGCAGTTTAAAAAATGCAAAAGGTGATGGCTTAGTCCCTATACAATCAGCTTTATTAAATGGCTCAAATCAAATTATTTTAGATAAAACTTCGCATGGAAATCTTTTTGGTAGAAATTGGTATTGTTCCAAGGCAAAGGTTGAAGAATGGTGGTATAAAATATAATCAATTATATTCCCGATATATAATTTAAATAATATTTATCATTAATTTAAAAGTCTATCAAATTAATCTGATTGCATAACATTTGAAATTGAGATCAAATAGTAACTATTACTTAGGTACTTTATATATTTTAATTTACTAGTTCAAAACATAGAATTCTATGCTAGATATATCATCCATTAAAAAATAAAAGAAGAATGAGCCTTAAAGATCAAAGATTTAGCCAGCATGAAAAACGAGACGAAATAGATTCTTATTTTGAATGCGTTACAGCATGTTCTATAGAAGGAGAAGACGTTGAATGTTTTACTAAATGTGTAGAAGTACACCTTAAGTCCAATCATGATTAGACAATTCTTTCTTTAAAAAGCTAAATATCAAAATTTTTCTACTCTGAGTGAATAATTAAATCAATCTAACTCTAGATAGAGCTTTGCCTATAATTTTAAATAGTTTATACCTGATAATAATGTTTAAAGGCTAATTTACTTAATCATAAATTTATATTTTAAACATTATTATTTCTCAGTTCTCAGATTTGTTCTCAAATTTAAGAATGCTTATTATTTAGAAGATTTAGTTTCTTCTTTTTTCTTACTTGCCGCCTCCGCTTTAGCGGCTTCATATTCCAGTTGATGATTTAATTTCCCTTTAGAGTGCAACCAACCATTAATGGTAGCCTCCTTACCTTCTGCTTTGCATTGTTCTTGATACCTTAAGAATGGGAACCAATGATGGTTTGCATTCCTTGGATCACTTGCATTTTGGGGATCAACAGTCATTTCAAAATTATCTCTTGTGTAATCATTGCACTAATAGTGAATCAAAAAAAAAATAAGTTAAAAGTATTTAACCATTGAAAAACTATTCATGAACAAATAGTCCCTACTAGGCCTTGAAGTTTGGTTAAGAATAGGTTAAAATCTAGGAAATAAAGGCTCATCAGGTCAAATAGCAAATGGGTTCAGCTAGACAACACGCAAAGCTACTAAAACTTCAAACAAAAGCAGAAATATGCCTATCTCGCAAAGAAGCAAAGGAAATTATTCGCAAAGCTGATAAAGCTAGCAGAAAGTTAAGTGATTTAGTAAAAGCTTAATTAGTCTAATTTTTCTAAATAAATTAAAATTTTTTAAAAACTATACCTTCATACTTAATAAAATCAATACTCCAAATAACATCACATATACTTTCCATTTCTGATAAAAACAACTGATTATCTCCTTTTATCAACCATTCTTTTTTCATCGCAGGTAATTTGTTGTTCATAGAATCCATATCTATTTTTGCAATTAATATACTCTTATCTTTTGCGACTCTGAAAACAGGGCCTGAATCACTTTTTTTTAAGATCCTAATTAATAGCTCTAAGGCTATAGGTTTAGCAATTTCATTCAGTAAAGATTCTTTATCTGAGCTCTCATTTATTGACTTTCCTCCTAGAGGCATTGATCTAGTACCATTCTGGTTTAGAAGTGCCAATGAAATCAAATATGGAAAATCACTCATTATTTTGAGATTTGTTTATAGTAATATTAAACTCTATAATGATTAGAAAATATTACTTCCAAGGCCTTAACTTAATATAAATAACTTGTCTAATTATCAATTAAATGAGTAACCTAATAATGAGAATGGTTTTCTAATGAATATAGGACCTTTAATTGAAGTTAATCAACTCAGAAAAGCTTATTATGTTGCAGACAAAAAACCAGGTTTGTCAGGAACTTTTAGTCATTTCTTTAAAAGAAATACTCTAGAGATAAACGCAGTGAAAAATGTAAACTTTTCTATTAATGAAGGTGAAATAGTTGGATTTCTTGGTGCTAATGGTGCTGGTAAAACAACAATTCTTAAAATGCTTTGTGGGCTTATATTCCCAACATCAGGATACTTAAGAGTTGCTGGTTTTTTACCTCAAAAAAGACAACGTGATTTCCTGAAAAGCATCACCCTGGTTATGGGACAAAAACAACAACTAATTTGGGATCTCCCTCCTATGGATTCACTGCAAGTTAATGCTGCAATATATGGAATAAGTGAGAAGGAATCAAAATTTCGCATTAAAGAATTGGGAGAAATGCTTGAAATAGAAGAAGAGCTTAGAAGACCTGTAAGGAAATTATCATTAGGTCAAAGGATGAAAGCAGAATTATTAGCTTCACTCCTACACAAACCCAAAGTACTATTTTTAGATGAGCCAACCCTAGGACTTGACGTAAATGCTCAAGGAAGAGTTCGTACTTTTCTATCTGATTACAATAAAAAAACTGGAGCAACTATTCTTCTTACAAGTCATTATATGGGAGATATAACTGCTCTTTCTAAAAGAGTTTTATGCATTGACAAAGGAGAACTATTTTATGATGGAGAACTTGAAACTTTGACAAATAATTTATCTCCTAGAAGAGAAATAAGGCTTGAGTTAAAAGATTCTTTTGCTCATGTAGATTTATCCGAATATGGTGAAATCACTGAGTCTCGAGATAACATAGTTAGACTCCTAGTACAAAGGGATAAAATTAAAGAAATTGTAAGTAAATTACTTAGCAAGTTTGATTTAATAGATCTAGAAGTTAAAGATCCACCAATTGATGAATTAATTGGTAATCTTTTTCGGAACAGAACTTTTTAATGAAAACAGGTATTCCTTCTAGGCAAGTTGTTAAAGCTCTATTAACTACTCAATATGCAAATATGCTCGAATATAGGATCGAGATAGCTCTCTGGGCTCTCTCGGGAATATTACCTTTTATTATGCTAAGTTTATGGAGTCAAAATGATGCTGGTAAAACATTTGGATTTAGTGAAATAAACTTATACCGATATTTTTTAAGTGCTTTTATTGTTAGACAATTTTCAGTTGTATGGGTTGTATTCTCTTTTGAAGAAGATGCTTTACTTGGAAAATTATCGCCCTATTTGATACAACCTCTTCACCCACTTTGGAGATATCTTTCAGCTCACTTGGCCGAACAATTTACGCGTCTTCCCTTTGCTGCAATTATAGTCTCCATTTTTTTCATATTAAATCCAGAATCATTTTGGATACCATCATTGATTCGATTTCTCTTAGCATGGCTATCAACATTTCTAGCCTTTTCGATTGCTTTTCTACTTCAAAGTCTTATAGCATCATTTTGTTTTTGGACAGAAAAAGCAAGTGCTTTAGAAAGATTGCTATTTATACCATATTTGTTCTTCTCTGGTTTGCTTGCTCCTATAGAGTCATTTCCAAATTCCCTTTCTAAATTTATATATTTAACTCCCTTTCCATACTTAATCAACTTTCCAGCTAAATTATTATCAGGTTTAGAGGTTAATATATTTCAAGGCCTATTTTCTCAATTTATATGGATAATAATCTTATTACCTTTAGTGATATTTTTTTGGAAGGCTGGAGTTCGACATTACACTGCAATGGGAGCTTAAATGAAAAGATATTTAAAAATACTTAAACTTTTTTGGTATACATCCTTATCAGTTCAATTGGAATATCAACTTAATTTCATAATAGAGATAATTGCAATGTTTGGTTCTTTAATTGGAAGCATTTTTATATTGTCTCTATTCTTTAGAGAGGGTAGTCAATTAGGGGATTGGAATTGGGAGTCTGCTTTGATAATTCAAGGTGTTTATACATTTCTAGATGGTTTTACAAATACTTTACTCCGTCCTAACTTGAATGAAATAGTTAATTATGTCAGAGAAGGTACATTAGATTTTGTACTACTAAAACCAATTGACAGCCAATTTTGGCTATCAACACGAACTCTTTCACCTTCTGGATTACCAGAAATGTTATTAGGTTTAGGCCTAATATTATGGTCATCAAATAAAGCAGGTTATGTATTTGGAATTGAGACATTTTTCACAGCATTTCTTATGCTGTTTGCTGCACTAATTATTCTTTATTCTCTATGGTTTTTAATTGCCTCTACAAGTATTTGGTTCGTTAAAACCTGGAACGCAACAGAAGTTCTTAGGGCTATTTTGTCAGCAGGGAGATTCCCTACAAGTGCCTATCCATTAACATTAAGAATAATTTTTACTATTATTATTCCAATTACTTTTTTAACGACAGTACCAGCTAAAATAATTTTAGGAGATGTTCAAATGACAACAATTATTTCAGGCCTAATAATAGCAACATTTTTTTACACTTTTAGTAGAACTTTTTGGAGATATGCAATTAGATATTATACCTCTGCCTCAAGTTAATAGTAAATCATTTAAATAAAACTCTTTTAGAGTTTAACTCATAATTTTATATTCAATTGTAAACGCAATGTAAAAATTAAT
>CETG01073366.1_pt1 | contig 41457 bp, 44 predicted proteins | sample 361471 | NCBI WGS metagenome assembly CETG01 (sample SAMEA2622696, study PRJEB7988) | marine metagenome | isolation source: saline water (ENVO:00002010), including | reverse complement strand
GTTCAGGTAGTAGAATATGCCTCTTTTACCTGCCCGCACTGTGCATCGTTTCATAATAATGCCTTTAAGCCGCTTAAAGAAAACTACATTGATACCGGCAAAATTCGCTTTGTTTTTCGCGAAGTGTATTTCGATCAGTTTGGCCTGGTTGCCTCAATGATTGGCCGTTGTTCGGGCAATAGTGATGATTACTTTAACTTTATTGATAAGGTGTTTGGTCAGCAGCAACAATGGATGGCCAGTCGCGACGGTAATACCATGCTTAACGAGTTGGTAAAACTGGGCAAATCAGTGGGCCTGAATGATGAGCAACTGCAGGCTTGCTTAAGTGATGACGCCAAATCTGAAAGACTGGTTAACTGGTATCAGCAAAACGCCAAAGCTGATGGTATCCGCTCAACGCCAAGCTTTGTGGTAAACGGTAAGCTAATGTCGAATATGAGCTATGAAGAGTTTGCTGAAGTGTTGGACAAAGAGCTGGGATTGTGAAGAGTGCGCGGCGATTAGCCGCGCTTTATTATCGCCGTTGGTATTTGGTAACGTTGCATATTAACGACTAAATAAACCAACCAACTCGTGCGTTTCTCTGGCTGCAACTGACTGCCAGGGAATAATCCCAAAAAAGTTTCGTGATAGTTCTTTGCTATGACTAAAAATCACTACAAATTGATGTGAAAAGCAACAGGTTACGACCTATAGTTAAAGACATCGTTGTAGTAGTGGATAAATCATGAGCCTGAAAGCCCGATACCTTGGTGCCTTATTGATAATTGCGGTGGCAGTCTCTGTGTCGGCTTTGACCATTCAGTACTTGTTATCCTCTCAGGCAAACGATGCCGAGATCATCAATCGGGCAGGTCAGCAACGCATGTTGTCTCAGCGTATCTCGCTTGCCATAACGCGGTTATCGTTGTGTCCGGTGAATGCAACTGATTCTCGTGAGACATTGCGCACTGCGTTAGAGCAATTCAATGCCAATCATCAATTTCTCATACAGTTGCCCAACCTGACTCCGGCGTTAAACCAGTTGTATTTTAATAACGATGGACTCGATACCTTCAGTAAAAAATACCACTTTGCAGGTAGCGATATTCTTACTAGCCAATCCTGTTCACCGGTACCATCCATTTTTCAATCCGGGTCTTCTGATACGCTATTGAGTTTGTTAAACGATGCGGTTGTTTTGTTTGAAGCCCAGGCAAAAAATAAGGTTGAACGAGTTAGAACGTTCGAATACTACCTGTGGATTCTTACCCTGATGTTACTGGCAGCCGAGGCAGTGTTAATTTTCATACCGATGGAAAAGCGCATCACCAATTCCATAGAGGCGTTGAAAGCATCCACTAAAGCGGCGCAGGCGGCAAATCATGCAAAGTCAGAATTTTTGGCGAATATGAGTCATGAGCTTCGGACGCCGATGAATGGTATGTTTGGCATGATAGAACTTGCTATGGATAATCCGGGCAAGGCGACGTTATACCTTAAAAAAGCACTGGCAGCAGGCGGGCAACTTCTATCGTTAATTAATGATATTCTGGATTTATCCAAAATTGAAGCGGGTAAACTGATTGTGGTTAAAGAACGCTTTAACTTACTGGAAATCCTTGATGATTTGGCAACCTTATACGTCATTAATTGTCAGCGAAAAGGGCTAACTTTTGATTACGTGAGGCGCTCTGAACTCCCTGCTTTTGTTGTTGGGGACTCTAAACGAATAGCGCAGGTACTGCACAACCTGTTAAGCAACGCCATTAAGTTTACACACGATGGTAAGGTGTCTCTGGAAGTATCAATCAGCCAAAAAGCACAACAATTACACTTGAATTTTACCGTGACAGATAGCGGTATTGGAATATCCAAAGAAAAAGCAGAGCGGATTTTTAACGAATTTGAGCAGGGCGATCAGTCTACAACAAAGTTATATGGTGGAACGGGCCTGGGCCTTAGTATTGCTAAACGGTTAACTGAATTGATGAACGGTCAGCTTTCTCTGAACACGGATTTACCAAAGGGCAGCCAGTTTTGTTTTTCTTTGCCGGTGACTATACCTGCTGCTCAGCCGGTAGACGTTTTGCCTGCGGGTAGGGTTTCTGCCGCAATTGTTGACGATTTGCAAACCAGCCGGGAATATCTTGGTCACCTTTGCCGTGAGATGGGCGTTGAGGTGACGTTGTTTGGATCAGCCAAGGAGTTTTTAGCAAGTGAAGACTACTTTAATGCAGTGTTGATTGATTTATCGATGCCTGAGATCGACGGTATGTCGCTGTTAAATATACTTAATGAGCAAAAAGATAAAAGGCCGCCTTTCATAATGATTGTCTCAGCGGTTTTGGATCATTTTGATGCCAGGCCTGAGATTGCCGATATGGTATGGCGGACTTATGCCAAACCGGTAAATCGTGAAAAACTCGAGGCAGATATCCTGCAACTGCAAGCTATTATTACTTCGCCTCACAACGAAGCCGATAAACCGGCAACCCACAAAGTGGAAGTACTGGTAGCCGAAGACAATGATATTAACGCTGAAGTCATCCGTTACATGCTTGAATCCCTGGGGTGCGAGGTCACTGTAGCAGAGAACGGACAGAAAGCGGTAGACGCCGTTCAACTGGCTCATTTTGATATCATTTTTATGGACGTACAGATGCCGGAATTAAATGGGATTGAAGCAACCAAAATTATTCGAAATGTGGTGGGTAAAAAAGACATACCCATTATAGCCCTGACAGCCAATGCTTATGCTGAGGACAGAAAACGATGCCTCGACGCTGGCATGAACGACTTTCTGACAAAACCCGTAAGTCAGGATAAGGTGGTAAGAATGGTGGAACGATTCAGAAGCACTGGGAGTATTAATCCGAAGTGAGGTGGCCAGACTGGATAGTGAACCAATCGGCCAAAGTACAATGACCAGCCCGCACCGCAGCCACGGCACACTGAAACCATAAAGCCTTTCGTTAATCTGCGAAAGTTAGATAGTAACTGGCTTTCAGTACCCAATAGTCACGATAAATAAAAAAGCCTGCCAATTGGCAAGCTTTCTTTATTTGGTGGACTTGGTTGGACATAATTCGAATCACCCTGATTTAAACTTCGATAAAGTCTTTGATACATTGACCCTGTGGAGAAAGGTTTTAGAGCCGTAGCCTTTCTACATATTCAGAATGGTTCAGTTCCTTGATAAGGAACTGAACCCAGTTTTGCTAGCGACTTCTCAAAAATATTAATTTTTGAGAAAGTGAGTGACATACTTCTCAAAAAATGTCATTTTTGAGAAGTAATGTAAAGTTATGCTCAAAAACCAAAGATATTGAACAATGGAAAAACCGCTTGCACCTCTGCCTCCACAAATTGACCTAGAGACACCAGCTGTCTTAAAAGCACTTATCGCTGCGCATCGTCATTTAGCAGAGCTAAAAGGAGTTGCTAAAACTATCCCGAATGAAGGTATGCTCATTTCGACGCTAGCGCTGCAAGAAGCGCAAAGTAGTTCTGCAATTGAAAATATCATCACGACACAAGATCAGCTTTATAAATACCAACTTCATAGTGACAAGGTTGATCCCGTTACGAAAGAAGTTGCTTTTTATGCGAAGGCCTTACATCTGGGCTATAAAGAGGTGGTTAAGGCAGAAGCGCTGACATTAAACACCATTATTGAAATGCAGGAAGTTCTCGAAGGTAACCGCGCGGGTTTGCGCAAAACACCTGGTACAATATTGAAAAATGAACTGACGGGTGAAATCGTCTTTCAGCCGCCGTCACCTGAAAAGCTATTGCCGTATATGACAAAGCTTGAGCAATTTATTAATCAAAAGCAATCTTTCGATCCCCTTGTCTGTATGGCGCTTATTCATCATCAATTTGAGACCATTCACCCATTTTACGATGGGAATGGTAGAACTGGGCGCATTATTAATATCTTGTATTTAGTGCTCTATGGTTTATTAGACACGCCAATCTTGTATCTCAGCCGTTATATCAACCATACCAAAGACCAATATTACAGCCTGCTGCAAACTGTCAGGGATACAAATGAATGGGAAGAATGGATTTTATATATTTTGAAAGCTGTTTCTGTAACGGCAAAGCACACAACAGTTGTGGTTGAAGCTATCGGTGATTTACTGGTTGAGCAAAAGCAACAGATACGCGCTAAGCACAAGTTTTATAGCCAAGATCTCATGAATAGCCTATTCAGTCATCCGTATACGAAAGTGGCTTTTATAGAAGAAGCCTTGGGGGTATCGAGAGCAACTGCTACGCGTTATCTTGACGCGCTATGTGACGGAACGCTGAGCAAACATCGGCTCGGGCGTGAAAGCTACTATGTGAATGATGCCCTAGTGGCGCTATTATTTGAGCTCCCACCGATTGAGTAAAGCAAACGCATAGACTGGAGGCTATGCACATAAGTTCACTATCATCTGGATAATGTTAATAATTTATTAAGTAAAGATATAGATAATAATGAAAAAACTTTAGAGGACGAAGCTATTCCTATATTCGCAAGAAGGAGTAGGAAAAACCAATCACGATTTACAACACCAAACAGTGCCAATGGAAATAGGCCAAGGCTCGATGAGCTTATGAAAGGTTTAAATAAAATGTCAGAGGAAGACAACAACAATAGAAAACTAAGTTTTCACGAGAAGTTGATTAAAGATTCGATGCTACATTGTTATTTTACGTCTGCGGTTATGGCAGGTAATGTTGATGGAGCAGTTGAAGCAATTAATGATGGTGCGCCAATTGATGAGCTGAGAAGCGATACTGGAATGAATGGATTGCATTTAGCGGCCACTCGAGGGGACCGAAAGATGGTACTCGCAATTTTAAAATCAGGTAAATGCGATATTTTAAAGAAAAACAGTAATGGTGAATTACCCGCAGAATTAGCATTACGCTTTGCAGAAGACAGAGCTTTATCAAGATTGCTGATGCATCTTCAACTCAAAGAAATTAAATCACGGGGACTATCACCTGATTATCTAAATCCACATTTTGATGAGCATTATACCCCATTATAAGAAATTATTTTGATAAGAGAAGCGATGTAATCTGGTGATAACCGTAACGACGATACTCACTGGCAAGTCTTATGATGGCTTCAGTCAGCCCATCTTCATCATTATGTCTGACATATAAACTGGATGTATCGTAGAGCCAGGCTTGCACGGTGATTAGGCCACCACGCTCAACATAAAGTGAAGAAAAACTCCTTCATTTGTTCTACTCAAACCGTTGATTTACCCTTTAGTCTTTTTGACTTTTAATAGCTGGTAGGACTTGAACCCAAAACACCAACAAAATCAATGGATTAGTTGTTTGGAAAAATCAAAGATAAATACAATCTCAATAAAAATCCATTTTTTTCAATGGCTTATGTATATGGTGGACTTGGTTGGACATAATTCGAATCACCCGAATTTTAACTTCGATAAAGTCTTTGATACATTGACCCTGTGGAGAAAGGTTTTAGAGCCATAATCTCTCTTCATATTTAAGCTGTTTCAGCTCCTTAATAAGGAGTTGAACCTAGTTTTGCTAGCGGCTTCTCAAAAATATTAATTTTTGAGAAAATGAGTGGCGACCTTCTAAAAAAACATCATTATTATTATAAATAATGTGAAGTCATGCTCATAAATCGAAGATATTGAACAATGGATAAACCACTCGCATCTCTGCATTCTCACATTGACCTAGAGACGCCAGCTATCCTGAAAGCCTAATCTCTACGCATCGTCCTTTAGCAGAGTTGAAGCGGGTTGCTAAAACTATCCCGAATGAAGGTATGCTCATGTTCTGAGGTCAAAAACATGTAAACTGCCCGATCGCGAATTATTGGGAATAAGTTACTCTGTTTTTCATTAACTAAATATCCCAAGATATATAGCCTAATACAAACCCAGATTGATTCATTAGGTGTAGTTATTGCACATTGATATGTAAATTATTAGCATTTTGTTCGTTTTATATGCAAAAATAGTTTAAAAATCGAGCGCCAATATGTTTTATATATACCACCAACTGGCTATACTACTGGTCAGTAATGGTTTATTAACTGGTCAATACTGTGCTTGGGATTGAATTAAACAGACGCCATATAAGTCAGGCTACTTCTGTTCCTGCCTCAACATTAAACTCTTGGCGGGCGGAATTATCACCATTTAAAGAGAGAGGTACAGTCCAAAAAAGTGCAAGCAAATACTCAGTAATTGATTTGGAATTTTTTTTTTGATTTCGATTTTGAGGGGGGAATTTGATTTGTCAGTGAAAAAAATATCACTCTTCTCAAACTCTTTATATCAAATTTTGAAGGAACGAAGATATTTAAAATCCAACTCATTTATTTATATTGACGTGAAAAAAAATCGTTGTGTGCTAACAAATGATGTTTATGAAGGAATATACCTTGATATAAACCTTGTAGATAAGCGAGTAAATGAGTATCTTAAACCCTCGTATTCTAGTCAGTTTAGTTTTGAACTGGCCGAATATGATGATAATAACTCGTGAGCTTCACTTTATGGATAAAGATGGGAGAGTAAATTGAATAGAAATAAACGGTTTTACCTCTCACATGATTGGAAAAAAAATAGAGAGCTTTTCGATAAAACACCTGTTGATTTATACTCAAGTTTTTATAGTCAGGCTAGACTAAGAGCATATTTTGATAAGTTGAGCTATTACGGAATAGAAGACTTGGAGGACTTGAAGAAATATACATTAGATGACTTGGAAAAGATTTGTCCGATGGATAATAAAACAAGGACGGTTTTCATGTTGTTTATTAAAAATGGAATCCTCATTTTAAAAGGCCAAAGTTTAGAGAGCAATCTTGGGCTTTCAGTTGGTTAGATATTTCCAATATTTTGTATTCACTCAATAAAGGTTGCCTTTAAATTTTTTAGAGCTTCTTTTTGCCTAAATGAGATGCAACTATTTTCTTTTGAACAAGCTATTAGAGGACTACTATAGGAAAGTTCAGCATATAATTGTTCTACAGTGCATAGATTTGAAACCACCAAATAATCCATCAGTCGCTCTACAGTAATTGCGGTTCCAGACTCGCCCTTTATTAACTGTCTGAAAAATTTATCATTTTTCCTCATATAAGATATTTTAAGATAAGTTTCATCAAATTGGAGGGTTTTCATTTTCAATTCTACATACCTCGCTCTATTCTTAAATCCTTTAAACTGCTGTGTATAAAGTTCTTTTGAGAATCCCACAATTGAGAATACTGACGGTCTTATATCTATAAAATCCTCTAGCTGCAAGTCGATTCCGTAACGCCTCAAAAACACATCGAAACAACTTAATCCGATAGCAACTTGATGTAATGATTGTAGTTCTCTTTTGACCATTTTTCGAAGCTGATGTTTGTTCGTACCGTTGTTAATTAGATTTTTAAAGAGCGTTTTTACTTCATTGCTTTGACGTTCATAATACCAATTTGAAGGTATTGATACTTGTGCTTCCCGAATCAAATCACTTAGGATGACATCGCTTCTGAGAACGGATTCGAACTGTTTACTAAGTTTCGCCATTTGCAAAACTTTAGAAATACCGACTACTCGAACCATTTGGTTTGAGAATAAACGTATAGATTCATTTACCCAAGTGGAATCAAGAGAAATTCTCAATTCAGGTGTTTTAACACTTGAAGGAGAAATAAAATCATTAAAAGAATTAGGTAGCAAAATCATCCCTTATTTTATTATTGAGTTCTAACAATTTTGTATACTTCTCTATAAAGAAGTCTTGTTCAGGTTGCCCTTGAATAAACTTTAACATGATATTCAATTCCTGAGGTTTTGTAAAAAGTAAATGCTCTTCGTCTATATGACTCACATTGACCAGACTATCAATATTAAGGAAAGTTACAAATCGATAAAAAATGTTATTTAAACGTTCCAAAAATGTTAGTGAAGCCTTGCTTTTTTGGACATTTAAACCTGCTTCATCAAGGTAATGTTGAAAAAAGAATGCTGGTTTTACAAGAGAGCTATTCTCTCCTTTTTTCTTATATTCTTTAAAATCCGCAGAATATCGTATTCTCGCTTTCTTCTTTAAAAAAACCAAAACAAATTCGCACTGAAGAGCCATAAAGTAATAGGATGCTAGTTCTGAAATTATTGCATCTTGATTATCTACATGTTTACTATCAGCAAAAATTGTTTTTAGATTTGAGTAAAGCTGAATTACAGACTGTAAGATTTCTTTTTCTGTTAGTTTACTAATGTCTACTTCATCATAGACTCTGCTGACAATTTTACTTTTTTGGGTTTCCCTAAGTTGTTTTAAATTAAACTCAGGAAGGTCTAATATTGATAGAATATATTTTACTGTATCTCTATTAATCGTAATTTCAGACATCAGAGCATATGTCACATCTTTGCGAGTGTTATATCTGACTAAAGCATTTACAACCAATCCGAGTAAGAAAATTAATATTGTTATTATAAACCCTACTAAGCTGCTGTCGTATGATTGTGCTTGTCTTGAAATTGTTATTTTTAAATCATCCATATTTTCTTCTAAAAATAAAGCGGATTTACTTTCCAATTCTTCAGTAATGCTTTTGTTAATTGGCTGCTTTGTTTCGAGCTCCTCAATTAAGGTTTTTTCTTTCCGTTGGACACGTGCAGGAGAAAAATCAATTAGTTTCACTTGACTTGCGCCGACAAACGCAGGGCGACCAAAATAGTCAATTTTGACTGCTGGAAAATCCTCGCGCGACAAAACCCTAAATAATTGATATGGCGTTACTTTTCCTACTCTATTTGAAACCAATCCATTTTCTAAACTAGAAGCATCAAGTGCGTTATCATAAGCCCATAAATAATTTTTAACATAAGGCGCAGCGACAATGTACTCCTCAGAAAAAGAGTTTTTTATGCAAGCTCCGTTAAATACCATTGAAAAAGTTATAAAAAGAATTTTCTTGAGCATTTAACATTTCCTCACTCATTATTGAGAAAATATTGATACATTTTCATTAATCTCAAAATTGCAAAGGTAGCTGCAAATGTCGAAACAATAGAATATACAAACAAAAAATAACAAAATCCATACCATGGTACTGCTACAATAAATAAATACTCAGATAAGGAATAAAAAGATGAGCTACTAGGAATGGTAAAATAATAAGCCTTGCACATAAGAGCCAAAAGAATCGATAGAATTTGTAATACGATGAAGTGAACAAATGCTACATTCAAGTCAGTAAAAGCTGAGTAATCGTCTCCATCGTTAATTTTAGATAGTATCTTTTGGAATTTTTCATTACCAAAAGCTAACATCATTGCGTATCCACCAAGTGTAAACCCTAATAAATTTGGAATAATGTCTAAAACATCGTTCCACCACTCGTTAATATGCCAATAAGGATATAAAATAGCTGTAAAAACTATAGAGAACCAAAAATACTTACTCCTAAAAATTGCTTTCCAACCACCATAAGCTGAAAAGTAATAATGAATGATTGACTGATGCTTTTGAGGCGTCATTTAAGCCACTTGCTAACTGTACTTATCAAACTATTTACCACTAATTTAAACTTGTACTCTTGAATTGTTTTATCTGAATCGAAATATTCTTTGATTATCAAAGGGTATGACTTTGTTGACAATTCAGCTGGATGACCATCGTGGTCAACAATTTTTGTAAGCAATTCTCCATTTCGTGCAGCTATTCTCGACAGTTGAGTAAGCTCTTGATCCATTTCAATATCTTGACCTTCAATAGACTTATACTCTTGCTCAATTTTTGCAACATTTCTGTCATTCATAGTCCTTAAAAATTTCCTCTCAGCCTCCGAGAGTGAATCAGGGTTAGGCCTAGTGAATTTAAGTTTTAAAAGTTTTTTATGCTTTGCTCCAATAATCTCGTTTACTTTTTGCGAATCTGGAATATGAGTGACTTCAACTTGGCCAAATTCCCCCTTAATCTGCTTAGAATTAAACAGATTTTCGAAAAATCGGAGAGCTATGTAAGGGGAAAAGTTCTTTCCTTTATAGTATCCTTCGTAAAATAGAAGATGTTTTTCAGGATAAAAACAGAATGAAAATTTGGAAGCGTTTGGCTTCATTTCATCTGGAATTTCAATGTGTTGAAGCTCTTTTTCATCAGCCATAGCTTCTTTGGTCATATGGAACCACTCGCCGTCGATCTCTATGTTTGTAAACTTATATATTTCGCCAGTCACGAGTTTTATACTTTTTGATTTTACTCGTTCATTTTTTTCAGAAACGTGACACAACATGCCAGCGTCTGATGCTCTAATTGGAACTGCTCCTACTTTTTGGGCTTGCTTTAATAGCTTGATATATAGTTCTTTGGTGTGGGGATGTATTGTGACATTAATTACACCTACCGTGATTTTTTTTAGCATTAGCCTTCCGTGTCTTTAGTCGAATTGAACAAATTAATATTATGTAAAAATTTGCGGATTGTATATATAGATTTGAGCAACAGGAGGATTGAATTTTAAATATAATGTCAGTTGCATATCAAATAACATGAACAAATATCATCAAACATTTCAATGCGTGTTATTGAGTGATTTAGAAAGATGTTATTGGCTGATCTTCATGGATGAAAATATGCAATTTCGCAAATATCGTCAAACAGCCCCCGCATTTCATCTGTAACCACTTCAAAATCTTTAGTGTTTAAAAATGTATTGAGGCGGACATTCTTTGTTTCGCCGCATAGCATATATGCGTCGTAAGCCTGTGAAGCAGTGAAGCTTTCATCAAAATCCAAAAATACGCGCGCGACTATAGCTTTGATTTCATTCATTTTTAGTTTTCCTTTCAGATAGAGTGAGGAGTATTAACCTTACCTGCCAACTCGTGACAAAGCGACTGGGCTTATGAACAGTATTCAGACAGTTTCTGTCACAGTACACGTAAATAAAATTAATTTTTTATTTGGTGAGAGAATGCTTTTACTCAAAGCACTTAAGTGTTGAATGGACAGTTTTGGAGTATTAAATGCCTAATTTCATTGTAAATAAAAACGCTCAGTCAGATGGCTACCACGAAGTGCATAACCTAGACGCTGGGTGTTCCCACTTACCACTGCCACAAAATCAAATATCCCTTGGCTATCATCATGACTGCACTAGTGCCATCAGAGACGCAAAGGCACGCTATCCAAACAACCTTTTTGATGGCTGCTATTACTGTACCCCCAATTGCCATACTCGCTAATATTGAATAAATATTGAGCCAATAATAAAACTGAGTATATTATTCTAAAGTAGTAAACTTTGATGGGAGTGGTTTCTTGATTAAACAAGTATTTGCTGTGATTTGCTTCATGCTTTTGACGATGTCCACTAGCTATGCAGATGAAGCGTTATCAGACGCTCAAGTTAAGCAAGCTATTATTCAAGATTCTATTCGTAACTATAGTGGCAACTGTCCCTGCCCGTATAACCGAGACCGTGCTGGGCGTAAATGCGGTAAACGAAGTGCATATAGTAAACCCGGCGGTTATTCACCAGTATGTTATGCATCCGATGTTTCAGAAAAAATGGTTGCGGCTTACAGAGCAAAAATAGTCAAACAGGACTAACCTGACTGGATTAATTGGGATTTCCCGATACCGTTGATTTCAAGGGCTTCTTAATTCTGCTTGCCTTTCTCGGCCTACCAAGGCGTTTACCCCGTTTGACGGCAGCTTTGAGACCTTGGATAGTGCGCCAAGAATTGATATTTACCTCCCATTCCCCAACAGCGATAGTCATTGTGAAGAATAACCGCCCATCAGGTGTGGTTGGGTCTAAATGTTGGCTCAGGGATTTGAGTGTAATCCCTTTTTCGGTGAGTTCATCCAGTGAGCTTAAGCCTTCAACAACCGAGCGGTATGCCCGATCAAATGACATGACGATGAATTCATCACCCTCGGCTAATTTAGCAACAGCTTTTCGATAAACAGGTCTGTTCTTCTTGCGAGCTGATACACCATCTTCAACATAGATTTTGTCACAGTAGCGCTTTAACTCATTGATTTGACGATCAGTATACTGTTTGTTCGTTGAGGTACGGACATAACCAATTTTTGCCATCATTTACCTCCATCAAACATTGATAAATAAATTGATTTCAAGGCTTGAAACAATGTTCTGAAGATAGACAAAAACGACCGTTTTTGGGCTCGTGAATGTTGCAACATTTTCATCATCTCCTTTTCTATTGAAATCAATCCGTTAGTTTTTGATGGTTTTTCATAAGAATGTATAGATTTTAAACTAACAAAAACGGTCGTTTTTATTTCTCTTCAATCTAGCAATAAACGCAAGGTTTTTAGCTATTTGCATACTCATGTGTGTGGTCAATGTTGCTCACGCCGATTTACGGGAGGCCCTAGCTGCTGAGCTACTTGAGGCGTCAAAAGCAGATAACAGCATGAGTAAAAAAGAAAAGCTGATTACTCAGCGCTGCACTGCTGTGAAGCGCTATTTGGTTGAAGACAAATCTGCACTTAGGCAGGCTTTATATTATTCTTGCAGTGCGCCAGTAGTGGGCGTTGCGTTTTATGCGGGCAATGATTTAGGGCAACATTCACCTGAAAAAATCGCTGTTTATATTGAGAATATGTTTGCGGAGAATGGTATGCGGGCTAAGGTTTTTATAAAGCATAATCATCAATCGGGCTCTAGCGTTGCGTATATGATCATGGGGGGACGGCGTATTATGAACCCTAAAGACCCCGTCAGTGCGATTAGCCGAATTGAAGGTTTTGCATCGGATGCGAAGTTAGTGTTTTTTGCCGACGGAAAAATCTCGTCTTCTGAACTTGAGAAGTGGGTAAAGTCTGAATCCCCATATATACCTACTGTTAGCTAAAGAGGCTATCAAGCCCCGGTGCTAATTGAGTAGACGGAGTTGTTGAGAATTCATTGTCAATTGGTTGATTTTTAGGTGCTTTCGTAGCTCCTAAATTCAATTCCATTTCGGTAATTTCATTATGCTTGTTTAACCAATCTCTAAAGTCTGGGTTTTCAAAAGCTTTTTGAACATCAATTTCACCAGACCTAATTCCATCGTTTATTGCTTTAGCTATAGCTTCTCGGCGTTCAGCCTCATCTTCAATCTGCATTATCACTTTGAATTGTTCTTCATCTAACAGCTCTGCTGCAAGATTTTCGGCAAATTGTTTACCATATTTGCCGACAAGCGCGCTTTCAATGGCTTCCAATTGGTCATTGAGCTGGTCGAGCATCATCATAAGCCAGAAATGCTCATCGGCTTTTTTCTTCTTTTGCGCCGTTTCACTTGTGGCATCTTTGACAATGCGCCCATGATTTACAGCGCGGGATACTTGTTCTTCGCTGAGTGTGCCGTTAGAGATTTTCATTTCATCTTGGCGCGTGTCAAAGTCGCGTTGGCGCAGTTTCTCAAAAGCGGCTTTGTCGCTTGCGGTATCAAAGTCTTTGGCGAGATACGGCGTGCTCATTCGCACACCTCATCATAAAAGCCGCGCTTTTCTACAGCAAAGCCCTGAGCAAACGCGTTAGCATCGAGTTTGCTCAGACTATTGATTTCCCTCATATTCATTAAATACATGCTCATTGCGCCCCAATGTCCCGACCACCCAATAATTCACTACGAGAGTTCAGTTTACAGAATAAAACCTAAGATAGTGTTAATGGGGTAGTGCATGTTTTTTGTAGGTGAAGCGGCTTATTTGGTGTAATATAGAATCAATAACGCATCAAATTGGAGGCCGCAATGGCAAATCGTCAAAGTATCAGTTTAAGTGAGCCTAATGCTGAATGGCTAAAGTTTCAGGTAGAAAGCCAAGAATATGCCAGTCACAGCGAAGTCATCAATGACTTAATTCGCCAGCGCCGTAAACAAGATGATGAAGAATTAACGCGCACTCGTGCTTTGCTTATTCAAGCTGAAAAACGCCTCGCGTCCGAGGGGTATAGCAATTTATCAATTGATGATATTAAAAACGCCGTTTTAAAAAAGAAAGTATAACGCATGCCTCATTACCAACTGACGCCGGATGCTGCGGAGGATATTGAGCGGTTATTTTTGTTTGGTATCGAGCGTTTTGGGGTGAAGCAAGCCACAAAATACCTTGATGGGCTAAAATTGCGTTTACTGCATATTGCCGAATCCCCCAGAACATATCCGTTAGTAGAGCATATTCGCATAGGCTATCGGCGCAGCGTGTATGGTGTACACGCTATTTATTACCGAGCAATTGATAATGAAGCGGTTGAAATAACACGCGTCATTGGACGCGAGCATTTGGACGCCCTATAAAAACTAAGTTATCTGCTCGGCGTATGTTATCACCGAGCAAATTGATGAGCCTCTTAATGCTTAACACCCACTAAACACGTAAAGTTTGTGGTCAGCTTCGAGGGTAAAGATTTCGCCGTTTAACTCCATGTCACGGCCTAGCTTGTCATAGTCGATGTAATATTCAATAAAAGCTGGGATGCCGTGGCATTCCTCCATAATATCACGAGCGTAATCGCCAATTGTTTCATAGCAGCCATGATAACGCTCTGTCCCTGCTCGCTCTGCTTCATTAAGGTCATTATCATAGTAATTTAGCAGCATCGCGCCTATGTCTGGATATTCATTCAAAAAGCAGACGTACTCGCTGATTTTATTCAAATCTTCATATTCAGAAAGGTGAATACCATCGAAACCATCATAATCATGGATTGCCCACTCTTCTGCACCGCATATTGGGCTTTGTGCTAGCATAGCGAAAATTTGCGTCATCATATCGTTTATATCTTCTTCGGCATTGACCCAAACACCGTGCAAAATACCATTGTTGTAAGCCGCTAAATCCGCGATATATAGACCATATTCAAATGTGTTTTTCATGTTCTTGCTCCTTTAAAAAATGACACCCCGCAGGGGTTGAAAACCCCTGAAAAACGAGTGAAGGAGCGAAGGGACGCAATGAGTGCCCGATGCCTAGAGGAGAAAATCCAGCCTTTAGCGCAAGCCGCATGCGCGGCGGATAGGCGGGAACGGGTGAGCAGAAAGACTGGATTTTATTCTCGCATCGAAAAGGCTTATCTCGCCCCTGCGGGGAGATAAATAAGAAACTCTGCGCGATAGCGCCGACCTTATTGTGAGGAGTTACTATTAAACTAAGTCAGTTGACATTTAGTGTTGAAGTAAATTTAGTAAAAATGAGTGAGAGACTTAGAAAAGAAGTATCACTCTACAAATTAACTAAGGATTGTCATCAAAGAATGAGTTGTCCAAGATTCAAATATTATCTTTAGTACGGAAATTTAAGTTTGTAGTTATTGCAAATCTTTCTGTTATACGTCATATTTAATCAATAAAGCTGTATTATGTCACCTATAAGGACGTAGCGATGAATACAATATTAGCTTTTACAAGCCTCGCATCTTGTGCCAAAGATAAATTTGTCCTCAGAAAAAAGTTGCCAACCAAGCTTTTCTGCACATTTAATTTAATTCTCCTCCCAATTTATATTCGCTTTTTTAAAGATCTCTTCAAAACTAGCGCTTGGGAGGGGGAACTGTGAAAACTTGTGATAATACTATCTCGATAAAGCTGTTAAAAAAAATAATTTTCAATCTAAATTTTCTCCTTTTATTTTGTAGTTCTTTCACTCATGCAGAATATCACGCTGCAGAAATACCACGAAAAATAAATCAGTCGAATTTGATTGTAGCTTCATACAATATTAAGTGGTTTCAAAATGGAAATCAGAGCTATAAGAAGCTAGCGCATATAATACGAAATTTCGATATTTGCGGTATTGTTGAAATTAGAAATGAGAAAGCAATGATACAACTTGTTTCGAATCTCAATGAGGAAACAGACTCTGTTCGTGGTTGGGGGTATGTCTATGGAATGAGGACTCATAGACCTAATGGAAAGTACCATGAAGCTTACGGTGTGGTGTGGGATAGAGATAAAGTAGAAATTGGTAACGGTATCGTTAGTAATGTTTGGGATTACAACGAAGATTTTCGAAATGACCCATTTATGGTGTCATTTGATTGGCGGGGTATTGATTTCACTCTCATCCTTATACATACACGATGGAGCGATGATTCTGACGGCTCAAGAGAAGGTGAAATAAAGGCAATAGCAGATTACATTCGATACTTAAGAGGTTTTCTCCCAGAGGAAGACATTATTCTTGCAGGAGATTTTAATTACGCGGCGGACGAGGCTCCTATTGTTGCATTGATGAATAAAGCCGACCTTTACGAATTAACATCAAGCGATAATACGACTATCGGTAATAAAAATATGTATATCAACTCTTACGATCATATTTTTGGGACGCAAAGTATTCTAAGCCTGGTCGATGAAAAATCGGGTAGAGCTTTCGATGTAACTCAGTTTCTTTATGGAGAACGTTCAGAACATACTATGAAGGAATCCAAGCGTCAATTGTCAGACCATATACCTGTTTTTATTGAATTGAATAGAGATATGAATCCTTAAATTTCCTTACAAAGGAGTGAATATGGAACAGAACGGTGGGGTTGGAAGTGAACCAAGTGGCAGACCTATCTCAACAAAGTTACTAGGAGATATTTGGCTTGATACGAAAAACATGGCTAGATACGCTCAAAGCCGAGGTTTAAAAGTTGAGCCGCTAGATATTGCTCTTATACAGGACATAGAACGGTATGTGTCTAAGCGTGATCGTGTTGTTGATCGTATCGCTTGGTGGCACCCGTCCACCATCTATATTAATTCTCCTGAACTTGCCAGAGAACTTATCGCACAACTATCAGAAATTCATTTTAGGCTTTGTAAGTTAATTGCTCCAGTTGTTCCACAGGGAACTCGATACTCCATTGACTCGGCGAAGTGGTTCCACTTCTTAGGAGATGCTCCCGCTATTGTTTCCACTATGCTATTAGTTACGTTGGCATTTCTTTTCGCGTTTATTTATATAGGTGGAAATGAATATGTCACTGCTGAGTTATTGGAAACAGGGTTCCTTTATCGCAATCCCACTGAAAACTGGCTAGTTGGGCTGACCTATATGTCGGCTGCAGGTTTAGGTGCATGTCTTTACAATCTCCATGCTATGTATGGCTATATTGTTTCCCGTACTTACGATCCTGCATATCAATCATCTTATTGGGTTCGATTAATCATAGGTATCGTATCAGGTTTTGTATTGGCTGAAGTATTTACTATCGATATCTCGGGAGATTTGAAATTTGATAAGCCCTTACTTGCATTTTTAGGAGGCTTTTCTTCAGATGCCGTCGAAGCAATTCTACGCAGACTAGTTGATGCGCTTGTCACGCTCGTCAAAGGTCGCGTGAAGGCAGGAGTGGAAAATGCAGAAATTGAAAATAAAGCAAAAGCTGAGCAAATAAAGAAACGCTTTGCTGTTGAGACATTGAAGCAATTGAACCAAGAAAAACAAGAATTATTGGCACAAGGTGCAGACCCCAAAATAATTGAGGCTATCGATAAACTTATAAGTAGTGTTTTAGATAATAGCTGACGTTGAAAAAGGATTAGACGCAATGAAATCAAACACATTTTTACTAATATTTATTCTTCAAGCTGGAATCTTATCAGGTTGTTCTTCCGTTACCCCTCAGACGGTAGAGCTTTCCGCAACTACTGCAGAACGCTTATCAACCCTAAGAGATGTTCACATTGAAACTACAAATCAATACTTTGATGAGCAGGTTAAAAGAGCAAATGAGTTTGTGGAAAAAAAATGGACTCCCTTATTTCTCAGAAATATGCTGGGTTTAAGTTCTGTATTAGACGATTTGGAAAACGCATCGAGTATATCAGGTAGTGTGCGTTCAGAAATTAACGAAGCTATAAAAATATATTTGAGCGATCCAAGTGAGTCAGAGGATTTTGTGGATCAATTAAGCAATAAATTAAATCCTATGAGAAAGAACGAAAGAAAAGATATTGATTCCGTAGTTGATATGTTTATACCAAATGACAAGAAAGAAGCCGCAGCAAGCCATGTTATGGCTTTACTTGGAAGCGATGAAGCTGGACAGATAATGATCGAGTTCGCTTCTGATGCAAACAATCAAATAAATCTGTTTCGACAGTCTCTGATTGAACCTATTGAAGAACAAAGAAAAATAGAATTAGATCTCATAAACCAAAGTTATGGTGACGTTATACAAGCACAAGCGATAATAACAGCTCGGCTTGAGGCGGAAATGAAAAAAGATAATGCAACAAATGCGTTGTTCGATGGACTGTTTGGGAAAGACAGAGCTGAAGAGCTTAGGGAAAAAACTCGCGAATTGACACATAACTCTTACGATTTGTTAAAAGATTTGCCCCAGTACGACCAGGATAAAGGTATTGATGCTTGGACAAAAGAAATTCAGGAACATTTTAAACAGCAAATTGCAAGCAAATTAAATGGTAACTAGTTCTTTTAAGGAGAATGAAATGGGAAGATACGCAGACGTAGCAAAAAAAGCAGCTGAATTAACTAATAAACAACTTGCTAACGAAATAAGCTCAATCTCAAACTTAAGGGATCGCGATATAGATAAATTAATAAAACTCAAAGAAGATAGAAAGAGGTTTATTGAGTTAATGAGTAAGGTGGAGAGCGAAACTAGTGAAACAGAAAAAGAAGCCTATGTAATTGATAATGTGGCGAATCTTGCTCCGGTCATAGTTAAAGCATTGAAGTATTTCGTGTAATCAGTCACAGTCTAAAAGGAGAAGGCAAGTGGACTGGATTGAAAAAGTTATCGATTTTCTACCTCGGAAATATATCCTATCGGTCATTATTACTAGTTGCCTGATTATTATTTTTGTGCCGAAAGTTTATCCGCATTTTTCGAGAGTTTTAGGAGCTTTCATTTTAATGCTTCTACTTCATGCTACGGTAAGGCTAATAATTAAAATATGGAGAAATGATAATGATAAATATAAGAAATAAACTTAAACTACATTTGATAGTTTTTGCTTCATTAATTTCCACTCTATTTGGTTGCTTTTACTCAATGTCGCCAGAAAAAAATATTACTTCAAATTATGAAAAATTTGTTGAAGTAATGGCATTTGAAAGCGATATATCTATTTTAGATGAAATAGTCCCTGTATCGACAGGAGCTAAAGTTATCTCAATACATAACGCATTAGTTTATCGCCTACCTGCCAGACCAAGTGATTTAGGTTCGATGAACTCCCCTTATTATATATATCTTTTAGTTACCAACATCGACAGGACTAGTTCTAGATATATAGGGCTATTTAACTCTTATTGGGCAAACACTCAGTCATTTACAGAAGTCAGTGCGATTGCAAGAATAAGTAATCAAACGCTTATTCCATTTATTCTGCCCGTTACTTCAGTTGATAATGCAAATATTAATTCCACTTATCTTATGAACCACTATGATATTGCTACAGCTTTAACACTCAAGAGCAAGTTAGGCGCAGATTTTGAAAATGAAACAATGATGATTGTTGGGTCACCATATCCATTTAGCGTTAATATGAATGTTTTGACTGATTTGTCGGATATTGCGGTAATTGGATTAACTAACTCCAATCAAGCAGAGATTTCTCAAGTGATTTGTAAAATAAATAAAATAGTTATCAGCGAGCAATATACTGGCTCTTTAACGCAAAAGTTAAAAAAGGAACACATAAACATATACGTTCGGAAATTTAATTTGATTTTGGAAAATCTCGGATCATTTATTACTCCTAGTACTGCAATAGCTCAGGAGCTATGTTAGTGAAATTTAAGAAAGTTAACGTTAATTAATCGTATTGCTCTCTTTTTTGAATTCTTCAAACCATACGCCTTTCTTGTGATCGGGTGAAAGAAAGGCTTTGATAGTTGAAGCCTGTAAAAAGAGGTTTCTATGAAATTAATTACTCAATTTGAACTGGCAAATAAAAACATACCGGAATTAAGAGCAATATACGCCGCGACGCATAATGCCCTGATACGTTCTAACGCGGCCTGTATTCAACGAAGTAACATTCTTGCCTCACTTGAAAACATATCCCGAGCTATGTGCTATTGTGAGAAATAAGTAAAACCAAATAAAGGCTGGCGGATTTTATGATGTTTTTATTCAGCATCTGTGTCTGCCGTTCTCTAAAATAATCAGCGTTGCGTAACTCATATTATTATCGCTGGCTGCATGAACCCCAGGCTATTCCTCGGTCTAACACCGCCTACGCTATATCTACACGATAGCATTGTCTCAACCTATAAATCGCCAACAGCTATATGTGTTTTCGCAATAAAATGCTCTTAAATGAATAGGCTCGAGTCAGCAATGTGATCGGTTATCCATATCTGATGTGTACAGTGTAAACGCTAAACATTTACGATAGTTTTTTCAGAACAATTAAGTATAAGCTCGATCAACTCTAGAAATGAAAATGTCATACAAGCTTCATGTATCCAGATTATCTTTTCGACTAATCAATAATGGAAAGGGCTTTCAAATGCATAGATGGAATTTAATCATATTATTAGTACTGCTTTCATTGGCAATTCACCGCAGTTTCGCTGAAGGGCCTGGCGATGACGACTTCAATGACCCAAATGAGACGTTAAGTGAGAGCCCAAGTATTTATCTAAATGATATATACGCAAAAAATTTTCCGGGAGAAAGTGTCAGTCTGCAGACCGGTGAGCTTTTATTAACATATACAGATGCTCGAATTCCGGGCCCTAGAGGGTTGGACATAGAGTTAAAACGTTTTCATTCAAGTTTTGGAAATCCTGCAGAATTATTTCAACCATTTGGGGTTAACTGGACACTTGATATTCCGAAAATCAAAACAATTGCAAATGGCGAACCTGGCGCAGTTGGATATCAACAATTCATGAATTGTAGCATAAACTCACTGCAAGTTTTTGCGGATGGGCATTCTTTGAGTAAAAGCTCAGGATTATCTTCTACATCGCAACTTGCAGATGGGGTTACATCAAATAGTTTATACCTTGATGGGGGGTATATCTTGAATGGTTGTGACAATAATTACGAACTCCTTACCCCAGATGGTCGAAAAATTACATTTATAGCATTTAGTCACTATTATCCTCCGGGCAGCACAACCTCCAACCCAACATATGAAGTTAAACTGTTCTATGTTGATCGGGTGGAAGATAGATTTGGAAATTATTTACAATATGACTATGAAAGAATAACTCTAAGTACAAATGGTCGCACCTTTTACAACGTACCTTTGCTTTCGTCTATTTCAAATTCGGAAGGGTCATCGTTAACAATTAATTATGTCGACAAAACTAACTTCCCTAAGGTATCAACAGTTAATTATAACGGCAAGACTATTTCTTATACATATGCTGGAACGTCAGGCAACTTCCTACATTTTGTTGAGGATGCTGAAGGTCAAAAGGCTGAATTTGAATGGGATGTTTTTACCGGGGATTATTCTATTCAAAAAAATATAGTTAGTGCAGTTTATTTGCCCTCTGGGATTACATCAAACTACGTCTATAAGACTTTGGCGGACAACTCCCTTGGAGCCACGGTTTGCAGCGCCGAGCGCCCCTGTGCTCCTTGTCCCTTAGGGTGTGTTAAACCGGTATTAGAGTCATCGACTATAGATGGCGTTGGTCTGACTACCAAATTTATCAACTATTCTAGAACATATAATACAAACACGATCGATGTTGTTGTAAATGAAAGTGAAGCTTCAAGTTCTAGGAAAACTGTTGAGCAATATAAACGTGTTATTCATAACGATACAAATATCGATAATGGATCTATTGCTTTAGATGGTGTGCTAAACAACCGTACAGTTTATGACGGAAATACAAAGCTCTACGAGTTAAATCAATTTTGGACGTATCAGGTATTAGGCTCTGTTGGTTGTTATCGTTTTTCTGGGACTGGAGATGAGAATTGTGCTCACCCTCGATTATACAGAAAAACGGAAAGTTATTACAACGAGGGGGGGAGTGACACGTATCACACTGAATACTCTCAATTTGACGAATACGATTTCCCTCAAATTACATATGAACACAATAGCTTTAATAGCAAAAAGCTATATATTAAGAATAGTTATTTTCATGATCTAAATCATTGGCTCCTCGCTTTACCGGTTAAAGTTGAAATTTCAACAGATGGTATATCTTACTCAGAATCAAAAAGAACAACTTATTACGGCTCAACACATAATTACAAATCCCTCCCGAAAACCCTATATGCAAATGGACGGTGGTATAAAAACTATATCTCTTACCACACGAGTGGTACTCATAAAGGTCTACCAAAAGATGTTAATATTAATGAATCAAATGATCAGATTCAGTTATCGAATTATAAACGAGGGCGGCCGCAAACAATACGGAAGAAACAACCGCTTGGTACTTCTTATCAGTACGGGTATCAAACTGTAAATAATGAAGGTCTAATAACAAAACGGACTGACTACGAAGGTAATTGCTCATCATTTTCATACGATGATATTGGCCGTTTAAGTAACATTATTCCTTGCGATACAAAGTGGCTTAGCACAACAATCGATTACGAACTAACTGCTGACAATGAAGGGTACCCAAATGTAGAGGCTGGAATGTTAAAGCAATCCGTTTCTCGAGGAAATTATAGAGCAGCGAATTATTATGATAGTTTTTTAAGACTAGTCTTTTCCATAGAGTGGGATAACTCTTCTAAAGCATCAACTATAAAATATTCCTCAAAAAAATATAACCATGACAACCTTTTAACTTTTATCGGTTATCCAAACATCAATTCATCTGTTAGTTGGGGGATCAATTACGAATATGATGCATTAGGAAGGAAAATCCTAGAGACTGACAATACAACATCAGCAAGCATAAATTATTCTTACTTAAATGATAATCGTGTCAGTAAGACAGATGGTGAAGGTAATATAACTAAGACAACTTACATGGCTTATGGTCAACCTACAAAAGATAAGCCATTGAAAATAGAGTCACCTGAATCAACGGTAACGACATTTAGCTATAATATATTTGGTAACACGATTTCAATCACACAAGATAATCTCACTGAGTCGAGGGTCTACAACGACTATCAAGATTTGTGTAAGGTAATCCGAGCAGATATTGGCAATTCATCTTATGCATATGACGGTCACGGTAGATTGAGTTGGTTTGCTCACGGCAACTCGATTACAAGTGATACGACATCCTGTCAGTCCACGGTAGATTCAAATGAAAAAGTAAGTTACACCTATGACAATCATAGCAATGTAAGTTCTATTGGTTATGGTGATGGCTCTTCTACAAAGAATTTCACTTATGATAAGAACGATAGAATCTTATCAGATTCAGCTGGTAATATTTCAAGTTCATACCATTATAACAGCGCAGGATTGTTAGAAACGGAATCTAAAGTAATATCAGGCGCAAGTTATACATTCGAATATAGCTTTAACAACTTACAGCATATATCAGCTCTCAAATATAGCGATGGAGAGCAAGTATCATATGCCCCAAATGCATTAGGTCAACCAACAAAGGTCGGAAGTTATGCAACAAATGCAGAGTATCATCCAAATGGACAACTCTCACAGTTCATATATGGGAATGGTTATACCCATGTATTAACTCAGTACAATAACGGATTACCTAAAGATTATTATGATATCAAAGGTTCGAGTGTCGCAATTGACCACTACATCGAATTCGATAACAATAACAATTTAACCTATTTGCGTGACGATCAAAACTCACTCTACAATATTGATATTACTTATGATGGGCTAGATCGAATTGACGATATAAATGATAGTTTTTTTGGTTCAGGAAGCGTGTCTTATGACAGCATGGGTAATATATTAAATTACACACTTGGTAATGAAAACACACATTACAATTATGATTCAAACACTAGAAGGTTAAATTCCACGACTGGTTCTAATAGTTATAACATCAGCTATGATGAACGTGGTAACATTATTAACAACGGTTCAAGAAGCTTTAGCTTTAATTTAGCCCAGCAATTAATTTCTTCTTCTAGTTCTGGCAATACTATTAATTTTAGCTATGACGCTAACAATAAAAGAACGATCAAAACTCAAAATGGTTTAGAAACTATATTTTTCTACAGTAAAAGCGGCCGGATATTGTTTAAAAGGCAACCCGACAATAAAGTCGTTAATTTTTTATATTTAAAAGACAAGTTAGTTGCTAAAAATGAAAAGAGTGTTGAAGTTGACCCTCTAGAGCCTATTGAAAATTTAACAATTGACGGAGATATATACTCTTTATATTCGACAGAGCAAAACTCCATATTATTTTCCCAAAACTTAGATACCGATAGTAATGAAACTATGACATGGAATGTTATGGAAGGTAGTACTGTTATTTTTGAATATAAAATCAACTTTGGAACATCAGGCTATTCCGCAGGAAACGCTGACGTGCCTTGGACTTTCTATAATTCATTTTCGACTAATAGCGGTGAGCTCTATTATGATATTGGAGATATAAACGAATCCAGAGTTCCAAGACATTCCTATAATTCAACTTCAACTGACTATGCGAAACTCTATCTTAGAATTAAAGTTCAAAATGATTCCGGCAGCAGTGATTGGCGATACTTAAAGCCAATCTGGGTTTACTATAACGATTAACAAGGAAGTAAAAGTGAAAGAGTTTTTATATACGTTAAGCATTTTTATATTATTCGTGTTCACAACAACCCACTGTGATGCTGAAGTCACCTATATACATACTGACTATCTTGGTTCAGTTTCAGCAACGTCAAATTCTAGTGGAAATGTACTAACGCGTCATCATTACGCGCCCTTTGGTCACTCACCTGATTCTAGTAATGTTAATAATGAGGCAGGATTCACGGGTCATATTTTAGATAATGATTTATCGTTGATATATATGCAAGCTCGATACTATGACCCAGTCATAGGCCGTTTCTACTCGAATGATCCGGTGGATGCATTAGGCCACATGCAGCGTGGAAACAGCATTACACATGGGTTCAACCGCTATGCGTACTCCAATAACAATCCCTACAAGTACACTGATCCAGATGGTGAGTTTATACAATTTATTATTCCTGCCATCGCAATAATCGGCACCGCTATAACTGGATATAAGTTTTATCAGCATGTTGAATATATGGGGGAAAAAATAGAAGAAAATGAAGATGCACGGAAACAAATTGAAAAAATTTATAGCAACGGCCCGCTAGGAAGTGAGGAGTTAAAACAGGCCCTAAGTATAGAAGCGGGAGCTAGAAAGAATGATCGAGATGCTATTAATGCAACTGGCGAAATGGCGGCTGAATTAGGTGATACACTTACGAACGCTAAAGCCGACAGTATAATAGACCAATCAAAACCCATATCAGTAATTAAAGAAACTATAGATGCAGTCGAAACGGCAACAGACCTTATTGCCCCAATAATTGAAGAGAAGTAATATGACACATCAGCTCATAAAAAAGACAACGGTCATTAGTTTTTTGTTATTCGGTTTTATATTGATATCTTATATTTATAAACAAGACCTTCTTTTATACTATTATAAAGTTGCAATGGGAAATGAATGGGAGAGTAGTGGAATACAATTTACCGTAGATGACAGCTATGTGATTGTAAAACGTAGTGAAGAAATATTAAGTATGGTTAGTATTGATTTAGGTTATAAAGCCAGTATCAATGTAAAAACAAATGAAAAAGATAATAATACATCCATATCTATTGTCGGTTCAGCGATAAATGAAAAACTGATTAATAGGAATGATTATTGCGACGTTTATGAGATCTTTGAAAAAGGACCTTTACCAGATGCTATCGTGTTTATGAACAATATAAATCTCATTTCTTGGGTCTATTTTGATAAGGATATTGATGTTGATAAAAATAGATTCTTCGACGTTTTGTGCAACTCAATAAAAATAGCTTCGAATAGCTAAATAGCTATGAGCTATGAGCTAAGAGCTAAGAGCAAAAATGCGAGATTATTTGAGTAGATGAGCAGTGTTATCGCCTCGCTTAAAAACATATCCAGAACTATGTGTTGTTACGAAAAGATCAGCATCCATATGCAATATGGTCGAGTTTAAGCAACGACATGCTTACGGTATCCTATCGGTGGACGGCTGGTTGAAGGGAAATCCAGCAAGGGAGAGCGAACCTCTCCCTTCAAGTCAGGATTGTTAAGGGCACGAAAGCCTTTAACTGGGGTTAAACGTCCAGACCGTTTATGGTGCAAAATTAATAGAACTTTCGATTTGCACCACTGCGGGAGTATCCAACAGAGGGCGCAGCGCATCTTTGGCAAGGGTGTCACTATATTATAGTGACTACAACTTGCAGAAAGAAGATAATCAAATATCACTGCATATTCATATGAATTTACACAATAATTGAAGTAACATAAATTTATTTGGTCAACAGTATAAAAAATATACTATGTTCAATGCTCGGACTGTTCTTTTTTCTATTACATTCTCACTAGCTTGGCTAACCGGATGCAGCGCCACACATTATGGTGAGATCCACCCCAATAACGTAAAAGTGAAATTTATTTCTAAAAAAGAGGGTTTACCTTTTTATCTAGTCTCAAAAATAAAATCATTAGAATCGCCTAATGTATCAATGAGCAAAACTTCGAATAGTAGTGATATTTCTAAGTTGCTTGTCAACGCCCGAAGGCGTTTTACTCATCAAGATTGGAGAATACTCCAAGCAGGAGAATACACATTGTTTATTGGCTGTGATGACTATGTAAAAATTGAGTCTATCGTACTATATGATGGTGCTCTTTTTAATATAGATTGTAACCTCTCTGAGAATACATAGAGAAATTGTAAATGTTGAATGGATACTATCCTTTCGAATGGATTGCAGTGGCCTTAGTTACAGCTTTTTTCGCATGTTTGGTAGGTATTTTAGTTGCCCGAAATATCAAAGCTGATAATAAAGCTATATTGGCCTTCATTTCTCTGTTATTGATTATTATTGCTTCAAACACGTTTGATGATAAATATGTTCATCAGCTATCTCAGGTGAACGGCGAAAAAAAATCGCTTTTTGAGCCATTATTCGATTGTAAACCCTTTAAAACACTTCTCTACGAGCGAAAAGATGCAGATCCCCTTTTATATGAGTCTGCAAGAAGCGCTATAAAAAATGGTCACTGTGAAAGTGGCAGTTTGGCAACAGCTCTCTTCAGTGTAATGCTTTTTGGCTTGGCGGTATTTATATCCTCTTTTTTATTTATATCATTCTTGAATAATGCGCTTAAATTAAGGGCAGGGAAAGAAGCGGCTGTAAATAAGAAAGAAGAAGAGTTGCAGGAGCAACTAATGCCAAAAGAGGAAAATCTATATAAAAATCTCCACGATAAAAAAATATTAGACGAACTTTATGAAAGGCTTAAAAAAGAATTTCAAGCTCAAGGCCGCGCTGAGTGGCTTCTTTTTAGAAAGTTTTTGTTAAATGATAGTTATTTAGGCCTCGACAAAAACAAATTGTTTTACGAAGGTTTTAACGGTAAGTTTAAAGGTGGTCGATATACAGGAGTAACGATTGACAATACACTTAAAGCACTTGGGAAATTCCCGAAAATAGAAACCTTTATAAAAATATTAGAGTGGTCTGCTTTCAGTGCGAATCTTTCTCTATTGGAATTACTGATTCAATATGAAGAATTGAGAATTCCGGAACAAAATAAAGTTAAGTTGGAATACGATTAATTATATCTTTTCTTACTTCATCAACTGCCTCTTCATAGGATTTCCAATCTCGATCTTCTATGTCTTTCTGACTAAGGATTTTGTCAATTGTATCTTTTTGTTTATTGGACGCAAGTTGTAAACAAATGTAATGACGCATTGCGAACTCAATACTGCGCTCAATAGTACTATACTCGATTGTTTCGCTATCTCTGCAAACTTGTTCAAATTGCTTTTTTAACCAATGCGGTATAGTAAGATTTACCTTAACCTGCTCACCTGCAGCAAGACCATCGATAACCTGGCAAACGTCATTGAATGTTAATTTTTCAATTTCAATTGTTGGTGGTTTTTCAATTTCTTTTATTGGTGGTTTTTTTATTGACATCATAAATAACTCCTTTTGGATTTTGCTAGCACAAGGCAGCCCATTATGTCAATAATTTATTTTCAATAATCCTGTTAAAACATCGATAATCCACGATTATCAATAGATAATCCTATTTTTTTCCTGTTCATGTTGATTATTGTTGAATCATGAACAGCGCGCAGTTCATATCACGGTAAATTTTATGGTAGGAATGAATATGAACTTAATTACTCAAATTGTTGTTAAGACTAATAAGAAGTTGGAAGAAGTAGATGTGTATAACGACATTCAACGTCAATGTAGACTATTAAAAATGTCAAGGAGAGCTATTGTTGTCGAAATACATAAAGAAATATATGGTTTTAGTGGTAAATTAAAATGGCCTGATGGTAGTGATTATAAAAAGCCGATCTGTATTTACACAGAATTCGACTTAGAAAACCGGTGGTACACTGACTTTTTAAAAATTAATTCAGATGGAAAGCCCGCTAGTCGTAGTTGTAAATATAACCGGATTCGCCTATTGGATATTTTACTTCAGATAAAAGCTAGTAAATCTTAAAAAATACGGCCGGTAGCCCGGCCGCAAATTAATTAATGTCTTACATAAAAAGCGAAATCAACAGCCGAAACAAAATCATTACCTTCAATCCTAATTGGATCATTACCTCGCAAAGGATCTAGTATTCGTACATACGAAAGCAGCGTGTCTGAATCAACATGATATTCATAATGGCCGTCAACTTTTTCCTTACGTGTTAACTCAGCATAAAAAGCAGCTTCATAAACATTTACAACATGATGATCACCACCTATGTTTATACCCACTATTACGGGATAGTCTTTATCGAGAGCGACTAACAACTCAGATAAAGAAGAAATCAATATTAAAGACCGTCCCTTTATCACTTCATTTGTGATTTCGTTTTTATACCCCAAATCGACACCATTTGAATTTCTTGCTGTACTTTGAACAAAATCTACAGCATAAAACTCTGTTATTGACGGGGTCGAGTTTTGTGACTGTCTAGTACAGCGAGAGTATTCCACTCCTGGAATTAAAACAAACCAGTTCATTAAGTAGCACCAATCTACATCAAATCCGCTATCGGAATTTTGTCCGACCCAAATTCCGTGACCAGGATTGTGAGCTTCACCTGCAGCAAACAAAATTTGATTGGCGGTTGCAAGATCTGAAAGGCTTAAAGGACAATGGTTTGCCAATGCGTTTCTATATTGCTCTTGGGTGTAGTTTAACCCTGTTTGACTAAGAGCAGTCTCTAGTGCTGCAGACCAACAAGTTGAAGGATTAGTTTGGGCGACATAGTGTTGTTGCAGTCCATTAATAACTTCATGGAATAATATTCTGCTATCATTGCGTTTTAGCTTTTTTCCATTAACTAAGTCAACTTCTATCTCGAAATCACCAGAGCAAAATTTTTCTTCTAAAACACTAGGTTTGTATCTAAATTCTCCTGTTTTTTGAAAAGGTGATACGCTGCAACCAGCAATACTAAATATGAATACCACATTAATGATGAACGCATAGGCTTTTCTAAATCTCATGATAATTCCCTTTAAAAATGACCTAAGTCCTATATGCTCTGACTATCGGTAGATTAATAGTCAGAAAAAACCTTTATTTTTTAAAATGCACGTATCTTGAATGCCCCAAGACCCTGTTATATCGTACTCTTGAATAGCTAAAATCATAAAGTACTCCCCACTTTCAGGAGCTACAAAACTAACTTTTTGCGTTGTATTAAGCAAAGTTTTACCTCCTTTCAATTGTCCTAATATACTGCTGCCCAAAATATAGCCGTTAAGAGCTAATCCGTTGTATGGGTACTCCGTTGCCCATAGAGAAAGCCTAAGCGTCCCTGATAACTCCTGAGGTCCGTAATGAGCTATTTTTTCAGCTCGAAGCTCTAATTGTCCAGAATCTTTATTAATGGTATAGCCGCAAGTACCTTCGAAAATAATTTTTTTGTGAGGGATAAAATCTGGTGTGCTGTCTTGTAACGGGGATGTAGTAAAGCGATATGTGCCAGGACATCCAGACAATAAACTAGTAAGAATTATTACAATCGAATTTTTCTTTATAAAATCCATATCATTCCTTTGAATTCTCGTTTCATTTCTGATTTCAAATGTTAGGAGAGTGACGAAGGCTACAAGTTATTTAAATCGCTATTACGTGTTGTGACAAGCACGTAATTTAATAAATTAAAAACTAAACCACCTGTTTCCCAAAATACCACCACACAAAATCTAAGCTAAGGCGACTTGACCCAAACGATTTACTAAGTTACCTGTCCTTGTGCACGCAAGCCGTTGATGAAGAATATGCCATATTTGTGAAAAATGGGCGTCACGCCAGGTAATGTGTTTAAATGAAAAAAGTGACGACTGTTTTGGTTACCAAGCCTTGGTTAGTCCAAGTTAAGTGCAGGAGTACTATTCTGCGCTTTTTTCACCTATTGATAAGTAGAATCAAGGCGAGATTTAGTTTACCTAACCAATTTTACAGTTTGGCTAGTGCTCTGCTGCTAAGCACAAAGAAAGAGCGGTGTTGTTTAAAAAGATGCAAAAGTTGGTCGAGAGCACTCTTTAATATCAACAGAATAAGGTTTAGCTGCTCGCTTTATTCTGTTGAATAATGCGCGAAACTCATTGCTTTTTGGCTCTTCGACAAAAATAACGATGTGCCCATTGCTCAAGCCAATTGAATGAATCCCAGCATGACCTAAAAATTTTTCAGATAGGGCATCTTTGCTATTTTTGAGCTTACTGTCTACTGAATTTTTCATACGAATCATATACTTTATTCCATCAGACAATGTCAATGTCTAGTTGATTTAGAACGTATTCTATTGGGTTAATAAATGCACTACCGTCGTCAGTAGTAGCAAAAAGCAAACCAACTGCATCGTTATCTTCTACACTTAGCACTAATGAGCCGCTATCTCCCTTATCGGCAAATGCATTACCACCACTAGTACTTTCCACGTATATTTGATCTTTAAACATGTAATCAACGCCACCAGATGAAATTTGCACATCAGTACGTATGATTTTTACCTCTCCAATTGTATAGCCTGTCTTGCATCCATGCTTATGCACGCTCATACGCTCATTAGGTGAAGTATAACCGTTCACGGGCCCAATGCAGCAAATGTCAGTATCGTACTGCACTGAACTGTCCAGCTTTGCTACAGCAGCGTCAACATAATTGTACATGTTAGCTCCACTGTGCATCATAATGCTATCATATAAATACCCTATATTAGCTTGGTTTGGATCAGCATGCTGATTTGATGGGTGTACGATATTATAACCGATTGGCAAGGTATTTAATGCTGACAGAACATGGTTATTGCTACATATGTAAATATCCGAACTCTCTGGGGCACTTCTGAGTTTACAAAAGAAACCGAGAGTTCCAATATTGTTTATCAGATCTGCTGAACAGCTTAATCCAGCTTTCAACGGTGAGGAATAATTCATCGAGGATTTGCATGCTGCAAATGTAGGCTGCGACGCTAATTTGAAAATAATTCTATATCTAGAGTTTAGCTCAGAATATTTTTCTGAAATCATACTGCAAAAAGAGTCATAATACGGTTCAACTAAGCGATTTAAGAAGACATGAATAGTAAAATCGTCACCAAATTGCCCATTGGGAAGTCCAATTCCAACAGCTACAACATTATTTATAGGGCCACCGACGTGTTCAAAGCCGCCATGTAAATGGTGGCTGGTTTCTTCTACAAAGAAAGAGTTTCTTGATGTGTAATCGTTACCTGGCAAATTGAAGAGGAAAGAGCTTAATTCATCTTTAATGCGAATAAGTTCTAGCGGCACTCGATGAGTTTTGTATTCCGACTCCAAATCTATCTCCTTATCTTGGATTTATTTTTCTATAAACAGATACAACAAGAGCGAAAATCGCCATTAACACACTACCTAACGCGGGCAATTTCTCACCGAAATATAATTCACCGGATACGACATAAACCCATATAGCAAAAGCAAATACCACAAAGATTATTTGTATAAGTTTATTTCGATTACTTTTATCGGTTTCTTCTCTCAAGTCGATAAATACATGAGATATTGCGCATACTAAAAAAAGTACAAATATGATTAATGAGACCTGAAACTCCTGTGCCTCTATTTCTGTTGCAACCGCTGGTATGAAACCAATGATAAAAGTGTATATGCTCGCGACTTCGGCGGGGATAAGAGCTATCAGTGTCTCTGTATAAGTTTTTGCGCCAGCTGTTGAATTTTCACTACCTGAGCCTCCGGCAAAATTTGCCCTTATGGGCCTATTCTTTCCAACTGGTTGTTCATTAATGTCATAACTGATTGAAAAGCGTGCCATCGCTAATCCTTATGTTTATGCAGTTCAGACTAGTTTGCTATTTCCTTCGCAAACATAACTTATATGCCAGAAAATAGACTATATAATGTACAGTTTTATGTAAACATGTTTTCCAAATTTTCTTTATGTATATTGGTTGTTTTTACTAATTACATTTAAATGCCAAAGAACTTGGCACTGTTTCCCAAAACACCGCCACACCAGATCTAAGCTACCTACTCATTAAACATTGGAGCTGAGATCATGTTAGTCAATTTACTGTCATTTGCCTTGGCGTTCGCCATTTTAGGGATAATAAATGCATTGCTGGTTGATAATGATTTAACCTTTGCATTAGCCATTGCTTCATCAACCTTATTAATCGTAGCTGAGATCATTAAGCACTTTAAAAGTGATGGTGACAAGAAAGGTGATCAGTGATGGTCACCTTAACCTCAACCCAGTTTAATAGCGACTTTCTGCTATATATCCCTAAAAAAATTCTGTTCTTTGTATTGTCGTTATTCGATATACATCATTTATCACACGATATTTACCCGTTTGTTGTGGGTATTGTGGCGCTGGTCTTTTACTTAAAAGTGTATGACGTGTTGGCACGGTTTTGCGCTAGATTGTTTAAACTGCCGCCAAGAAGTCCACGTCAATGAAGGCGCTATTTGATACGCTTGTGGTGTGGTATGCGAGATGCCCCTACTCAGCGTTTATCCCAATAGAAGCCTTACCATTTATCGGAATTATGGCTCTACCTTTTATCTCGTTTGGCTTATTTTTATTAGCATCTGCGGTGAGTTTTTTCTTACGTGTTATAGGCTGTAATCATCCTGCCTTCTATCGATATTTCCCGCGTATTCCTTGGCGTTCATTCTACAAAATAAAAATGGCCTATTCCCGGTGGGTGGATGTTGTGTTTCATACAAAAAGCCGCTCAACAGGAGGTTTTGCGCCGGTGCTGGCGGTCATGTGTATGCTTTATCGCCCCAATCAGATTTTTCTTGGGCGCGTATGGGCTTGGGATGTTGGCCTCTTTCAGCCTGTAGGCACAAAAGTCTCTCGTCATATCATGGTATATGCTATGACAGGCGCTGGGAAAACCACATGGTTAATCAGTATGTTAGCGCTCTGGCGGGGGAGTGCATGGTTGATTGACCCAAAAGGCCAAGTTACGGATGCGTTGCAGCGCTGCGATAGTAAACGAACTTGGGTAGTACTGCGCCCCTATGAAATGGACAATACCGACCAGTGGAACCCCTTCGATGATATAAAAGCCGCTTTGCAGCGTGGTGGCGTTACGGGATTAATTAAATGGTGTTCACACTTATCAGAGAGCTTAATCGTTACTCCTCAAGGAGCGAAAGAGGTGTTTTGGACGAATGCCAGCCGTCAATTTCTTACAGCGTTGGTCGCCCATGTAATTACCTATCATCCAGAAGAAGACCATACATTGGGCTATGTTCGCTTACTTATTTGTCAAGCTTATAGAGTAGAAGATGAAGATGGTACAGTTGAGACCACCAATGAAGAAGCGCATAAGCTGCTTCATAAAATCATGGATGAAAATAAAGCGCTCGGCGAAATGATAAGTAATGCTGCATCAGCATTCACTTCAAGCGAGGGCAATACTTTTAAAAGCTTACTTAGCACCTTACAGGAACAGACGCAGTGGTTGGATTTCCCATCGGTCGCTTTTATGCTTTCTTCAACTACACGTCCATTATCAGATGCAAAAACGCGAAGTGATGTTGTTTTTTCATTAGTCCTTCCAGTATTAGCCCTTCGACAAAAGTTAAAGGGCTTAGCGCGGCTGTACACCAATTTTACGGCTTATACGTTTGAAGAGATTAAAAAAAAGAAAGGACAATGTTTAACCATTATCGATGAAGTGCAAGCCCAAGGTTACAACGAAACCTTGGATGTCGCTCTGCCTGTCGCTCGCTCCTATGGCCAAACCATTGTAGCTATCAGCCAAGACCGCGAGGGTATGCAAGCGATATATAATACAAGTGAGGCGTTTATTGGAAATGCCGACTTAACTTATTGGATGGCAACCAGCCATTCCTCCAACCTCACTAAAATCAGTGAGTTGCTGGGTAAAACCACACTTATTGAAACAGACGATGAAACGGGCCGTAAATCATATCGTGAGGTGAACGTGATGGATGCCGAACAAGTTGGACGATTTCTTGAGCCCGATAGTGGGAATGCTATCATCACACGAGCTGGAAAGAGACCTATTCGCATCAAGCAAGACCCTTATTACAAAGCCCTTCCTGTGTCTAGATATGATGCAGACCCAGACCATAAAGAGCCTCTTTTGAAACGCATTACCCGGTTTCTTATCAATAGAAAGTAAAATAAATCTGCCGTTTGTTGATGAGTTTCCCAAACCACTTCAAACGGCATGACACACTGGCCTCGTCACTTGTTATTTAACGCACGGAGCCACTATGAAAACCAAACATCCAATATTAGCGCATTTTCACCAGAGTGTATCAGACCTGATTTTGCCAGCTTTAAGCATGGCAAAAGTTCTGTTTATTGAGCGCAAACAAGAGCAGCACACTTTGTTGCACGGACTGGAGAACGAACAAGCTATGCATGTCCGTCAAGCTCAGAACGCATTAGCGCGTTTGTGCCTTCGCCATCAACCAATGCGACAAACACGTCACACCGACTACCGTCAGGCCCTTAAACAGTTAGGAGAATAATCATGACACTTCCTGATGTTTTTCAGCCTCATGTAGGCGTCATTTTGCAAGGTTACTGCGAGCAAAGCCGCAAGGATATGCGTTCAATACCACTATTCATGGTCTCCTTAATATTTCACTCACTCATAACAATCGGTTTAATGATTTTTGAGTACGAGCTTATCTACAAGGTGTTTGAATATCTATCGGGTGAAGATTCCGAATATTACAGCCCCCGTATTATGGGGTTTAGTTCCTTCATACTCGTGATTGCTATTCACTTTTTCGCCGAGCGAAGCAAGCAACATCCGGTATTAAGGCTCATCAACAAAGTCGCTGGCATGTCCATGTTGATCTACGCCTTGGGCATTGCATCAATGCTCTCGTTATTGGTGTTTGCAGATAGTGGCGATTTATTTTCTGCGGACACGCTCGGACTAATTGTTGAGCCTGTCGATAGTGATGAATCGATGAACTGGTCTGCAACCTTTATGGCTTACGTGACAACACCATTGGGCAAAATCTTGTTTTCCGTAGGGATTGGTGTGTTAGTGATTATCAATCTATTTGCTTCTCACCATGCCATCGATAAAGCAAAACAGGCTGGCAGTGAAATAGTGCGCCGTCGAGCGGCCTTCAGCATCGACCAGCAGGATTTGAGTTTATATCAACAGTCATTCCACCACTATTGCGATTTAGAAGCGCGTAAGGAGAGCTTTACACCGAAAAATGATACAGCCCTTAAAGACGAAGTCGCCCAAGAAGTGTTACTCACCATACAAGAAGCACTGTCGCCGACATTGATAGCCGTGCGCAATGCGCAAGTGTTGGAGGAAATCTCATCCATCTTGCCGCATTCCCAGCTCAATATTGAGCAAGTCAAAGCAGCCATTGCGCCTATCGAAGCCATCACACACGACAATATTGTCAAAGCCATGAAGTAAGAAACCTAAGGAGAATACCCATGTTGAAGCCATTCAGAATTACAATTGCATTTTGTTTAGGCGTATTTGTTTTGTTTCACGCTGCTGTGGCGGATGCACAGAACGACAATGCAGAAATTGCTGTGTTGTCCGATTTGAGCGGCTCAAATCCGTTATTAAGCAACAAACAGTTTAATGAGCGAGCTAAGCGCTATGTGCTCAATGAGCTGGAAAACTTGAAAAAAGGGACTGTTGTGCGCCTGCATTATTTTGGGAGTTTGCATGCGACGGCGAATTTTGATGATGATATTTATGAGGTTAAACGTCACAACTTAAAAGCCATTAAGCACAATATCGGCAAAGCCATATCTGAACTGCCGACCCGCATGTCACCGCAAGGTAGCACGAATATTTTAGCACTATTTTCAAGAAGCCAGTTTACGTGTGGTAACGGCAATCAAATCATCGTTCTCACAGACGGTATTGAAGCCAGTGAATATATCAGCCCTGATAAATTATTAAGTGGCGAGCAGTCTTTACCTAAGCCTAATGAATTTGTCTCGCTCAAAGGCTGCAAGGTGACGTTCTTTGGTCTCGGTGTGGGGCGAAGCGATAAAGAGGCAACTACGTTGCGTCGGCAATGGCGAGACTGGTTTGCTGCTGCCGGTGCTGAATTCAAGGCCGTGCTGTTATGAGCCTGACTACCAAAGCCCAATTGGATGCGCTGCGTGCAGCGCGTCCCACTCTGGATACTCAAATGCACTACACGCCAGACTCAATGACCGTGATTGCAGTGCACAGTCAAGTTGAGCGTCAGCGCATCGGTACGCTAAATCAGGGAGAGCAATTAATGCAGCTATCGCAAGAAAAGTTACGCAAAGACTTGGCTCAAGTGCGTCATGTGGGCTATGCCCGCGCACAATTTAACGATTTATCGCATACCCACGCATGTGATAAATCACAATCTTTAGTTGAACCTTAACATTTGCAGTGCACAACAGCCCATTCGGGCTGTTAACTGTCAAGGCAATTTAAGCGGCTGTTTTGCCATTATTTTTATTAACGTTTTGTTTAAGGCTTGCCGCCAAGAATGAACTTAACAATACAACCACAACATGCAGGAGAGAATACATGCATCCTTTTTATTTCGACGATATCCCCGCTTACGGGCGGTTAATCCATTTACCCAAATCAACCCCTCACTTTCAAGTGCATGAGTTGATTGAATATGGCGATGAAATCATGAGAAACCCTGTTGGCCGTGCATGGCGACAAGGCCACATCATCATGGAGCTTCCCAGCGGCGTGTTTGAATTGGTGCCAATGGAAGGTGTGCCAACTCATCCACGCACAAAGAATGCACCGCCGAGCGGCGCGGCAATCAGAGTGCCAAGAGTTGCTAGACACGGGCATCTGTGCAGCGCGTCAGTGCATTAACGATACTCAACCCAAAACGAAAGGAAATCTCAATGAGTGAACAACATCAACAAGACCAACACACTAACAACCGTCAACCGGATTACGATATTTTGCAAGAGATACGCTCAGGCAAAAGCACTCGCATGATTAATGTTGGCGTAATGTGGGATACGGCGGCTGGCAATATCGCTGGCGATACCGCCCATGGACGTTTCGTACTTAAACGCCGCGAAAAGCTGGAGGAAATGCGCGAGCAAAACGAGCAAAGCCAAGGACAAATGCAGCAACAAGCCTTGGACGTGGATAACGCGCCTGACATTTAAGCCTATATCACCTCAAACTTACTGGGGCGCTTTGCCGCCTCAGTCTTTTTTTCTAAATGGTTGGAAGCAAACATGACGACACTGAGCACAAAACGTAAGCCTTACAGTATCTTGATGAGCGAAGCTGAGCGCACTCGTGCACGAGCGCTGGCCGATATTGTAGGGATAAGCGTCCCGGAACTCATTCGACTATCCATAGACAGCGACGATTTAGAAAAAAAGCTTATCCGCATCAAGAAAAAACACCTTGATAGACAGGATGCTGCCGCAATATTGGCGAAGCTTGGTGAGCAGCGCTATGCCTCAAATCTTAACCAACTAGCCAGAGAGATGAATACCGGAACCTTGGTGTGGTCGGCAGATGCGCAAAACGAACTCCTCGAAGCTTGCAGGGCAGTGTTATGGATGCGTGACACCCTCATCAGTATGCAAGGTTTAAAGCTATGATAATTCACGGAAATTCCAGAAGTGGCGCTAAACAAATGGCGCTTCACTTACTAAGTGATGAGAATGACCATGTTGACGTGCTCGAAGTTCGCGGATTTATTGCCGAGGATGTGCAAGGTGGATTACATGAAGCTTACGCGCATTCACGCGCTACGAAGTGTAAGAAGTACCTCTATTCCGCCAGCTTTAATCCCCCAGAGGGGGTGGTACTTTCTGATGAGCAGTTTTTTGACACCATAAACCGTGCGGAGAAAAAGTTAGGGCTCGTGGGGCAGCCTCGCGTAATCGTAACGCATGAAAAAGATGGAAATCGTAAGCATGCCCATTGTGTGTGGTCTCGAATTGACACTGAGCAGATGAAAGCCATCCCTATGGCTTTTGATAAAGACCGTTTAAACGAACTTAGTCGAGATTTGTTTATTGAGCACGGTTGGGACATGCCTCAAGGTTTTCGTAATAAGCAAAACCGAGATTTGCGTAATTTTAATCTTGCTGAATGGCAGCAGGCCAAACGACATGGATTAGACGCCAAACAAATAAAAGCCCGTATTCAACATGCGTGGACTATTTCGGATGATAAAAAAAGTTTCGCCAGTGCATTGGCTCATGAAGGTTTTTTCTTAAGCCGAGGTGATAAGAAAAACATGCATGTCGCGGTCGATTGGCATGGTGAGGTTTATGCTATTAGCCGTGCCACAGGCGAAAAATCTAAATCAGTCAAAGCTAAATTAGGCGAGCCGGATTTACTGCCTACAGTTGACGCTACCAAAGCTAAGATTATCAAAGAGCAAGGACTTCTCCATACAAAATTACAACGAGAATTATCGCTTAAACATAAAGCACAAAACAGACCTTTACGTGCAAAGAAACGTGAACTAGTGCAAGCGCAGCGACTTGAGCGTAAGCAGTTAAACGCAGCTCAAGCGCAGCGCCAGCTATATGAGCAGCAACAGCGGCAAGCACAATATGCCAAAGGTTGGCGTGGACTATGGTCGAAAGTCACGGGTAAATACCGTTCACAGCGCAAGCGCCATGAACAGGAATACCAACAAAGCCTTACGCGTGATGCCAACGAGAAACAAACGCTCATCGAAAAGCAATTGGTAACTCGCCAAACACTGCAAAAACAATTGAATGAAGTGAAAGAACGCCAGCAGAAAGAAAGCATGGCATTGCATGCCGACTTTGTAGCGAGTTTGCACGATCAAACTCTGCAAGTCGCTCTAGAGCAAGAAATTTACGAAGTGCAACGCTTCACACCTCAGCAGCATTTTACACCAGAGGTTCGTTTGTAATGAAAAATAATTGTATCAAAGGAGCTAAAACATGCTGATGACTTCAGAACAACGAGAGGAGCTAGTTGGCCTAACGAAAGAGTGGGATATGAGCGATAGCGACAGGGTAGAGTATGTAGAACAGCTGTGGACTATGGTGCAACTTGGTATGGATAGATATTTTGATGAGCTACTAAAGCGAAGAACAGATAGAAAATTAAATCTTGCGAATGAGAGCGATAAGATCGTAAGTGATAGTAAGAGAGATTTGCTTGAAGAATTTGAAAGTTCGACGAAGCATTAAAAATAACTTGTAGTGAGCAGCAGACAGAGTCAACCTTACTGAGCAACGCCAAGTCCCAAAGGAGTGTTTAATGACGAAAAATCTACCAACTAATGCAGTGATTTATGCAAGGGTTAGTTCGATAAAGCAAGTCAAGGAAGGTTCGGGCGTTTCGTCACAAGCATCACGATGCGAGATGTACGCAAAAACACTTGGCTTAAATGTCATCAAGACCTTCACTGACAAGGGCATTTCAGGCTCGTTAGTAGATCGTCCCGGAATGAGTGCAATGCTTGACTATGTGTCAAAGCAGCAAGACGGGTGCGTAATATTAATTGATGATATTAGTCGTTTGGCACGAGGGATTTCAGCACACGTGGAGCTTCGCGCAATGATTGAGGCCGCGGGTGGCACATTAATGTCTCCGTCTGTTGAATTTGGCTCAACATCGGATGAAATCCTTGTAGAAAATATGCTAGCTACAGTAGCTCAGCACTTTAGAGATAAGAACAGAGAGACAGTCATTAATAGAACTATGGCTCGATTAAAACGTGGCTATAGCACAGCCTCAAAGCCTGCCGTGGGGTACAAGTACGCACAAACTGCTGAACATGGAAAGCTAATGGTTAAAGACGAACCGCTGGCTTCAATAGTGAAAACCGCTTTGGAATCCTTTGCCTGCGGACGTTTTGAAACACAAAGTGAAGTAAAGCGATACTTAGAAACGCAAGAGGCTTTCCCCAAATCTAAAAAAGGTGAAGTTTATCTTCAGAAGGTCAATCACTTACTGACGAATATTGTATATGCAGGGTACTTACACTTCCCGCATCGTGATATACACATGGTGCCAGCAAAGCATGAAGCGTTAATTGACTATGGCACGTATCTTTCTATTCAGAAGCAATTAGAAAAGGATGCAAAATCGCCTGCCAGAGTTGATTTACATCAGGAGTTTCCACTCAGAGGCTTTGTAACCTGCTCGTGTTGTGGGAGCGTCATGACCTCTTCTAAGCCCAAGGGAAGAAAGAAACATTATTCCTATTACCATTGTTTTAATAGGCAATGTGAGAAATACGCAAAATCTATCCCAGCAGAAAAACTCGAAAGTGAATTTGAAAAAATCTTATTAGGTATGCAGCCCTCACAAGAGCTGTTTCACTTAATAAAACGCATGTGTGAAATGCAATGGAAGAACAGAGGCGTATTAGATGCTGAAAATGTTGACGCATTGAAAAGAGAAAGAGAGGCAATTGATGAGAAAATCAGAACTCTAGTAACACGTATTTTGGAAACTCAAACGCAGTCTTTAATCAACGTGTATGAAAATACGGTGCGTGAGTTGGAACAAAAAAAGTTGGAAATAGATGATAAACTGGCTAATTCGAGAGAAAATTTGCCCGATTTCGAAGAATGTTTTGGAACCGCCTTTGAATTTCTCGCAAACCCTTACCAACGTTGGTCTGAGAGCTTTTCAGACAAGCGAGTAGTGTTACGAATGGCGTTCACAGAACGTATGTCGTATGACATAGATAACGGGTTTGTTGGAACCGCCCCAATTGCCCAGCCATTCAGGCTTGTAGAGCAATTGGGCAGTGCCAATTATGATGTGGTGGAGCTGGCGGGATTTGAACCCGCGTCCAGAAAATGTCTACC
>CETG01191488.1_pt1 | contig 42536 bp, 48 predicted proteins | sample 361471 | NCBI WGS metagenome assembly CETG01 (sample SAMEA2622696, study PRJEB7988) | marine metagenome | isolation source: saline water (ENVO:00002010), including | reverse complement strand
TGCTTGCAAATCAATTTGGTGAAGCTGATGGAAGCCAAGTCTCTTCTTTGTTTTATGCTGCCTTCGTTCTAATAGTTTTATCTCTGATTGTGAATATCTTGGCTCAATGGCTTGTTAAAAGATTTAGTCTCAAATATTAAATATGAATTCACTATATTACAAGAAAAAACTATCTCGAAATGTAGGGAATAAAGTTTTTACTTCCTTATCTTTGATTTGCGCACTGATTGCGACTCTCCCTTTAATTCTTTTGGTGTCTTATATCTTTATCAAAGGAGGATCTCAGATATCACCTGACTTGTTTACTTTGGAACCAAATCCTCCAGGTGATGACTTAGATGCAGGAGGCATTAATCCTGCTTTAATTGGGACATTAATAATCACCTCAGTTGCATCAATCATTGCAATTCCTGTTGGCATTGGTGGGGGTATATATCTAGCAGAATATTCAAAAGGAGGATCTTTTTCAAAGTTCATTAGATTTGGGGTAAACGTTTTAGCAGGGGTTCCTTCAATAATTGCAGGTGTATTTATATATGCATTAATAGTTTCAACTAAAATTATATTCGGAAGTATGTACAGTGGTCTGGCTGGAGGGATGGCCCTTTCTATATTGATGTTGCCAACAATAATAAAAACAACTGATGAGGCTTTAAAATTGGTACCAAATGAATTGAGATATGCCTCTCTTGCAGTAGGTGCAAGTACATATACAACCATCTTGAAAATAACTTTACCCTCTGCCTTTAAATCTATAATCACTGGCGTGGTACTGGGGATATCAAGAGCAGTTGGTGAAACAGCTCCTTTAATATTTACTGCTTTATTCTCTTACTATTACATAACTGGATTTGGAGATTTATTTTATGAAATGGGATCTCTATCCGTTCTTATTTATAATTTTGCCTTAGAACCATATGATGCACAAAATAAGCTTGCATGGGCTGCATCATTTATTCTTGTACTATCAATATTGTCTGTGAATATTCTCTCAAAATTTTTTGCTGCTTTTAATAATAAAACCAATAGAATTTGAGATAATTCAAATTTCTAAGAATTCTAAAGGAATAAAAGTATTCTATATCTAAATAATCTTTCTATATCTAAATAATCTTTCTATTACTTCAATGGAATATTAACTAGAAAAATATGATTGTAATTTAAAGGAACCGGATATAACTTACCTTATTCGTAATTGGAGCGGAGGGTGGGGGATTCGAACCCCCGATAGAGTTGCCCCTATGCCTGTTTTCAAGACAGGTGCCTTAAACCGCTCGACCAACCCTCCATCATGGATTTTACACTATGAGTTGAGGCAATATAGGGAATTTTTGGAAATATAGTTGAATTATTTTTTGAGTAATTATTTTGATTGTTTTTATAAGAAAATATTGATTTGATGAAAAAAAGTAAATTTTAATGATTAAAGTCCTATTTGCTCTTTTAAGTGCCTTTTTTCTTTGGTTGGTTTTTGTAAAAGTATTTGCAAAAGATGAAGAATCCTCAATTGATGATCTGTCAAGTAAATTCTTAAGTGACTTTACTTTGATTTTTCAAAATATCTTAGATCTTTTCGATTCACTTTTTAAAAGCTTCATACAAGTCTATGATTTACTAGGTTCATCATTAAAGAATCTAGTTGGAATTTTTAAATCATTAACTTCTGCTTTTATTAAGTTTTTAAATCTTTTTAAAATTATCGGAATTACCTTTTTGAGTTTTTTCTCTCTATGCCAAGGCTTATATAAAGAAACAAGAAACATTAATCTAACCAACTCTTTTGAATCAATAGTTGCGAATACTCAATCAGCTAAAAATAATTTAATTAATTTATTTAATAATAAGGACAAGGATGAAAAAAATATATAAAATTTAAACTAATATATTGTTTTAACGGCGACAGTACTCAATTTATTTATTTGCCAGATATTTTTATATGTTAGTTATTACTTTTTATTAGATATGGGATTTAGATATTAATTATAATAATAAATAAAATAAATTATATTATATTATATTATATTATATTATATTATATGTTTTAACAGATTCTTATTGATCTGATAAATTTTAAGGATAGTCTTTAACTTATAACATTTTATTATGCAAATTATATAAAAAGATTTATTTCCATTTTTCAACTAAGAATTGGAGGAAGTCATCCACATCTTCGTCAGGACAACCTGTCTCATTCTGGAGTTCCTGACAAGCTTCTTTTATTTTTATAAATGCTCTTTTCACATTCTCATTATTTTCTATGGACTTCAAATACTGCTCATCAGAAAAAGGCATGGTAAAATTCACTATTAATATAATAATAGATTATTATAAATAATTATCAAATCAGAGTAAGAATTATAAATCTATTCCAACTTATTACTGGATAATTCCTTTTATATCTCAATGATTATATTAAAATTTTGTAAATTTAGATTATCTTATATCTTATTTATCTTCTATATCCTAATATATAGAAAATAGGTTTTTTGATGTCAAAAAGTCAAGTTGAAATTACGACCACACAAAGTCTAGAAAAATTAAGGGTACTTCTTGCTAAAGGTCTAATAACAGAGGAAGAGTTTAATTCCGCAGAAGAACTTATTATAAAAAGTGATATGGAGATACCAGAAACTTAAACTCAGTAATAACTATTTAGATCAATAAAACTATAAAGAGAAGAATAATTTAAAGTATATCTTTTAACATCATATTAACAACTTCTAAGCTGTTTGAGGATAATTCAGATTCTTTAAGACATAAAATGGCTTTTAGCATTGAATTTTTATTTGGTTCAATATAGCTTTGCCATCTATTAAATACTTTGCATAGTTTAGAAGCAGTAATAGGATTTCTTTTGTCTATGGATATAATTTGCTCTGCCATAAACATATAACCAGTTCCATCTGGATTATGGAAAGTCATTATATTAGAGGCTAATCCACCAAATATTGCTCTGATTGAGTTTGGTGCTATCGGGTCAAAGCGCGGATGCTTTAATAATTCATTTATTTCTTGTAGTGAACTTTCTCTATAAATAGACGCTTTTAGATTAAACCAACTATCAAGAACTATAGGATTGTCTTTCCATCTATCATAAAAAATATTTAATGACTTTTCTCTTTCTAAGCAATCAATATTTGCCATTGCTTTTAGAGCAGATATAGATAATGTCATAGAGGACCCAGAAACACTTTTAGATAGTTCACTAAGGATTTCTTTATTTCCTCCATCGATTATGAATTTCCAAACCAAAGCAATTAATTTCCTCTCGGAAACACCTTTTGGCCATTTCTGCAAAGATAAACTTGAAGATTCTTTTAGGACTCGTAATAAATTCTTATTGAGACTTTCTCCGATAAGACTAGATAAAGCTAATCTTGATTCATATAAACTTATCGGATCAATGGGGGCTTGATTTAATTCAAGTTCATTCATGGTTGGCAAGCATAACAATGTATAACTATAAGAGGTATTATTCAAGGATTTATCTAATATCTTTCTAATAGAGTTAATCAATTTATTTGATATATTTGGGAAGCTTTTTTGATTAGAATGGAATATGATTATTTCTTTATAAATTCTTTGAACAGAATCCCATCTTGAGAATAAATTATCGTCATTCTCTAAGATGTATATTAATTCCTCAAGTTTATGGTCTGATTCCCAATTTACAGGTGCAGAAAAGTCTCTAAATAAAGAAACAATGGGTTTATTTATTCCTTTAGTTAGGTTTTTAAATTGGAATATTTGTTTCTTTTTTTCTAATATTAATAATGTTTCTTTAGCTTCTTCTCCTTTAACTAAAGATATTTTAATAGGGATAATCAAAGGTTCTTTGTCATATGTTGTCTTCTGTTCTATATTTAAATTTAATATCCCTTTTTCACCATCCCAATCTCTTTGGATTGATATGTAAGGAGTACCAGATTGATAATACCATCGTATAAAGTGATTAATATTAAAATCAATTTTATAGCCTTGCTTCACGGCACCCTCTATTGTTGAAAATATAAAATCTTCTGTTGTAGCAGCTTTACCATCAAATTTCTTTAGAAAATTTTTTACTCCTTCAATAAAAAATTTTTCACCAATTATTGTTTGAAGCATTCTTATTAATTCAGAACCTTTTTCATATATGGTAGTTGTGTAAAAATTATCAATTTCTTCATATTCTACTGGTTTTACTGGATGTGAAGTTGGTCCAGCATCTTCTTTGAATTGAAGACTTCTTAGAAATCTAACATCTTCTAACCTTTTTATTTCCGATAAATGTAGCTCAGAGGAGAATGATTGATCCCTAAATACTGTTAATCCTTCTTTTAGTGAAAGTTGAAACCAATCTCTACATGTAATCCGATTACCTGTCCAGTTATGAAAATATTCATGTGCTATAACACTTTCTATTCGTTCTAATTCTTCATCAGTTGAGATCCTTTCATCGGCAAGAACTAATTTAGAATTAAATATATTTAAACTTTTATTTTCCATTGCTCCCATATTAAAATGTCTAATAGCTACGATATTATAAATTTCTAAATCATATTCTAATTTATATTTTTTCTCATCCCATATCATTGCATTCTTTAATGAATTAATAGCATGTTGAGTGTATTTCTCATCCCCTTCTTCAACATAGATTCTTATTTTTACTTGTTTACCTGAAGATGTAAGGTATTTATCTTCAACAAATTTTAGATTACCTGCAACTAAGGCAAAAAGGTAAGAAGGTTTGGGGAATGGGTCTTCCCATATTACTTCGTGACGAGAAGTATCCTTGGATATAATTTTTGAGGATACTTTATTCCCATTGGATAATAGTACTGGATACTTTTTTCTATCACTTTCTATCCTTACTTTATATTTACTGAGGACATCTGGTCTGTCAGGGTGAAAAATAATTCTTCTAAAACCTTCGGCTTCGCATTGAGTAGTTAATATATCTTTACTTGAATATAAACCTTCTAAGGAAGCGTTTTCATATGGATTTATTCTAGAAGAGATCCTTAGGGAAAATCGTTTCTTCGGAATTTTGTGAATAATTAATTCTTCATTATTAATTTCATAGGAACTACTATTAATAAAATCATTATCTATTGAGATTCTGTCTAAAATAATATTTTTACCTTTCATTCTTAGAGAATTTTCTTCTATGAATTTAGGTAAGATTATATAATTTGTATTTATTTCTATAAAATCTTCGTGAATAGAAAAATCTAGAAATATTTCAGGGATATCAAATTCAAATGGTCTGTAATCCCTTAATAATATTTTTCTCTTTGTTTTCATTGAAATTATTAAAACTTAATAAGTATAATATAATTCTATTAAGTAATAATTGTTTTTGTTTATAAATTAATTTATAAAAATTTAATTTTAATTAATTATATATCAATCCCATTTTGATTAATTAATTATTATATTTTAATCTTAAATTAATTAATCAATATTTTTTTTGCTTCCTTTCTTTGAATTTATTGCTTTATTCATTTCTTGTTTATATCCTTCCAATGCTTTTTCCCATTTTTGAATAGAAAAAGGATTATTTTTTATTGCTAGTTGCTTTGATTTTTGCCAGGATTCCTTTAATTCCATCTTTGTCTTTTCATCTAAGTACGAAGAGGAGAGTTTCCATATATACCAACTGCTGGCAATTAATAGAATTAGACCTATTGCTATCATTACTACTTTGTTTTTTGAAGAATGGGTATCATCATACCTCCATCCTGATCATCATCATCTTGATTCAGTGGAAAAAATAACAATATAATTCCTATTAAGGCTATTGAGGCTGCAATGCTTAGAGATGTTAATTCTTCCAATGTTATAAATCAATTTGATATACCTTAACCTATTTTTGAGTTTAATAAGGTTAAGATTTTTACTATTTTATGTCTCGTATTAGATTTTGTCCGTCTAATATAAATAAATATAGATACCTAATCCTTTACCATAACAGTAGTTATTCTTCTTTTTAATACTGGACTATATATATCGTTATATTGTTAATTAAGGTATTAAAGATATCCTATATTGTGTAGATATTAAATATTGATAATGCCTTCTAGCAAAAAGAGAAACCTTTTTTCCTTACATGTATATAAAGTTACAACAGATATTTTACTTTCCCCCACAAAAACTAAGAATTATAATATTATCTAAAAAATTCCTTTTAGTTATGGCTAGCTCTCGATCAAATTCTCGATCTGTTGATTCTAATGAAGATCTTCGCTTTATGAGAATGGTGCCAGTAGGCAATGCATCGAATGACAGTGGTCAGTATAGGACAATTTTAGTTCTTACTTCATTGATGGGCTTTGTTATAATCACTTTTGGTGTATTAGCTTTGTCAGGATTTAGTTTGTTTAGCTGATCAGACTTTTTATCATATTAAATTTATCTGATGATGACAATTAATATTTGTTGAGAAATTTTTTTATAATATAAATTTAATTCATCTATTATTTTTTATATCAATCAAAGTAAAATATTAATTTTGAAAAAATAATATGATTTGATAAATCCATCTTATTTATATGACTTGTTTAGTAGTGACTTAATCTTTTTCTCTTTATCCTCCAGGATTATTGAAAGCCATTTTGATCCTAAGACACGAGAAATAGATCTATTCCTTAAAAGACCGCATATAACTTCATGTAATGGAGTTTTAGAATTTTTATTGAACCAATTCTCAAATTCCAATACCTCTTGCTCTGTCTGTCTAGCTCGAAGTTGATCGATAATAGCTTCATTCTTGGATTGATCAAGAATTTCAGGAATTCTCTGAGAAATAGTCATAAGGATATTTCAATTGCCTTATCTAAGACCTAGCTAAGATACTAAATAAAAACAAACATATGTTTAATTAAGAAAACATATGTTTATATATCGATTTAGTTAATTCTCAGGTTTTGCAAGAGGAAGAAGGCATTTGTCAGAGTCACATCCAGCAGGACCTGCCTCTTTTAATTCTCCAGTATCATATTTTGTTAAAGCATCAAAGAAATTTTGAGAAACTCTTCTGCCTTTTACTTCAGAGGTAAGTTCCAAGAATTTTTCTTTATTAATTGGCTCAAAAGGTAATCTTGGGAAAGTAGCATTGGAATCAAATCTTGCAAGTAAAGCTGCTGAAATGTAACCATGATTATTTTGTATGGAATCATAAAGTGCTTTAGCTAAAGGAATGATTTCAGATTCTCTAAATTCTATTGTGGCTGAAGTGTTATGTTCTGTGTAATGACTTTGAACTTGCATATAAAAATCAAATTGTGCTAATGCAGAGAAATTATTAATTTCAACTTGGTCTGCCCCGGGAATATTTGCCCAGCTAACTTCTGTCGGGATTTCAACAAGCCATTCGGTACATCTTGGATCAAAGGGATTATTTAAAAGGCAGCCGTTCTCATCTTTGTCGGATTGAGAAGGGACTACTGAGTAACCATAGTCCATACAAGCTAATGCTACTGGATCATTCTTTCTAAAGGTTATCCTTCTTATGAAGCGTTGCGCTTTTGGAGGATGCCATCCAGGAGCTGCTCCCGTTAAAAGACTTTTTGTTCCTGCAGGTTGAACAGTTGTACATCTATTAGGTCTTTTTAAATTATGGTGGTCACAATATTCCCATATAGTTTCTTTGACTGTGTTTTTCCAAAGATCTAAGAAATAAGCTTCTTTCTTCTTGAAATTATCGCCTATTGAATTTTGTGGTCTACCTTCTTCCCACCATCTAAGCCATTCTGATCCAAAAGCATGAACGAAGAAATCAAAAAGACCAGTAAAGCTTACTCCAACGATAGGATCAAGTTCTCTGCTTTTTCTATATCTTTCAATTTCAAATCGATGATTAAGTAGGCAGGCAACAGAAAGAGCTGCTGCTTTAAATGCTTTTTTTTGCCCATCAATATCATCTGGGGAAATTTGATTTAAATGTACTTCTGAGAGATTGCAATGGAAGTCTGCTCCAAGTATTTCCCCACAAGGATTTAAACCATATCTACTTAATCGATGTAAAAGTTCTTCTTCTGAGAAAGGACCATAATTTTCTTGCAGCCAATTACTTGCTAAATCCGAACCTTGATCAGAATAGATTTCTATAAATTCGTTTCTTAATTCTTTGGTTTTTAAAATATCAGAATTTGATCTAGCAATTGCCTCTGGAGCAAATTGAATAGCACCTTCTCCCGAATGAAATTGCTTCTCAACAGCTGTTTTCATATCTTCAAATGTTGGCTTGGAATGATAGACCCTAGTATGGTTTGCCATCCTCAAGGGATCTCTTTCAGGATCAATTCTCCAATTGCCTTCTTCGTCTTGTTCCCAAAGATTCTCTTTGGCCTTGGATGCTTCTATGTCATTGGATGAGAATTGTCTCATTCCAGCACTTCTTCTGATATTGCCAGCAACTATTGTTACTGCTGCTTCGTCTATTAAAAGACAACATTCAATAGAACTAAGATTTCTTCCTACTGCTTTTTTTAGAAGATTAGATACTCTAGAATATAAATCTTTTAATTTTATTGGATTTGCCATTCCTCCAAATCCTTTTAGTGATTCTCCTGCAGGTCTTACATCTGAAAGGTCAACATGAATATTGACGATATTTTTTGAGAATTTAGAATCACTTGAAGCCTCTAAAAGTAATCTATAACTTTCAACCCATCCCATTCTGCTGTCACCAACTTTTATAAATAAAGAATCATCAATAATTTTATGAGTGGTTAATTCTTGACGTTTGTCTTTCGGTGTGGTGCCAATTTCAGAAATAGTTTCTATATTCAGTTCATTTATAATTTTTGGAAGTTTGTTAATAAATTTAGGTTCAATTATTGCTCCTGTGCCACAACCCATCATTGCTAGGTCCATCATTAAAGCAAAAGCTTCCCAATCTATTAAATTTGTAGAAGTACAGTTATATGCACCTGAAAAATTGTTATTTTTGTTGATCCATTCTGTACCTCCAATCCAAAGCCATCTTCCAGAAGGTAGTGCTTTTTGTTGTAATTGCATTTCTTTCATTAACTGAATTTCTGAATCAGTTAATTTGCCAAGAGCTTTCAAATCTCCCAGATTTCGGTCGACAACAGTTTCCCAACTCTCTCTACCGGAATTAGTTTTTCTACTGTAAGTCCTATAAAAAACAGGGTTTGCTGCAGGAGCAGTAGATGGGAAATCATCATTTGTTGATGGATTAGCCAATGATGTGGCTGATTGTGTATTTGGTGCGACAGTCAAGATTAAAAATTATTCGTACAAGCACCCTAACCCTACCTGTGGTGTAATCAAGTGCTTCTTTAAGTTATTAAACGCTTTGTGTGAGAATATACTTATTCTCTTAAACATTCATGCGTAGAATTGTTGAACCAGAACTAATGAATGACCTAATTCAAGTATTGGAATATTCACAAGCTGATTTTGCTGGTAGCGATAATGCTTTTCTTAATAATATAAAGTCATTTATCTCTTTGGAAGAAATTGAATTCGATGAAGGATCAATAATTTTAGATATTGGTTGTGGTCCTGGAAATATTAGTCAGAGAATTGCAGAGGAGTTTAAAAATATAGAAGTATTAGCTTTCGATGGATCTTATGAAATGATTAAGATTGCTAATCAAAGGAAATTTGGGAAAAAAATAAATAATTTAAGATATGTTTGTTCAGATATAAGAAAATTTAACTTAGATGAATATGATATTAATAATAAATTAGCCTTAATTGTAAGTAATAGCTTTATTCATCATTTACATAATAGTAAAGTCTTATGGGATTTTCTTAAGCAAATATCAAAAAAGACTTTTCATACAATTCATCGAGATCTTAGAAGACCTAAAAATGAAGAAGAATTGATATTATTACTAGAGAAAAACGCCTCAAATTGGCCCCCAATTCTTGTAAAAGATTATACTGCATCTTTAAAGGCAGCATTTACTTTGAAAGAGATAGAGTCTCAAATTTTAGAAAATAAATTATCTAACTTATCCTTTAAGGAATGCGGGGATCAATATCTTGAAATTTATGGATCAATTCTTTAAGATAAATTTTATACACAATTTTAGTCAATAAATAGATTTAGTAAATTATGGTATTAATTGAAGAAAATGATAATGATTTAATCGCAGAAGTTGAGAAAAGAAGGAATTTCGCAATTATTTCTCATCCTGATGCCGGCAAAACAACTCTGACTGAAAAATTGCTTTTATATGGAGGGGCCATTCAACAGGCTGGGGCAGTCAAGGCAAGAGGAGCTCAAAGGAAAGCCACCTCGGATTGGATGGAACTTGAGAAACAAAGAGGAATTTCTATAACTTCTACGGTTTTGCAATTTAAATACCATCAAAATGTTATTAACTTGCTTGACACTCCAGGACACCAAGATTTTTCAGAGGATACATACAGAACTCTCTCAGCGGCTGATAATGCCGTAATGCTAGAAGATGCTGCAAAAGGACTAGAACCTCAGACAAGAAAATTATTCGAAGTTTGTCGTCTTAGACAAATTCCAATTTTTACTTTCATTAATAAAATGGATCGACCTTGTCTAGAACCTCTTTCTCTAATTGATGAGATAGAGAAAGATCTTGGATTATTACCTTTACCTATTAATTGGCCTATAGGTGCTGGAGCAGAATTTAGAGGAGTTATAAATAGATTAAATAAAAAGATTATTCTTTTTACTAAATCTGATAGAGCAAAGCAATCAATTGAAAAAATTTTATCTATTAATGATCCAACGATTAGAGAATTCGTAGAAGAGGATTTACTTGATAAGGCTCTTGAAGAGATTCAATTACTTGATGAAGTAGGTTCAGAGCATGATTCAACAAAAATTTTAAATGGAGAATTGACGCCAGTATTTTTTGGCTCTGCTATGACAAATTTTGGTGTGAAAACTTTTTTAGATGAATTTTTAAGAATGGCTCAAAAACCAACATCCAGGAAAAGTAATCAAGGGCAAGTAGATCCTTATAAAAATTCATTTAGCGGATTTGTTTTTAAACTTCAGGCGAATATGGATCCAAAACATCGAGATAGAGTTGCTTTCGTTAGAGTATGTAGTGGTAAGTTTGAGAAAGACATGTCAGTTAAGCATTCTCGAACTGGCAAGGTTATTAGGTTATCAAGACCACAAAAGATTTTTGGTCAAGATAGAGCAGTAGTTGACAATGCATATCCTGGAGATGTTATTGGACTAAATAATCCTGGTATGTTTTCTATAGGTGATACTTTGTATTGTGGTTCGCATTTGGAATATGAAGGTATTCCTTGTTTTACTCCTGAGATCTTTAGCTGGTTAAGAAATCCAAATCCATCAAATTTTAAGAATTTCAGAAAAGGAGTTAATGAGCTTAGAGAAGAAGGCGCAGTTCAAATTCTATATGATACTGATGAGTCTAAAAGGGACCCTATATTAGCGGCAGTTGGTCAACTTCAATTAGAGGTTGTTCAGCATAGGTTAGAGAGTGAATATGGAGTAGAAACAAGATTAGAATCAATGCAATATCAATTAGCAAGATGGATTGAAGGAGGTTGGTCAGAGCTTGAAAATATTGGAAATATATTTAATTGTAAGATTGTTAAAGATGCATGGTCTAGACCAGTCCTTTTATTTAAAAACAATTGGAATCTTACTCAATTTTCAGAAGATTATCCAGATCTAGTTTTAAATAAAGTAGCCCCTGTAGTTAGCGGTGTTGAGCCAATAAGTTTCTAAAAAATATATTTAAAAAAATCATTGCATTCGCTAATCTATAATATAAGGGTTTAAAAAACATTGGAAAATAAAAATTCTCAGAATTCTTCATCGCCAGATCCATATTTGGTGCTGGGTATTAATCCAGGAGCAAGTTTCGATGAAATTCAAAAAGCAAAGGAACAAAAACTTTTAGAAATTGGTGAAGATTTGATAGAAAAAGCCAAAATAGAATCTTCATATGATCTGCTTTTAATGGGAAGCTTAAAGGCAAGAAAGCTTGGAAAAGTTAGTTCTGAGGCAAAAACTGCTTCTGAGAAAGAAGATTTAAAAATTAAAGAAAAGACAAAAGGAGTATCTTTACTAACCAAAATTAAAAGTCTTGGTAATTCAGAAAAATCAAATAATTCAAAAAAATTTATAATTGATTTTAATTTTTCTTCAGGACAAAATTTATCCTTAAAAATATCAATAGCAATTTTTGCAATAATATTAGTTATTGTTTTACCTGTTATCTATGACAGGTTATTACTCTCCTTATCAACTTTAAGTTTATTCTTTTTTCAAATAAAATCTGGGAGGAAGTTCTTTTCATCTTTGGGGATTAGCATTTTACTTCTTTCTATAGGATTATTATTTGGAGGTTTGATATCAAATGCCAATCAGATTGAATATGTTCAGACATATATTATTGAACCATCTAAATTAAAAGTTTTGCCATCTATAATACTTCTTTGGATTGGAATTATATTATTATGATTAATTAGTCTCATTTAAAAGCTTAAGTATGTCATTCCTATTGAATATATATTTATCTTGGCAAAATTCACATATCAGTTCTGCTTTTCCTTCCTTATTAAGAATATCTTCTAGTTCATTTTTACCTATTAACCTTAATGCATTTTTACTTCTTTCTCTTGAACAGGGACATTTGAATTGCACTTCTCGGAGAAAATCAGAATCTGAATTTTGTTGATAGTCAATATCTGGAAAAATCTCTTTTATTAATAACAATGGATTCTCTTTGAATTTCAATAATTTATCACTAAAAGATTTTATGTCCTTACACCTTTCTTCTATTAAATCTAAAAGTAATGGATCGGTACTTCTCTTTGGTAGAACTTGAATTAGTAACCCACCTGTGCATATGATTTGATCTTTTGAGATTTTCTCCCCTACAAATACTGCAGATGGAGTTTGTTCAGAATTAAGCAAGTAAGAAGCTATATCTTCTCCGATGCTCCCATTTACTAATTCAATTGTGCTATTGAAAGGTTCTCCTTTACCTATATCTCTAATAACGTTTAAATATCCTTTTCCTGTAGCTTTTTTAAAATCAAATTCATATTTACCTTTTTTATTAAAAATAGGATCTAATTCTAGCTTTGGATTACCAACATATCCCCTAACAGACCCATCTCTTCCTGCATCAACAGTAAGTCCTTTAAGGGGGCCTTCTGATTTAATCCTTAATGTTACTCTCGCATGTGAAACCTTCATTGAGCTTGCAAGCAGCAATGCAGAACTCATTGCTCTACTTAAAATAACAGTTGTTAAGTATGAAAGATCATGCTTTTTTTTTGCTTCAATAGAAGCATTAGTTGTTATCGCTGCAACTAATCTTATACTGCCCTTTCCAGCAGTTGCAATATGAATGCTATCTGACATAATTCAATCCATGATTAGATTTTATTCAAAATCCCTTCTTCGAGAGAGTATTTTGCATCAGCAAAATTCTCAAAAAGACTAGGTTCATGAGTTACTAAAACTATAGTTTGTTCTTTTTTTATGATATTTAAAAGTTTAATTATTTCTGACTTAATTGACCAATCAAGCCCGGAGGTTGGTTCATCTAGTAGAAGAATAGGTGGGTTCCTTATTAATTGAATTGCTATAGCTAATCTTCTTTGCTGACCCCCACTAAGTGTTTCAGGCCTTTTTGATATGTCTACTCCATTTAGACCTACTTTTTCTAATAATTTTTCTCTTTTGCTGAAATTAATCCTTTCCTGTCCTATTTGAAGCTCATTGGCAATAGTATTTCCTAAAAAATATCTTTCTGGAAATTGAAAAACTATTCCACACAACCACCTTCTTTTTCTTTCACTGATTTTGTCATTCCCCCAGAATATTTTACCTTTATTTGGTTTTATTAAACCTCCAATTGTTTCTAATAAAGTTGTTTTACCACTCCCACTTTTTCCTGAAATCATTATTAGATTACTTTCTCCGATTTTTATTGAGACTTTATTTAAAATTAATTGGCTATTTGTTGCAGGCTGATAAGATACATTAATTAATTCAAGCATATTAACAATTATTTTAGATTCTTTAAATAGTTATAAGTGAAATGTCTAGAATTTTCAATAAAATAATTACATACAATTTTACTAAAGTAGATGAATGTTTCTTTTAGGGAAGTAGATCCATTTAATTGTTGGATTTGGATAAAGTTCGTAGAGATCCCAACATCTGCAGAGAAAAAATATATCGATGGTATATTTGATAGTTGGTATGTCATTGGTCGTTTAGGAGGATTTAATTCTGAAAATCTCCAAACCAATGAAGAAGGTTCAGATATTAGTTGGTTCTCTTATAATAATGAAATTTTAGATACAGCTCTTCCTTCATTAATGCATAACCTTGGTCAAATGGAGTACTTAGAGAAATGGGGTAGATGTTGGGTTGATTTTGGGACTTCAGGAGCAATCGCATTAGACGTTTTAATAAATTCTTTTTATCAGGCTTCTAAGGATTTTGTTGGGATTGAAGAAATGTTGATAGGCGGAGAGAATGCAGAATGGGAAGTAAGCGACCATCCAGATTCTGTTTTTAATAATAACTAGAATAGGGGTATGAAAGAACTAAGAAGATTATTAATTTCTCAAGAAAGACTTGAAGATGTAAAGCATAATCAATTTATTTTATCTCTTAATAATAAGGAATCTCACTATATTGATAATGTATTACGGCTAAAGAATGGAGATCAAATTAATTTAGTCAATGGGAAAGGTTCTTTATGGAAAGCTTTTAAATACACGAAGTCATTTTTAAAGCTCAATACTAATAATTTAGATCCTGATCTCTATAAAGAAAATAATAAGCCGTTAATAGGATTAGCTATAGCTTTACCTAAAAAAGGCATTGAGAATGTCATTACAATGTCAACTGAAATTGGTATAGATCTAATCCAGCCAATAATTTCTGATAGACAATTAATAAAGGATTTTAAGGAAAAGACTAAAATAAGATTGATGTCTTTAATGAAAGAGTCGTTAGAACAATCAGAAAGGCTATGGGTTCCTGAAATATATGATTTAATTCCTTATGATTCATTTATAAGAGAATCTTCTTATAGTAAAAATGTTTTAATTGCTAATACAAGAGAGGAGAATTGCCTGGATTTAATTCAAACTCTGAACAAGATAAATAAACCTTTAACGGAAATATGGATAACTATAGGTCCAGAAGGAGGATGGTCTCCAAGAGAACTAGAACTAAGTGATAAATATAAAATTACAAGAATTAATCTTAATCAAAATATCTTAAGAACTTCTACTGCTGCAATAGTTGCGACAAATCTTCTAAGTCAATGGAGAATGACTCTGTAAGGATTAATGAAAATGTTTATAGTGTTATTGAGTATCTATAATTTTTATGAGTAATTTATTATTTGTTGGATTTGTAATTAATTTTTTATTGGTTTTATTATTTAATAAATTACCTATCTTAACTCGAGCAGGATGGATTAATGCAGCTATATTAGGGACTATTCTTTGGTCTTCTTTAGGCTTTAATGGATGGTTTGTAGTTGTTATATATTTATTTCTTGGTTCATTAGTTACAAAAGTTGGGTTCAAAACAAAGAAATCTTTAGGTATAAATGAAAAAAGGGATGGTAGAAGAGGTCCTGAAAATGTATGGGGATCAGCTGCAACTGCAACTTTTTTTGCAGTACTAATTGGATTGAATTTAGGCAATGGCTATTTGTTAAAGATTGGTTTTGCTGCAAGCATTGTTGCAAAGTTGTCAGATACTTTTGGTAGTGAAATTGGTAAAAGCTTTGGAAAAAAAACCTACTTAATAACAACTCTAGCTAGAGTTAAGCCTGGAACTGAAGGAGGTATAACATTACCAGGTACTTTAGCTTCTTTTTTAGGTGCAGCCTTAATGGCTGCAATAATGTATATCTTTTCGTTCTTGATTTCTTATAATGATTTTTGTTTGGTTGTATTCGCTGGATTCATAGCAACCTTCTTTGAAAGTTTTATAGGGGCGAAATTACAGACAAATTTTAAATGGAATAATGAATTTGTTAATTGCTTATTAACTTCATTTTCAGCTATTCTTGCAATCTTCTTTGTTATTGTTTGCTCCAATTAATTAAATTATCCCAGCTTTTTAATCTTTGATATATCCATTTGTGACCACTCGAATTTAAATGTAAACCATCATTGCTTATCCAGTTCTTATATCTTGGGTCACCAGACATTTCTTTGAATGTAGCTAAAAAGTTAACATTAGATGTTAGGCATGCTTCTTCTATAATTTTTTCATATTCTTTACAAGCTTTATTTGAATACCATAAACATTCAGCAAATGGCATTTTCAACTCATCAACAGGAGTAAGACCCATAACAAATATATTAGTTAGTGAACTTATCTTTGACAGGAGTTGATTTAATCCATATTGAAAAGCATCTAGCGAAAGTTGAGGTCTTCCTTCTATACTTCCTATTCTGGCCGTATCATTGAGTCCTATAGATAATAAAATGCCATCAGGTGTTTGTCTGCGTAATTCACCTCTTACTTCCCATTCTGATATACATCTTTTAGCTACTCTTTCAAGACCATCTCCTCTAATTCCTAAATTATAAATAATTGGTTTATTCGTTTTACTTATCCAATCCATTTTTAGCCTTTCGCACCAACCACCTCCTTCTGTATCTCCCCATCCATATACCGAACTATCTCCAATTACTATTAGTTTTTTGGGAATTATTTTCATTAATTAAATAACTTAAATAATATTTAAAGTTTTATTTATCAGTATAACTTATCCAATGAGACTGAATCTTTTCGTTGATCAATTCACCAGTAAGTGTGATTGATGAATATATGATAATTAAAATAAATACTTCATTCCAAGCAAAAGATGTAAGAGATTCTTGCAATTGCCAACCTATTCCTACACTTCCTATTAAACCTACAACAATTGTTTCTCTTATAATGACATCAGTTCTATAAGCTGAATAAGCAAGATATCTTGTCGCTTCCGGAAGCATCTTTGAATATAGCCAAGAAATTCTTTTGCTTTTTGAAAGATTGTATATGGCATAAAAGTTATTATTATTTCTTTGATCCAGATTGCTTTTCAGTAATTGACCTAAAATTCCAATGTTATTTAGACCCAGGCTTATAGCTGCTAATGCAATAGTAGGTTGATTACAAATTACTAATATTAATGTAGTAAGGGGTGTAGGTAATAATCTTAGTATTTCCCATATGAAATATATTAGATTCCTACTTAATTTGTTCTGGAATATTAGTAATATTAAGGGAGGCATACTTATTGCAAATCCGCCAGCTAAAAGAGCTAATAAGATAGTTTCTTTAATGCTTCTTAATATGTTAGAGCTTTCGAAATTAATATTATTTAAATTTAAATTATTAAATAAATAACTATCTAAAGATATATTAAGTTTGAAATCTATATTTAGTGAATTTATCCATAAATATAAAGATGGAATAAATAAATATAATAAAATTTTTTTTGATATTAATCTCTTATTAATAAGAATAAAATCTATAATTCTTCTTTGTAATAATATAATTAATAACATTAACCACAAATATGTCCATAAATTATTGAATTTAAGAGCTTGTAAAGATAAGAAAATTTCATTTCCTATACCTCCTAATCCAAATATTCCTAGAGTAGTAGCACTTCTAATACTGCATTCAAACCTATATCTTCCATATGTGGAAATTACTTTTTTGATTTCTGGAAAAATGATTGTTATTAAAGCTGCAAAACTATTTTTAGACATATTACTTAAAGCAATAATAGTGTTTTTTTCTATATTATTTATTTGATCAGATGTAATTCTTGCAATTATTGCTGAATAAGGGACTGCTATAGCTATAATAGATATTAAAGGATTGAGTCCAAATAATTGTATAAGAAATAATCCCCATATAACTTCATGGATACTTCGAATTGGTGATAAAATAAATTTCAGAATATATTTAAAATATGTTGGAATATTAAGAACATAAAAGAATATATCTGAGGAAATTATTCCAAGAAATACTCCAACAACAATACTGATAATCCAGCTAAAGATTGCAAAGAAAATAGTTATTTGAATACTGTTAAATGCATTTGATATTAGCGATAAATCTAGTGAAGGTTTTATTGCAGATGAGATGAATTGATAAAACAAATAAACACCATCTAAATTTAAATCCTTAATGAATATTATAGAAAGAGGAATAACAGTAGCTGCTGGTAAATAGCAGAAAAATATTGGATGATATCTTCTTAATCCCAATTATCTTTACCATAGACGTTAGCTATATCTGAATCTTTTAATTCTTTTGATTTGATATCGAGGGATATCTGACCTTGTTTTATTCCTATTATTCTTGTAAAATATTCTAGAAGTTTTGGTTGATGGAGGCATGTAATAGAAGTCATGTTATTTCCTCTTTTATGATGATTTATAATTAATACCTCTAGCATTTTCTTTACAAGAGGAGGATCTAGATTTAGGAATGGCTCATCTATTAATAAATAATTTGCTTCTTGATTAATAGTTCTAGCGATAGCAACTCTTTGTTTTTGACCACCTGAAAGATTTTCAACAAAATTGTCTTTTAGTTTTATATCAAGTGAGCAAATATCCATAATATGACTTAGGGATTTATTCTCTACATTGTTCATTAGATTATTTATGGCAAACCATAAATTATTTCTCCCTAGAGCTCCACAGTTGATATTTTGTTTTACAGTAAAATCATTTATTAATCTTAAATCTTGCCATAAAGTCGCTATATTAAGCCTCTCTAGTTTAGTAAGTTGGATGATTTCTTTGCCATGCCAAAGTACTTGACCACTTGACGCTCTTCTCGATCCATTCATTATAGATAGAAGACAGCTCTTACCAGCACCACTTTTACCAATTATTCCTATTCTATCTCCCTTATATACAGAGAGATTTATATTTTTTAGTATTTTATGTTCTTTTATTTTATAGGAAAGATTTTTGATACTTATAAGATTTTTCATTATCTTATTTTGCCAATACTTCTCCCTATCTGTTCAATCTCTTTATATTGAGTAGCACTTGATTTTATAAATCTTTTCGCTCCAAAGAGATCTAATATTTCTTTGTCTTTTATATTATTTTTGTTTAGATTTATAATTGTTCTTTGTATTGAAGCGGTGAAGCCCTCTCCAAATTTATCGTCAAGGTTTCCTTGAACCAGCCAGTGATAATCTGAATATTTAGGCGTTGTGAAAATCAATTTAACATTAGGAGTTTTATTGTTTTTTTGATTTAGGTAAGATATCCAAACTAATTTGTTAAGCACTCCAACTTCATATGCCCCACTTGAGACTAAAGCTATTGTTGCGTCGTGACTTCCGCTAAAACCTGGTTTTTGTCCTTTGAAGTCATTATTTCTTACCCCAGCTTGATTAAGAAAATATTCTGGCATTAATCTTCCTGAAGTAGAACTTTCAGATCCATACGTAAACCTTTTGCCTTTTAAAATAAATAGTTGATCAATCGTTTCGATTTTATTGATATTTACTTTTTTATTAGCAATAAAAACTGATTCAAAATTCTTGTCAATTTCTCTTTGAGCAATAACTTTTGAACCTTTAGTTTGAAGTCTTGCCTGGACGCCTGTTAGTCCTCCAAACCATACTAAATCTAATGATCCTGTGCGAAAACCTGTAACAGCTGCTGAATAATTGCTAACGGGTATATATTTTACTTTGACTTCTAATTCTTCATTGAACTTTTCAGATAATAAATTAAATAGTTTATATAGTTTTTCTTGGTTTTGATCTGGTATAGCTCCTATACGCAGGTATTGATCAGCTTTTATATTTAATGATGAGAAATTAAATATAATAACTGAGAATAAGAAATAAATTATATTCTTTTTAGGCACGATTAAATTTCAGGTAATCTTTTAAATATAATCAAAAGTTTCTTTTAGTCTTTTAATTCCTTCAATAATTTTATCTTTAGATGTGGCAAATGAAATTCTTATACAACTATCATCTCCAAATGCATCTCCAGGTATAACAACTAATCCCACCTTGTCTAAGGCTAATTTACAAAAATCTATTGATGTAATTTTTGTATTTGTTAATTGAGGAAATGCGTAAAAAGCACCTTTAGGGGGATGAAGGTATAATTTGTTAATCTCTGAGATACCTTTTATAAGAATATCTCTCTTCAAGTTATAGGAATTATTCATTTCAGATATAAATTCTGATTCAGTTCTTAATGCTTCTAAGGCGCCTCTTTGAGCAAATGTACAAACATTACTTGTACTTTGACTTTGCAATGAAATCGCTGCGTTAATAATTTGTTTATTTCCAGCTATATATCCAATTCTCCAACCAGTCATGGCAAAACTTTTAGCAAATCCATTAACAGTTAGAACTCTCTCTTTGATTTGATTGCTAAGAGAACCAATGCTATAATGTTTAGTCTCATTAGTTAAAATATATTCATATATTTCATCGGAAATTATATATATATTCTTATTCTTTTTTGCTATTTCTATAATAGTTTCTAATTCTTCTAAGGTAATTACATTGCCAGTAGGATTACATGGACTATTTATTATTATAACCTTTGTCTTATGATTTATTGATTCTTTAAGTTTTTCTATATTAATTTTAAATCCATTAACAGCTTCGGAATGTATTGGTTTTGGAATTCCTCCTGCAAGTTTTACCATCTCTGGATAGCTCAACCAGTAGGGCGAAGGAATAATAACTTCATCTCCTGGATTTAAAAGTGCCTGTAAAATATTGAAAATAGCTTGTTTAGCCCCATTTGTAATTAATATATTCTCTGGTTGAAGATCTAGATTATTTTGTCTGCTAAGTTTTTTTGCTATCTCTACTCTTAGTTCAGGATCTCCTGCTACTGGACCATATTTTGTAAAACCTTCAAATAATGCATTTGAAGCTGCTCTAACAATATGTTCGGGAGTTTTTACTTCAGGTTCGCCCGCACTAAGGCTGCAAATGTCCCGACCTTGTTTTGAAAGTTCTTTTGCCTTAGCAGTTATTTCTAAAGTTAGTGAACTTTTGATGTCCTGGACTCTTTTGGACAATGGGTTGGAAATATCCATTGGTCATATCAATTTGGTAGTTAGAAAGATTTTCTGATGATATTGCATTTGCTGATTATTTTAGTAGAAGTATTTATAATTACAATAGCCATTAGACTTCGATTTACTAACTTAATTAGAATTAGATTCAAACTTATTTATTTTTACGAAAGACTTTCTGAAAGCTTTTATTTTTGATATCTTATTGCCTATTTAAATTTTTTTTAGATAGTTATTTTACAAATATAGTAGTTATTGTTTATGAAATATTAGTTCTAATTTTTAATCATATTAATTTAATTGCAATTTTCATTTGTGTTATATTTTAAATATTAATAATCATTATTGTGAATAGATTAGTTCTTTCTAAAGGCAATCCTTTCTCAAAACTTGTAGTTATAGGAGAAGCTCCTGGTGCTATTGAACAAAAAACTGGATTACCATTCGTTGGAAGATCAGGAAGACTACTTAGTAAGATGTTGCTTGATTGTGGAATAAACCCTGATAAAGACGCTTATTTTTGTAATGTAATTAAATTTCGCCCTCCTGCTAATAGAAAACCATCAGCAGATGAAATCGAATTATCAAAACCATGGTTATTTCAGCAAATAAATATAATAAAACCTGAAATATTACTTTTAGTAGGTAGTACTGCTCTAAAAGTATTCACTGGTATTAATTCTGGAATATCAATTCATAGAGGAAAATGGATCAAAAAAAATAGAATTATAATGATGCCTATTTTTCATCCATCTTATCTTTTAAGGTTCTCACCAGAAAAAGAAAATGGACCTTATCAATTAACACTTAATGACCTTTTGAATTTAAAACAGAAACTCAGTCTATTCTGATATACAATTACTACAAAGTTGATAGCTAAAAAGGAAGATTAATGAGTGCCACTTTAGCTAAGACTAATAATGAGACCTCTAAGAGGTACTCTACTCAGATTGAGAGAAGACAAACCAAGACAGTAATGGTCAGAAATATTGGAATTGGGAGTGATCATCCTGTCAGAGTGCAATCAATGATAAATGAAGATACGCTAGATATAGAAGGAGCAACTGATGCCATAATTAGATTACATGATATCGATTGTGAGTTAGTTAGACTAACTGTTCCTTCATTGGCTCACGCAAAAGCTGTTGGAGAAATTAGAGATAAATTAAACAAAAAAAATATTGATGTACCTTTAGTTGCAGATGTTCATCATAATGGCATGAAAATTGCTTTAGAGGTTGCTAAGCATGTTGATAAAGTTCGCATAAACCCTGGATTATTTGTTTTTGAAAAGGCAGATCCAAATAGAGAAGAATATACATTTGAAGAATTCGAATCTATAAAATCAACAATTACTCAAAGATTTACTCCATTAGTTGAAACATTAAAAGTTCAAAATAAAGCCCTTAGGATAGGAGTTAACCATGGATCTTTAGCAGAAAGGATGTTATTTACATATGGAGATACTCCTATGGGCATGGTTGAATCCGCAATGGAGTTTGTAAGGATATGTGATTCTTTGGATTTCCATAATATTATTATTTCAATGAAAGCTTCTAGAGCGCCAGTAATGCTTGCTGCTTACAGAATGATGGCAGACACGATGGACAAAGAGGGTTTTAATTATCCTTTGCATTTAGGAGTTACAGAGGCAGGGGATGGTGACTATGGAAGAATTAAAAGTACAGCAGGTATAGCCACTTTACTCGCAGAAGGTCTGGGAGATACTATTAGAGTTTCTTTAACGGAAGCTCCTGAAAAGGAAATACCAGTCTGCTACTCGATTTTGCAGTCCTTAGGATTAAGGAAAACAATGGTTGAATATATTAGTTGTCCAAGTTGTGGTAGAACTTTGTTTAACTTAGAGGAAGTCGTTAATAAAGTTAGAAATGCCACTTCTCATTTGACAGGATTAGATATTGCGGTGATGGGTTGTATAGTTAATGGGCCTGGAGAAATGGCCGACGCAGATTATGGTTATGTTGGAAAGGGTAAAGGAACTATCGCTCTTTATAGAGGTAAAGAAGAAATACGCAGAGTCCCAGAGGATGAAGGGGTAAATGCCTTGGTAGATTTAATAAAAGAAGATGGCAAATGGATTGATCCTGAAAAATAATTTTTAATATATTATGTATAAGAATTTCTTGATTTTTAATAGAAAGTTCTCTCGTTCAAGAATCTCCAATGTGATTTTACTTTCATTTTTGAGTCCGATAATATTATTATCTAACCCACTAAAATCATCATTTTTATTAGACAGTCCAAAGGAAATTATTGATCAAGCATGGCAAATAGTATATAGAGATTTTTTAGATCCTTCAGGAAAATTTAGCAAGAAAGATTGGATTAAAGTTCGAAAAAAATTACTTTCTCAAAAATATTTTGATTCTAATGAAGCGCATGATGCTATAAGACAAATGCTTTTAGAATTAAATGATCCTTATACTAAATTTCTTGATCCAAAGCAATTAAATGAGATGAGAATCGATACTTCTGGGGAATTAAGTGGTGTAGGAATTCAAATATCTATTAATAAAGAATCAGGAGATTTAATAGTTGTTTCTCCTATAGAAGGTTCCCCTGCTTTTGAAGCAGGTGTTCAAGCAAAAGATAAAATAATTTCTATTGATAATATTCCAACTAAAGGAATTGGAATTGAGAAAGCTGTTCAAATGATAAGAGGTAAAAAAGGAACAAAGGTTAGATTGGGTATATTGAGAGGGCAAGAATTTAAGAAGATAACTTTAATCAGGAATAAAATAAAAATAAAATCTGTATATAGCAAAATAAATTCTCATAATAATTATGGATACAAGATAGGGTATATAAGGCTTAAGACCTTTAATGCTCAAGCCTCAAGAGAAATGAAAGATACTTTAATAAGATTTGAAGACGCAAATGTATTAGGCTATGTTCTTGATCTCAGAGGTAATCCTGGAGGGTTACTAGAGTCCAGTATTGAAATCTCACGACAATGGATTAACAAAGGAGTAATTGTGAGTACCCTTACAAAAGAAGGAATTAAGAATTCAAGAAAAGCTAATGGAACAGCAATAACTGAAAAGCCTTTAATACTTCTTATTAATGGAGGTTCTGCTAGTGCTAGTGAGATTGTCTCTGGGGCAATTAGAGATAATAAAAGAGGTTTGTTGGTTGGAGAAAAAACTTTTGGTAAAGGTTTAGTTCAATCTATGAGAACATTGTCTGATGGCTCGGGCTTAACTGTAACCGTTGCGAAATATTTAACTCCTAGTGGAATAGATATTAATAAGAATGGAATTAAACCTGATATTCTTGCAGAAGCCAGGTTTGGAAGAAAGGAGAAATTTTCTTTATCAGATTTTGGGACAATAAAAGATAATCAATATATGGTTGCTGAAAATCAATTAATTAAAATCTTACAAAAAGATATAAGCATTAATAAATTTGATCCAAAGACAAAAAATATAACTTTTGCTCTTTCAAAATAGACTTTAACTTTTTTATAAATAATCAATTGAATTAAAAGAGCAAGAGGTTATTCTTAACTCATCTCAAGCATTTTTTGGATAGGATAAAAAGCCCTTTGTCTTATTTCTTCTTTAATTTCTATAGAAGGACTCTTTGCCTTTAGGCAGTCTCTAATTTTTTCAATCGTATTTAGTCTCATATAAGGACATTCATTACAACTACAACCAAAAATATCTGGTACTTCTAAGAATAATTTATTAGGTTGGATTTTTTTCATCTGATGGATAATACCAGGCTCTGTTAGGACAATAAATTCATTACAGTCATGTTTATTAATATATTTGAGAAGCTTACTTGTAGAACCTATGAAATTAGCATTATTTAAAAGAGCAGGAATGCATTCTGGATGAGCTATTACTTCGGCGTTCTTGTATTTGTACTTTAATTTAAAAACAGCTTCTTCACTAAAGGTCTCATGAACTTGGCAACTACCAGGCCATAGTTTCAACTTTCTTCCTGATTGAGATTCAACCCATCTTCCTAGGTTTTGATCTGGAGCAAAAATTATTTTTTGTTCCTTTGGCAGTTTGTTGACAAGATCCACAGCATTACTACTAGTGCAAATCAGATCGCTATGGGATTTTACTGCAGCTGAACAATTTATATAACTAATTATATAGTGATTTGGATTAGCTTCCTTGAATTTTACAAAATCTTTTTCAGGACAATCATCGGAAAGGGAACATCCGGCATCAATATCAGGAATTAAAACTGTTTTTTCTGGAGATAAGATTTTTGCGGTTTCAGCCATAAAGTGAACTCCACAAAAGACTATAGTATCTGCATCAGTTTGAGCCGCTTTTCTTGAAAGTTCTAATGAATCTCCTATGAAATCAGCTAAATCCTGAATTTCAGGAGATTGATAGTAATGTGCCAAAATAATTGCATTAGATTCTATTCGAAGAAGATTAATCTCTTCTAAAAGAGATTTTATCTTTTTAGATTCTCTTATTGATGTTGATTGAGACAGAGTCTTGGTCAGGATCTAAAATGCAATATTAATGCAGTATAAACTGAATTGAGTAATTTAACGCCAGAGATATTTAATCTTGCAGTTGTTGGAGATATTCATGGGTCCTGGTCTAATGTTGATCATATTATTTTGGAACAGTTGAATCCTGACGGGCTTCTTTTTGTTGGGGACTTTTCAGACGGGGATTTAAGAATTACTAAAAAGATTAATAAAATATCAATACCTACTCTTTGTATTCTTGGAAATCATGATCATGGTCATGATAAGACAGGAGAAATCTTACAAAAACAATTAAATCTTTTGGGAGACAAACACTGCGGTTGGAAATTTAAAATTTTAAATAATCATATAAGTGTTCTTGGAGCTAGACCCTGCAGTGCTGGCGGAGGTTTTTATTTATCCAAAGAAATAAAAGCTCTATTTGGACCTTTAACTGAGGCTAACTCTATAGAAAGAATTAAAAATCAGTCAATATTAGCTCCAAAAGATAAACCGCTAATTATTCTTTCTCATTCAGGTCCTACCGGTTTAGGAAGTGAAGCTAATAGTATATGTGGACGTGATTGGAAAATGCCATTTATAGACTGGGGAGATAGAGACTTGTCACTTTCTATAGATTTAATTCAAAAGGAGCGTTTTCTCGATCTAGTCGTATTTGGTCATATGCATAAGAAATTAAATAGAAATCTTGGCGATAGAGATTTATTCTTTATTGATAAAAAAGGAACAGCATATTTAAATGCTGCAATAGTTCCTAGGTATAAAAAAAACAAGGAAGATAATTTGATAATAAATTTTTCTTGGATAATCTTTAAGAATGGCAAAATTAAAGAAATTTCTCAGAGGTGGTATACAGAAGAAGGTGTTCTAGATGATTCAGAAATACTTTTTTTGTCAGAGCACTAAATTAGTTTATTTTTATATCTTTTTATTTTCTTCTGGAATAGGAGGAAATCTTGATTGAGCTATTAAATAGCCAACAATTAAAAAACCAGAAAAAGCCAATGAATTTCTAAGAAGAGGAATTATCTCGTCCGTTCTTGTTAGAATTGGAGCAATTCCAAATACTCCAAATAACATTCCCCATAGAGGAGATAAAAGTAATAAAAAACCCCATGAAAAAATTTGATTTTCTTTCTTAGGCGAAGAAGCAAATCCTGCCACTAACCCACCTAGCAAAGATGAAACCAGAGTCCATGTGGATTGTTCTCTGGGTAAACCAGGCACGGAATTACATCCCCCTTTCTCAATACATAATTCAACGGCATTAATAGTTGAAATTATTGAAATATCTTCTCCGTTTTCTCTTACAAAATATTGGTTCCCAAATCGAGTTTGTAATTCCACCCAGAATAATCTTGGCATAAGTTCAAAATATGATTCTCCGATATTGAAATTTAATATATTCCCACCACGTGGATCAACTAGAATTATTAATGTTTTCTTGTCGATCTGCCAGTAGTCTTTTATTGATAAATTTGGATTGTTTTCATATTGAGTTAATACTCTTATCTTCCACCCCGTTCTCATCTCTAATTCTTTAATGGAAGAATCTAATTCTCTTTGTTGAAAGCTACTCATTGTTCTTGCTAGATCTATTACTGACGTTTTATCTGATTTAATTACAGTAGATTCTGATATTGAAAAAGCTTTTATAGGAATAGAAATTACTAATATTATTAGAAAGATTGTCAATAAACGATTAAAATTAATTTTCATTCCTTTTATATATGCTCCTTTTAAATACTTATACCTATGTATAGCATCCCTGAGAGTTGTCCTTCATGGATTAAGGAAAAAATTCACTCTAAAGGAGGAATAATAAGTTTTTATGATTATATGGATCTAGCTCTTAATGATCCTGTTAATGGCTATTACGCAAAAGGTACAGTCTCAATCAACAAATCAGGAGACTTTAGTACATCTCCTTCAATTTCTGAAGAATTTTGCGAACTTTTTGCTTCTCAATTAGAAGAATGGTTTATCCAACTCGAAGATATCTGTAAGGATGATCAATCTCTTTCTTTAATTGAATTTGGATCTGGAGAAGGGCATTTAATATTGGGTATTTATCTCTATTTACTAAAAAATAATTTTAATTTAGTTAAGAAATTAAAGTTTTATATTATTGAAATTAATGAAGGAATGATTAATAAACAGAAAAAACTATTTAATGAATATCAAAATTTTAATGTTGAATGGGTCACTATAGATTCTTTAATTAATAGAGAAATAAATGGAATAGTATTAGCTCATGAAGTTTTAGATTCATTCCCTGTTGAGAGAATATGTTTAGATAAAGGTAAGTTAAGGCGCCAAGCGGTCAAGTGTTCTTCAACTGACAATAGCTTATGTTATGTAAATATTCCTTTATGTAGTAAAGTTGAAAATCAAATAAACAGATTAAATAACTTTTTAACAATATCAATACCCCCTTCAGAAGCAGAGGAAGGCTGGACAACTGAATTGCATATAGATAATTTTAATTGGTTTAGGAAAATTAATAAGATAATGAATATAGGGATGGTAATTATTGTTGATTATGCTTTAGATGCCATTAATTATTATTCGCCTTATAGAAAAGATGGGACTTTATTAGCTTATAAAAATAATGCATTTACTAATTCTGTTTTAGATTATCCAGGATTAATGGATTTAACTTCTCATTTATGCTTGGATACATTACTTTTTGATGCTATGGAAAATGATTTTATACTTGTAGATCAAACCAAGCAGGGGCAGGCATTACTTGCCCTTGGACTAGCAGAAGAACTTCAATCTTTGAGATGTCAGGAAGAAAAAGGTTTAAATTATCTAATCAATAAAAGAGAGATATTATTAAGGCTGGTTGATCCTTCTTTTTTGGGTCATTTTAGATGGATTTGTTTCAAGAAGAATCAAAATGAATTAAAGAAATATAATTTTAATAGTAAATGTTTTTTAGAGAAAATCTAATATTTCATCCTCAGTAATATTTTCGAATATATCTACCTTCCCAATCTTAGTAGGCAAGACAAATCTTAGTTTTCCATCTCTAACTTTTTTATCAGATTTTAGAATATTTAGTATTTCTAATTTATTCATTTTTGGAGTTTCAGTAGGTAATCCATATCTTTTTATTAGGGAAGTTTGTCTTTCTGCCTCTTTAGTAGTCCATAATTGTTTATTTGCTGCTAAATCCCCTACTACCTTCATGCCAATTGCAATAGCTTCTCCATGAATATACTTACCATAACCACAAATATTTTCAATTACATGACCAATGGTATGACCATAATTAAGTATTGCTCTAATTCCATTCTCTTTTTCATCTATTGAAACGATATGAGCCTTTGATTCAACTGACATCTTGATTATATCTATTAAGATATTTGTTTTTAGATCTAAAATATCATTAATGTTTTGTTCTTTTTCTAATAATTCAAAAAGGTTCTTATCTTTTATTACCCCATACTTTATAACTTCAGCAAGACCTGCTTTAAGTTCTCTTGATGGTAATGTCTCTAATGTGTTGGGATCTATTAGTACTTTTTTTGGCTGATGAAAAGCACCTATAAGATTTTTGCCTTTTGGATGGTTTACTCCGGTCTTACCTCCAACTGAAGAGTCAACCATTGATAAAAGTGTTGTTGGAATCTGAATTATATCTATACCTCTCAACCAAGTAGCTGCAGCAAAACCAGCTATATCTCCTACTACTCCTCCTCCTAGAGCCAAAATCAAGGACCCTCTATCAATCTCGAATTCTTTAGCCATATCATATATTTCTTGAACGGTTTCTAAACCCTTATTTTCTTCACCTGCCTCTATTATTTGAAGCTTTGTTTTGTATCCAGATCTTTCTAGACTGTCGATAACGTTTTGGGCATAATGTTTAGCTACATCATTGTTGGAAACAATTAGTATTTTTTTACCGATCTTAATACCCATATTTAATAACTCATCTCCTACTCTTTTTATAATAGAAGGTTGAATAATTACCTCATAAGAGTTGTTAGTTAAGCTTACTGGTATTCGAATCATTTCATTTTTCACTTCATTAATGAATATTTAATTCTAACTATAATTTATGACAAATACCTTTATATTAATTTGTAGATTAAAATCTAATTTTATTGATATTATGCCGCGCTTTGTTTTAAATTTAATTTCCTACTAGATATTCTGTTTAACTAAATTAATTATTATTTTTTATGATCAGGAAAAACAAATCCAATGAAAATAATCATGATCCTGTAATTGGAATTGTAGGAGGTGGACAACTTTCGAAAATGTTAGTAGAAGCAGCTCACAGAAGAAATATTAAGACTTTTGTTCAAACGAATAGCGCAAAAGATCCTGCTGGTCTTATCTCTGATGACTTAATACTTGCAGATTCACATGACCCTTTAGGTACTAAGCAATTAGCAGAGAAATGTAATGGTATTATTTTTGAAAATGAATGGATAGAAGATAAAGAGCTGATTGGTATTGAAAAAGAAGTTAGCTGTTTTTTTCCAAAACTTTCAGCATTATCAATATTAGTGAATAAAATAACACAAAGAAAACTTCTTGATAGTTTAAACATTCCAAGTCCTAAATGGATAACAATCAAGGATTTTCTAAATTTAGAAGATCATGAAAAACATCATTGGCAATTCCCTCTGATGGCTAAAGCTTCAAGAGGAGGTTATGACGGAAAAGGAACAAAAAAAATCAATTCAATATCAGAATTAGAAAACTTTTTTGAACAAGATCTTTTCAAAGATTGGTACCTTGAATCATGGGTAGATTATGACTTTGAGCTATCAATAATTTCTTCAAGAGATAAAAATCGTGTAATTAGAACTTTCCCATTGGTCAAAACATCACAGAAAAATCAAATTTGTAATTGGGTCCTAGCACCAGCCAATATTGATTACGATGTTGAAATGTTTGCCCAAAATATTATTAATTCAATAATGACTCAATTAGATTATGTAGGTGTTATGGCTGTAGAGTTTTTCTTTGGTAGGCAAGGTTTAATTGTTAATGAAGTTGCACCCCGAACGCATAATTCTGCTCATTTTTCTATAGATGCCTGTAATACTAGTCAATTCGATCAAAATGTTTGTATAGCGGCAGATATTAATGTCCCAGACATTAATTTAAAATGTAATGGTGCTCTTATGGTTAATCTTTTAGGTTTAGAGGATAACGATTCATTCCCCTTAAAAGACAGACTTGAGAAATTATCTTCTTTATCTGGTTCTCATTTACACTGGTATGAGAAAGCAGAGGAAAAGGGGGCAAGGAAAATGGGTCATATAACATTTTTGTTTGAGGAAGGCAGTTTGCGTGAGATGGAAGAAAAGGCAATAGATAAAGTGAATTTAGTCCATCAAATTTGGCCTTTTCCTCAAAGTTAAATTATTTATAGTAATCTTATATGGCTTCTATATTGGTTAGTTCCTTCTTTATGTGTTCTGATCTGACTCTCTTTCGACTTGTGGAGACTGTCGTGAAGTTAACGTAAACCGACCTTGAAGTCGGAAACTAACACTTCACTTTGACTCCTCTTCTGGCTTATCCAGGTCGACTCACAGAGGTACGGCGGTATGGAGGCGAGGTCTCCCTAAGTTAGTTCTATAACTTTCTTATGGGGGACCATTATTTTTTGTTTGATATCAATAGAGCTAACTTTTGTATTTGCTAAAATAGTTAAATAAATTTGATGTGATTCTATTTGGCTATATTCTTCTTGGACTGCAACTACAAAAGCAGAAATAACTAAAATTACCATCAAATTCATTAAATTTATGACTATTGATGCTGGAATTCCAATTAGTATCCAAGGCGTCCACTTTCCTTGAACACCTCTCAAAGCTCCCCAAGCAACTAATGAACCAATTGGACCAGCGGTAAAAAAACCTATAAGGGCTGCAATAGCCTGCTCAAAACCAGTCACTGTATTTCTTACAAGTATCCTTTGACTGTTGTCAATAGGATCTTCAACTCTTATAGGATCTAAATTCGAATTCTGATTAGATCCCTGTGAGTTTGATTGAGAACCATTAGTAGTTTTATTTTTCTGTTCCTGATCTAATAGTTTGGATTCTTCTGTTAACTCTTCTGTGATGAGCTTTCCGCAATTTGTGCAAAATTTATTTCCTTTCTCTAAGCTATAACCGCAAAACTTACAGAACATTCAATCAAACATTTCTATCTAAAGTCTCATCAATATGCAAAATAAAGTCAACATTTTCAAAGTCTTCTTATAAGATAATTATTATTAAGTAATAAAAGTTAAAGCAATGCATAAAACGATAGGAAATACAATCATACAAGTCCAAATGGAACAAATAGAAGTTCAATGAGCTATGCTAAAAAGCATCTTCAAAATAGATCTACTTGTTTAGAATGAATATAATAATCTTAAAAGAAACTATTTAATATATAATGCTTTGCGGCTCCTGTGGATCAGAATATTCGGGGAATCCCAAATTTTGTGGTAAATGTGGAGTTGCTATTTCTCAAAAAAAAAGAATTACTGAAGATTTAATAAATAAAGATTCCTTTGCCTCTAAAGTCTCAAATCAATACCCTAAAAGAAACATAGATCCTAATAGAAAAAAGACCCAACCTTTTTCTGGACCAATTAGGATCAATGGCTTTTTTTATACTTTAATAATTGGATTTTCATTTCCAATTGGTTCCGCAACTATATCTAGACCGATTTATTATATTTTCTCTTCATTGTTTGGAGACTCAGATGTAGTGATGAGACAACTTATATTTATGTTTTCACAAATGATTTCCGGCATTATCATCTCAATTCCGTTATTGATAATAATAATTTCTGTTTGTGAGTTTATCAATTGGATTATAAATTCGTTCCAAGAAGAAAAATAAATAATAGAGTTTTTATTTTAAAAATATAAACGTTTTAATTAATTTCCTGCTTCACCAAAATTATAAGAAGGGGTAGTGTCTTGCTTTTTTATTTTCACTCCATCAAGATCATTGCTGGAGATATTCTTCAATTCTTCTCCTGAAAATTCATATCCAAACTCATAAGCTATTGATGCTATTTCATTAGCAGTAGGAGCTTCTGAAATTTTTTTAAAAAGTTCTTTATTTTTACCCATTTCAATAAGAAATTCTTTTATTTGAGCTAAAGACACAGAAATTAATCGAATAGTTCTTTTAGTGTATATTGATTTTGAGATTAAAAAAGGTACTCAAAAAAATATTATTTATTTTTTCTATGACATCAGGTTGGAGTTCTTTAAATAAGTTCCAAGTGCAATAAATATAGATAGATTTATTAAAAGTATTATTAGTAAAGCTAAAAGTTTTTTGTTAGGGTCTTTGGTTATTCCATCAAACCCATCATTCAGCAGTTGATTGAAAATTGAAATAATTTTAGGTATAAATTCTTTTTTTTCTTCTTCTTTGGAATCCTTCTTATTCTTATACCAACTTCCATATTGAGATTGACTATAGTCTTTACTACTTTTTATTTCATCGCTATTTGTTTGGGGCTCTTCGTTGGATTCAGAACCATCTGATCTCAAATTTTCTAAATCATTATTAGAACTTTCTGAAATTGATTGGTCTGGATTAGAACTTTCTGCCTTTGATTGGTCTGGATTAGAACTTTCTGCCTTTGATTGGTCAGGATTTGTTTCAGGGGTATTAGCCATAAAAATAATTACTTTATCTTTCTAATGTAGATCGGATGTCAAGAAGTAATCGAAAAACGATATTCTTTATAAACTAATATCAATAACTTAAAATCAAAGATGGAAGCGCTTACTCCTTGCCAGAACCCTTTTAATTGTGTTTTTTTTAATAAAGAATTTACCAACCCTGATGAGGTCTTTAATCAACTTATAAAGATTGCTGAAAATATTCCAAGAACAAAGGTTTTAAAAAAGACAAATAACTATTGGCATGGAGTCTGTAGGAGTAAGATTTTTAGATTTCCTGATGATTTGCAGATTCTAAAAATAGGTAAGAAGATCCAAATTAAATCTGCTTCAAGATATGGTGGTAGCGATCTTGGTATGAATGGAAGAAGAGTTGGAGACTTATTATTATTGTTTGAAAAGTTAAATGGTTAAGCTCTAGAATTTAAATAACTTTAAATTCAGTTTAATAACAATATTTAATTTTTTCTTGGCATTTAATCTATATACCTATTTATTTCTTAGATTTTGAAAATAAGAATATAATTCTCAATGGAAGATAAAAAGCCTTTATTCAAAAAACCTTATGATTTAAAGGATGTAACCATCTTATTTTCAATAGTCTCTTTGGTTCTTTTAATAAGTGCTTATTTTGGCAATTCATTTTATGGGGTATTTCAAGAATATATAAAATTCGGAGTTTGATCTAGATAATCTGATCGTTTTCTATAGATACTGTTTCTTCTTTATTAATTATAAAAAAAAAGCAATTTCTTTTTCTCTTAGACCATCCCACCCTGCTTCTATTAGAAGATGATTTAAGGTTTTTTATAAAAATGTTTTGAACCTGTTTTACCGCATCTATTCCTTATTGATTTTTTAACACCACTTCTCTCTCGATTATTCTCTTTTGTCATTATCTATTTATACAATTCCAGCATCTTTATTGGAATTGTACTACCATCCAGATCAATACCATTGGCGATAGCTTCTTCTATCCCCTTCATCCCATTTTTTGTTATAGTTTTATTATAATTATTAATTTAATAATAACTTATTCTTTCAGTTTTAATTTGTAAATAATTTCAGTAAATACTATATTAAAAATATTGATATCTCTTAAAAAGAAATATACAATTTATTATAGATTGTATAGTTTTATAGTATTTAAAAATCAAATTGAATAAAAAAAAATCATAAAATTTTTGTTACCAGACCAATCAATGGGTTCTCTTTAATAGAGTTAGTTATTGTTATTGCAGTTTTAGCGATACTATCTTCAGTTACTTTACCAAATTTTATTTGCTTGACTAGAAAAGCAAAAGCTACAGCAGCTCTTGCAGCAATGCAGAATCTACATAAAGAATGTTTGGCAAAATTATTAGATAGTAATGATCCAAATTTTAATAGTTCTAATCTTAATGGATATGCCATTTCATCATCTGAAGAGAATAAATGTAAACCATCTACTAATTTGATTTCTGCTATTCCAGATACTAATGAACTTCCAACATATCGATATGCAACTGATACAGGAATTATTACCTATAACTTTAAAGGTATTACAGGAACAAATTTTGATAAATGCTTGACTTTTATTTGCGACCCAACTTTTAATGAATCAAAATTAATTAATTCAGCTCTTAAAAGTAATTTAGAAGAAAATTCATTTGTTATTCCAGATACATATGTAGAAAGGGGTTGCTCTGCATATGTTGTTGTTGATGGTCCTACTTGGGAAGATGCCTAGGCAAACGCTAGAGCTTTAGGTGGAGATTTAGCTTCAATTAATGATAATGACGAACATAATTGGGTTTCCAAAGAATTTGCCAAAGATAAGTATGGCTATGATGGCGATACTAATTCTGGAGACCCCGGAAATTGGACTAATTTATGGCTTGGTGGTCAATATAATCAAACTAGTGGTGAATGGGGTTGGAGCTCAGGGCAAGAGTTTGGTAAAGATGGTTTTAATGGAGTTGGAGATGCCGATCCAGGACTAGGGCAAGGGAAAGGAACGGATTCTTTTGATCCTTCTGTAAGATCCAAAATGCTTGCACACTTCAATCATGTTAAGACTGAAAATCAACATACAAGACATGGAGAAGGTTCGGGAACTTATTACTGGGCTGCCACGACAGGAGTCTCAAACAATACTCGGGGTATCGCTGAGATTAATACATGTCAATAAAAACTATATCTTTTCTCTATAAACTATAAATTGTTTGAATTATTAGAATATTGCTTACTAATTTTTTATGAAGTCTGATAAAGTTGATTTATTTCTTTTAAGGCATGGTATTGCTGAAGAAATTAATCCAGAGATTGAAGATTCATCAAGAAATCTAACAAAAGAAGGTAGAAAAAAAGTAGGTTATGTAATTGATCAACTTAAGCAATGGGGATTTGAAGCCGATCAAATTTTTAGTAGCCCATATTCTAGAGCAAGAGAAACAGCAGAAATAGCATTACAAAAAAGGTTGGGGAAGAGATTGAAAATAATTGATGAACTAAAACCCTCAGGTAGTATTTTCCCTTTGTTAAAAGATTTAACTGGTAAAAATTTATTTGTAGGTCATGAACCTTGTTTAACTGCTTTGACTTCAGTCTTAATAAATTCAAGTAAAAATTCTATTGTTTTAAAAAAAGCTGGATTTATTCACTTGAACTGGTCAAAAAGTAATCTTGTAACTTTGGGAACAGCAAAATTAGAATGTTTAATAAAACCTTCAATGTTAATTAATAAATATTTAGGCTAAGTAATAAATATTAACTAAGTTTGCTTAAAATTTTATCAACTCGTGATTCTCTTGCTGAAGAATCATTGAGTAATTTGTCTAATGTTCTCGCCAAGCATTTTATCCATTTACTACCATTAGATGTTTCTAGAGCACTACAAATATTATCAGGTGCAATTTCTAGACATCCTAAAGAATTATTTTTAGATATATTTTCCAATTGAGTATCAAGTTCTAAATCTAATAAATGAAGCTCTTGATTAGTTAATTCTGTTCCTGAAGAATAGTATTCAAGCAATAGCTGATAATTCATATAAGTTGTGTTTGATTAAATAGATAGGTTTTTTGGATTTGGATGCTTTTATTAAGTGATCTTTCTAATTATGGAATGAAATATACTGATCGCTAGTATTATACTTAAATACTATTATACTTTTAATAATCCATAATTTACTTTTATTTTCATCTTATGGAAAAATTTAAATACTTATTTTTTTTATATTCTCTCCTTTTTGTTTTTTCACAGGGCTTATTTATAACTAATTCTAAAGCCGATGAAAAGTCTAAAGCCCCATTCGATTACTCAGTTATTGATTTTAATAATATTGAGAAAATCTTATATCAAAACAGCGATACAATTATAGAAAATTCCAGAATTAATAACCAATTGGCTGATTTCTTTGGCTTAAGAGAAGGGCATGGTCATACTTATGGGATCTCAAATAGATATCCGGACAACTCTGCTATTATAGATTCCCAACTAATTTTGGACACATATTATTTAAAGTTAGACCAAATGACTAGTGATGAACCTAGAAGAACAAAGGATATGGAGCAATTTTTTAAAGAAAATATATAATGAAAAATTTTTTAATTAAAGACATTTTAAAATTGAAACCCACTAGGTTTATTTATTTGCTGATATATATTGTTTTGTCTTCTTCTTTTATGGTTATATATGCAGATCAGAATCTTAATGATAATGATACCACTGAATCAGAAAAGATAATAGAAGATAACACTGTAAAAAATTATCAATCTGATAATGTAGTAAATGATATTATTCAATTAAATGAATATCTGAAAGATGAGAATACAGAGATACAGGTTATTAATTTGAAAGATCTCGATAATAAATTAATCAATGAAGATTCTAATAAGTCTTATAAAACAACCAGTCAATATGATAATAATAATCTAGATTACAATACTAATAAATCAAAATATAATAAAAATTCAGCATCAGCACCCTCCTCAGGACAGATATCAGCAGGTCAATTCTTTATACCTACTAGAGGATTTGTTAATATTAATGGTCCTAAAGTTTCATTAACTTTATCTCAATCTAATGCAATTGAAACCTTAAAGGTTCTTACTGAGATGGGTGGATATGGATTTATCTTTATAAATGATCAAAATAAAGAAAATAGCAAGGAAATGAATATTCCGCTTGTAGATGTTAATTTTACTGAGGAGACATATAGCAAGGCTTTTAATAGTATTTTAATGGCATCCGGTCTTCAAGCTAAAATGGAGGATAATATAATATTTGTTGGCAAAAATGTTTTAAATAAAAGTTTAAATCCTAAAATCTCAAAAACTTATAGATTAAATCAAGCTTCATCTTCTTCAGTCGCTGATTATTTGGCTAGTTTAGGAGCAACTATTTCAAAAGTATTTGTAAAAAGTACTGCTTTAGTAGGAGATGAAGTAGGTTCTGGTGGTGTCAATATTAAAGATTTAACGGAAAATTATATTGCTTCTTATGGGAATTCTGGTGGACCTTTAAAAGGATTAATTGGAACCGTAGATTTACGTTTACATAGTATTACTCTAATAGGCGATGAAAAATTAATATCCCTAGCCGAAAATTATATAAAAACCCTTGATCTTAGGCATCGTCAAGTTGCTTTATCAATTAAAATTATAGATGTTGCTTTAACTAAAGCAGATTTAACTAATAGTAAATTTGATGCACAGGTTGGAGATACATATATTATTGGTGGTCAAAGCTTTGGATTGTCAACAGGAACAGCAGGGAAGCAGGTTTATAGTACAGCAGATTCTTTAGTTAATAATATGGGGTTAAGTTCTGGGCAATGGACAAGCTGGTTAGAACGAAAATTGACTACTGATACTGCAAAGATTATAGCCTCTCCAACACTTCTTTTAGGGGAAAATCAAGAAGCTTTAATTGGAGGTATAGCGCAATCTGCAAGTGATCTTGCCGGAGCCTCAATAGGAAGACCATATGCTAATGAAGCTTTTATAAAAGTAGGAACAACTGTAGTAACCTCATTTAATGTCACTACATCAGAAGGAGTGACAACCTGTAATCCTACGTTTGGTACATCAGGAATAACTTTTGGGGCTAAGCTTCATAAAATAGATGACAATGGATTTGTCTCTTTTAGCTTGAGTCCAGCAATATCATCTGTTACGGCTACTAGTACAGTAACTGGTTGTAACGGATCAGTGTCTACTTTAAGTGTTCGTCAACTTGATACAGGTTCAGTAAGAGTAAGAGATGGCAATACATTAATACTTAGTGGAGTGATAAAAGATGATGATGTTAAGCAGGTCACCAAAACCCCTGTATTAGGAGACATTCCACTTCTTGGTCGCATGTTTAGATCAAATTCAACTACAAGAAGAAAAAGTGAGCTTATTATTCTTGTTACCCCAAGGATAATTAATGAAGAAGTAAATGGTTAGATTTTTATTTTAATTATGAAATTAATTAGTAATTTTAATCAAATAGATCTTTTACGGAGAAGAAGAAATAAAATTTTTCTATATGAACCTTATTTTATTGATACAAGAAAATATATAATAAGAGGTATTTATACAGGAGTTTCAGTTTTTGCTCTATTTTTATTTGCTTTTTTAATTGTTTTTATAAGAACTAACCTTTTAAATAAGGAAAAGAATTCATTAAAACAATATGCTATAGATTATGACACTTTAGAAAGAAAACTAAATCAAGAAGATAGAAATTATAAGCAGTTAGTTAGCTTTAATAATAATCTTAAGGCTTCTTTAATGAATATTGGTTCTAGTTCAGCTTTTATGAAAGAAATCAGTTTAATTACTCCTAATAAGATTAAAATAAAAGACTTTAGTGTTAATAATAATAAATTAACTATAAATGGCCAACTTTTTTCAAAGGATAGTATTAAGAATATAAATGCATATCTAATTAAGTTAAATCAATCGGAATTTATAATATATGATGATATGGATTTATCGGGAATAAAAGCTGATAAAAAAATAAATCTTAAATCAAATCCTAAGCCTAATATTTCATTTAAAATAACAACAACATTATCAACAGATTATAGAAAAATCAATGAAACGAAATTAGAGGAATTAGGTTCTTATGGGTTAGCGTCTAGGTTATTATTGTTGAGGCAAATTAATTAATATATGCAGGATAAAAAAATAGTTAATAAATCATTACTTACTCCTGAAAGAGGAACTTTTTTAATTCCAATATTGATTTCCCTTGCTTTATCTGGTATTTTCTTATTCTCTCTTATCATTCCTCAATATAGAAAATCTAGCAATATTTTCTTTGAAATTGTCGAATATAAAAGAAAGAAAGACCAATTTTCAGACCTAAAAAATCAATATAAAATCATTAATAGTAAGTTTGAGAACCAATTATCTCAGAAGATTAAAATACTTAAATTAATTACAGGTGATGTTGACTTGAAAACTTTATTGTGGAAGATTGAAGAACTATCAACTAATAATGACTTATTTATTATAACTTTAGAGCCTAAATCTTATACAACAAATGTTCCTATAGAAGTAAAAAATACAAACAAATCAATTACACCAGATATAGAGATAGGAGGAGATCCTTTGGTAGTCGAAGGGGTTACTAAGTTTTCAATTGATTTATCTCTACAAGGTAATTTTGTTAATTTTCTTTCATTCTTAAGGGATCTTGAAAAACAAGAAAATATAATAATATCTAAGAATTTAAATATTCAAGAAAATCAAGAAGGAGATATTCAAGCATCAATGCAAATAGATGTATATGGTTATGCTGATAAAATCTAAATGAAAATTAGTTTTTATAATCTTCATTAAATGGCTTATTTTTACGCAGGATTAGGGATAGCTATGATAACAGGAATTACTGCAATGATGCAGGTGGCTATGAATTTTCGTTATATTGATAAAATAGGTAGACTTAAGGAAGATATATTCTTGAATGATTCTAATTCTGTATCTAATGAAAAAGATATCTTGTCAATTACCTATAATATAAATAGTCCTTTTACTGATGTATGTGAATATGTTCTATCTAAACTAGAAGTTAATACTGTTTACTTAGCAGGAGGAAAAACTTCAGCTAAGCATTCTTTAATCAAAAATAGTTGTATATTAGAAACCTACGAAAAAATCGAAGGTAAGGATTATAAACATAGACTTTTGATTAATAATAATTCCTCACCACAAGATAATAATTATGAGGTATATTCATGCTATATTCCTAAATCAATTGAAAAATGTATCTTTGAATTTTAATAGTTATGATTAGTTCAGCTTTAGGTGCAGTTATTATATCAATGGCCACAGTTTCTTTGATTGTAGCAGTAACTTTTAGCGAGAAGATTTTAAGAGAATCAGTTACTTACGAACTTACTTTTGATGAAAAATCTCTAATCAAAAGAGCTGGTTTTACTAAAATAGAAGATATAGAAAATGTTGAAGAATCAATATATCAGAACTATTTGAGGTTTGTTAAAGAAAATGAAAACTAATAATAAAAACAGATCTTCATTTAGAGGAATGACTCTTCCTGAATTAACAATGTCTATTTTGATGATGATAATTTTTACTAATGTTTTTGTTCTTGTATCTCAATTTATAGCAAAATTTTTTCAACCAATGAATCTCCAAGCTAATACAGAAATTCAGGATATTTTAAAAGATCATTCTCAACTGCATCAGGATTTTGATACTTATGTTGAATTTTTATCGCAGCCAGCTATTTCAAAAACAAAGATTATTTCTTTGAAATGTACATCGGACCCAAAATCAGACTGGGATATCCCTCTCCCCGAAGAAGAAGATGAAGTTAAATCCAAAGAGAAAAAAATTTTATATACTAAATATAGAATTTGTATATCCTCTACCATTTTAATAGAAAGTTCCTATGAAGATTTTATCTATAAAAGGACTTCTGCCAGACCAGGAATATATGTTCTTTTTGCTATTCCTGTTTATGGTACAAGCTATTCAGAGAAACCTATTAGGAGAGTTTTTTGTAGACCAAGAACCTTTTGCTAAAACTAATCTATGACAAATTCAACTATTTCTAAGAAAACTCTTTCTGATTATAAATTAGAAGATATAAAAATACTTTTTATTAATATAAAGAAAAAATTAACAAGTAAGATCATTCTTTTAGAGATAGGTGACAAATACATCAATATTTCAATAGCTAAAAACAATAGAAATAGATTGTTAATTAAGAAAGTTTTCTCTCAGTCAATTCCTGATGATGCTCTTGAGAAATCTGTTCCTACTGATCTTACTTTGTTTAGTCAATTAGTTATAGATACTCTTAATCAATTAAATATTCATTCCAATAGAATAGCTATTTGTATCCCCTCAGACGCTTGTTATACAAGGATTATAAATATACCAGCAAATTTGTCTCTAAAAGAGGCCAAGGAATTTGTAGGTAATCCCAACTCAGGATTACAAATACCAATTCCTATTCATCAGACTGATTTTGATGTTTCCCTTACTAATCTTCCTCCTGAAGAAATAGATGGAATATCTTTTAATAAATATTTTTTAACTTCTATTCCCCGAAATACTCTTAATACTTATTTGGATTTAATGAATTTATTAGATATTAATTTGTCTTCTTTTCAAGTAAGTCATTCATGTATAGCGAATTTATTGCAGGATGAGCTTAATTCATTAAAAGATAATGAATTGATAATTTCATTAGAATTATTAGATGATTTTACCCAGTTCATAATTATGGATAAATCAGGACCAGTTTTTATTAAAAGGATAGCCTCTATAAGAAAATACCCTACAATTGAAGAGATGAAGGAATATGCTTCTTCATCTAAAACTGATCAAAAGGAAAATAAGTATCTTCCTTTATCAAATTTAGATCTAAAGATTCTAATTAGAGAAGTTAAAGATTCATATAATGCTTTTATTTTAGAAAATAATATTATGGCTGATCCTAAGGTTTTTCTCTCTGGGAATAATAGTCAACATAAAAATCTTAGAGAAATTATAAGTGAAAATTTTGTGGATAATGTAAAGCAATTAAAAGTATCTAATTTAAATATTATATCTGAATTAGATTTTGATCCAGAGACTTGTTATGAAGCATCTCTGAATAGACTTGTAGGATTAGGAATCAGTTTGATAAAGCCGAATGATTATATTGAAAATATTAATTCAGAACAATCTTATGATTTGAATATAAATAAAGCCAAGCAACCTTCTTATAAAATTGATAGCGATAAAATATCAATAGCTCAGTTTAATAAGTCAGAAAAAGAAATAGCTTTACCTTCTTTGAAAGACTTAGATCTAGCAGAAAAAGATAATATTGATATCAAATCAAGTATTCC
>CETG01090948.1_pt1 | contig 42821 bp, 35 predicted proteins | sample 361471 | NCBI WGS metagenome assembly CETG01 (sample SAMEA2622696, study PRJEB7988) | marine metagenome | isolation source: saline water (ENVO:00002010), including | reverse complement strand
GGACTTAAAACGGCTTGTAAACGAGAGAAATCTGTCTCTAAATGAGGACAAAAAACTAGCTAGATAATAAATTTTCTAAATTACTCTCGAAGGGTAAGATTAAAAATTTAGAGTTAAATTTGATTTCTTATATCTCATTCAGAAAACAAATCCTCATAATATATTCTTTAGTCAAAAGACAATTCCAACATTCAATCCATATGATTGATTATCAGACCGCTGAAATTGACCAGTATCAATAAAGTTTAGACTATTTGTAGTAAATATATCAAAATTTATATTTTCAAATCTAGAAAATCTAAGAGCTATTGTCCAATTATCTGTACTTTCTTTTAGGGCAAAATTGTATTCTGGAATAAGTGAAATATCTTGAAGAATTTGCCAATTTAAACTTGTTCCAATTGCAGTAGGAGAGGCAACACCACTATATGATATTTTAGGATTTATATTTAAGCTTAAATTATCATTAAATTCATATGTGTTTGTCAATTCAGTAAAAAGCCATCCAATACCTCTTAATCGACCTGCACTAACTCGAGCTGAACTAGTAATAAAATCTCCACTACTCTGTGAAAAGAAAACAGCTTTACCTCCCCCTCTAACAAATAGCTTATCTATATCATGATATTTACCATCAAATGGTTTATTTGAAAATCTATCTTGACCAATAGATGACAAAGAAATATCAAAATTGAATCGTTCAGAGGTGCCCCATACAATTTTATTTCCCCAACTACCATTATTATTTATATAATAATTTGCATAAATTTCACCTGATTTTAAAGGTTCTGCAGTTGAAACACTTAGGCCACCTAGTCTAAGCCTATTTTGCTTATATGTTTCTTTAGGAGGTAACTGAATATTTTTCGGTCTATAAATTAAAGATGTTTTAAATAATAATTCATCTGAGCTAGGTAAAGTCAAAGTACCAATACTAGGTGACATACCAAAGCCATTTGTAACTCCAGCTTCTAAGGCTATCTTAGTATCAATCGAATAAACTATCCCAGCATTATAAATTGGCTTACGAGAGAAATTAAGATCTTCATCGAAACTATTAAAACCAGTTCCAATTGGGAAATAAATAGAACTAAAGGCCTTTAATTTCTTATAAAACTTATAGTCAATCCCAGTACCGATACCAATACTATTCCCATAAAATTTACCAGAACTTGATCCTTTAGATTGATTAGCTGGTAAATAAATTGATCTTGGAGTGATATGAAAATCTATTTTTTTTGATATTCTCCAGGTGATTGGTAATGAAATTGAACCTATTAAATTATTATTTTCAACTTCTTCCTTCTTATTAGTAAAAATATTATTAGAGGTTGTATTACAGTTGTATGTATTACAACCTCCACTTCTAACAATCATATTCTCAATAGAACCATTTAGAGCAATTAAAACTTTATTTTTATTAATAGCTTGCCATGTAATCCCTGTTCCAAAATTTATCCACATATTCTCAACTGGGTCATCATATTTAGTTATCTTCTTTTGAAGTGGGTCGTCACTATGAGAATAAAAACCCTCCATCATTAAAGAGTCAGTTAATCCATAATTAATAGATACCTCATAATTTTGATTACCTGTTCCACCTCCATAATAGGCTTTTTTGAAAGGTAAAATTTGACTAAATTTTATTTGTATGTCTCCTTGACTCAGAGTTTGAGCAGTAGGGACTGATCTGCCCAAGTCTAATAAATTAAATTCAATAAGATGATTATATATCTGCTCATATAAATCTTTATTATTAGTAGTTTTTAAATCAAATTGGTCCTTATCATCAATTTTTTTCCATATTAACTGCCTATTTAAAGTATCATTAGAATCAATAAGTTTTTCCCAAATAACTTTACTTGTATCACTTTTTTCATTTTTATTATAATCAGGCTTGATTTCAGGAATATCAGAATTTTCCTGAGCGTATAATATTGGTGATGGCAAGGAAGATGCGATTAAGAAAGATAGTATAAATCTCTTCATAGCTTATTACTCTCGATTTTGAAAATCATGCGACATCTACAATCTGATTTATAAAAAGCCTACTACGGAATTAGTCATAACATTTCTATTTAGTGCCGCTTTAAGAACCTTTCACCTGTAAGTCATCACCTTGTGTCCATTATAAGAACTGTGAATTTAAAATATTCAGCTCAATTAACTTTTGAAAAAACATCAAGCTCTATTCTTATTATTTTGAGTAGAAAGATAAATGATCGACATATTGAATTAATATTTAAATTAGAGATAGAATTCTACGCACTAGACAACAATTATAATCTATCTGAAAGCATTTGAAATTAAGGTTTATTTAAATTGACAGTATTTCCAGGAATGCCTTAAGTACTTAATTGAATTAAATCAATTTGAACTAAGATAGAAAATATTTAATAACAATTGCCAAAAATCAATAAAAGTAGAATAGTAAATAAATATATATTTTTATCTTTTAATTAAAATATATTATATGCGCTATCTACTTTAATCAATTAAAGTCATAAATAGCCTCTTGGATTCTGAATTTGCCACTTCCAGCCATCAATACACATTTTTTCTAAGCTCATTTTAGGATTCCATTTTAATAAAGAGATTGCTAAAGAATTATCTGCTACTACTCTTGCAAGATCACCTTTCCTCCTCTCCATGAAAACATATGGTATATCAATATTATTTACTTGTTGAAAAGTATTCAATAACTCTAAAACACTAGTACCATTTCCTGTACCTAAGTTTATATTAATTATCTGCGAATTATTTTCTAATAAATATTTAAGTGCTTTGATATGCCCCTCAGCTAAATCCATTACATGCAAATAATCTCGTACTCCAGTCCCATCAGGAGTAGGCCAATCATTACCAAAGATAGTTAATTCTTTTTTTATTCCAATAGCTACTTGGGTAATTAAAGGGAAAAGGTTATTTGGTACTCCAACAGGAGCTTCACCTATTAGTGAAGATTCATGAGCTCCGATTGGATTAAAGTATCTAAGGTTTGCGATACGCCATTTATTAGAAGAGCTATTATATAAATCTGTTAACAACTGCTCAATAGCAACTTTATTTGTTCCATAAGGATTTATTGGATTAAGATTATCTTTTTCATTTATTAAATATTTATTAGAAGCCTCATAGATGGTTGCACTACTACTAAAAACTATATTTCTACATTCATACTTATCCATTATATCAAGTAAATTTATTGTTGAATTTACATTCATATCCCAATAATACAATGGCGAACTTATTGACTCACTTACTGATTTCAAGCCAGCAAAATGTATTACAGCTTCAATATTTTTTTCTTGATCTTGATAATATTTAAATATATCTTCTAGTTTTTGTTTATCGCGTAAATCAACATTAAAAACTTGCAAATTACTCTCAATACTTTTTTCTTTTAATTTACAAATTTCCGATACTCTTTTTAGAGATTCAGGATTACTATTAACAAATGAATCTATTACAATAAGTTCATAGCCTTTATCTAATAATAGCAAACAAGTATGGCTTCCTATGAATCCAGCACCTCCAGTTACAAGAATTCTATTCATCTATGCGTCTAGACAATTTATAAATTTATAAAAAATTTTTCTAATTTTTTTCATTTAAGCCCAAACAGAAGATGGCCTAGGTAATTAAACCTAAAAGTGAGACTTGTTTGAAATAATATACCAATCTTATCAGGTCCATTAGTAAAATTATTTAACAATGATAACCCCTATACCATTTTGTAAATAATTCCACACCTTGCTCGATAGAAGTTTTTGGTTGAAAATTAACCCATGAATTCAATAGTCTTGTATCTGCTGCTGTATCAACAACATCGCCCATTTGCATAGACTTGAAAATTTTTTTTGCCTTTCTACCAAGATAGGTCTCTAAAAGCTCTATGAAATACAATAGTTCTACTGGCTGGCTATTACCTATATTAAATATCCTATGAGGCGAAAAAGAAGTAGAAGCAGATGGCTTTAAAGAGTCAAATTTATTATCTATAGTTGCAGGTTTATAGCAACAAAGAAATATACCTTCAACAATATCATCTATATAAGTAAAGTCTCTTTTCATTTTTCCATGATTAAATACTTGAATAGGTTCATTATTTAAAATAGCCTTAGCAAAAAGGATTGGTGCCATATCAGGTCTTCCCCAGGGGCCGTATACCGTAAAGAACCTTAGGCCCGTACATGGAATTCCATATAAATGACTATATGAATGTGCCATTAACTCATTAGACTTCTTTGTAGAGGCATATAAAGAAACGGGATGATTTACTGGATCTTCTTCTTTAAAAGGAATATTTGTATTTCCTCCATACACAGAACTACTTGATGCATAAATTAAATTATTAATATCAAATTTTCTTGCTAATTCGAGAATATTAAAAAAACCAATTAAATTACTATCAAGATAAGAGCGAGGATTAGTAATTGAATATCTAACCCCAGCCTGAGCCGCTAAATGCACAATGACATTAGGAACGGACTCCTTCAATAAATTATCAAGTTGGTTATAATCTTGCAGATCAATTTGATGAAATATAAATTTACCTGGTAAAGTTCTGGAAGAGTTAAAAATATTTTGCAGACGTGCTTTTTTTAATTCAACATCATAATAAGAATTAAGATTATCTATTCCTATAACTTCCTCTCCACAAGAAAGTAGTTTATTAACCAGCGCGGCCCCAATAAAACCTGCAACTCCAGTTACAAAAATAGGCGGCTTATGCAATTTGAAAATAAAATAATGAAATTATAATAACAAAGAAACTATACAATCTATTAAAAGAATTAAAAAATAAATTAGTAACTTAATTTGAAGTAATAATTAACAACAAATTCAAAATGATAGAATTGTACAAATAACTATTATATGAATGTGTGGAATTTGCGGCTATTGGACACCTCAAATCGAAGATAGTGGATATACAATATATAAAATGCTCTCTACCCTCCAAGAAAGGGGGCCAGATTCCTCTGGTCACTGGGAAGATAAAGATAAAGGTATTACAATAGGCCATTCAAGACTTGCAGTCCTAGACATAAGTGATCTTGGACGACAACCGATGAGTTCAGTTAATGGAAGATACTTAATTTCATATAACGGTGAAATATATAATCATAATGATATAAGGAAACAACTTCAGAAAGAAAAATATCAAATAAAGTGGAAATCCAACTCGGATACTGAAACTATTTTAGAGGCAATAAGCTACTGGGGTTTAGACTCTGCCTTAAAGAAATTCATAGGTATGTTTAGTTTTTGTCTATGGGATAAATATGAAAAAAAATTATCTTTAGTAAGAGATAGAATGGGGGAAAAACCATTATTTTATTTTAAAAAAAATAATACGCTTATCTTTGGATCTGAACTAAGAACACTAGAAATTCATCCAGGTTTTTTAGATAGAATAAGTCAATTAAATCTATCAGAATATCTAAACTATGGATATATAAGTAAAGAAAATACCATTTATCAAATTTCTAAACAAATAGAGCCTGGAGGGATACTTGAAATACAATATGACAAAGAATTTGTTATAAGTAATAGATCTTATTGGTCTGTTTCTCATGAGATAAATAACTCTATCAATCAGTTTACTGGTAATAAAAAAGAAGCAATTTCCGAACTTGAGTCTCTACTTATAAAAGCTATCAATGGTCAAATGATTGCTGATGTTCCCATAGGTGCTTTTCTTTCTGGAGGAATAGATTCATCATGTATAGTTGCATTAATGCAGAAAATTAATAATAAAAAAATAAATACATTTACTCTAGGTTTTGAAGAAGAAGAGTTCGATGAATCTGAGAATGCAAGAAAAATATCTAATTATCTAGGAACGAACCACACAGAGCTTAAAGTTAAAGCTAACGATGTAAAAGATATCATCCCAAAAGTATCATCAATGTTTGATGGGCCTTTTGGAGATATTTCAATGATCCCTACTTATATGATTAGCTCCTTAGCAAGAAAAAATGTCACTGTAGCACTATCTGGAGACGGAGGTGATGAACTATTTGCTGGCTATAATCGATATAAAAGAGTAAGCAATATCCACTCATGGGTTAGATTTATGCCCGAAGAAAGTAAACGGATTATCGAATTTATAGAAAAAAGATTTATCAATAGCTCTAATTCAAAGATAAAAAAATTAATTAATTTGATAATTAGAAATAATCCCTATGAATTTTATGAAGAGTATATGCGATTATTTAGTGGAGAGAATATATTAAAAGCAAGTAATAAATACAATAGTCTAATCAGATCAGTAGATAATCCTATAGAAACTAAGGATATCATCAATCAGGCTATATATTCTGACATAATAAATTACCTGCCAAGCGATATACTTACAAAGGTTGATAGAATGGCAATGAGATCATCATTAGAAACTAGAATTCCTTTTTTGGATCATAGAATAGTTGAGTTTTGCTTTACTCTTCCTTTAGATTACAAAATAATGGGTAAAAATCAGAAAATTATTCTGAAAGAATTAGTTCATAAGTATATTCCGAAAAATCTATTAGATAACAAGAAAAAAGGATTTAGTTTCCCCGTAGGGAAATGGCTAAGAGGACCACTAAAAGATTGGGGAAATAGCCTTTTAAACAAAAGAATAATAGAATCTGATGGAATTTTAAATGAAGACAAAATTAGCTTATTATGGGATGATCATCAAAATCACAAGAAAGATAATTCTTATAAATTATGGAATATACTAATGCTTCAATCATGGTTGCATAGAAAATAAGCAATTAAGCTTGATTACTTATTATGAAAATCACATTTTTCATTCCTTCCTTAAAGAATGGAGGAGCAGAAAGGGTCATAATAGAATTAGCCAATCACATGTCAAAGAATGGACATAGTATTAGCTTAGTATTAGCTACTGGTGGGGATGGATATAAAAATGAAATAGAAAGCTCAGTAAAAATAATTAATTTAAATAGTAGAAAAACATTTAGAAGTTTATTTAAGTTTTGTAATCATATAAAAGAGAATAAACCAGATGGAATTATTAGTGCTCTTTCAAATGCAAATTGTATAGCATTACTAGCTCGTAAGCTTACACGAACAAATATTCCTATAGTTGTTTCTGAAAGAAATATAAGCTTAAAAGATAGATTCAAAAATTTAAGTCTACAGCAAAAACTTATTCACCTATCAATAAGTTTATTATATAATGAATCTACAAGTATAATAGCTGTTTCAAAAGGAGTAGCAAATTCAATTTCCAGGACATATAAAATAGATAGTAAGAAAATAAAGTGTATATATAATCCATGCGATATGGATAATCTAAATTCACTATCTATAAAAAATATAGAACACAAATGGTTTAAATATAACACTAAGAATATTATTTTAAGTGTAGGAAGGTTAAATAAACAAAAGAATTATGATTTATTGTTAAAAGCTTTTTCTATAGTTAGAAAAAATGAAGACTCAAAATTGATAATTCTTGGCGAGGGCGAAGAAAGAGAAAGATTAGAAAATCTAGCAATAAAACTTGGCCTTGATGAAACATGCCTTGACATGCCAGGGTTCGTAAATAATCCATACGCTTTCATGAAGAGAAGCGAAGTATTTGTACTTAGTTCTGACTGGGAAGGTTTACCCAATGTTGTCATTCAAGCTTTAGCTTTAAATTGTAAAATTGTATCTACTGATTGTGATGCAGGCCCAAGAGAGATTCTAGATGATGGGAAATTGGGTATTCTTGTTGAACCAGGCAACGAATTAGATTTGGCTAATGCAATACTAAAAAGCCTTAGAAGGAAAAGTCAGAACTTATTATTTGATAGAAAAATGTCAAGGTTTGATATAAAAAACATAGCACTACAATATATTCAGTCTCTTGATATAAAGTGAATGAACAAAATAAAAAATGCAATAAATGCTTTTATACAAACTAAAAATTATTATTTGGTATACTTTAAGGCCCAGTTATTGGGAGCATTGCATTGAACTTTTAAAAAGAAAATTAATTTATAAAGATAACACACTAAACGAGAGAGATGCTGCGATTATCTGGGCAAAATCCAAAGAAACTAATATTAATGAAGTTTATAAACAAATAAAACAAGATCAAAATCTAGATAAATATAATAACCTATCTTTTAATACTGAGCTTATAAATGAAGGTAAAAGGCTTATTAATAAAGTTAATATAAGTATAGACAAAAATATTGATGAAAAAATATTAGGAGGGAACGCAAACATAGATTTATTATATACACTGACAATCATATCTAAGCCCCAAAAGGTAATAGAAACAGGGGTTGCCTTTGGATGGTCAAGTTATGCAATTTTAGCCGCATTAAGTGAAAATGAGATGAATGGAAGTTTAATCAGTGTAGACATGCCATATCCATCAACAGTTAATAATGATTACGTGGGAATAGTTGTTCCAGAAAAATTAAGGAAGGATTGGAAACTAATAAGATTACCTGATAGACCTGGTATCAAAAAAGCAATAAAAATAAATAAGGAAAAGTTTGATCTAATTCACTACGACTCCGATAAATCAAGTAGAGGAAGAAAGTATGCCTATGAATTATTGTGGGAATCTCTAAAAGAAGGAGGTTTATTTATATCAGATGATATTGAAGACAATTTAGAATTCGCAAATTTTGTAGAAAAGAAACAAACAAAGTATTTTGTATTGAAATATGAAAAAAAATACATTGGAATAGCTTTCAAATAATAAGTTGATTTAATTTATCAGCTAGTATATATTATTAATAACTTAAATATTCGAACTTTGATAAAGAAAAAAATTATGCACATAATTCCTTATTTTATTCCAGGAGGTGCTGAGAATCAATTAAAATTACTAATTGAAAATGATACTGAGTACAACCATATAATAGTTCCATTAAGAAAAAGCCTTAATCAATTCAATATAGAAAATAAAAATATAAGAATAATATCACTAAATATTAAATATAATCCAATAAGCTGGTTTTACTCATTATACAAATTAGTTGCTTTAATTATAAAGTACAAGCCATCGATTATTCATGGATGGATGTATCATGCACAATTTATAACTATATTTTTGAAAATATTTTATAGATGTAAATACATCTGGTGTATAAGGCATGGTACATTCTCAAAGTCTACGAAAAGAACAACTAAATTAATTTCAAATATAAATGCAATATTTTCTAATTCTGTTCCTAACTTTATTATATATAATTCTGAATCAGGTAAGAAAGTTCATGAAAATAGAAGATATAACAAGTCAAAAGGTTTGTTTATTTACAACGCTGGGAATGATAATTTTAAATATATAAGAGATATTCGCTCTAAACAAAGGAAGGAATGGAAAATAAATGAAAATGATTTCTTAATAGGTTTTGTCGCAAGATATTCACCTCAGAAAGGTGTCAAGGTTCTATTAGATTCATATAAAAATAGTTTAGGGAATAATAAAGATGTAAAGCTGGTCATCTGTGGCAAAGGAATGGATTGGGAAAATATTGAACTAACTCAATATCTGAAAGAACTCAATATATATCAACGGGTTATATTAAACGGACAGGTAAGTAATATTAACCCCATAATGAATGCGATTGATATATATATATCAACTAGTTTATACGGGGAGGCTTTCCCAAATGTAATATTAGAGGCTTCTTATACAGGACTACCTATTATCGCATCCAACGTGGGAGATACATATAAAATCCTTGACTCAAAAGATTCTCTAGTTGAACCTAATGATAAGAAAACCTACTCTAGTTTGCTAATGAAGTATTATAATAAATATAAATCCACGGATTCATCAATTATTGATCAAGAAAGAGAAAAAAATTCAAAAAATAAACATAATTACTTTTCATGCAAAGAAATGGTTGAAAGATATAGATATATTTGGAGAGATTTAATATGTATATAGAATTTATTTTATGCTATTCTTTACTATCTCCAGTTTATATTTTTGTAGCAAATAAACTAAGGCTTAACATTGTAAATTCAATTATATTATTAATTTATAGAGGAATATTTAGTATTTTATATATATATTACGCGAACAATAATCCTGCTGATGCTAATATGTATATCAATGTAGAAGATATAACTTCATCAAATAAGTTAAGTTTTGGATCAGATGCTGTATTACAATTCAATCTATTAATATCAAAGTTATTTTTTATTCCGAATTTTGGACTATATGGAGTTTACGGGATTATAGGTGCTATTGGAATGTTGTTTTTATATAAGACATTGAAATCAAAAACTGAAAATACTAATAAGAGAATAATATCTCTAACAAAGACAATAGTTTATCTACCTAGTCTAGCATTTTGGACATTAGCTCCTGGTAAAGATCCTATATTTTTTCTGCTAATTAATATAATAATATATAAATATGCTAAGAATCAGAAGAAAGAACGTTTAATCAATAACTCTTCTATTGTAAATCTATTTGTTTTATTTTTAATTAGACCTCATGTCGCACTAAGTATGACATTAGGTTTCTTAATCAACTTTTTTGTAAAAATCAAAAAAAGGAAAGGTCTTTTAATAAGGATATTTAGTATAGCTATAATATTTTTTGCAATCGTAAAATTACTTCCATTTATGTTTGGTTATGCAGGATTAGAGTCATATAGCGTAGACATGGCAGTTTCAGTACTTGAAGATAGATTCTCATCTAATTCGGAAACATTGAATTATCCATATATAATTAGATTTTTATCATATTTATTCTCACCATTGCCAAGTACAAATATAAATTTATTTTATTTATTAGAAATCACACAAACAACCTTTCTTGTATTTTATTTTATTAAGTTAATTCAGTTTTACAAACCAAAGTTGGATTTAATAACACATCCACTTTTTTCTTATTCCATAATATTAACAGCATTACTATCACTAATAACATTCAATGTGGGAATTTCTTCACGTCAAAGATGGCTCATTATACCAGCTATAATAATTAGTATTATGACAACAAATAGAAAACCTAGCAAAGAAATAATTGATTAAAGATAAAATGGGAAGTCATATATACAAAGAAAAAACGAAAAAAATACTAATTTCTTCTACAAAATCAGTAACTTTTAATAGATTTTTATACCCAATATGTGAATCTTTAAATTCTTTTGAATCCGTAAATATAATTCTTGCAGTAAGTGATATAGAAAATCTAGATCAACGTCTTAAAACATATCCTCACAAAAGGATTAGTTATCCATCAAGATGGAAAGAGATCCTTAATCCACTTACAATTATTAAATTAATTTCGACTACTAATAAATTTATTAACTCTGAAAACATCACACATATTTATTTGCATACACCAGTTGCCTCGTCATTTATAAGATTGGCAACTCTTTTCAATCTTATAAATAAACCTGAAATTATTTATCAAGTCCATGGTTATAGATTTTATAATAAACTATATTATCCAAAAAAATTAATATTTTTTATGCTCGAGTTTTTTTTATCTTTTACTACAAAATACTATATAACTATTAATCAATATGATTTTAATTTTTCAAAGCTATTAAAGTTTTGGAAGAAGAAGAATGTGTATTTTGTAAATGGTGTAGGTATTGAAAAAGAGAAAATAAGTCCATATTTTTTGAAAAACAAAACAAAAAGCAAACCACATATAATAGGAACAATTGCTGCATACAATAAAGAAAAAGGATATGATTGCTTATTAAAAACAGCTAAGATTCTAGAAAATAGTAATTGTATTTTCAAATGTTTTGGGTCAGGAGACTACAAATATTATCAGCGCAAGTCAGAAAGTGATAATATAATATTTAATTCCTTTGTAAAAGAAATTGAGGAAGAGATTGCAAAATTTGAAATTCTATTTCTCCCCAGCCAGAGAGAAGGGCTTAATGTATCACTCCAAGAAGCTCTATTTTTAGGTGTTCCTGTCGTCACTTCAACCGCTAGGGGTTGTATTGACGTTGTAAATAATGAAAAAATAAAATATATTTTCACAACAGACAATGCACATAGAGCATCGGAACTTATACTAGAGATAATAGAAATGGATCAATTGAAATATAACAAGATTAGATTAGAATGTGTGAAGCATGCATCAGCTAATTTCGATTCGGAAGTAGTAAATAAAACATATATAAATATTTTCTCTAAAATACTAAATACATAAAATGTACAAGATAAGAACTGTAAAGAGATCAGATATTGATAATGTTATAGACAGTTATGAAAATAACTTTGGTTTACAAATTAGTAAGGATCAATATGACTTAACATTTATTACGAACCAAGATATGATGAGTCATGCGGCTTTCGATCATAATGGTTATGTATTGGGGCATATTGGAATATACGTAGGCACGCTAAAAGGGAATAATAAAAAAATAGGGTTTAGATTTAGCACATTTGTCGATAAGCAGGAAAGAGGAAGTGGTTTATACAATAAAATTATGGATGAGGTTTTATTTTCCCTAAAAGAAAACAATATACCTATTCTCTATGCTTGGCCTAACCCAATTAATTTAGTAAGTTGTCTAAAAGATAATAGATATAATCCGCTACCACCCCAAAACACTTTTGAATATAGACAAAATATAAATGAAGTTAAATTAAATACAATAAAAACAAACAATTTTAAATTAATTAGAAAAGCAGATATGAATGAAGGGTTAATAATTAGTATTCTTGATACATATTCAAAAAATTTCGAATCATTACAATCATATACACACAAAAGCATGAAAAATAGATTAATTAGAAATCAAAAAGTAAAATACTGTATATCTATAGAGAACTCTGAAGTAAAAGCTTTAATTGGTTTAAAAGAATTATCTAAAGACTCTATTTATTGTGCGATTCACATTAATGATTTTGCATTTGATGAATTGATAAATTCCACTTCTAATCTAATTAAATCTACATTCAGAGATAAAAAGGAAATTGTTTTTCAGAGTTGGATTCATCATGAAAACAGAAATGGAATTAGAAATGCTATTAAATCAGGATTTAGAGAATCTATACCTATATTTAATAGAGGTTTCTATATAGTAAATAATGAAGATATAAAAAATACACCACTTATATCATGTCTATCAAAATCAAGTATGCTAGATCATGATGCTTTTTAAACAGAAAAAAAGAATTAACGCTTATATTGACTCTTGTATAAATAAATCTTTTGCACTAATAATGCTTATTCTTCTAAGTCCCCTTTTGTTAATAATAGGTTTTACTTGTCTATATAATCAAGGATTACCTTTATTATATAAAAGTAAAAGAATAGGAAAGAATGGAAATCATTTTACTCTTTACAAATTTAGATCTATGAAAATAGGTACTGCTGATGATCAATCAAGAATTACAGAGATTGGTAGAATTTTAAGAAGATCAAGTCTAGATGAACTTCCTCAATTAATTAATATTCTAAAAGGTGAAATGAGATTAATTGGTCCAAGGCCACTACCAGACTATTCCTTTAAAACAAAATTAATGAAAAGATATTTATCAGAAAGGCATAGAGTTTTACCAGGTCTAACTGGACTTTCACAAGCTATGGGAAAAGGTATTCAAAGAAGTCAGCATAAAAAACTCATACTTGATATTTATTATGTAAGACACAAATCTATTGGTCTTGATTTCTATGTCATTTTTAAAACAATGATTGCAATCTGCCATAGAATTTCAGCAAATAAACAAGGTTTAACATTGTAAAACAAATGTCTATATTTAATTCTAAGGATAGAATTTTAATAATTGCACCTCATTGCGATGATGAAATTCTTGGTTGTGGCGGAACACTAAAGCTACTATCTAATAAAGGAATTGACTCAACATTATATTTTGCAACAGGGCATGGCGAAAAATCTCATCCACTTTGGCCAAGAAAAACTTGGGATGTCGTAAGAGAAGAAGCAGAAAGAGCTTCAAAGATAATAGGAATAAATAAAATTATTTACGGTAATTTACCTGCAGTCTGTTTACCTGATTTAGAGGTTTACAAGGTAAATAAGGTGATTTCTTCAATTATAAAAGAGATAAATCCTACAATAGTATTCTCACCATGGATGGGTGATCTTCACAAAGATCATGAAGTAATTAGTTATGCTTTATCAGTATGTCTTAGGCCTCATCTTATTAACAATAAAGATATCAGATTATTATTAGCATATGAAGTCTTGTCAGAAACAGATTTAGCAATTAAGCACAATAATCATCAATATTTCAATGCAAACCTCTTCTGTGATATATCAGAAGTAATCAACTATAAATTAGATGCTCTTCGCTGCTATGAAAGTCAGTTACTTGATTATCCAAGTCTGCGAACCATTGACTCATCAGAAGCATTAGCGAAATTAAGAGGAGCACATATAGGTACAAAATATGCAGAAGCTTTTTCAATTCTCTATAGCAGAGCATAAATCATGAATAATTTACTAATACTTGGATGTGGTGGTCATGCAGGAGTTGTGAAAGAAGCAGCAATTTCATCTCAAATAATAGAAAAAGTTTCCTATCTAGATGATAATTTAAATACTAAAAGTGAAAAGAATGAAAATATTTTAGGGACATTAGATTGTATTTATAAGCAGGAAATAAAACGAGAATATAAAAATGCTTTTGTGGCTATTGGTAATCCTAAGATAAGAATTGAATGGATTTCAAAACTACTTAATAATGGATATTTAGTGCCAACTATTATTCATCCTACTGCTTGGATCTCCTCATCTGCGCAAATAGGAATAGGGTCTGTAATTTTATCGCAATCATCAATACAATGTAATGTTATATCAGGAATTGGTGTTATATTTAATAACAATAGTTCAGTAGATCATGATAGCAAAATAGGGGATGCTGTTCATATCTCGCCTGGTGTCAATATTGCTGGTAATGTAAATATAGGAGATCGAACTTGGGTGGGCATAGGTTCAACTATAATCCAAAATATAAATATAGGTAGTGATGTAATTATTGGTGCAAATGCAGCTGTAATAAAAGATTTACCTGACTCTATTAAAGCTGTAGGAGTGCCTGCTAAAGCAATAAAAACTAAATGACAAATAAAGAAGCACTTATTAACCCTTGGCCTCATTATAGCGATGAAGAGAAGGAAGCTGTCTTAGAGGTTTTAAAAAGTGGGAAAGTGAATTATTGGACAGGTAATAATTGCAGTAACTTTGAAGAAAGTTTTGCTAATTATACTCAAAATAGCTACTCAATCGCCTTAGCGAATGGAACACTTGCTCTTGAATCTGCATATTACTCAATTGGCATTTCTGATGGTGATGAGATTATTACGACACCAAGAACATTTATTGCCACTGCAATGTCTATAATTAAATTAAGAGGGAAACCAATCTTTGCAGATATTGATAAAGATAGTGGCTGTATAACAGCAAAAACTATTGAACCGTTGATTAATAAAAAGACAAAAGCAATTTCAGTAGTTCATCTGGCTGGTTGGCCAGCCAATATGATTGAAATTTGTGATTTAGCTAAATCATATAATTTATTTGTAATCGAAGATTGTGCTCAAGCCCATGGAGCGAAAATTTTAGTGGGCCAAAATTATAAATCTGTAGGAAGTTTCGGCGACGTTAATGCTTGGAGTTTTTGTCAAGACAAAATAATGTCAACAGGTGGAGAAGGTGGAATGGTGACAACGAATAGTAAAAACATACAAGATTATATTTGGTCGTTAAAAGATCACGGGAAAGCGCAGTCAGAAGTCTTCAAGAAAACAAATAAACCTGGATATAGATGGGTTCATAAAAAAATTGGAAGCAATTATCGGATGACTGAAATGCAAGCTGCAATAGGACTTATTCAACTTAAAAATTTAGACAAATGGCAAAAGATTAGAGAAAGAAATGCAAATATACTAATTAGAGAGTTATCAGATTTATATTTATTAAGTATCCCCACACCACAAAGTAATTTAAAACATGCATGGTACAAGTTCTATTGTTATTTAAATAAAAACTATCTTTCAGATGGATGGAGCAGAGAGAAAATACTATCTGAGATTATAAAGTTAGGTTATCAAGCAATGAGCGGATCTTGTAGTGAAGTTTATCTAGAAGAATGCATGTTAAATTCTCAGTTAAATTGTAATAAATACAACAGATTGAATAATGCAAGATTAATAGGTGAAACAAGTTTAATGTTCGTAATTCATCCTACAATAACCGAGAAACAAATGTATAATTATGCAGATAGTATCAGGCAAGTATTAATCAAAGCTCAAAAATAATCTATCAAAATTGATTCTAATAAAGAAAAATATGTTAATATAATATCAACTATTTTCCCTATTTAAGGTAATAATATATATATTAATAACAGTTATAATTATTCTATTTAAGCATCAATAATTTCACCTTTTTTAATTTCGATTATGCGGTCACAAGAATTTAATGTAGAAATTCGATGCGCTATTATTATAAATGTAAGGTCACGACTTAAATTATTAATTGAATTCATTACTGCTGATTCAGTAAAGTTATCAAGTGCACTGGTGGCTTCGTCAAAAATTAGAACTGATTTATTTTGATATAGAGCTCTAGCAATCCCAATCCTTTGACGTTGTCCCCCGCTAAGTCTTATGCCCCTTTCTCCAACAATTTCTTTATACGATCCAGCTTGGCTTTCAATATATTCAGCGATTTGAGCTTTTTTAGCTGCTTCACGAACACGATCCAAGTCGATCTTTTCAGGTGATGATCCAAGGGCAATATTTTGAGCAATAGAACAATCAGCTAAATATATATTTTGAGGGACATGAGCTATTAGAGATCGCCAGTTATCTATCAAGCCAGGTTCTGTAAAGCTATAAATATTTTTATTATCGACAATCAACTTACCATTTGTTGGTTCTAGCAGGCCCATAATTAAATCAACAAGTGTGCTTTTACCACTTCCAGTTGTTCCAACCAAGCCAATTCTCTCTCCTTTATTAATCTTTAGGTTAATAGATTTCAAGACTAATGGTCCTTCATCATTATATCTAAATGAAACAGATTCAAGCTTAATTTGGTTATCAAAAGGAAAATCTTCTCTTATAGGATTTATATAGGGTAGAGGTTTATTAAGTATATCTAAAACAGTAGCAACAGAAGCCTTAGAGCCTTTTACTGCAGACCATGAACCATAGATATGCTGAAGCACAGGCAATAGTCTTTGAGAACCCAACGCAACTGCACCAAGCACAGGCAAAACAGGTGATTCTGGATTATTACTTACAAGAAATGCAGCCAATAAAGCAATAGATAACATTCCAAAAGCCTCTAAGGCATATCGAGGGAAAATGCCTAAAAACTGGTTATTTGCCGTATGTAATCTATATTTAAGATCTGCAGTTCTATAAGTATCAAGATATAAACGCTGGGAGCGATTTAATATTAATTCTCGAAAAGAACCAAGGCCCTCTTGAAGAGCCTTAACCTGTGCTATAGATGATGAAGCTATAATATAACTATTACGAGTTAACTTTTTCCTAATAATTATAGCTAGTAATACATATAGTATTGAAAAAGCGCTTATAAAAGAAATTGCTATTTTCCAATTGATAAGAAAAAAACCAGCTAACAAAAATATTGATATTATTGACGCCGTGAAAAGTTGAAGTAATGCTCTTACTACATCAACTACTATAGATATTTGATTAGTAGATGCCGTAATAATAGAACTACTGTTCTGATTAACATGAGTAATATATGGCTGAAATAATGTACGTCTATAAACCTCACAACTAAGATCAGATCCGATAGCAGCGGCTAATCTTGTGTTAAGCCAATAATTAAGAAGTCGAACTGCAGCTGCCAATAAAGCTGTAATACCAAACAAACAAGACAAAACAATCAACAATTGAATAGGTGTTTCAAGTCCAAGAATTTGATAGATTTTATTGATTATGGATACATTCATCAATTTCTCTACATTAGTAAGAGCAGAAAGAAATGGGATTACTGATCCAAGTGAGATCAATTCAGCCAATCCACTTGCTGTCATAACAGTCAAGAGAATACCTAATTGAAATTTTCGACGTGGTCTTAAATGATTAAAGAGACCTATTAAAAGAGAAGTAGAATTGATTCGTCTAGATTTTTTTTGAGAAAGAGAAGGCATCTGATTTCAATAAAAGCAATTATCAAGAAAGAACCAAAATGCATCAATTTTATTTATTTGAAGAGATTTTTTAATTTTATCCATTGCCCGAACCAAACCATATTTCATGATTAGCTCTGAATAAGGTAACCTCAAGACAAAAGAAGCTACTGAGCTTCTGATGGAATAATAGAAGTCGAATCCCTTAGTATATTCAAGAAAAGGATTACTATTCTCAAATACAGCAACACGAAAGCCTTTCCAAAATAGATAAAAAGATCAAATTCACTATACTAATAAATTAAACATTTCAGATAAAAAAACTTAATTTCCATACTGCAAAGCTCTAATAGAAGTTGTAATAGTACTTCCACCGATATTTGAGTTGGTACATATTAAATTCATTAAATCGTCACGGCTAAAATAACAAAGATTACCAGTGCCAACTTCATTAGATTTTTTATCGGCTATTAGTTTAGAGTCTCTTGCAAGATATAAAGCTACTTTTCCTTGAATTAAGCCTGCATCTGGAATAAAAGAACCAAGCGATATTAAATTCTCAGGTTCACATATTAAAGACGTTTCTTCTTTTAATTCCCTTATAGCGGTCTGAGAGGGTTCTTCTCCAGATTCAACAAAACCAGCTGGAGCTTGCCATATAAAAGTGTCAAATTGATGCCTCCAGCCTTTCATAAGCCCATAAGATAAATCAACTTCAGGTAAAACACAAACACCTACGATATGATCAGAATCAATCGAAATTTTGGGCTTAATTATTAAATAGTCTTCTACTTCATTTTCTTCTAGCAAAAGGTGATCAAAATAAACATTAAACAAACTATTTGAACAGGCTAATTTTCTTGATAAATGTCTATAATTTAAGCTTCTTTCCATCATTTTATAAGTAAGAGTTTTCCAATTCTTTTGATATCTTTAAATTAACGATTTCACCTATCGAACTATACCATTTCAAAACTTTTTGGATCTCATTTTGTTGCTGTATAGTATCAATAAAAAACAATTTATTAATGCCACAATTATATGCTGGAAGTAAATCTGATAATTTGTCTCCAACCATTAAGCAATAATCTGGTGAATATGAGAAATTATTTAGCATAAATTCAAACATACCTGTACCAGGTTTTCGCCAATGAGCTGTGTTGTTTTTAGAATCTGGTAAGTGAAAATTTGCAAGGATAAGATCAGGATATAAATCAATACTAATCTCTGATAGAAACTCCTGAGTAATATTAAGATAGCCCTCAATATTTATAATATTTCTCCCCACAGAAGACTGATTTGTTACTACGCAAATATCATAATCAAGATCTCTAGCTCTTTGTAAAAAAGATTTAACCTCCACTGGGATATTCACTTGCTTGGGTTCACGTATATAATGAACATCTTCAATTAAAACTCCATCGCGGTCAATAAATAAAACTTTCTTTCTTGGGGATTTAAATTCCTTTCTATGTAATATTGATATAGTATCAAAGCACAAATGAGAATAGTGTTCAGATATTATCATGGTGTATTTTTTCAATTCCTGAGAAAGCTATAGAAGCAGAAACGCAAATATGATCTTTCATTAAATATAAAAAACTTTGCTGCGATTCCTTTGGAACAAAGAAAGCAAAAAAGCCTCCTCCTCCTGCGCCAAGAAGTTTTCCACATAATGCTCCAGAATGAATACCTTTATTATATATTTCTAAAATTTCAGAAGTAGTCTTACTTTCAGGAAATGTATTACATTTTGAAGACCAACTTTTTTTCATAAAATCAGAGAAGATATCTAGATTAGCATTATGATTAAGCAAAAGTTCTGAAAACTCATCTGATATTTTAGCAATGGAATCTAAACTAGATTTATAAACTGATTTATTAATTATTTTCTTATTAGATGTATGTATATCTGAAGAAATTCTTGTAATACCACTATAAACTAAAATTAAAGATTCATTTATCTGACGAACGAAAGAAGATGTATTATTTAGTGATAAAGTTGAATATTTTGAATCTGGGAAAATTGTTGTAATATTAAATCCACCATGACAAACCTGAATTTGATCTTGTAACCCTACATTTTCTTTTAATATATTTTGCTCTATATGTATTGTTTTTTCTGCTATTTCTGAATTTTTGAAAGTCTCATTTTTATAAAGATATAAGGCCGAGAGTAAAGCTGCTGTAAAAGAGGAGGAAGAACCTAAACCTGAACGAGCAGGTAAATCTCCTACTGTATGAATTTCAAGTCCATCAGCAATATCAAGGTATTTAAGACAAGCTTTAATACTGGGATGTGTTATTTTGTCAATTGAAGAAACCTCCTCAATTTTTGACCATGAGATGCGATATCTTGTATTAAAATATGGCAAAAGCCTCCTGACATTTATATAACAATACTTATCAATAGAGAAACTTATAATATTACATTTTCTTTTTGCGAAAAATTCTTTAAAGTCAGTACCCCCTCCAAAAAGCGATACTCGAAATGGAACTCTTACAATGATCACTTTATTTCTTCGCGTATTTGCTTGAGTCGTTCTGGTGTACCTGCATCATATAGAAAAGTATTTAGAGGGAAAGAAATTGAAGATTGATTTAACTCAAATAAATAATAATCAATATCTTTTAGATCCTTTGATTTAAAAACAATTATATCAAGCCAATTTCTAGATATATAAAACAAGCCAGAATTCTGCATATTTTTAAACTCTTTTGAATTAACATGTGTAACCGACAAATAATCATTCCTTTTCGGATCAGGCTTTGCTAAAAAGGTTACTGGTAAATCTTTAAAACTAGTATTTATACCTTCTTCCAACTCAACTGAGGATATATTAGAAAAGAGTGTATCTCCATTAGCGACAAAAAATTCTTTTATAGAAGTATTTTTCTCTAAAAAATATTTTAAGGCTCCAGTTCTTCCTGTTCTTTTAGGCTCATTATAAACAAAAACATTTAATTCAGGTAATTCTTTTGTAAGAATAGAAGAATAATTATCTTTATCGCAACAAGTCAAGATATGGAAAGAATAAAATAACCCTGTGGAATAAAAAGATTCAATGATTCTAGAGATAAGAGATTTTCCATTTATATCCACAAAAGGTTTGGGTAAAATTTCAGTGTTTTTAAGTCTTGTTCCTAATCCTCCAGCAAATATAGCCATTTCATACATATTTTTATCTCTGAAGAAAAGAATTACCTGATGTTGATATACGGTTTCGCCAATAATTCAAAAGATCTATCATAGTTTGATCAAATGAAATCTCAGGCTGCCAATTAGTTATTGATCTAAACTTTTTAATATCGGGAATTTGTAAATCAGCATCAATAGGTCTTATCCTATCAGGATCAATTTGATGAGTTATTTTAGTATTTGTACTAAGAGAAATAAGTTTCTCAAGTATTTCTTTAACAGTACAAGTAAAAGAACCTCCTATGTTAAATACAGAGCCAGGTGTAATTGAATTATTAGTAACTAATAAATAATAAGCTCTAACAGCATCTCTCACATCTGCAATTGTACGAATTGAATCGAGATTACCAGTTTTTACAATTGGTGGAAGATAATCATTTTCAATTAGTGCTATTTGCTTTGCAAAAGTAGACTCCATAAATACGTCACCTCTCCTAGGCCCAGTATGGGTAAACATTCTGGTTGTTAAGACATTTAGATTGTATGCCTCTGCGTAAAAACGTCCAATTAAATCAGCAGAGCACTTTGAAATTGCATAAGGAGAAGCAGGATGAAAAGGCGTATCTTCTGTTATAGGAACAAGATTCTTAGGTACTCTTCCAAACACTTCTGAAGACGAGCAATTGTGAATTGTTGAGTGTGGGCAATATTCATAGCAACATTTTAAGATGTTTTCAGTCCCCAATATATTTGTTTCATAAGTATTAGATGGGGAATCAAAAGATGTTTTAGGATAACTTTGTGCAGCAAGATGAAATACATAATCAAATTTATTTGACTTAAAAATAGGTATAAGTGATAAATAATCTGTAATATCACCATAATTAAGATATATACGATCTTTATAATTTATCTTTCCAACATGATTAGATATATTATCAATTGGGCTACGCCATCTTATTAATCCGTGTATATCCCAGTCCGTATTCTCCAATAGAAAGTCTAACAAATGAGACCCAACCATTCCAGTTATGCCAGTAATTAATGCTTTAGTACCCATGGTTTAATTAACAACCTCTTTTAGGCAAACTTCAAGAGATTCACAAACATATCTAATTTGTTCAGATGTTAAACCCTGATGACAAGGGAGGGCAAAAGAAAGATTATGGAAAATATCTATGTTGTTTAACTTTGTATAACGAATAAATTTATATTTTTTATTAACAGGTTGTTTAGTAAAGTCACCTGCAAGGAAAGGTCGCGTTTCTATTCCCTTATTTAACAACTTAGATCGTAATAGCTTAACTTGTTGAGCTCTCAAATCTTGCAATAGGATAGGGAAACCAAACCAACTTGATTTAGCTTTAGGATTAACTGCTTGTGTCGTAATATATTTAGAAAGTATTGAGGAATTTGATACTCCATTTAAATACAAATTAGCATTCTTAGAACGCGATTTCACATAATCATCTAATTTTTTAATTTGGACATAACCCATTGCAGCTTGAGGATCAGAAAGCCGTAAATTATATCCAATATTTAGGAAAAGAAATGTAGGATCTAATAGGTCAATATTATCAACAGAAGACATGTCAAAATCTATACCTCTTGTCCAACCATGTGAACGAATAGACTTCATTAAATTATTCAGATCATTATCTTTTGTAATAGTTAGTCCGCCTTCAAGAGTACATATATGATGTGAAAAATATGAACTAAAAGTACCAACAATACCAAACGAGCCAATTGGATGATGGTTCCAACTAGCTCCCATACTTTCGCATGTATCCTCTATCAATAGAAGGCCATTTGATTGACAAAAATTAACTAAAAAATCTAAATCAACTGGATTACCATATGTATGAATAACCATAATTGCTTTTATATCATGATCTCCAACACATTCTTCAACATTTTTTAGTGATAAATTAAAGTCATTCAAACTAATATCAACAAAAACAGGAATCAAACCATATTGAACTAATGGGAAAACAGTTGTGGACCAACTTAAAGAAGGAACAATTACTTTATCACCTTTATTAAGTTTACCTGATTGTACTAATGCAGATATTGCTAGTAAATTAGCAGAAGATCCAGAATTAGAGGTCACACAATATTTTGTTTTAAAATAATCGCAAGCCAATGATTCGTATTCTGAATTATACTTACCAACCGTAATATTACCTTCAAGATAAGATCTAGTAAAAGCTAAAAGTTCATCTGAACCAAGCGTGGATGAATGTAATCTAATAAAATTATCTTCATTTGTTTTTGTTTCATAGAATGATCTCAATGATAAATCAATATTATTAATAGTTTTTTCTATTAATTTTTCATCTGGTAGTGAGCGATCAAAATAATTCATTAAAAAGGTCCTTTAAAATCAATAAGTTCTTTTGAAACAGGCAAAGAAGAAGAAGAAGCTAAAGGATGTCCTAAAAGCTCAAGAATTTCTTTTAAAATCGAGGCAGCAGATGGATAGAATTGATTTTCAAGGGAACGTGCAGTAGGGCATGGAGAATTTGCATATCCTAAAAGCCTGAACTCACCTTTAAATCCATACTGATATAATTTTTGAACAATTGTTGATCCAATAGAGCTATTAAGCCAACCATGGTCAATTATTATAATCTTATTAGTTTTATTAGCTGATTTAATAATTGAATCAAGTTCTAAGTTAGAGTGATCAACAATAGAAAAATGATCAGAGTATATATTAAATTCTTTTATCGTATTAATTGCTTTTTGAGATTCAAGAGTCATATGGCTAATTGAACAAATAGTTATATCATTTCCATCATCTAATTTTGTGACTTTAGGGAGAGATTTGGACGTCTTTATTTTCGACTCAACTCCATAAAGCATCCTATGCTCAATAACAATTGTTGGCACATAGTCATTAAAAATATTTGAATAAACATTATAGGCATCTTGAGGTGTTGAAGGAGTTAGGACCCTTAGTCCAGGTATATTTGCAAAAAGAGAATGAAAGCTTTGGCTGTGCTGACTTCCTTGTCCCCAACTTCTTCCTGTAATTGCTCTTACAACAAAAGGGCAATTATTAAATCCGTTTGATAAGTATTTTATTTTAGCTGCCATATTTATTAATTGATTACAACACAAGAGAAGGAAATCAGTCCTTTGATGAACATGAATTGGTTTAAATCCTGCCACCCCTAGTCCTATTCCGTAACCCGTAAGTGAATCTTCTGATAAAGGAGTATCAAAACAACGATCTGCTCCAAAAATAGAAGGGAAATCTTGCAAAGTCCCATACATTGCTTTTGGATCATCTACTCCAAGTCCATAAACCAGAACAGATTTATCGAGAGACATTTGCTTTCCTATTCCAAGCCTTATGGCTTCCGCGTAAGTAATACTTGAATTAGGTAATGAAGTAAAATTTAAAGATTTATCATTCATTGTTATTTAAATCACATTGGATAATAGATCAGAAGCTAATGGATCAGATTCTGATTTTAGATCGTTAAACATATTCAAGAAAAATCTATTGTAAAAGCTCTCTCTTTCTAAACAAAAATCAATAGAAACTCCTAGAGGCTTTGGATTTTTAATGACATCTACATCCAGCCAAGGTTCTAATTCTTTTTTATCTCTATAACCTAAATTCCAATCTTCAGATACTCCTACATGCTCTAACCACCTATAACATTTAACTTGAATAAAAGAAGGCAACCTATTTTTTCTACTATAGTTATATGCTTTAGAAAATATTTCATCCAAATTAATGGGGTCTTTGTATGATCCTGAAAATGTTTTAATCCCATAGGCATTTGGTAATTGACAATAATTAGATAGACCTGATCTTTGAGACTTAGATGTATGAATAGCTAAACCATTATCTTCTAAAATAAAAACCACTGGTAATTTAAAAACAGAGCTCATATTCAAACATTCAACAACACAACCTTCCTCCAAGGCTCCATCCCCAAACATTACTGAGGCAACATTATCTTTAGAGTTACGCTTAAGAGCCTCTGCCATTCCCATTGCGATAGGAACACCTGATCCAACTATTGCACTAGTCCATATAAGATTTTTATGTGGAACTGACAAATGCATTGAGCCTCCTTTACCGCCAGAAACCCCTTTCTTCTTCGCCAACAATTCTAAAACTAAGGGTTTAAAGTCATCTGCGAGAGAAAGCGCTATACCATGAGAACGATAATTCCCAATAACATAATCTTTATCTTGATAAAATTCAGAAATTAATACCGAAGTAAGTTCTTGTCCAATACTAAGGTGAACAGGACTTTGAATGCAATCTGAAAAATAAAGAGTTTGAATAACTTTTTCAAATTCTCTTATTAGAATGCATTTTTCTATTATTTTTTCCCATTTATTATCTATGATATTAACCCTCCTTAAAAATATCAATTTCAATCATACTGCACAACATATGATAAGTAATTAAATGCATCTCCTGAATCACAGGAGTTACATAAGATGGAATATCAATAAGAAAATCGGGATCAAATGATTTCATTCCATTAACACCTGAAAGTGCAATAGAAATAACACCTTTTTCTTTACAGATATTAAAAGCCTGCAAAATATTTTCAGATTTTCCTGAAGTACTAATACCAATAAAAACATCTCCTTTTTGCCCCAAAGCTTTTAATTGCCTAGAAAAAATCTGATCAAATCCATAATCATTCCCTATAGAAGTAAGACAAGATGAGTCTGTTGTTAGTGCTATAGCTGGTAATGGATTTCTATCAAACATGAATCTTGATACAAGTTCTGCTGCAAAATGTTGAGCATCTGCAGCACTACCTCCATTGCCAGCAATATATACTCTAGATTCAGATTTTAAAGCTTTAATTATTACTCTTGATACTTCAATTACAGAATTAATATATTTTTTAGAATTAATAATTTTATCAAGTACATTTGCAGAAGACAACAAATACTCATTAATAAATAATTCTTTTTTTGATGTATTTAAAGTCACTATTTTTAAATACTAATTTGGTGATAATATTTTCTCAGTAAATGGATTGTATCTTTCATTGCTATCATTTTTAGATGATTTATACCACTCAATTGTTTCTTTCAATCCCTCAATAAGTGTCTTTTCGCAATTAAAACCATAAGAACCAGCTCTTGTCATATCCATAATCCTTTTAGCATCTCCCATAGGCTTGCTAACATCCCAAACTATTTCCTTTCCGACAATATTTGAAATAGTTTCAGCTACTTCTTTAATAGTAACGCCTCCACCACTACCAAGGTTAATAGGTTCATGTATTCCTTTTTCAACAGCTAATAGCATTCCTCTTGCTACATCAGATGAATGAATGAAATCTCGTACAGGGGAACCATCACCCCAAACAGTCAATGGACCATCTTCATTTATTGCTCTATAGATTAGGCTAGGAATAACCATTGCATTTTTTGGATCAAAATTATCGAAAGATCCAAATACATTTGCAGGCCTAACTATTGATATGTTTTCCCATCCATACTCAATCTGATAAGCCTGTGCTTGAAGTTCACAAATTCTTTTAGCCCAGCCTGCAAACTTATCATTAGGACTTGGGAAAGATTTCCAAACAGAATCTTCTTTAAAAACTTCGGCTGGTTCATAAACACCAACACTGCTAGTGAATAAATAATTTTCTACTCCCTGTCTTCTTGAGGCCTCCATCATATTTAAACTAAACTGTAAAGTTGGGACCATAAAACTAGCTGGACGCTCTTGAGTCATCTTTGGACTACCTTTGACACCAGCCAGGTGGAAAACAATATCTATACCTTCAGCAACCGACAAACAGTTATTGAAATCTCTTAAATCTAACTTTAAATGCTTTGCGCCTTTTGGAGCTCTCGACGCATCATCAAGGCTGGCAGTCGTCACTTCTGCCCCCAATTGAAGCAACATTAAAGATAAAGGCTGGCCAATCATGCCTGTCCCACCAGTAATTAAGACCTTTTTACCTTTATAAAAGCTCATTCAAGTAAATTATTCATTTGCTTTTAGTATAAGTTTCTGGGGGTCAATATTTTCATTCCACCAACTGATTGTTTTGGTAATACCTTCTTTCAATGGGATTCTTGGCTTCCAATTAAGTTCAGTCTCTGCAAGTTGCGTATTTAAACAAAGGCTAGTTTTAATAGTTGGTTTAGAAATATCGTGAGAAATTGTTAATGATTTTCCAGATTGATTAATTATTAATTCAACAAGTTTTCTAATAGAAACACTTTCCCCTGCTCCACAATTATAAAGTTGATATTTCTTTTTTTGATTAGAAATAGCTAATTGAACAAACTCAACTAAATCATCAACATAAAGAAGATCTCGTTCTTCTTCTCCAGTTCCCCAAACGACTACTTCTTTAGTAGCCGTTAAAACTTTTGAGATAGTAGCTCCACAAACATGACTCCTCTCAAAATCATATTTATCGTATGGACCATATATATTTGAATGTCTTATAGCCGTAGTTTTCATATTTGATATTCTCGAATAGAAATCAAGCATTTTCTCTATATAAATCTTAGTATTTGCTACACCAAAATAACGTTCATTTATCTGTTTAGCAGGATCCCAATCATTCTCTTTTATTGGATATTTTGAACTATCATACATAACTGTACAACTAAAAAATATAAAATGGGTGATTGAGTTATTCATTGCTTCTCTCAATAAGATGCTATTCATCAATGCATTATCAGTTACATGTATATAAGGTTTGTTTACAATATCTTTAGCGCCACTAGTAGTTGCTGCAGCCTGAACAACTATATCAATTCCTTTAAGGACTCTAGAAACATCATTTGTATTTCGAAGATCAGCTTCAACCCAAATCACTTCATTAATTGCTTCTTTCACCGTAAAAGATGGACGAAGATGCTTTACTGCAATTATCTGAAAAAATGGGTTTTTAGAAAGCTGTATTACTAGATTTCTTCCTATAAATCCTGTAGCTCCACAAATAAGAATTTTTTTCACTGATCAAACAAGTAGTTCTATAAAACACTATCTAATGAAATAGCAACTATAATTTATAATCTATTAGTATAAACTTTTAGTAATATAGAAAAAATTTTTAATTTAATAATTTTTATCTATCTTGTTGAAAAAGTTTATAGCTGATTGCAAACCACATTCAAATGAAACTTTTGGGGACCAACCTAAACTAATTAGTCTTCGTGAATCAAGTTGTTTTCTTAATGCTCCATCAGGTTTGGAAGCATCCCATAATATCTCACCAGAATATCCAGTAATCTTTGAAATCATACTTGCTAGGTCCTTAATACTAATTTCAGAACCAGTCCCAACATTTAAATGATTTAATAATTCATTGTTTACATCTTTAGGAGCATCTAAAGACGAAGGGTCCCAATTTTCCAAACAAAAAACACATGCATCTCCAAAATCATCTGCATATAAAAACTCTCTAGTTGGTAAACCAGTTCCCCAACAAGTTATGAACTCTTTTTTCTCTTTAACAGCTGAAGTAAAACGTCGAATAAGTGCTCCCATTACATGACTATTTTTAGGGTGATAATTATCACCTAAACCATATAAATTAGTAGGCATTAAACTAATAGCATCAAATCCATGTTGCCTTCTTAGCGCTTCACAAAGTTTTAAACCAGAAAGTTTAGCTATTGCGTACCACTCATTTGTAGGTTCAATTTCTCCTGTTAATAACTCTTCCTCTTTTATAGGTTGAATTGCATTTTTGGGATACATACAACTACTACCTAAAAACAAAAGACGTCGAACACCATATTTCCAGGCTGTTTCAATAACATTCGTTTGAATTTTTATATTCTCAAGTAAAAAATCTGAAGGATAAGTTTTATTTGCAAGGATTCCTCCAACCTTGGCAGCAGCAATTACCACCACTGATGGGCGGTATTTTTCAAACCACTCTAAAAGCGAAGGAAGGTCTAACAAATCAAGTTCATTGTGACTTGGAATCAAAAGACAACCTCCATTCCTCTTATCTCCATAACCTGATGCAACAAGAGATCTGCAAATAGCACTTCCAGCCATACCAGTCGCGCCAGCAATAAAAATTCTGTCATTTAAACTAATGAGTTTTGATAACACTTGAATCAATGTAGTAATACAGGCATTAATAATATTGCCTAATAGTTAATAATTTGATTAATTAAAAGTTTCACTTATTGAATTTAAATTTACTTATAATAAATTGTTGCATATCTAAAAGTATAAAAATAATCTAGCAAAATTGAAAAATATATTAATTCACATTTTTTTAAAAATATATTCATTGCATCCACTGCTTAATGCCCAATATTTACCTGGTAAAGAGACATAAGATTCTTCAAAACCCAAAGAGTTAAACAAAGAAATACATTGCTTGGATGAAATCCCTTCATAGGGATAGCCTCCAAGCCAGTCATGAACATTCTTATAATAATTCATGCCTCTTTTGGATTTATAACTCGCGACCATATCCTTAAAGGATAATCCCTTTATTGCAAATGAAATTTTAGTTTTAGTTATCCATAAATAACTGAAAAGTGATTGAATATATTTATTAGAACTACTATATAATTTCTTTTCAATTTTCCAGAAATAATCTAAAAATGTTTTTTGATAAAGTGCTACAAAAATAAAACCTCCTGTATCTACCAAAAAAGATGCGTTTAGAATAGCTTTATTTAAGTTTCCTGTATGATGAAGAACACCCCAACTATAAACCAAATCAAATTTTCCTAACGATTTTATAAAATCTTCATCAAGCACATTGCCTTCCATACATGTAAATCTATCATCACTAATATTTTGTGAACGTAATAATTCTTTAGTGCAATTAACTGAGTCAGGATCATAATCAAAACATGTGACGTGCTTTGCTCCGAGTTTTAAAGCGACCAAGCTAAACAAGCCACTTCCACATCCTATATCTATAACATTAAGATTTTCAAAACTTAATCCTGAATTTTTCAACGCAGACTTAGTAGCTTCAATTGCTCCACTAATCGTACTTTCATTAAAAGTGTCTTTAACAAAACTTTTCCAGTTTTCTCCAAATTTAAATCGATTACCTTTTTTAACTTCATCATTCCAATCGGTATTTACCATTATTTTCCTTTAAATAGTTTAATTTAACATCATTAGGGAAAAAACTTCTGCACTCAATTGTTATTGAACCGAGCGCACCTAAAAGCAGAACTTGGACTAAGAATTAATGACGACAAACGGATCGAGGTTATTGGCAAAACCTTCTCACAGCCTCCGCGGCTTGGCTTTGACTGTTGCCCCATGAAACTGCTTGCCTCCAATCAGAACAGGCGTCGCTTGCTGCCTGACTTAAACTTCTCAAATCCGCGGCCGGAATACGCATCGGCATACTGCGAGTTGATCTCAATGGCCTTGGTTAAATCAGCAATCGCGCTGGAATAATCTCCTGAAAGACCCTTCGCAAGTCCGCTATCAACGAAGGAAAGAGAACGCTTATTATCTTCTGCTGATACTGCAGACATTTCAACCGTGACAGAAGAGTCAGATGTTGTTAAAGGTTCAGCTGGCCTAAAGCTCTTATAAGCCACAACGCATAATGCCAAAGCCCCAACAATGGCAGCTCCTTCTGAGATGCTTGGTTTCTTCAAAGGTGCATTATCGCCTGCGGCAAGAAACTTAGAAGGTCTAACTATTATTTTATTTCACTGAGCTTTTGAAAGCGTTTAATTCATTACCTGGGTAGTAGAAATTAGCATTCACTTCCCAAGCGACGTCTACCTTTTCCATGCCTAAATATTGATTTATCTCTGCTTCAGGAGCACACTTATCAGCCCTAATCAGGCTGCGCCACGAAACGCGCCAAATCGACTGTTATGACTGAAAAATATCAATGGAGCCAAGCGGACTCGAACCGCTGACCCCCTGCATGCCATGCAGGGGGTTGATCTCTCGTTATAACTTGGGATAACTGGCTTTTAAAACAGGCTTGAGGACGGTATTACGCAAAATCTTTCGCATAAAGTAAAATCAAGGCATGAAACAGGAAAAAGTAGACCAAATTACTATGGTTAAATGAATGCTTTTAGTGGGTAAAAAGAGATATTGAAAATGAGGAGGCAATATTTCTCTTAAAGACCCAGAGTGTTCTTTCTCATTTTTTCATATTCTTCTTCTGAAATTATTCCCTTTTCTTTTAATCTGTTTAGTTCTTCTATCTTGGATTCAAGCGTATTAGGATTTTCATGTTGAGAATAAGTATTGCCTGTTATTGTTATCGGAAAACTTTGATCTACCACTTTTTCTTCTGCTGAAATTGATTCTTGCATAGTTAGAAACAAGAGTATTAACCATCCTGGAATTGGTAAGAATGTAAATAATACCCAATTAATATTTTTCCCTGTATCTCTAATCCTTCTTGCTGTGATGCTAACACGAGGTATAGTAGTTAAAGTCATATAAATAATTATAAAGAGGTAATAAGTTATTATTTGTTGATCTATCTTTCTAAGTCCATATTTCTGTCTAGAATTAAGACTAGAATATGATCCACGGTCTGAACAAAGAGTTCCAAACACAGCGTAGTTTTGTTGATGGCTTCCAGTAACATTCACCCAACTATCATCACAATATTCAAAGGTTTTTTGAATAGCGAAAAAACTTATTAATACAATTAGAATATCAACGAAAACGAACTCAAAATATGTGTTGCGACTTGTTCTTGCTTTTGTGTTAAATGCATTTTTCCAACCAGATAAATATGAACGAATCATTTTATTCTTAGTTTAAAATTGTATTAAATATAATATTATCTTGTTGAAGGCTTTCAGGGATAAGGTCTCATTTGAACTTTCAAAGAAATTGGGGGAATTTAGTGGGTAAGCCAACGACTTTCCTTTGAAATGGTTTGCCAAGAAGGCTTCTTTGACATCGGCTGCTAGTAAAGGAAAAAAATTACGAATCTTTCGCAAATTCTTTCGCAAAAACGACTATTTAGCAACTATCAGCACTTATCAGCCCTAATCAAGCTACGCAACGAAATGCGCAAGATCGGTTGGTATAACTAGAAAAGTTCAATGGAGCCAAGCGGATTCGAACCGCTGACCCCCTGCATGCCATGCAGGTGCTCTACCAGCTGAGCTATGGCCCCCAAAGTGTTCTAAAAACCTTGACTATCAAAAGATTGCAAGAAATAAATTAAGATCAAAAATCAATTAAGTAACTCTTCGACACCGAAACGATGCACTTAGAGAGACTAGATTTATTACTTGCGAGTAGAAAATAGAACTACAAACAACTTTACTATGCCAAAAGCAAACATATTAAGTGTTTTTTCAAGATCGAAAGCTATCTATTAAAAAAGCAATTAAATTCATAGCTTGATCTAGAGAAAGAGAGAGTGAAATGGTAATCAAATCTTCACGCTTTCAGATACATCTATCAAAACCTTAAGAGATAATTCTTTAAGGGCAAAAGGGTATAACAGAAATAATCAATAGAATTTGATCAACTCTCCAAATAAATATAAAGACAATACATTAAAGGTTACAAATTTAGAATTGCCAATAAAATTAAAAATATGACTAACAGTTTGTATATATTTTAATTCCAAATTTGATCAAAAAACTCGTTATAAAGATAATACTTAGAGAGGAAAGAAGCAATATTTGATCTTTCTCCAAATCTAAACCATGTAGTTATTCTTGAGTTTAATAAGTTCTTATTCCCAGCATGAAATGCATAAGTATCAACAAGACATGTTTAACCAGCTTTGCCAGCAAGAAAAATCCCTTTATTTTGACCATTACTGCTCTCCAAAAGGTGAGTGCGAGGGACAAAATATGTTTACCCATTATCTGCACTTACATCAGTCCAATAAATAAAAAATGCAAGGAAATGAAGAGAATCATAATCTCTATGAGGATCGGTTAATGGATGTTTAACTCCAGAGGGGATTGATAGTTAATAAAATTTATTTTATTAACTATCAATCTTTGTTTAATCTAACTACTCAAGTAACTTTCCTTTGAAATCTCTAATGTCCTTGGTCTTATTAATAATATTTTTATGGTGATGATTCAAAGGGGAAATGTCCTTCTTTGAGATATCTAATTCAAGATTGTATTGATTAAGTTTTACACGACAACTGTATTTTCCCGAATCATTTAATTCTGGATAATCACTCCTCTGATGTGAACCTCTACTTTCCTCTCTATTTAAGGCTGAAAGCATTGTTGCTTGTGCAGATATTACGGAGGATTCTAAATCAAATATTTGCACAAGATCATCACAATTTTGATAGTGAAGTCTAACGTCTACATTTTTAATTGATTCTTTGATTTCTTTAACTTTTTTTATCCCTAACTCTAATGATTTTTTATCTTTTATAACTCCACAATGCTCCCACATAACATTTCCCAACTTATGCTTTAATGGCTTTGCTAATTCAGTACCTTTACTTAGAAATTTATTGATATTTTCATGAGCATTTCTAATTGCTTCCTCAGATCTTATTTGTGCTTTAATTTGCTTTGAATAAGCAACACTAGAGATACCAGCTTTTTTTCCGAAAATCAGAATTTCCGCAAGAGAATTGCCTCCAAGACGATTTGCGCCATGCAAACCACCTGCTACTTCTCCTGCGGCATACAAACCTCGTATTGAAGTGCAATGATGTTCAGGACTTACTACAACGCCACCCATAGAATAATGAGCTGTTGGTGCAACCTCCATAGGTTCTTTTGAAATATCAAGCATTTGTGAATCTAAAAACTGACGATAAATACTTGGTATTTTTTGGATTATAAATTCTTTACTCTTATGACTTATATCTAAATATACGCCTCCATTAGGAGTGCCTCGTCCTTCAGCTATTTCTATATAGTTTGCCATCGCCACCCTATCTCTTGTTGAAAGTTCCATTCTCTCGCTGTCATAATTAATCATGAATCTTTCTCCTTTATTATTTATAAGTTTTCCACCTTCTCCTCTAACAGCTTCCGTAACTAATGTGCCTGCAATTTCTTCTGGGAGCAGCATCCCAGAGGGGTGAAATTGTACCATTTCCATATCTCTTAATTCGCAACCTGCCTTTAGGCTTAGATAATATCCATCTCCTGTATTTTCATTTTTTCTAGAAGAACTTTTTTTCCATATTCTTGTGTGTCCTCCAGTGCAAAGGATAACGGCATCAGCCAAATGAACAGTTCTTTCAGCAGAATATTGGTCAAATGACATAGCCCCAAAACAAACCTGGTCTTTTATAAGTAGCTCAGTGACATATTGAGTGTCATGAATTGGAATATTAAGAGACTCAGCTTTTTTAATAAGCGTTTTTAAGATTGATAACCCTGTGTAATCCCCTGAATAACAAGTTCTTCTAAATGTGTGGGCTCCAAAAAATCTTTGATCTAAAGTTCCATTTTGTAATTTTGCAAAATTTGCTCCCCATTCATCTATTTCTTTAACAAGGGAAGGAGATTCTTTAGCCATTATTTCGATTTGATATGAATCCCCCAGCCCATACCCTTCTAGATAAGTATCCGCAAAATGCTGCTCCCATGAGTCTTCAGGATCGACATTTCCAAATGCTGCATTAATTCCTCCTGCAGCCAAGACAGTATGAGAATCTGTTCTGGCTCGCTTACCTAACACCGAGACTTGTAATCCTGCTAACTTTACTTCTATAGCTGCTCTTAATCCTGCACCTCCACATCCAATCACCAAAACATTGGAAATTTGAGTTGTGTGATTGCTATTAATTATTTGACTCATGAAAATAAGTAAAAGTGGAAAAGAAGTGAGATTAAAAGTATTTAATTTTCATTATCTATTGTAATAGATTGAGAACAAACTTAATCAAAAAGAAATATTTTATTTCGTCACTTCTTAATCTAAGTGATTGTTAAATACCATAGAGAAATTTAGATGCATTTAAATTACTATATTAATAACTAAGAACAACAAGTAAAGATTGGATTATAGTTCATACTAACAAATAAAAATGCTTAAAAAGGAAAAGTCAAAAATAATGAGGAGTGTTAACTTATAGAATAAAAAAAAAGCTTAAACTCTCTTTCCCAACTCATCCATAGAAAAGGTGTAAGAGAATAAGCCATCGACAATCCTAAATAAGCGATAAAATAGACTTAGAAAAATATTTAATTTTCCAATATTAGCTTTAAAATCCAAAAAGTGTGAATATATTTAATTAATCAATTTTTACTTTAATTAAAAGGTCTTAATAATCTGACTATTTTTGATTGTTTTCCCACTCTGGAACTAAATCTTGAAGTATTTTCAAGGCCAAAAGTTTATCTTGATTATAAATAGATTTTTCTAATTTTTTAAGAGAAGGAATAAGTTGATCTAACAAAATAAAGCTATCTTTTGCTTTATATATAAGAGGATGAAGTGTAGATTCGGCATTGTCCTCTAAAAGCAATTCCTCGTATAACTTTTCACCTGGTCTAAGCCCACTATATACAATTTCTATATCTCCATCAAGATTATTTTTATCTTTAATTGTTCTTCCACTCAATCTAATCATACTATGGGCCAAATCCTTAATTCTTATAGGATCTCCCATATGTAATAAAAACACTTCTCCACCATCAGCTAAAGCACTTGACTGAATAACCAATTGAGCGGCCTCAGGAATAGACATAAAATATCTGTATATCTCAGGATGCGTAATTGTTAAAGGACCGCCTTCTTTTATTTGTCGACGAAAAAGAGGAATTACAGATCCTGAAGAGTCAAGAACATTTCCAAATCTAACCATAGAGAAACATGAAGTTGAATATTTTTCTGCAAAAGATTGGAATATAAGCTCAGAAAGCCTTTTAGAAGCTCCCATTACATTAGTGGGTCTAACAGCTTTATCTGTAGAAACTAAAGTAACTTTTTTCACTTTAGATTTAGATGCAGCTTCACAAATAACACGAGCTGATACAACATTATTTGACAAGCCTGAAAGTGGATTAGCCTCAACCAAAGGGACATGCTTATAAGCTGCTGCATGAAATAATGTATCTACAGAATTTTCTGTAAATAATTTTTCTAAAAGGACATAATCTCTTGTATCGCCTAAAACCGCATCTAAGGAAACATTATATTTATTTATTCTAACTAGTTCTTGATAAATTCCATATAGACTAGGCTCACTATTATCTAATAAAATTAATTTTTCGGGTTTTAATGAAATGACCTGACGGCAAATCTCTGAACCAATTGAGCCGCCTGCACCTGTAATACAAACACAGGAATTAGTAACAGTTGGGCCCAATAGTTTTCTGTCAGGAATTACTTGATCCCTGCAAAGTAAATCTTCAATTGAAATAGGTTTAAGAGTATCAATTGTGATGTTGCCAGATGCAAGTTCACTAATAGATGGAATTTGAAGAAGTGGATATGAATATCTATTTAGAAATTTCAAAAGCATTCTTCTTCTGGTTTTACTAAGAGAAGGTATTGCTATTAATATTTCATCTATTTTGGTAGTTGGTTTCTCCAAATAATCAGGAGAATAAATTGGTATACCATTGATATTTCTATTTTTAATTAATTTGTTATCATCTATAAAGGCTTTAATATTATGACTTCCAGAAAAAAGCAATGCAGAATATAACTGAACACCAGCTTCACCTGCTCCATATATTACAACATTTGGGCTTTTATTAGTTCTTTTAATTTTATTTTCTCTCAATATTCTCTTCATCAAAAACCTCAATAGACTTATTAAAATAGTTGCATTAATGCTAAGTAGTAAAAGATGATTAACTAAAAGAGACTGATCATTGTTGAATATTTTAATTAGAAAAATAATTATAATTAATAGTAGGTTCCTCTTAGACAAATCAAAAATAAACTTGCCTCCAGTATATAAAGTTAATGGTTTATATTGACCAGATAGGGAATAAATTCCTATCCCAATAGTTATCCATGAAATAAACAACCAAGAAGAATCGTTGACGAAAGCTATAAAATCATTCCTAACGAACCAAGAAGAAATAAATAATGATGTTATTAGGGCAATAAAATCAAAAAGAATTAATATTAATCTTCTCTTATAAGGAGCAAGTGTTGTTATAGATCTTAGCAAGTAATTGAAGTTATGTCGAAAAGATAAATTCAAGACTATAAAGATGAATTTCTTTAACTATCTAAATATTATAGCATCCAACAAAAATCTTCCATATAAAGCATAAGCCACTGTCAATTCGATTTCTTCAAGAGGCCAAGCAAACTATTAATCGGAAAGATATGTAGTTAATAGATTTAAACTAATAAGCTAAGCAATTATAAATACATTAAATTTAAAAAGCATATGATTTATTTAACTTTAATGTCAAAAAGGCATAATGTATAAAAAGATTTATTCTTAAAAGATATCGATTAATTAAGGCATTAAGTAGATATCATTCAAAAGCAATTGATTTTACAACTAAAATACTAACAACAAAATTTGCTTCATCTCAACGCTAGATAGATTATATTGTGACAATCGATCTCCTGGCAACAGCCTTTTGTTTAGCAAGTAATCTTATAGTAGAATTTTTTCCTAATATTTTATTGAAATTGAATTATTTAGTTTCAACTAAAAAAAATATAATATCTAAATTAACTTTAATTGTTTTAACTACTACATTACCACTGCAATCTTTTGCGACAGTTAATAATAATATTAATTCTCCTTATTCAGAAAAAAAATTAGTCAAGGTTGATAAAGAAAGTACATATCAATCGTCACCTACCACTGCTAAATACATCTTAGGAGCAGGCGATAGAATATATATAAAATTCATTAGGCTGCCTGAATTTAGTAAAATTTATTATATTGGAGCAACAGGAGAAATCATTTTACCTGAGCTTGGGCATATATATGTTGAAGGATTATCAATTCAAGGTTTTATTAAAAAATTAGAAGACTTATATTCTGATTACATTATATCCCCAATTTTTGAGATACAAATTGCTGGCTATAGGCCAGTCAATGTAAATCTAGTAGGTGAAGTAAGAAGTCCTGGAAGATATACTATTTCTGGGCCAAGGGATCAATCAAATGCATTCAGTCAAAGAGAGCCCTCTAACCTTTTAGATATTCGAACATTATCGAGCGCAAGTAACAATCTTAATAATCTAAATAGATTAACTAGCTTCCCTACTTTATTTGAGGCGATTAAAGCTTCTGGAGGGATTACTCCTTACTCAGACCTTACAAATATAAAAGTTATTAGGAAAAATGCAATAGATCTTGGGGGTGGCTATGTCACTACAAATTTAAATATTTTACCTGAAATCTCAGGAGAAAATTTAACTGATTCTCAGAATATCAAAATAATGGATGGAGATATTATAAGAATATCTAAAAGCGATACTCTTATTACTGAGCAAATGATGATGTCAATGAGAAATAATATAAATCCTTCTGAAATTATGATTTTTATCAGTGGACAGTCTAATACACTAGGTAGACAAATTGTTCCTAATGGAAGTTCCTTGAATCAAGCAATAGCAAGCGCTGGGGGTAAAAGAATTTTTAGCGGTAATATCGAGTTCTATAGATTCAAAGTAGATGGAACCGTTAGCAAAAGAAAGTTTAGGCATAAGCCTGATGCAAAACAAGGAGATTATCGTAATCCCATGCTTATTGATGGTGACATTATTAACATAGCTAGATCTCCAATTGGCTATGCAACTGATGCAATATCGACTATATCTGCCCCAATTTTCGGACTTTATGGTTTAACAAATTTAATTGAAACTATAATAGAAAATAACTAAAAAAATGAATACAAATAAAGATCCCAAAAACATGAATATTGACGAACAAGAGATAGACTTTTCTGAAATTTTAAATTCAATTATAAGGCAAAGAATATATCTGGTAAGTATATCTTCTATATCTGTTTTCTTAGGAATTATATATTCATTTATATTAAAGCCTTCTTGGGAAGGTCATTTTCAAATTGTAATTAAAACTCAATCATCACAATTAATGAATAATTCACAATTTGAGCAATTAAATTCTGTATTGAATCAATCAGAGGTATCAGAATTAAAAACTGAGCTAAAGATATTAGAAAGTCCATCAATATTGAAGCCTATCTTTGATTTTGTCAAAGAAAGTAGATCTAAGGCCAAAGGTAAAAAGTCTAGTTTAGATTTTTATACATGGAAATCTAAAAATTTAGATATAAGCTTAGAGAAAGGAACATCAGTACTTAATCTTACATATAAGGATAAAGATAAATCGATAATTATTCCTGTACTCAATAAAATATCTAAAGCATATCAAATATATTCTGGTTCTGAAAGGAAAAAAAATCTTACTCAAGGTATATCTTTTCTTGAGACCCAAATAAGAAAAACTAACATTAAATCGAAAGAATCATTACTTAAGCTTCAAAAATTTTCTCTTAAGAATGGACTTGGTAATCGTGATGGATTACCTATGGCAGGGAAAAGTGCTGAGATAAACTTATCTGCTAGCTCAATACAAAATGAAAATTTCAAGAAAGATTTTGCTAATTTCCTTACACAGAATTTAAATACGCCAGTTTCAACGAACGAATCACAATTAAGATTTGATATTCAATATACAAAATTAGGAAGATTAGAATCAATGCTTTTAGAGAAGTCATTAATATTAAAACCTAATAGCAAATATATTATTAATTTAAAAAATGAAATAAAGTCTCTTAAAGAATCACTTACGAGAAGCCCAGAAATATTAGTAAAATATAGAAAGCTCAAATATGAGGCTGTACGAGATGAGCAACTTTTAGAAAATCTAGAAGTTAACCTATCTAACCTTCAATTAGAAAATGCAAAGCAAAGTAACCCATGGGATTTAATTTCCAAACCAACTCTAATAGATGACCCTGTAAGTCCAAGCAGGATCAATATAATAGGAATATTTTTATTAGCAGGTATTTTTACGGGCTCTATAATTTCTATACTTGTTGATAAGAGTTCAGGAAAAATTTACAAACTAGAGGACTTAAAAAATAAAATAAATTATCCTCTCCTAAAAACTCTCTCTATCTCTTCATCTAATTATAAAAATACTATGAATTTATTAGCCAATAGAATTAAACAAAAGAATTCTTCAATGATTACACTTATACCAGTTGGCAATTCATTTCGAAAAGACCATATTGAAATAATTTCAAAATCATTGAAAAATGAAATTGGTGATTCTCAAGTTACTATCTCTAATAAGATAAATACTTCTTTAAACACCACAAATCAAATATTAATGTTATCTGCAGGCTCATCTTCATACGATGAGTTAAATGAAATATTAGAGGACTTAAAGATACAAAATGGAATTGTAGAGGGATGGATGATAATTGACAATTAAACAACTATATCAACTATTTAAATATTTATAAATAGAAGTATTAATTTAATTTGTTTGATGATTAATTATTTTTATTTACTCATTTCTATATAAGATTTCTCAAACTTATTAATACCATCTTCTCCCTCAAGGCTTATTCTATATCCACAATTTTCCACTACTAAAGAAGCTATTTCATTTGCTAGTACATTCTTATCTAAACTTTCTAATCCTTTTTTATTTTGGAATATCAGTTTATTTTCTTTCATCGCAAAATTCATCGCACTTTCTGTAGATAGACCAAAACCAATCCCATTACAGAATTTCTTTGTATAGTCCTTAGATATTCTCTCAATTAATTTATTATCTTTTTTTTCTAATGCATCTAAATTATTTATATTTAATGTAAGAATAAAAGATAATAAAGATGCATATAGAAAAAAGTTTTTAAGAAATTTCTTAATAATTTTGACCATAATTTTTAATTGATTATAAATTAAAGGTTTTAGAAGAAAACATTAATAACATTTTTTCACACAAAATCCCCACAAGAGGGACAAGGAGAACTGTAAGTAATGATTTTTGCTATTGTAAATTATCTTACAAATAATAAGACTTCTGGTGCTGATGGAAATTATCAAAACTGCTTCAGTTGCATATATTCATTATCTAAGTTTTATGATTTGTTTTGGGGCCTTAATATTTGAACGTATTTCAATAAAAATAAATCCAAATAAAAATGAGGCAATATCTATGATTATTGCAGATATAATCTATGGTGTTGCTGGAATAGCTCTTTTAGTTAGCGGCATTTATAGAGTTTTAAAGTTTGGTCAAGGTTCTGAGTTCTATACACAAAATCCATTATTTTGGACAAAAATGGTTGCCTTTGGATTAGTTGGTTCATTATCGCTATACCCAACAATTACATATGTATTGTGGGCCATACCTCTTAGCAAAGGTGAATTACCTGATATCTCCACTGATTTAGTTACAAGATTAAAAATGATAATTAATATTGAGCTTGCAGGCTTTGCCTCTATTCCTTTCCTTGCAACATTAATGGCAAGAGGGGTTGGACTTTCTTGAGGAGAATAAGAAAAAATTATAAATTTCAGATTATCCTTTAAATCACTTTAAGAGAGAATCTTTAAAATTTATTTATTATCTTATAATTTATAATAACCTTCCCAGGTTATGGGCGATCAAGAATTAGAAATTTAGCAAAATATCTTTGATCCTAAATTTATCATAAAAATTAACATCAAAACATGCTTGGTTCTAAGAGAAAAGTTCGCAAATCCATTTTTTCTTGTCTTCAATAGTTGTTTTTCAAGACTTGTTGTACTTTGTGATACTTTTCCACATTTTCTGCTTCTGCTCATATATGCAAAAAGTTTTGTCCGAGATTTTTAACAGGCACTTACCGATGTATAAAGGGATACGAAAACCTGCTAAAAGGTTGCTGTATCTACGTTTTAAGCGAAATCACATTTTTTGTAATTAATCCAATTATTCAATTGACATCATGCCTATTGTGATTTTTTTTAAAATATGATTTCTGTGGAAAAGTGGAAAACGCCCGTCAAAACATCGATTTTTTAATCTTCGTTGTACTTGAAAAGCTTGGTTAATTAATTCAAATAACATATTCTTTTTAACCCAAAAAGAACAAACACAATAATCAGCATAATAATTATGGATTTTTTATAGAATATATAGCTAAATTATATTTTCACTTATTTCTTTGTCTTTAATTGATAAATCTAATTCATTTTCAAGCTCATAATTTATTTTAAGATTCTAAATTTTAATTGATTAATTAACTAGAGATTTTTCTAAAAACTTTAAAATTATTTAGTTTACTTTTTCAAAAAAATACAAGGTAATTGAAAGTTTTAACAATCTGATCGAGAATCCTTTCCAAAAGGATTCTAAATTAATCAATCCAAATAAATTAGTTATAATGAAGATACAAAATATAATGTTTTTATTAAAATGGTGGAAGTCAAAAAATCTAACTAATTTCTAATTATTTTTAAACAAATTAAGTTTTCCTCCACACAGCTGCTAATTGACCTTGAACATGAACTTGTTCAGCATCAATTTCTATCGGTTCATAAGCTGTATTAGCAGCTTCCAAGCGGACTAAGCTTCCTTCTCGAAAGAAATGTTTCAAGGTAGTCCCCAAACCTGGAACCATTGCACTTACTACTGTTCCGTTTCTCAATCGAGAAGGGTCATCAACAGGTTCCATCAAGACCATATCTCCATCTGCAATATAAGAATCA
>CETG01056296.1_pt1 | contig 42959 bp, 30 predicted proteins | sample 361471 | NCBI WGS metagenome assembly CETG01 (sample SAMEA2622696, study PRJEB7988) | marine metagenome | isolation source: saline water (ENVO:00002010), including | reverse complement strand
TCTCCTTTCATACAATCATTCTCTATTTGTTCAGAAGGCATATCAATTTCATTAGAAAGCAAATCGAGTAATATAGTATCTTCGCCGTCGCCAATTTTTGTTTCCAAGCTCACAGGTTGCCCAGCTCTGCTCATTAAATCCTTCACATCATTTTCTGGAAGTTCGACATATTCTGATAATTCTTTAAGTGTTGGAGTTCTAGACAATTCTTGACTTAATTCTCTTTGACCTTTTTTTAATTTATTAAGCATTTCAGTTATGTGAATTGGAAGTCTTATTGATCTGCTTTTTTCAGCGATTGCACGAGTTATACCTTGACGAATCCACCAGTAAGCATAAGTAGAAAACTTATATCCACGAGTTGGATCAAATTTCTCAACTCCACGAACTAGTCCAATTGTTCCTTCCTGAATCAAATCTAACAATTCCATATTCCTTTTTGTATATTTTTTAGCAACACTTACAACTAATCTTAAATTTGCCGCAACCATTCTTTCTTTAGCTCTTTTACCACTTTTCAATTTCTTTCTGAGTTGCCCGGGGGATATTCCAACTTTATCTGCAAATAAATTAAGATCGGGCTTTTTACCCAAATCACTTTCTAGTTCAGTTTCAATATTTTCTAATATCATCAAGTCCTGAACCTGCCTGCCTAAGGTTATTTCTTGCTCATGAGATAACAAAGGGACTCTACCGATGTCTCTTAAATATGAACGAACCAAATCAATATCAGTTACTGATCGAGCAGGAGAAACAGCAGATATATTTTTACCTTGGGATGCCTCTACTACTGTTTTCATTAGTTTGTTGAGTTTTGTGAAGCTTACTACTAAGAATTGTAAAGATCAATTAAGTAGCACCCCTGCTGCTCATCTTTGAGTAAAAATACTCATTCGGCTTCTACACCAGTCTCCCAAAAAGCCAAGAAGCGGTCTTTAAATAAATCAAGACTCCAGCCACGTCAGTTGCAGTAGTAATAAAGGGAGCTGACATTAAAGCAGGATCAAGCCCCATACGATCAAAAAGTAAAGGCAAGGAAGCTCCTGCAGTTGCGGCCAAAGTTGTTATTGCCATCAAACTTATGCCTACAGCAGTAGCCACCAAAGGACCCTGCCCTTGCCACCATGCAAAAGGAACAACAAATATCGCCATTAAAATTCCTAATAATGCGCCTGCCAGAGCCTCTCTTGCAATTGCCCTAAAAAGTCCAAGCCTTTGAATTCGTTGAGTACTCAAGCCTCTGATCACAACAGTAGAACTTTGAGCTCCTACATTTCCGCCAGCTCCAATTAAAAGAGGTATGAAGGCTGCTAGCAAAACTATTTCCTTCAAAACCTCATCGTTCATTGCAATAACTTGAGTTGTCAAACCATTTGCCAAAACCAAGACAGCGAGCCAAACCACTCGACGTCTTGCAACGACAAATAAATTACTTTGAAAATAATCATCCTCATCACCTGCCTGTACAGCCCCAGCTGCGTAAATATCTCTAGTTGCTTCTTGTTCAATAACGTCAATTACATCATCAACAGTAACAATGCCAACTAATCTTTTTTCAAGATCAACTACTGGCAAAGCTAAAAAATCATACCTTTGGATAGCTCTTGCGACCTCTTCCTGATCAGTATCAGTTCTCACGTTTACAACTTCCCGTGTCATGACCTCACCAATGAGAGACTCAGGATCAGCTACAACTAAATCCCTCAAGGATAAAATTCCAGTCAAATGTCTTTCTTTATCAGTGACATAAAGGCTGTAAATTGTTTCAGTAAAAGGAGCTCTTTGTCTAACCAGTTTTAAGGCCTGGGTAACACTAAGAAATTCTTTCAGATCAATAAACTCTGTAGTCATTAATCTACCGGCAGTTTCAGATTCGTATCCCAGAAGTTGAGATGTTACTCGTCTTTCCCCTGGACTAAGTTCTGACAATAATCGCCTCACAACTTTTGCTGGCAACTCATCAAAAAGACGAACACGATCATCAGGAGACATCTCCTCTACTAAATCCAAAACTTCATTGGATCTCAAACGATCTAAAAGATTTTGCTGAACTGAGGCATCCAAATATTCATAAACTTCGATAGCTTCATTTTTGTTTAAAAGCCTGAACGCCAAAGCCTGCAAAATCATTGGCAAAGTTCCAATAGCCTGAGCTATATCAACAGGCTGAACTGGTGCCAAAAGTGATTTCACAACATCGTAGTTCCCTGCCGAAAGCATTGCTTCCAACTGTTCAGCTACTGCCTGTGCATCCAAACCTCCACTTGAAACAGAAGTCGTTTCATCAGATGCCCCTACTTGATTATTCATGTTTGGAGCCTCTACCCATTATTATCTTATGATTAACCACTGTTTCTGTTACCCACATATCAATGTCTGTGAATATCAGCAAGGTACAAGTTCTTTCTTCGCAAAATGAAAAAATAAATCTAAGTGATTTCAAAGGCAATGTTTTATTGATTGTCAATGTTGCTAGCAAGTGTGGATTCACTAAACAATACAAAGGCCTGCAAATGCTTCAAGACGAATATGGATCTAAAGGTTTCAGAGTTTTAGGTTTTCCTTGTAACGATTTTGGTAATCAAGAACCAGGCTCATTGGAAGAAATCACACAATTCTGTTCAAGCTCCTATGGTGTCAACTTTCAACTATTTGCAAAAGTTCATGCAAAAGGAAACACAACCGAGCCTTTTACTTCACTAAATAAAGTCAATCCAAGTGGAGATGTGGAATGGAACTTCGAAAAGTTTCTTATCAATAAAAACGGAGATGCTATAGCTAGATATAAAAGCTCTATAGAACCATTAAGTAATGAAATAAAATCAGCAATAGAAAAAGAGCTAAATTAATTTATTTATATATATAGCTAGTATATTACCAAAATATATTGCTACAAAGCTAACAAAAATAATTGAAAATATATTGAGAAAAACTTCAAAATATACCCCCTTTGAGATCAATTCAAACAAATAGAGAATCCATCCACTAAAAGTTGTTAAAGATCCACAAAAAGCAAATCCTAAATTAAATTTAATTCTTTTAGAGATAGCCAAAGCTTTAAAAAAGCCTAACAGGAAACAACCAATAACATTTACAATAAAAATCTGATCTATTTGCCACCTTAATAAAGCTGCAACTGTAGCAAGTATTGAAAAAAGAAAAACATTATATTCTTTAATTTTATTTTGCATTTACAAATTACCTATGAGATAACCAAGCCATAATGCAATCAACCCAAACGATATTGAAATAACTATAAATTTAATAGAATTTATAAATTTATACTTAGCAGAGATCTCAAACAAATCATAAATGAATGTTGAGAACGTGCTTAAACTTCCAAGAAATCCAATTGAAAAAAAAAAGTATATAGTATTTAAATCATTTGGATTAATTAATCTAGTAGAAGCAGCTAAAGATAATCCCAAGAAGAAAGATGCAAAATTATTAACAAATAAAACCTTATAATGCCTTCTTATTAAAAAAAGTTTATCTAATATGTTATAAATAAAAAGTCTAATATTTGAACCTAAAATAGCTCCAAATGAAATTAATAAGATAGAATAAAAATGATCAAGAAGATCCAATTTTTACCCATCCTCTTTTATAGAAGAACTGATAGGATGACTGACTTAATACACTAACCAAAAGCCATGTACCGCTCTTGGGACTCTCCCAAACCTTCAAAACCTTAACTGGCGTTCCAGAAGAAACATTAGTTAGTATAGCTGACTTCTCAGATACATTAGACAACAAATTAAACGCCCCTAAAGAGATTAAAGGTGATGCTTTATTATTGTTTTCTCTTTGCTCGACTATTACTTTTTTAGCGCCTCCCGCAGGCAAAGTAGTAGGAATCATTAAAGAGATACCCAAGAGCCAAGACCAAATAATCAAAGTATTAATTAAATTCATTAAATGTCTAAAGTAGCAAGATCAAGTTCAACACTATGAGTTTCAATAAACTCTCTTCTTGGCGCCACTTTATCTCCCATTAAAATAGTAAAAATTCGGTCAGCTTCCAGTGCATCCTCAATCTCAACTCTTTTCATCATTCTCTTAGATGGATCCATAGTGGTTTCCCATAATTGCTTTGGCATCATTTCACCCAGTCCTTTAAATCTTTGAATTGTATAATTAGCTTTTTCACCAAAACTTTTTAACGTTTTTTGCAAATCTAATTCGTTATAACAATAAGTATGATTCTTTCCTCTCTCAACTTTATATAAAGGGGGGCAAGCAATATAAATATATCCGCCCTCTACAAGTGCTTTTTGATATCTATAAAAGAAAGTTAAGAGTAAAGTTCTAATATGTGCCCCATCCACATCAGCATCAGTCATGATGACTACTCTGTGATATCTAAGATTTTTCACTTCAAAATCTTCTCCTTTTATTCCTAAACCCAAAGCTGTAATTAACGATTGAATCTCAGTATTTTTATATATTTTCGCATCGTCAGTTTTTTCAATATTTAGTATTTTTCCTCTAAGAGGTAATATTGCCTGAAATTTGCGATCTCTGCCTTGCTTAGCAGATCCACCAGCAGAATCTCCCTCGACAATATATATTTCAGATTCCGAAGGATCTCTTGAACTACAATCAGCCAACTTACCGGGAAGGGTGGAACTCTCTAAAACACTTTTTCTTCGAACAAGTTCTCTTGCTCTTCTAGCTGCCTCTGCAGCATTAAAAGCTTGTATGGCTTTTTCTAAAATTAAATCTATGACTCCTGGATTAAACTCTAAAAATTTACTTAGAGATTCACCTACCAAACTATCTACTATACCTCGTACTTCAGTATTACCTAATTTAGTTTTTGTTTGTCCTTCAAACTCTGGATCAGGAACTTTTACAGAGAGAACAGCTGTTAATCCTTCGCGAATATTTTCCCCTGCTAAATTTGATTCTCCTTCTTTTCGTTTACCTCTTTTTTTTGCAAATGAATTTAGTGTCCTAGTTAACACAGTTTTCAAGCCTTCAATATGAGTTCCTCCATCTACAGTTCGAATATTATTAGCAAAGCCTAAAATACTATCTGAATAAGCATCTACAGACCATTGCATAGCAGCTTCTACTTGAACCCCATCCTTTTCAGAATTAACGTAAATAATTTCTTGATGTAAAGAATCTTTTTCTTTGTTCATATAGGCAACATATTCTTTAATTCCACCTTGATAAAAATATATTTCTTCACGAGGTTTTTGATTGACATCTAAAGCCTTTTTTCTTTCATCTCGAAAAACAATACGAACCCCTCCATTTAAATAAGCTAATTCCCTCAGTCTTGAAGATAAAATTCCATACTCAAATACTATTCCATCAGTAAAAATTTGTTCATCAGGTTTAAAGCAAACTGTAGTGCCAGTGAGATTTTTCTCTTTAGCTGGAAGCTTTTCAGAATTTAGACTTCCAATTGATGCTCCTCTTTCGAATCTCTGGAAATGGACTTGCTGTTGCCGACGCACTGTAACTTCAACCCATTCGCTTAACGCATTAACAACAGATACGCCTACTCCATGTAATCCTCCTGAAACTTTATATCCGCCACTTCCAAATTTCCCACCAGCATGCAAAACGGTCAGTACAGTTTCGAGTGCACTCTTACCAGTTCGAGGATGAATATCTGTTGGAATCCCACGACCATTATCAGTTACAGAAACTGAGCCATTTTCACATAATACAATTGTAATTTGATCACAATGACCGGCTAACGCTTCGTCAACTGCATTATCAACAACTTCGTAAACTAAATGATGAAGTCCTCTTGACCCAGTTGAGCCTATGTACATTCCTGGTCTTTTCCTGACAGGCTCCAAGCCTTCTAAAACTTGAATCTGTTCAGCCCCATAGGCAGCTTGAACTTTAGAATCTTTACTCATTCGAAAAAAAGCAAACAGGCAAGGTTTTATTTAAAAGAAGGATGAAACCAGAACCTTTCCCAGAAGTTTCAATTTACCACTGTTATCAATGAAAGTCTCGTGAAAAATTTCAAACCAAATCAAAGAAATTGGTTTAAATGTATATAAATTTAATAAAACTCCAGAGACTCATAAATGCAAGCTAAAAAACCACTTGTCATAGCTCTAATGGGACCAACTGCCAGTGGTAAAACTGAATTAGCAATTTCTATCGCAAAAAAATTAAACCTAAAAATTCATAATGTTGATTCTCGACAAATATATATCGATATGGATATTGGAACAGCCAAGCCTACTTTGAGACAACAAAAAGAAGTCAATCATTTTCTTTTAGATTTATGTAAACCCTCTAGACCAATCAATCTTCACAACTTTCAATCAATTGCGTTGCCATTAATTGAAGAAGAATTAAAAAAGAAAAAAATAGTTTTTTTAGTAGGTGGAAGCGGCCTGTATCTTCAATCATTAACTTGCGGTCTTAAACCACCCGCAGTTCCTCAGCAAAAGTTCTTAAGGAACCAACTAGTTAGATTAAATAAAAGTGAAAGACATCAAATTTTGGAATGCTGCGACCCTGTAGCAGCTACTAAAATACATTTCAAAGATACCAGCAGAACAATAAGAGCCTTAGAAGTTTTTTATGCCACCGGTAAATCATTTTCTCAACAAAAGCAATTAGCACCTCCTCAATGGGATGTCTTAGAGCTTGGTTTAAACCCTGATAATCTCCATTTGAGGATTGAAAAAAGAACTGAAGAAATGTATAAAAATGGTTTAATTGAAGAGACTGAAAATTTAATATCGAAATATGGAAATGATTTATCTCTGCTAAAAACTATTGGATATGGAGAAGCAAGGTCTATTATTAATAGACAAATCAATCTTGAGGAGGCCTTAGAAAAAACAATTCATCGAACCTGTCAATTAGCCAAAAGACAAAAAACCTGGTTTAAGAATAAACATAATCCAAAATGGCTGAATACAAAAAAGTCTTTCTCAGATGCTTTATCTTTTATATATGAGGCTCTAGGTTCATAAATAAGATTATAGACTTAGACTTTATTTGAAAGGTATTACTTTCCCCCTTACTTACTGAATGCCACCACGTCCCCGTTTTGATCGTCGCGCTCCAGAAAGAGAGCTGCCCAACATTAATGAAAGAATCAAATACCCTAATTTACGGGTTGTTGACTCAGATGGAACACAACTAGGTGTAATCAGCCAAGAAGAGGCTTTAGAAGTAGCCAGAGAGCGTGAACTTGATCTTGTCTTAGTTAGCGAAAAAGCCACTCCTCCTGTATGTCGAATAATGAATTATGGAAAATTTAAGTTTGAGCAAGAAAAAAAAGCAAAGGAAGCCAAGAAAAAATCACATCAAACAGAAGTCAAAGAAGTGAAAATGAGATATAAAATTGATCAACACGACTACAAAGTCCGTATCAATCAAGCGACTCGCTTCCTCAAAGCAGGCGATAAAGTTAAATGTACAGTCATTTTTAGAGGTCGAGAAATACAGCACACTGCCTTAGCTGAGACCCTTTTACGAAGAATGGCAAAGGATCTTGAAGAAAAAGCAGAGGTTCAACAATCCCCAAAAAGAGAAGGTCGCAATATGATCATGTTTTTAACTCCGCGAAAAACTCCCTTAATTATTAAAAAAGAAGGGGAAGAAGAAACACCAAAAAAAGCTATAAGAACAAATAAATAATTATAAATTATTTGTTATATGACAAACAAATAATTGTCACTTTCCATTCCATTCATTAATGTAGCCACATTCAAACCTGGCCTATAGGCGTGAGATTCCACATACAGCAGGAAAGTGAAATCCCTGCATCAAGCCAGCTCTACAATCAAATTTGTTTTGCTATAGCGGCAAGGCATTATCCACCTGGCCATAGGCTTCCAAGCACCAGACAGCTTGCTATGCAAACAGGTCTTCACAGAAATACCATCAGTAAAGTTTATAGACAATTAGAGAATGATGGTGTTGTTGAAGCCATAGCTGGTTCAGGTATATATGTAAGGGACAGACAAAAACAAAAAGAATCTCGAACTAGTTACCCAAGCCCTCGCAATAAAGCCACCGTAAAAGATGTTGATCTTGAGGTTCGCAAAAGTGTTGACGAACTATTAAACGCAGGATGCACTCTGCAACAAACACGAGAGCTATTCACGCGAGAAATAGATTGGAGACTCAGGTGTGGCGCTCGCCTTTTAGTGAGTACTCCTAGGGAGGATATTGGAGCCTCTTTACTGATTGCAGAAGAATTAGCACCCCACTTAGATGTCCCAGTAGAAGTTGTGCCAATGGAAGAACTCGAAAGTGTTTTGGAAAGCTCAAGTAAAGGGACTGTAGTGACAAGCAGATATTTCTTACAACCGTTAGAAGAGATGGCAAGAAAACATCAAGTCAGAGCGATTGCAGTAGATCTAAGTGATTTTCAAAAAGAAATCACTATTTTAAAAAAATTACGCACTGGCAGTTGTGTTGGAATAGTTAGTATCAGCCCTGGAATATTACGAGCTGCCGAAGTAATTTTGCACAGTATGCGAGGCAATGAAATTCTTCTGATGACTGCAAATCCTGATGTGGGCAGCAGGCTTCTTGCATTGCTGAGAGCAGCTAGTCACGTGATTTGTGACGGACCGAGCTTACCTATGGTAGAACATACTTTGAGGCAAAACCGCTCACAATTAATGAGAATGCCACAAATTCATTGTGCAGCTAATTATTTAAGTAATTCCACTATTGAAGAACTGAGAAAAGAAATTGGTTTACTTGAATGAATAAGTAATTGAAAAAATCAATCTTCAAATTAATTAAAGCAGATTTCTCAATAATTAAAGAGAGAGACCCTGCTGCTAGAGATTTTCTTGAAAGATTAATTTGCTATCCTGGTTTCCAAGCTTTAACACTTCATAGATTAAGTCATATTTTGTGGAATTTAAGACTTCCTCTTTTACCAAGAATAATCAGTCAATTAACCAGACTTCTTACTGGAATAGAAATACATCCTGCAGCAAGAATAGGAAGCGGTGTATTTATTGATCATGGAATGGGAGTTGTAATTGGAGAAACCGCTGAAATTGGAAATAGGTGTCTGCTATATCAAGGCGTAACACTTGGCGGAACAGGTAAAGAACATGGCAAGAGACATCCAACACTAGAAGAGAATGTTGTGGTAGGCGCTGGAGCAAAAGTTCTTGGATCAATTCAAATAGGAAGCAATACAAGAATTGGAGCAGGATCAGTAGTAGTAAAAGATGTCGAAAGCAATAGCACAGTTGTTGGCATACCAGGCAGAGTTGTTCATCAAAGCGGGGTCAAAATCAATCCTCTTGCTCACTCAGCCTTACCAGATGCTGAGGCTGATGTTTTGAGAAATTTAATGGATAGAATAGATCAATTAGAAAACCAAGTACTTTCCACGCAAGAGATTCTCAAGCAACTTAATTTAGGCTCTGGTGTAAATTACACAGTTCCAGAATCGCAAAATTTGAAGGATAAAGAAATTCTTGACTACATTGGTGATAATAAAGAAGATAAAGATTAAAAAAAATTGGCTTATCTAAATCAAAAATGGTAATTTTTTACTTTGTTTATTTAACAAATGAAGAGAGAATAATAATCCAACAAGATTAACTAAGAAAATTATAATTGATTCATAGTAATTAACCGTACCATTAATAATACTGATTCTTAAACAGTCAAGTATTCTATAGATAAAATTAAAATTAATTATCCAACTTAAGCTACCTAGACTCTCTTTTCTATAAAGAATAGGTGAAGTTAAAAATAGTAATTGTAATACAATAGGAACCAGCTGAGCAAAATCAGTAAATCGAACACCGAGTAAACAAATCAATAATGGAAACCAATAAATAAAAATCAAAAAATTTAATATTGGAAACCATGATGAAATTAGAAAGTTAAAAATTAAGTCATTTTGAAAAACAAATAAAACAAAGAAAACAAGAATGAATGATTGAAAAAATGTTTGAAATTGAAATGCCCACTCCTCCAAAGTATAAAACAATGGTGGTAAATTCATATTTTTAATGTTTGATGCATTATGGGAAAACAAATAAGGTGCATTACTAATCGAGGCAGAAATAGAATTCCAAATAACAAGACCTATACCTAAATAAATAAAATATGAACGAAAATCACTAACTTTAAAAACTGTTCCATAAACAACACCTAAAGTAAGGATAGATAGCAAATTGGAAAAGCCTAACCAAAAGCTGCCGAGAGTTGTTCTTGCAAATCTAGCTCTAGTTCTGGAAGTAGCTGTATACCACCAAGCTCTTCTCGTATCATATGCAAACTTTAAGTTATTAATTAGCATTAATTTCATAATAATCGCTGGAATGATAATAATTCAATGCAGAATCTAAAAAACCGTCATATACAATTTTTCCATGATTAAAGACTAATCCTCTAGTACAAAATTGTCTTAAAAGAGTTTCTGAATGACTAGCTAAAAATAAAGTGCCTGCTGAATTAATAAATTCTTTCATTCTTTGATCTGCCTTCTCAAAGAAATCAGAATCTCCAGTTCCAAATCCTTCATCTATAGCCAAGCACTCATGAGGTATTGATGTAAGTATTGAGAAAATTAACCTAGCACACATACCTTCACTATAAGTTTTAATTGGAAAAGAAATATACTCACCTAAACCAGAGAAATTAATTATATCTTCTAAAAATTTTTCAAATCCAATCAAATTGCTATTTATTAATAAATAATGAGCCTTGCATGCCTCTACACCACTAAGATCTACACTTGTTAAAAAGTTTTTCTGAAGCATAGGATATACAGAATTATAAACATTTAAGGTTCCCTGAGTAGGAGAATAAATACCAGCAATGATTTTCAAAAAACTACTTTTACCTGATCCATTATGTCCAATTAATGCTACTCTTTCTCCTTTCATTACAGTCAAATTGATATCTTTCAGTACTTCAACTTCAGTTCCGGTATTTAATCTTTTCAATTCACCTCCTATGACAGATTTCCTCATTCGATTAGTAATTAACCTTGTTAATTTTTTATCACTTGAGCAAAGGACAGGAATCACTAAAGAAAGATTTCGAATTTCAATAATTGGTTGATATTTAATTTGATTTGGTCCAGATGAAATATCTATAATAAATTTTCTAATAGAATCAATAGAAACTTTACTATCAGAATTAATTTTATTTAAATAATTTATAGCGCCATTAATAAATTCTCCTCCAACCCATGGATCAATTGACTTAGGCTTATAAAGATTGGTAAAAAGAATATTAGAGGATACTTCATCTGTAAATATTTCAGCAAACTTTACTTTATTTTTCATAGTCTGATAATCTCTATTAATTTGTTCTGAATTTTTTTGATATTCAATATCTATAGTAATTAATTCACATACAATATCAGGGATTTGAATTGTTCCTTTTTCTAGCAATGAAAGCCAGGAATTTAATTTATCAAAATCAACTTTCCTGCCAAATAAATTCATATATAGTTGATTAATTTGAAATTCATTATTCCTATTAAAGTTAATAAAAGTTTTATATTCATTCTGTAAGAATAAGGATCTAGAAATATCACTTATATCTAAATCTTTTTCTTTTGATTTTAGCCAATACTTAATACCTGATGGATCTCCGGGTCGTCCAAAAAAAGCTATATATAATTGCTGTAATCTTTTAGTGTTTATTTCAACCATCTAATTAAAAAGCTTCTTTTAGGAATCAGATTTCTTGGAAGATGGCTGAAACATAAACATTGAATAAATTACATTTCTTCTCATATTAATCATCATTTCCAAGAACATATCATATCCTTCATTTTTATATTCTATTAAGGGATCTTTTTGACCGTATCCTCTTAGTCCAACAGACTCTCTTAACGAGTCCATAGACTGCAAATGCTCTCTCCATAGGGTATCTAATTGTTGAAGAATAAAAAATCTTTCAGCTTCACGCATCATTCCTGGATGTGTTGATTCGATTTGAACTTCTTTTAAATCATAAGCATTTCGCATTTGTTCTTTCAAGAACTCTTTTAATTGATTAGCATCTAAACCCTGCAAATTTTCAGGTTTTAAATTATCTAATAAATAAATAAATTCTTGAACTTTCGAAACTAATTTTTGCAAATCCCATTCTTCTGGTGGTAAATCTTCATTAACATAAGCATCAACAATTTCTTCCATTGTTTTTTGACCATAACCAAGAACTTGTTGCTTTAATTCTTTACCAGCCAATACTCTTCTTCTTTCGCTATATACAGCTTTCCTCTGATTATTCATGACTTCGTCATATTCAAAAACCTGTTTTCTTATGTCATAGTAATAAGTTTCGACTTTTTTCTGAGCCCCTTCTAATGAGCGAGTGAGCATTCCAGATTCGATAGGCATATCCTCTTCCACCCTAAAAGCATTCATTAAGCCTGCTACTCGGTCACCACCAAATATTCTTAGTAAATTGTCTTCAAGCGATAGAAAAAATCTTGTACTTCCTCTATCTCCCTGTCTACCTGCTCGACCTCGTAACTGGTTATCAACTCTTCTTGATTCATGACGCTCTGTTCCAATTACATGCAAACCTCCTGCATCTCTAACCTTTTGTTCCTCATGCTTAAGGAAATCCTCATATTCTTTTTTTACAAAAACTATTGCTTTTCTTAAAGCAGAAATATCTTTATCTTGAGTGGGTGTTTTTTCAGCTGCTGTAGCAATTCTATCATCTAAATCAATACTACTTAGAGTTCTATCTCCCCATGATTTTAATAATTGAGAAACTAAATTAGCCAATAATTCTTCAGCTTCTTCGGTTAATTTAATGGGGAATAAATTACTGAGATCCTTAGATTGATTGAAATTATTTTGTTCTTTTTTAACTTGGTCAGATTTAAAACCAAATGTTTCATTATTTCTTTGTAAAGGAACTGGAGGTCTATGACTGTCTTCAGGCTTAACTAAACGATGACTTAATTCTTTTTTTAATTTTAATCTAGCCATATAGTCACTATTGCCGCCAAGAATAATATCTGTTCCTCGGCCAGCCATATTTGTAGCAATTGTGACGGCTCCTGCACGACCAGCCTGAGCAACGATTTCAGCTTCTCGCTCAACATTTTCAGGTTTTGCATTGAGCAAGTTATGGGAGATATTATCCTCCTCCAATAATGAACTAAGGAGCTCACTTTTTTCAACGCTGGTTGTTCCAATTAATACTGGGCGACCGGATTTATGCACTTTTAATGTTTCTTTAGCTACTGCTCGCCATTTGGCCGCCTCAGTTTTATATACCTGATCAACCCAATCTTCTCTAGCTATTTTTTGATTAGTAGGAATAACACTGGTTTCCAATTTATAAGTTTTCTCAAATTCAACCTCCTCCGTTTTAGCGGTACCTGTCATCCCAGAAAGACGAGGATAAAGAAGAAAAAAGTTCTGATATGTTATGGAGGCCAAAGTTTGAGTCTCGGGTTGAATTTTCAGCTTTTCCTTGGCCTCAATTGCTTGGTGCTGTCCGTCACTCCAACGTCTTCCAGGCATAATTCTTCCTGTAAATTCATCAACTATTACTGCCTCTCCATCTCGAACTATGTAGTTAACGTCCTTTATAAAAAGTTCCTTTGCCTTGAGCGCATTAGTTACATAATGAGCCCAAGGATCTTTTGGATCAAAAAGATCTTTGATGTCTAACAGCCTTTCAACCTTTAAAAAACCTGCATCAGTTAAAATACAACTTCTTTGCTTTTCATCAACTTCATAATCGCCTTCGGGATCAATACCATCTTTACTTAATTCAGATGATCTTGATAATTCAAGAACAACTTCTGCAGCTTTTTGATATTTGTCTTGAGGACGTTCAACTTGTCCAGAAATTATCAAAGGAGTTCTTGCTTCATCGATAAGAATTGAATCAACTTCGTCAATAACACAAAACTCAAAAGGTCTTTGAACTATTTCAGCATTGTCTGCAGCCATATTTGCTCTTAAATAATCAAAACCTAGTTCTGAATTAGTCGCATAAGTAATATCACAATCATAATTTTTTTTTCTTTCTATAGGATTCATATCTTGCTGAATCAAACCAACCGTTAAACCTAAAAAACGATGAACTTGCCCCATCCATTCTGCATCTCTTCTTGCCAAATAATCATTAACAGTAACTACATGAACTCCCCTGCCAAGCAATGCATTTAGATAACTAGGTAAAGTTGCCACTAAAGTTTTTCCCTCACCGGTTTTCATTTCCGCAATCTGACCTTCATGAAGAACCATGCCTCCAATTAATTGAACATCAAAATGACGCATACCTAGAACTCTTTTCGAGGCCTCACGAACCATCGCAAAAGCTTCTGGTAAAAAGTCATCAAGAAGCTTCAATTGACTCTTCTCAGAAGAAATTTTACTAAATTCGTTTTTTATTTCAAATGTTCGTGCCTTGAGATCTTCATCAGATTTAGATGACATTTCTTCTTCAAGAATATTTATATCATTAACCAAGTAATAAAATCGTTTAAGCTTGCGAGTATTAGGGTCTCCAAGCAGCTTGCCAAACATAAATCAAAGATTAAACGAATATATTCTAATATATTAGAAATGAAATCAGCAACTAGAATTTGAAATATGGTATAATTGGATTTTATTAATATTCTTATAGTGTATTTTTTAATTAGTTTATATAAATCAAATAATGACTAAATCATGAGAAAGCACTTATAAATAATTGAATGGTGATAATAGAAAATTTTTTCAAATTGAATGAGGCTATAGAGTATAATTTATTCATAAACTAATTAAAAGCTTCTAGAAGTGAAAACAGCACTTATAACTGGTATTACAGGACAAGATGGTAGCTATCTTAGTGAATTATTACTTGAAAAAGGCTATGAAGTTCATGGTTTGCTAAGGCGCTGCAGTGTTTCAAACACTGAAAGAATTAATCACTTGATTTCCGAGAAAAAAAACCTGCATATTCATTATGGAGATCTAACAGATAGCCTAAGCATTACAAAAATTATTGCACAGATAAAACCAGATGAAATTTATAATCTAGGAGCTCAAAGCCATGTAGCGGTAAGTTTTGATCAGCCCGAATATACTGCACAAACTGATGCGCTTGGACCCCTTAGAATTTTAGAAGCAATTAGAACATTAAACTTAATCAATAAAACAAAAATATACCAGGCAAGTACATCAGAACTTTATGGACTTGTTAGAGAAGTTCCACAATCAGAAACCACTCAGTTTTATCCGAGAAGTCCTTATGCTGTAGCTAAATTATATGCTTATTGGATAAGCAAGAATTATCGAGAGTCATATGGAATATTTGTTTGTAATGGGATACTTTTTAATCATGAATCTTCAAGGAGAGGTGAAAGTTTTGTAACTAGAAAAATAACAAAGGGACTAACAAGAATTAAGGCAGGCCTTCAAGATTTTCTTGAAATGGGAAATATTGATTCACTTAGAGACTGGGGACATGCAAAGGATTACGTAGAAATGCAATGGAGAATGCTCCAACAAAAAGAACCTGAAGATTACGTCATCGCATCTGGAATTCAAACATCTGTCAGAAAGTTTATTGAATTATCAGCAATAAAATTAGGATGGAAAGGAATCAAATGGGAAGGTGAAGGTATAAATGAAATTGGTAAAAGAAAAGATAATGGCCAAGTAATTATCAAGATAAACTCCAAATTTTTCAGACCTGCTGAAGTTGAAAACCTTTTAGGTGATGCAAAAAAAGCTCATCTAAAATTATCATGGAAACCTACAATGAGCATAGATGATTTAGTTTCAGAAATGATTACTTATGACATGAACCTTGCTAATTTAGAATCCATAAGAATAAATGAAAAAATATAAAAAATAATCACTCATAAACTAAGAAAAATCTAAATTAAAACATATTATACGAATTCTAATTAATACTACTCTTATAAAAGTTGTAGTGACTGTTCTATTCATAAATAAACATTAATTTATCATATGAAAAATATAATGAAATAGAATAACGTTCTATAAGCAGCAAATATAAACTGAAGAATATAGCTCATAGTTGAATTTAATCTATTTTCAAAAAGCTGAATGTAAATAGTTTTTCGTCATATTTGATATCGGCCTTTGGGAATTTCTCATATTATTAAAACTCTGATTGAGTTTTAATAATGTTCAGGTATTGGATGTAACAAATGAAACAATATGCTTTCAATCAGAATTTATGATCTTTGCAACGAATTTTTAACAGATTTTCAGGTATATGAGGTTTGGCTTCTCATTTGGAAAGAAAATATTTTAGATCAAAATAGATATAATCGATCGTAAGGTTCAATTCTTATCTCAAAAGAATTTATAGTTTATTATTGACCAAACTCAATAAGCAAATTATTTATTGAGAGTCTTTCATTGGAAGGTTATAGGAAGATCGTAGTATACTTCTGGTTTTAATTATTCGTTAAATCAACTCAGAAATGGATATGTAAATAGAAGTTAATGCAGATGTAGTTGACTGAGTCAAAAACGAACCAGTCAATATTTTCAAATGAAACGAACATTTTCTAAATTTTTGAAGGCTGAAACAAAAAATACATTTAAAAACATATCTTTAAATGGGATACAGGTTGGTCTATAATAAATTCTTAGCATTAAAAAAACAATGGCAAACATCACGATTGACGGAAATGATTACAACCTCGATGATTTAAGTGAAAGAGCTAAACAACAATTAGGAAGTATCCAATTTGTAGAAAATGAAATCAAGAAATTTGAAGCACAAATAAATATTTATAAAACTGCTAGAGCATCTTTCACTGCTGCACTCAAGCAAGAGTTAGATTCTTAATAAAAACACCTCTATCAAAAAAAATATTTAAGAAAAACTGCAACTTCTTAAATATATATAAATTCTAAAGTTTATCAATGAAACAACTAGAATTACTTTCAAGTGATTGCATAAGTTTATTACAAAAAAATAGTCTTCTAAAGCCGCTTATCAAAGCTGAGTATGTAAAAAGTTTGCTTTCATCAATTACTGTTGAAGATAAGGTTCGAGAAAAAATGGTGACTGAGTTTTTCAACAAAATGGGTTTATTAAATAAATCAATATATAATAAATGGTTAGAAAAAAACAATCTTAATGAGAGTGATGTAGAGAATTTAGCACTCAATAATTTTCGCTTAAAAGAGTATTGCAATTCTCACTTCAGTCGCCAAGTAGAGGCAAGATTTATTGAAAGAAAAAACCAATTAGATATTGCTGTTTATAGTTTAATACGTGTCAAAGATTTTTACACCGCAAGAGAGCTATATCTCAGGATTACTGAAGAAAATGCTGATTTTGGGGAACTCGCAGCAGCTTACTCGGAAGGTATAGAAAAAAGAACTCGAGGAATTATTGGGCCAGGGCCGCTAGATAAAGCTCATCCTAAATTAGTAGAACAAATTATTAGTAGCAAAGCTGGGGAAACATTACCTCCCATAGGAATAGCAGGATCATTTGTAGTTGTCAGGGTAGAATCATACGATCCTGCCAAACTAGATGATTTTATGAGACAAAAAATGGGAGAAGAGTTATTCGAAATTTTTGTGGAAACCCAAGTAAACGAAATCCATCAAGAACTATTGCTAAAGATTAAATTAGATTCACAAATTGCTATTTAATTATGATTAATAACATCAATTTAAATATACAATCAATAGAGGCATTTAAGTATTTAAGTAAACCTACGATTGCCAATATAGAAAAAGATGCTGAAATTCTAAATTATAAACTTGGGCAGCCAGTATGTAATAACAACATTATTCCAAATAAAATATTAATCATCTTGAGTGGAGAAGCAAGATTACTTCATGGAGACTTATTGAATACTGAAACAATAGCAATTTTAAAAGCTGATGCATTTATAGGCCTTGCTTCTTTAATAGGTGCTCAAGCTCAAGAAACTATTTCAGCTAGTACAGAATTAATGATTTTAGCTATCTCTGATAAGTTGATTCTCAATCTTTACAAAGAAGAAGAAACTTTTAGGGACTGGTGCAATTCAACTATACAAATATCAGAAGCATATTCATTAGTAAATTATTTAAATCAAAAGTCAACATATTTAAATCAATCAATAAGAGAAAAAGTAAATATAATATTTAAACATTTATCTATTGAAGTATTATCAAATGGAGATTTATTAAAAACTCAAAAAGATAAAGTCTATCTTGTTGGAAGTGGAAATATTGAAGACAGGTCAATGGGTGAGAGAATAAATATATCATCAAAGATAAATACTAGAGGTAAACTTCCTGCAAGAATTTTTAACTTGCCAAATTCAGTTTTTAATGAGCTTTTTGAAGATCATTCAAATAATAAAGTATTAAACAATCAGAAAAATTTATCTAATTTAAGCCAAATAAAAACCAATCAAGAAGCGACGATTTTAGAAATGACTAATGAACAAGTTGGTCAATATAGTCCAATAAAAAAATTTAAATTAGTAAAAGGTAAAGGAGATCTAAGAGAATGCCTAGCCTGCTTACAAATGTTAGCCTCAGAATTGGATTTACCTTATCGAGTAGATGCAATTGAAAAGATCTTACGTGATTCTATAAAAAGAGGTAAAAAGCCAAGTATTCAACTCATTGGAGGCATTACTTCAATGATGGGATTATATTCATCTAAAGCCAAGATTGATCCCAAAATGGCTTCAAGGCTGCCATGTCCATCCTTAATACCTTGGGGACAAACCTTTGCAATAGTTAAAGAAAGCAACTCAAAATATGTTGAAATAGTTTCTCCTACCGAAGGATTTATCAGATTAAAACCTGAAGAAATTTCAAGTAAGTTTGAAAAAGGATTTATTGAATTACTTTTAGTTTCAAAAAGTGAACAAACTCCAGAAAAGAAATTTGGTATTCAATGGTTGTTACCAGCTATCAATCGATACAGAGGAGTACTATTACAAGTTTTATTAGCATCTTTTGTCGTACAACTTTTAGGTTTAGCTAATCCATTAATGATTCAAGTAATAATAGATAAAGTGATTAGTCAACGTAGCTTAGATACTTTACAAATTCTTGGTATCGGAATAGTTTTTGCGACAATTTTAGGCGGAGTACTTAGTAGTTTAAGAACTTTTCTTTTCAGTGAGACAACCAACAGAATAGATACAAGACTTGGCGCTGAGGTGATTGATCATCTTTTGAGACTTCCTCTGAATTACTTTGATAAAAGACCTGTAGGAGAATTGGGAAGCAGAATTGGAGAATTAGAAAAAATTCGTAATTTCTTAACTGGACAAGCTTTAACAACAATTCTTGATGCTGCTTTTTCTCTAATTTATATTGTAGTGATGGTTATTTATAGTTGGTTATTAACATTAATTGCATTAGGTGTAGTACCCATACAAATTTTAATAACTATTATTGGAACACCACTAATTAGAAGACAAATTAGAGAAATAGCAAAAGAAAATGCTACTACTCAAAGTCATTTAGTAGAGGTATTAACAGGAATACAGACAGTTAAAGCTCAAAATGTAGAGAAAGTTAGCAGGTGGAAATGGCAGGAAATGTATAGTAAATATATTTCAAGAACTTTTGAAAAAACTTTAACAGGAACTACCCTTAATGAAACAAGCAAGGTTCTTCAACAATTATCACAATTACTTGTTTTATGGATTGGCGCAACACTTGTTCTGAAAGGTGAACTTAGCTTAGGTCAACTGATTGCTTTTAGAATCATTTCTGGTTTCGTAACTCAACCTTTGCTTAGGTTAAGTACCATATGGCAAAACGTTCAAGAATTAAGAGTTTCCTTTGAAAGATTAGCTGATATTGTTGATACCCCACAAGAAGCAAAAGAATCAGATAAAACTAAAATCCCATTACCTAGCCTAAATGGATCTGTAAATTTCTCAAATGTCTCATTCGCTTTTAGTCAACAGCAGCCAAATGTTCTAAAAAACGTTTCTTTGGAGATTCAAGCAGGTCAATTTGTTGGAATTGTTGGTCAAAGTGGAAGTGGTAAAAGCACTTTAATGAAACTTTTACCTAGGCTCTACAATCCAAATTCAGGAAAAATAATGATCGATGGATACGACATAAGTAAAGTTGAAATGTATTCATTACGAAGACAAATTGGGATTGTGCCTCAAGAGCCTCTTTTGTTTGCCGGCACAGTCAGTGACAACATTGCTTTAACCGATCCAGAGGCAACGAGCGATGAGATTGTAAAAGTTGCAAAAATTGCCAACGCTCATGATTTTGTAATGGAATTAGAAGATGGTTACAGCACAAATGTTGGAGAAAGGGGCTCAGGACTCTCTGGAGGGCAAAAACAAAGAATTGCAATTGCTAGGACACTTTTAAATAATCCAAAGCTTTTGATTATGGACGAAGCGACCAGTGCGCTTGACTATCAAACAGAACGAAAAGTATGCGATGGACTGAAGGCCTCATGTGGCAACTCTACAGTATTCTTTATTACACACAGATTAAGCACAGTTAAGAATGCTGATTTAATTGTTATGCTTCATAATGGCTCAATTGTAGAGAAAGGGACGCATGATGAATTAATGAATGCTAAAGGCAGATATTTTGCACTTTATCGCCAACAAGAATCATCTTAAAGTCATGAAAAATTTTTATAAAACAAAAAAGAAAGAAATTAATTTAGACAACTTTTCTAAGAAAATTAATTTTAAAGAATTCAAGATCAATACTCTTATTAAAAAGATTAATATAAAAAAATATTATGAAAGCATAAATCTCAAACCTTATATTGAAAAAATAAAAAATAATAAAATCATCATTGAAAATTATTATTCCAAACTTAATCCAACTATTTGGATAAATGGATTACAAGATCAATTAGATAAGTTAATCACTAATGATTCTAATGATGTTGTTTTAAAACAATCAAAATTCTGGGCACAAGCAATAACTTGGAGCCTCATTTCTGGAACAACATTTTTTTTCGGATGGTTCAGTCTAGCTAAAACCGATGAAATAGTAATAGCACTAGGAAGACTAGAACCTTCAAGTGGAGTCATAGATGTACAAATGCCTCTAGAGGGAATAGCTCGTGAAATACTTGTCAAAGAAGGGGACAGAGTGGTTAAAGGGCAGACATTAATTCGCCTAGATACTGAAATCACTGAAGCAAAATCGTCAGCTTTAAAACAAAAGCTTGAAATTAATGCAACGATATTATCTAAGCTTGATAATCTTGTAAAAGAAGGGGCGGTATCAGAGCTTCAGTATTTAGAACAAAAAGCAAAAATAGAAGATTTAAAAAGTCAAATAAAAACCAATCAAGTCATGCAAAGATATCAAGAAATTCTTTCCCCAGTAAATGGACTAATTTTTGAATTACAGCCTAAAGGACCTGGTTATGTTGCAAAAAGCAGTCAACCTGTGCTTCAAGTTGTGCCTGAAGATAATTTAATTGCAAGAGTAGAAATTGATAATCGTACAATCGGATTTGTGAAAGTTGGGAACAAAGCAGAAATCAGTATAGACTCATTTCCTGCAACTGATTTCGGAGTAATAGAAGGAACATTAGTTAGTATTGGCTCAGATGCATTACCTCCAATAACTGCAGAAGGCAAAGGTTATAGATTCCCAGCAAAAATAGAACTCAGAGATCAATTTTTACAGCTTAAATCAGGAGAAAAATTAAAATTGCAAGCTGGCATGAGTCTAAATGCAAATATAAAGCTCAGAAAACGAACCTATTTACAAATACTACTAAATAAATTTTCAGATAAAACAGACTCTTTAAAATCAAAATAGATTACTAAAACTTCAAAGAATATATACTGCTATAATTTTCTAGAGTTTTTAATGGATAGAAGTGAAACCCACTATTGAAATAGCAGTATCACAATGGGAAGAAAAAAAATATAGCTTAGCAATCTCAACATGCAAAGATTTGATTAACTCAGGGAAAGAAACATTAGATTGTTTAAATATTCTAATCAAATCTTTAATTAATAAACAAAGGAATGAAGAAGCTCTCAAATATCTAAATAAAGCTACAGAAACTAAGCCTGTTAATGTAAATATTTTATGTGATCTTGCAAATTCATACACATTAATCGGACAGACAGTCAGTGCAAAAAGAACATACGAAGAATGTCTAAAAATTGACCAGAAAAATATAGTAGCTTTATCAAATCTGGGGAATATAGAGCTAAAACTTAATAATACATCAATTGCATTAGACCTTCACATTAAAGCAAAAGAAGCTAATCCAAACATAGCTTCTGTTCGATATAATCTCGGATATACATATTATCAGTTAGGAAAATACCCTGAGGCGGAAAATGAATTTGAGAAGACATTAGAATTAGACAAAAATATTTACCAAGCTTATTTAAAACAAAGTCAAATACATATCAAAAATAATAAACTTGACAAAGCAAAATCAGTATTAGAAAAACTAATTAACATCAACCCTAATCATACGTTAGCGTATATTGAAATAAGCAAAATATTTAAAGCACAAAATAAGCTAAAGGAAGCAGAGATTATTTTAAACAAATCATTATTATTCAATCCCAATGAAGCAAGTACAAATTATTACCTAGGTGATATCTTAAGGTGTCAAAATAAATTAACTGAATCAATTCAATACTTTAACAAAGTCCTTGAAATAGATCCAAATTCATACGCAGCTAACCTTGATCTTGGAGCTGTCTTGCTTGATTTAAATGAGTTTGATAAAGCATTAAACTTTTCAAGAAAGGCAAATACAATACAACCTAAGAATGCCTCAGCAAAGTTAAATATAGGTTCTATATATAAAAGACTCAATAAGTTAAATGAAGCAGAAGTGTGGACACGAGAAGCCATAAAATTTAATCCTAATATGGCTGAAGCACATTTAAATTTGGGTGTTATCCTCTCAGGTAATGTAAAAGTTGCTGAAGCTAAGTTATCAATTTTAAAATGCATTGAAATCAATCCAGATTTTGCAATGGCTCATAGCATGTTAGGACATATAAATGATGCACTAAATGAAACAGATCAAGCAAAAATATCATTTAAAAAAGCCTTTACATTAAATCCAAAGAATTTAGCTATCAGAAATAATCTCACAATGTTCTTACTCAAAATAAAGGAAATCAAAGAATCTGAAGTTCTATTGAAAGAGTCATTAGAGATGAAGCCAAATGATCCAAGAACTAACTTTCTATTTTCGCAGCTATCAACAATCAAAAAAGAATATGATAATGCAATTGCATTTATAGAAACTGCTATAAAGTTTGATGAAACAAATCATATATATCAAGGAGAGTTAACACGACTTAAATTCTTAAAAGGGACACTAGATGAAAAAGAAAATACAGATTTATGGAGTGATCAAGATGATTACTATTTTGAAGATAATGGAAAGCATGAACTATTAATCATTTTCTCAAGCCATGGAGATAATAATCAAATAATCAAAAGATTCGATTTTTATAATTTGCTTAACGAGGTTAAATCATTTGATAAATTATTCATAAGAGATACACAAAAAATGTTTTATATGAGAGGACTTATGAATACAACAAGTAATTTAACTGAAACAATAGAGTTAATAAAAAAACTATCCTTAGTCAAAAAATATACGAAAAGAATAGCTATTGGAGCATCTGCAGGAGGATATGCTGCAATCCTATATGGTCATTTACTTGAATTTGATAAAGCTATAACTTTTAATCCTAAAACCGTATTAAAAAACAAAAAGATCAAAGAATTTAAAGACTCTCAGTTTGAAAAAATATCTAATTACCTAGAAAGTTCTAAAAAAGAAGATCATTTATTTTATAAATGTCTAGATTTAAAAGATCTGATTCCTTTTAACACTGATATAGATATCCATTATTCAGAAACTTCTGAACACACGATTGATAAAAATCACGCATTACACATTCAAGATAAAAGCTGTACTTATTTTGCATACCCTGTTAATCATCATTTACTTGCCTTAGATTTAAAAGAAAAAGGTAAATTAAAGAAAATAATAATGGAAGAATTTTTAGATTAACAGCATTTATAAAATTAATTTCGTGTTTAGATTAATATTGTATAATATAATTTTAAGAGAGAAATGCTATACATTACGCATAAATTACTCAATGAGGAAAAAGTTAGAGAATTTCAAAAAGAACTATTAATATCCTCAGATTGGATTGACGGAAAATATTCAGCACAAGGCAATGCTAAACAAATAAAGAGAAATTTACAATTAAAAGAAAGCCAGTCCAAGGAAAAACTAGAAGATAAAATTAGAAACCTCTTACTAGAGGATAACCATATTCGTTATTCCGTATTCCCTGCCAAAATATTTAACATATTATTTTCTAGAACAGGAGTTGGAATGTATTATGGCCCCCATGTAGATACAGCCTATATACCCAGTGGACGTAGAGATTTATCTTTTACATTGTTCTTAAATGACCCTAAAGACTACGATGGTGGAGAATTAATATTGAGTATTCCTCCAGAAACAAAAAAGATAAAAATGAAGCCCGGCGAGATGATAATTTACCCTACTAAATATCTACATGAAGTAAAAGAAGTTACGAAAGGAGAAAGAATGGTTTGTGTAGGTTGGATTGAAAGCCAAATAAAATCTGATGAAGATAGGTCTAATCTATTTTTACTATATTTAGTTAATTCAGAAATCAAACAAAATTATGGAAGTTCGGGAACAACGCAAAAACTAAATATTGCAGTAAATAATATTCATAAAAGATTTTTAGATTAATTTAGCGATATTAATAAGAAAGAAAGACAAGAGGAATATAATAGATTTATTAATAAAAATATTTTATAAAAGTAATTATGGATCGAAACGAAAAATAACTTAGAGAAAGAAAGGCAAAGCAAATAGATATGGAATGGGTTACTTAAATTAAAACAAAAAAAAACCCCAGTAAAACTGGGGTTTTAAATATAAGGGAGCTAATCTTATGAGATTGCGATAGCACCAGCAGTTGTTACATCAGTATTACCTGAAACAAGAGATGATGCAGTAACTCCACCTAGTTCTACAAGAGAATCACCAGAGGCATGCTTGTTATATACCATTGTTGAGTCATTTGTACCACTTCCAGTTGAGTCATATAGGAATGCAACTGTATCTAGGTTGTCCATGTTACCTGCAAGATAACTGTTTACATCACTTAAATTAGAGGAATTAATGATAAGTGCGGTAGCGTGACTGTCAACATCATCGAAACTAACCAGACCACCACTGAGTGAGTGAGATTTAATAACTCCATAGTTGTTGGTATTGGTGAAGTCACTTGCAACAGCTATGCCAGAGAACTGAAGTTCCATAGCAAGTATCGTAGAAGTAGCCAGATCATAGCCGTTGATGTCGTCTCTTCCAGTAGTTAGAGAATCACCAGCGTTGATAACGATATTTGCAGCCGTATGCTCAAGTGTAGTGACTGAGTTGGTTGTAAGTGTCAATGTATCTGCACCAGGACCAGCGTCAATAGTCAGAATTTCATCTGTACTTTGAGCAACGATGGTTCCAGTTGTAACAGTAATGGTGTCATTACCTCCATCAGTAGAGATATTTATAGAACCACCAGCTTTACCTGAAGCACCACTACCTACATAACTTGCAGCCGTAATACTGATTGTGTCTGCACCATCACCTGTTGTAACAGTGATATCGTCTTTAGACGCCTCAGATCCATCTCCTTCACTAGTAACGGTGATGGTAGCACCTTGATCATAAAGACCCATTGCAAATGTTGGATTTGCTTCTGCTTCAACATCGGCGATTGTGATTGTAACTCCGTCGGCAAATGCTTGAGTGTCAAAAGCAGATCCAGAGGTAATAGAAATCACATCCATAGCACCACTAAGCGTTAGAGCTTCAAGGCCAGTAACGTTAGTGAAATGGTTATCAGTAACAGTTACGGTGGAATCAGTAAGTGTGAGAGTATCTGTACCAGCTCCACCAGTTACAGTAGTGTCGTCTGTTCCATCAGCAACAAAGTTCGCAACTACACCAGTAATTCCATCAGCTCCCGCGCCAAGGTTGTAAGTACTACCAAGAGTTGTAGTCATTGCAATTGTGTCACCGTTGGAAGAACCGGTAACAGTAGATCCTTTATAAAGAACCGCGTCAGTTTGGGTAATTGTTAAATCACCAGTTCCAGTTAGACCAGAAGCATCGATGGTGACAGCCTTTGTATCGAAAGTTCCATCAACAACTATTAGTTCTACGTCAGCTGAACCGCCGATGTTAACTGTAGCGATATCATCTGATGTGTTTTGTAGGAAACCTATATTTGAATTAGTACCATTGGTTCCTGTAGTCGCATTGAAGTTAACAGTTTCAAAGTTCGCATCAATACCAATCAAATCAAAGTTAGTAGTAGATGTACCACTGGTTGAATTAATTGTGATTGAGTCACTAGAACCAGTCTCGTCTTGAAGGCTTAGAACTGTAGAAGTTGCGTTAGCAGCTGTAAAGGTAATGTTTGCTGCTTGTGTTGCACTCAAATTAGAGATTGATGTTGTAGTAGCAGCAGTAATCTCAATTGTGTCAATACCAGAGACTAGAGAAGCATCATGACTTGTGCTTAGTGATAGAACCTCAAAGTTGTCATAACGTCCAGCCTCATTAGAAGTATCAACATCAGTTGCTGCTGCAATAATTAGCTTGTCAGCAGTACCAGCTCCTGCATCAATATTGAATAAAGAAGAAGTACCAAATCCTGAATCAGAAGTAGTAACAACATCATTACCTGAACCTAAGTTGGCAACGAATGCCTCGTTAGCAGCAACAGTAAATGTCATTGCACCGCTTGCAGCCGTGGCAGAAACGGTATCAATGCCAGCATCAATTGATCCAAGTGTTACCGCACCTGCTCCAGTAACTGTAAGAGTTGCTGTAGTTGATGTGGTTTGAAGATCTTCAGTATTGAAAGCACCTGTGGCATTGAGGTTGATAGTACTTGCACCAGCAACGTCGAATTCATCAGTTACGGTTGATGAGAGGGCGTTGATAGTAACTGTAGCTAGATCAGCACCAACCAAAGTGATGTCAGAAGTAATTTCTCCAGCCGCAAGCTCACTAATTGTTTTTGTATTAATAATCGTGGTTGTATCTTCTGCATCGTGAGTCAAGGTGATACCACCAGTAGACACTGCTATGTCATCTAGAGTGATTTCAGTATTTTCTTCACCTACTGTTATACCCATAATTCCATCAGTTACTCTAGTAAAAGAGACTTTTGTTAGTGAACTTTGGGCATCTTTTGAAAGGTCAATATCAGCAGTTAAATCATAAAAATTGGCAGTTTCAACACTACTTAGAGTTGGTAATGGATCAGCAGTACCGTCGGAATAGATATTAAGTGTATCTGTACCATCACCACCGGTTAAAGTGTCAGCCGCAGAACTTCTATCTGTTCCTGCGTTATCTGCATTGAAAGTATCATTGCCAGTTCCACCAGTGAAGGAGTCAGTGGCAGTAGTCAAATCAAAAGTTTCTCTTGTTGACTGAACACCATTACTAGTAATGGTTGAAACACTAGAAGCGATACCAGCAGCAGTATGAGCAGTATCTTTATCGATGCCTGACATGTAGCTCTTTGCTTCAGTCAGATTGAGTCCAGCAACAAAGGTGGTGCCAGTAGATTCAGCAGAGTAGGCAAGTATCGCAGCAGTTGTTTCTTTAACTTTTGCTGTGTAAGCAACAGCAGCATTAGTTTTGTTTGTTAAAGCTGTCTTATCGTCTTCACTACCAGAATTGTTTTGAGCAGCCCAAATCAAATGATTAGCTATCTCGGCAACTTTTAGATTTCCTAAGTTGATTTGCTGAGTCCAGTACGTCAAACCTGTTACGTCGGCTTCTCTATCAAATAGGTTCTGATAGATCTGATTTACCTGAGCTTCTGTAGAAAGGCTGCCGTATGAATCTTTAAATTCTGCTTGGGCATACATATCAGCTGCAAAATCCGCAGTACTGATACCTTTTTCAGTCCAGTAATCAAGACCTGTGGGATCAGCAGCGCGTCCGAAATAAGCAACGTAAAGCTCTTGCAGTTGTGTGCTAGTCGCGTTGGCCATTGGGGAAATTAATGAAGTGGGTTCTTTGTTAGGGATTTCCGCAATTTAAACTGCGGCTATCTGTCTATTGGACAGGCAGTATATAGCCTGGCTGAACAGAAACTGATGGAACTATAAGCTTTTATCACTACTAAGCAATAGTTAGTTCATCTCAAACAAGGGAATCCAAACATTTTCTTAAGTGGATTTTGATTTAGAAATCCATCGATTAGTCTCTTTTTATTAGGTTCTCGGCTATCGATTGTTTTCGACAAAATCAATTGGTATAACTTAACTCTTGAGCATTTCAATGAGTTGAAATGTACAAAATTTTTTTGAAATAGAAACTCGATTTTTTTGTCTGAAGTGAAAAATAAATAATCAAGATAAAGTTCCAGAATAAAAAGTGCACACCCTAAATAAGAACGTCTTTAACAAAATTTTGGGTATCCAAGCAAGCTGAACTGATAATAATTACCCAAATCTGGTTGATTAATTATCCGCAACTAGCACAATTGGAATTATCTGGCGTGATCGAGCTCAAATATTGTCTAGAAAATCCGCGCTGATTTTGGGTTGTAAAGGTCAAGATGGCTCGTTACTCTGTCATTCTCTACTAAATAAAGGTTATCGAGTCGTTGGAACATCCAGATCAGAATATGTTTCTGCAAGCAATTTGAGTTCTTTAGGGATAGAAAAAGATGTTGAAGTAAAAAAAATTGAAATTACTGATTTCATCGAAATCAAAAAAATCATAGAAAAAGAAAAACCACAAGAGATTTATAATTTGGCTGCTCAATCTTCCGTGGGTGCATCATTCTCACAACCAATTGAGACATCTGAAAGTATCGTTATGGGGACAGTGAGTCTCTTAGAGGCTGCAAAAAAATCAAACTATACGGGAAAAATATTTTTCTCTGGAAGCGGAGACATATTTGGAAATACTGAGAAAGCAGCAGTAATATCGGATACTCAAAAGCCAAATAGTCCTTATGCTATTGGGAAACAATGTAGTCTAAATTTAGTCAAGTTCTATCGGGAAGTATATGGAATAAATTGTTTAACTGGCATATTATTTAACCATGAATCACCTTTTCGAAATAGCAATTATGTAACTCATAAAATAATACATGGTGCTATAGAATGTTACTTAAAGAAAAAAGAAAAGATATATTTAGGAAATATTAATATCGCCAGAGATTGGGGATGGGCAGAAGAATACGTAGAAGCGATGCAATTAATGCTCTCATCAAAAATAAGTAAAGACCAAGTAATTTGCACAGGTATACTAACAACTTTAAAAGAATTTATTGAAATCACATTCAAGAAATTAAATTTAGACTATCGCAATCATCTCATATCTGATCCTCAGCTATTTAGAGAAACTGATATTAAAATAAGTTATGGAAATCCCCAAGGTATAGAGAAAGATTTAGGTTGGAAAGCGACAGTAAAAATTGATGAAATAATTGATCGTCTAATTAAATCAAAACTTGATACTATATAGAGCTATTAATTTCCAGACTCTCTATTAATTTCCAGACTCTCTATTATAGATAGTAATCTATTACTTAATTTAGAAAATCTTCTTTTATCTATAATATGACTCTTGTCTAATATAAGATTCTTTTGATCTTTTTCAAACCAATCATAAATACCATTGGCTATATTTTCTGAAGTGCAACCAGGAAGAAAATCAACAATAGTGGAAACATCATTAAATATATTAATAGGAGTAACTAAAACAGGTTTGGATGTCGCTAATCCATGTCTGACAGAAGCACTAGAAGACTCATTTGAAGCTTGATAAGGAAAAATAATCAGATCATTTTTAGAAAGTTCACTTAAAATATCATCATCGGTCTTATATTCTTGATCTATATGGACTATATGTTCTAAACTTAAATCATGAATAAGTGATTGAAGTTCTTCATAAAATTCATACGAATCTTCATCATAGATAGCTGCTAAAATTTGCAAGTTAACTTGAAAATTTTGATCCTTCAATAATTTAATTGCCTGTATTAATTCTCTAAAGCCTTTATTTGGTAAACAAAATCCAAATGTTGCTATTTTTTTCGAATTATCTTTATTTTTTGTACTATTTTTTGAAATATTATTATAATTTTTATTTTCAAAATCTAAAATACCATGTGGAAATAAAGAAACATTATTAATCAATCCAATATCCTTTAATCTATTTAAATCATCGATTGTATGAACGAAAACTCTTTGACATTTAGTAAGTGCATCTTTTAATAGATTTAAACGTTTTAGTGGTAAATTTGGTGGATCAATTGTGGCATGCATAAAAATAATAACATTAATATGACTTGCGATAATTTTTTCTATAAAATCTGAAAACTTTGGAAAATTATATAATCCATAATTAAATTGAATTACCAATGTTGAAATTCCTTTTGCTAAAACTTCTTGTTCTAATTGTTTATAGTCTTTAAAAATATCAGAATCTATTGACCAAGAGGGAAAAATATTCTTTTCTATTTCTTTTTTTGGCTGCTCAGTTGAAGGAGTAAACAAATATACTTCATTAAAGAAGTATTCTATTAAATGTTTAGAATAAGAAGCAATTCCACATCTAGTATTCCATGTGGTTACCCAACCAATTCTTAATGGAAGATTTATATATTTAGATAAGGTATCTTTTATGAAAGTTATATTGAAATCTGCAACCTGACCCCATTTTAAATTAGATATAGATTCTTTTGCTAAAGTTGTTCTAATTTTTATTTCTGCTTGAGAAGCATGAAATACCTCTAACATTTTTATACCTAAATCTTTAATACTTGGTTCTACCCAATATGATAAGTCTAAATTAAAATGTGAATTAGAAGATACAAATTCATAGTCAACCAACCAACTATTTTTTTGATCACAAAAATCTAATTGTCCACCCCAATTAGTAGTTATTACAGGGATCCCCAAGAGCATAGCTTCGGCAATAGGTAGACCAAAACCCTCTCCCCTGCTTGGAGCAACTAATACATCTGATTGTAAATATAAAGATTTAACTTCATCGTCATCTAATTCTTTCTTAATCAAAATTACTTCAGGATATAAAGGATATTTATTTCTAAAGTCTCTTAATAATTTATCAATTTTATTATGGGGATTATCAAAAGTTTTAATAATTAGAGATATATCATCATCTTTAGTAAAATTATCACCAAAAGCTTGTAATAAAATATCTATACCCTTTCTAGGAAAACATGATGATATATGTAAAATCTTAAAATTCTTTGCATTAACATGAAAATCAGTATTATTTTTAGTGTCATTAATATGATCTAACCCCAACGCTGTGACTTTAATAGGTAAACAAATTCCATTATCAATTAGAATTTTTTTTACTTGTGAAGACATAACAGTTATTCCCTGTAGATAAGAATTAAAATCACTAATCCATATAGATGGTAATTCAGATTCTTCCCAGCCATATGAATGTAATATATTGAATTTAGCATTCATATCATTTACTCTTGGTGGATATAAATTACGACTCTGTACAATACTTTTAACAGATGAATCTAGAGATTCTTTATATAAAGTATATAATTGAGAATACTTTTTAAGATAATTAATATCAGGGAAATAATCACCTAGACCTTCAGTTACATGAATAGAAATTTGATCGATTTTTGCATCAAGAGCTTTAGCAAAAGATCGATTTAAAATAGCTAAGCTATAACTTGAATCAAAGGGGCCTTCAACTCTCCAAGACAATCTTTCATCTTTATTAGATAATTCTCTTATTAATGAATCTAATTGAATTGTTATTTTATCTATAGAGGCAGCAAGCTGAGAGAACAGATCATCTTCTTTGATTATTTTAAAAATAGTCATCTTTCTGATTTTCTTAAGCAACAAATTTAAATTATTTTCTTTTTGTTTTAAAAGATATTCCCATTCATATTGCTTAGGTTTTAATGCTTTTTTCTGAATAATAGATTGGCATGCTTTAATAATCTCGAGAGCTGTAATAGACCAAGAAAACTTTTGACTTTGTACTAAAGAGTTACTTCTTAGTTCATCGTTAAAATGTTTATTTGTAAGAGCCTTGATAATAAGATTCTTCATGTCATGAACCTTTTTAGGGTCAAACATTGCGCAGTCAAGACCTATTACCTCAGGAATACTTGTGCAATTCGAACCAATCACAGGGGCACCACAAGCCATAGCCTCTAAAACTGGTAGACCAAAACCCTCATGTAAAGATGGGAAGACAAATAAAGAACATTTTCTATATAGTTCCACTAAATCAAAATCTGAAACATATCCTGTTTTAACTACTCTGTGAGGATCTATTTTGTAGGCTTGAATCCAATTATCAAGTTGTTCATCTTCAAGTTCTAAGAATTTTCCAACAAGAACCAATTTAAAGTGGTCAAGCTGATCTGGAAGTTGACTAAAAGCTTGAAGTAAACTTTCTACATTTTTTCTTGGATCAATAGCTCCTGAATACAAAATAAAAGGAGAGAAATCATGAACATTAATAGTTATGAAAGAACTGATATCAGAATTTTTATCAAATACTTTCTTATCACATGCTGATGAAATATTAAAAACTTTATTTGAACTTATAGATAAATATTTAGTTGCCTCCTGCGCAGCAGAATTAGAAATCGCTAATAATCCATCTAACTTTTTCAACTTCTTAAGTCTTGCTTTATAAAATTTTTTGAATCCAGGATTATTTTTTAGATATAAATCTGGATTAATTAGAGGAATCAAATCATAAAAAATAGATATTATTGGAATCTTTATAAAATCATTATCAAAATCAACAAAACAATTATCTGAATAACCTTCAAAAAAACTTGTAATTAAAATTACATCTGCATTTATACAACTATAGGTATAGGATTTCAAATATTTTGCAAATTTTCTAGTTCTCTTATTACCTGAAATAAAATCAAATGGACATGGAGAATGCCATTTTAAATAAGTAACATTTTTATAATTAAAATATTCCTGAAATTCTGTCTTTAAATCTGAAAGGGTGGCATTCACAACTAAAATAATATCATGCTCTGGGAAACCCTTGATAATATTTTTTATAATTTCAAGAGAATACCTACCTATACCTCTTGTACGACTTCCTTCACTTTGAATTCCATGAAGATCAAAAGCTATTCTCATTTATTTTTTAAAGTAAATAATTTTTTGTAATACTTAGACTTACTTGAATTATCATAATGAGATAATAATTTCTTATTATAGCGAAGAAATTTTTCATTACTATCAAGAATCTTTTTAAATTTATTTTGAATTAAAATAGCCTTTGTATTCGGGGAATCTCCTAACAAAATATTTAAAAAGAATCTTATGATAACTAGAAACTTATGCGATAGTAAAAAATCTCTAATTATTTGATGATTAAAAAATATATTAAAAATTTTGTTAAATATAGTGAAAATAATCTTTTTAACTAACTTCAATAAAAGAAATATAGGTCTAAAGAAAAATTTTAAAATCTTTAACAAATAGAGAAAATATTTGAGCTGTGACTTTAATAAAATAATTTCTTCTTTTAAGAAAAGAATTTCCTCTTTGAATGATGCCTTTTCATGATTTACTTTATCATATTTTTTGGTTAATAGTTGCATCTTCGTATCATAATCTATTGCAGCTTGGAATGTAGTTAAACCAACATTTAAATATTTCTGCCATTCAATATTATCTTTAAAAAGTTTATTAAATGTATCTTCAGACTTAAGAGCAATTATACATAAATCTTGAGAAACACCATTAAGAATCCTTGTGATTTTTAATGGATCAGCGTCCTGTAATGGACCTCCATTGATATAAAAATTTTTAATGAAACTAAATCCAGCTTTCTCCAAATGAAAAGAAATAAAGTCAGGATTTATAGGGTTTATATGTGTAGGATCTATATAAAATAATTTAGTCGATACAATTAAATTATCTATACTTGGCGTTTCCATAATTAAAACTCCATCATCTTTTAAAACTCTTTGACATTCATATATTAATCTTCGTAGTTGATTATATTCAAGATGTTCTATCAAATGAAAAATAGTTATTACAGAAATAGATGCACTTTCAAATTCAGATATTTTTTCAACTGCATCTCCATCTATGACATTTAATCCATTATCTAGACACATTTTTAGCATGGAATAATCAGATTCAATACCAATAGATTCTTCAAATTTAGTTTTGCATAACTCAAGCCACTCTCCTCTGCCACATCCAATATCTAATAAAGAAGGTGAGGAGTCATTAGCAATGACAATATCTATCAAAGGCTCATAACTACGAAATAAATTAAAAATCTTTTCACGTTCTCCTCTAAATTTATTTTCAAATTCAAGATAATAGTTAGAATCCATAATGAATGTATTTATAGATAATTGAGTGTGATTGTTATTAGCTCAAACTTTTGAATACCTCAAGATAACTAAAGTAATCTTCCAAGTGAGCTTATCACATTCATAGAATTAAAAAATTAAACAATAGTATTTTAATTCTGTATTCACTTGTATGATTTGACCATATGAAAGATCTGTTTCTAGTTAAGCATGCCCCAGGGGCACCTGGCTTAAGATTTTTGGGATTAGGGCCAAAGTTTATACCTCGTCAAGGAATGTTAAAACTTCAACTACTTTTGGATGAACATACTTCATGGGCTAAGAAACGCAATCAAAAAGATATTAAGAAAATGCTTTCTCATAGTAAAGTTATTATTAGTGTATGGAGTAAGGATAAACTCATTGGCTTCGGTCGAGCAACAAGCGATGAAATATATAGAGCAGTTTTATGGGATATAGTAGTAGAACAAAAACATCAAAAGCGAGGAATAGGAAAAATTATAGTTACGGAATTATTATCAAATAGATTAATTACAAAAGCAGAAAAAATCTATGTTATGACTACTAAATTCAAAAAATTTTATGAGAATTTAGGTTTTGAATTAGAAGGAACGCAAAAACTTATGTTGTTAAAAAAATAAAATATTTCAATCATGTATTGTCTTGACTTTTTATCTAACTATTTATAAATCAATCGGTTCATTATTATATGACCATACCAACCTAAGCGGATGAAGAGATTCGAACTCTCGACATTCTCCTTGGCAAGGAGATGCTCTACCACTGAGCTACATCCGCACTAATTTAATTCTATGTCATTGACCATGCATTCAACAACATTGATGCGATGGTTGATTCTTTTTCGATCCATTAATTTATCCAATTGACTGCATTAAAGAGCCCATCTCAATTGCCTGAAGAGCGTAACTCCATCCAAGATTATTCTTTATCCCAGCTCTTTCTAAAGCCTGCTGCATAGTATCTGTAGTTAAAACTCCAAAAATAATTGGCACACCTGTTTCTCTGGAGACAGTGGCAACACCCTTACTTGCCTCAGATACAACAACATCAAAATGTGGAGTATCACCTCTAATGACTGCTCCTAAAGTAATAACTACTTCATATTTGCCCTTCCGCGCAAGTGATTGAGAAACAATTGGTAATTCAAAAGAACCAGGAACCCATGCAACATCTAACTGAGTACTGGATTCAGTGATATCAATACCATGACGAGATAAACAATCAAGACAACCGCTTAAAAGCTTATTGGTAATTAAATCATTAAATCTAGCTACTACAATAGCAACACGTAATGTTGATGATTTTTCAAAGGTGCCTTCTATTTTAGCCATTTCTTAAAGGCTTTAATACTCCATAACACTAACGTGTGATGTGTAGATTTAAAACATCCCTATTTAAAAATTACTTTTTATTATGAAATTTCAAAGTACACAAATTTTTATATATTCATTTGATGAGTGATGTATTCGCCTACTAGAGCTTGAAGAAGAACTAAGTGGAACCAAACTCCTGCAAGGATTTCTATCTTCTTAATGTTGGGATTTCTATTGTCCTCTGGATTAGTTTGGGTCATGTAAAAAACGGGGACACCAATCACTAGAAGCAATGAAGAGAATAAGAGTGCGTTCGCGACGATGGAATTAATAGCCAGCATGGGGGAAGCTACAGAACAATGGCTCAAGATTCAATAATTGTCCCACGTAAGTGTGTCTTTGACTTACTACATCTTCATATTTGTAGCGAGGCTTCACATGCAAAAGAAATTGATTCTTCTAAAATGCATAAATCATATATTGGTGAGTAAATGGCTGCCAGCCAAAACCCATTGCAAGGCAGTCTTTTTGAAAGAAAAGATGAGCGCAATAGCCCAGAAAACAAGCAAGATCACTCTTCGGAAACTTTTGACCACAAACTATCAAATCAACAACTCAAGGAAGATTCGTTATTACGACCTCGCCCAAAAAAAATCACGAAAAATGAAAATACAAATAAATTTGATGTCTTAGAGCATTTCATTGAAGAAAGTGAAGAACCGAAGTGGTCTCACCACACTTATCCAGCTTTAGAAGATCTAACTCCAGCATTAAAGCATTATGTACAACTTAAATCCTCAGACCCTGAGAGAATTTTGCTTTACAGACTTGGTGATTTCTTCGAATGTTTTTTTGAAGATGCCATAACACTTTCACAAATTCTCGAAATCACACTGACAAGTAAAGAAGGTGGCAAAAAGATTGGACGAGTTCCAATGGCAGGAATCCCTCATCACGCATCTGATCGATATTGCACTGAACTTATTAAAAAAGGTTTATCAATCGCGATTTGTGATCAACTTGAGACTGCACCATCTAAAGGTAATAAATTAATAAAAAGGGGAATAACAAGATTAATTACTCCTGGGACTATTTTAGAAGAGGGAATGCTCAGTGCGAAAAGAAATAATTGGTTAGCGTCTATTCTAATAGAACCATCTTATGAAGAAGGCATCAGTAAATGGTCACTGGCAAAAGTAGATGTAAGCACCGGTGAATTAATTGTCCAAGAAGAAAAAAATTTAAATAATTTGCGACAAGAACTAATTAAATTAGGAGCAGCTGAAATCATCTCTGATAAAGATTCAATATCTAATCTAAGCTGGTATAATAGTTCAATGAATATAACTGAATTTAATCAAACATCATTTACCAATTTAGAATCAAAAACAACAATTTCAAATCATTATAACATTAGTAATATTGACTGTTTAGGATTACAAAATCATCCCTTAGGAATTAGGGCAATTGGTGGATTAATAGCATATCTAAATAAAACACATCCTAATCTAAATACAAACAATCCTAATAAAACTGGGACACAAATATCTCTTGATTATCCACAAATAAAACATCAAATTACGGGGCTAGTTATAGATAATCAAACTAGAAGAAATTTAGAGATAACTTCAACTCAAAGAGGTGGTAAATTTCAGGGATCTTTATTATGGGCTATCGATAAAACCTTAACTGCAATGGGAGGTCGATGCATAAGAAGATGGGTAGAAGAACCCCTAAGGGATTTAGAACCCATCAGGTACCGTCAAGAAATTATTGGTTTACTAGTCCAATCTACAAGTTTAAGAAAAAACCTTAGAAAAACTCTTAAAACAATGGGTGACTTGGAGCGTCTGGCAGGGAGAGCAGGGGCTCAGCAGTCTGGTGCAAGAGACTTAGTTGCTATTGCAGAAGGGATTAACCGATTACCACTTATAGGGAAATATCTAAATAATCAGATTTTTGATGTTAGTCAATATTTTGAATCTATCAAAAATTTAGATAACGATTTAATAGATCTTGCATCTAAAATTAAGAATGAAATAGTTGATAATCCACCATTAAGTCTTACTGAAGGTAATATTATTTATGATGGCGTTAACCCTATACTTGATGGTCTACGTAATCAATTAGATGATCACAATTCATGGCTAAAAGATCAAGAACAAAAAGAAAGAATAAATAGTAATATAACAAATTTAAAACTTCAATATCATCGATCTTTTGGATATTTTTTAGCTGTAAGTAAAGCAAAGTCATCAAATGTTCCAAATCATTGGATTAGAAGACAAACACTGACCAATGAAGAACGCTTTATTACACCTGAGTTAAAAGAAAGAGAAGGAAAAATCTTTCAGATAAGAGCTAGAATATCCCAACTTGAATATGAAATTTTTTGCAAGCTAAGAATACTAGTAGGAAATAAAGCATCAAGCATTCGAAAAGTATCAAAAGCAATTTCTTGCTTAGATGTCTTAGCGGGTTTAGCCGAATTAGCAGCAACACATGCTTATATAAAACCTAACATCATTGATGATAAAGATCCTCAAACATCAAGGAAATTATCCATTAAAAGTGGTCGTCATCCTGTTGTGGAACAAATTCTAGTTGATAAGTTATTTGTTCCTAATGATGTTGAACTTGGTTTAGGAACTGATTTAATTATTCTCTCAGGTCCAAATGCAAGTGGTAAAAGTTGCTATCTCAGGCAAATAGGCCTATTGCAAATAATGGCTCAAATAGGTAGCTGGATCCCTGCTCAGGAAGCTTGCATGGGAATTGCTGATCAAATATTCACGCGTGTGGGTGCCGTTGATGACTTAGCTGCAGGGCAATCAACTTTTATGGTAGAAATGATAGAAACAGCTTATATTCTGAACAGAGCTACAGAAAAGTCATTAGTTTTATTAGATGAAATAGGGAGAGGAACATCAACTTTTGATGGTCTATCCATAGCTTGGTCTGTCAGTGAATTTCTAGCGAATAATATAAAAAGTCGCTCAATATTTGCAACTCATTATCATGAATTAAATCAAATCTCGGAAAATATTAAAAATGTAGAAAATTTTCAAGTTCTTGTAGAGTATAATAATAACTCGCTTTCTTTCCTTCATAAAGTTGATAAAGGAGGATCGGAAAAAAGTTATGGAATAGAAGCTGCTCGACTATCTGGAGTTCCGAAAATAGTCATACAAAATGCAAAAAAAATATTAGATAGATTAGAAAAAAATAATCTTAAAGATATTCAAATTATTTAAATCACTCAATCAATAGTACAAATGTAAAAGTTGATTAGGTTAATTTAATTATGCGCGGCTTTCAACAAAGCATTTATTGCAGCTGAAGCTAAAGATGCACCTCCTTTAGATCCCTCTAAAACAATATGCGGATACTTACTATTTAATAAGCGATTTTTAGACTCAGAAACCCCAATAAAACCAACCGGCATTCCAATTATTAAACTGGGAATTGGACTACCTTTATCAATCAAATCTAACAAAGCCATAAGTGCTGTAGGAGCACTGCCAATCACAACAATTGGTGCGTTCACAAATTGACCTCGTTTTTCTAGATCTAGCCAAATATTTCTCATACCAATTGCGCTCCTTGTTGTCGAACTTGAATCAATTGAATGAGGAGCCATATCTAAAATGCATTGAACATTTGAATTGAATGTCCGCTTAGCCATAGGGGATACTGCTGCTTTAGCCATTTGAGTATCAGTAAAAATTTGCACTCCCTTTTTCAAAGCTTCCATAGCTTGATTACAAGCAGTCGGACTAAACTTTAATAATCCTTGAAAGCTGAAATCACCGCTTGAATGAATCATTCTCTCTAAGACTGACTGCTGAACAAAATCAAGTCCAGTAATACCAAGCTGTGTTTTTATGTAATCAATACTTTTAAGAAAAATTGGATGTTCTGATGTATTCACTGGTTATTTTCGGCTAGTTTGAATTCGAATCTTTTAACAACATATCTCTAGGCAATGCCAATTCATTTATTATGGGGAGATGATTACGAGGCAAGTAATAGAGAAATTGAAGAGATAGTTCAAAAATTTATTGATCCTTTATGGAAAAGCTTTAATTATAGCCAGATTGATGGAAATGATCCTAAACAAACTGTAAGAGCCCTAGAAGAAATTCAAAGTGCTCCTTTTGGAAATGGAAGTAGAGTAGTTCTAGTCAAAAGAAATCCATTTTGCAATAGTTGCTCTAATGAACTAACAAATAAAATTGAGCAAGCAATAAAATTAATACCCGATAATACACATTTAATTTTAAACAACTCAAGTAAACCAGATAAAAGACTAAAAACAACAAAATTAATCCAAAAGCATATTCAATCAGATTCTTTATCTAAAGAAAAAAGTTTCATTCTTCCTCTACCCTGGGATATAAATGGGCAGCGTAAATTAGTCGAAAATATTGCTGATAAATTAAATTTAAAAATTAATAATGAAACAATTGATTTAATTGTTGAAAATATCGGAAATGATAGTTGTTTAATCAATACTGAGCTAAAAAAACTTGCTTTACTATCTGAGGCAATATATGGAAGACCAGATAACAAAAAGCCATTAAAAATAACAAAAGAAATAATAAATAAATTAATTTATTATAACACAACTAATGCGCTTGAAATTGCAAGTCTAATTTTAAAAGGAGAAAAAATTATTGCACTCAGCAAAATTAATTCTCTATTAGAAAATGGTGAACCTGCTTTAAGGTTAATATCAACTTTGACCGGTCAAGCCAGAGGATGGCTTTGGGTTAACGTATTAGATAGTGAAGGCAAAAGAGATGTAAAGGAAATAGCGAAAATGGCTGGCATTGCGAATCCAAAACGTATTTTTATTATCCGTAAACAAATTCAAGATAAACCACAAAGTATATTGATAAATTTGATGAAAAAACTTCTAAAAATTGAAAGCTCAATCAAATTGGGAAAAAAACCTATGGATGCTTTTAAAGATAATCTGCTAACAGAAAGTAAAATAACGACTAATAACTGAAATAATCAATAAATTACCTAGAGTTCAATGACCTTACTGGTTCAAAAATTTGGGGGCACCTCTCTTGGGAGCATTGAGCGAATTAAAGCTGTCGCACAAAGAATCAAATCAAACAAAGAAAAAGGAAATGATCTTGTAGTTGTTGTCTCAGCAATGGGTCATACGACTGATGAATTAACCAAATTAGCCTCAGAAATCACTATTCATCCTCCTCACAGGGAGATGGATATGCTCCTATCAACTGGAGAGCAGATTTCAATCTCGTTATTAACGATGGCTCTCAATGAATTAGGAACTCCAGCAATCTCGTTAACTGGAACTCAAGCTGGAATTATTACTGAATCAGCTCACAGGCGAGCAAGAATACTTGAAATTAGAACAGAAAGAATACAAAAATTTTTAGACCAAGGCAAAACCATAGTCATTGCAGGATTTCAAGGAACCAGTCTTGGCATAGGCGGAATTTACGAGATTACAACTTTAGGGAGAGGAGGATCAGATACTTCTGCTGTAGCATTGGCGGCAGCCCTTGAGGCGGCTAAGTGTGAAATTTATACCGATGTTCCTGGAGTTCTAACAACCGACCCTCGAATTGTGAAAAATGCACAATTAATGAAAAGCATTAGTTGTGATGAAATGTTGGAGCTTGCAAGTCTTGGCGCCGCTGTTTTGCATCCTCGAGCAGTTGAAATAGCAAGAAATTTTGGTGTCACTGTTGTAGTTAAGTCAAGTTGGGAAGACCTTGATGGAACAACTCTAACAAGTAAAAAAAATCATATTCTATCTCAAGGCGGAATAGAACATCGCAGTCCTGTCGATGGATTAGAATTGGTCGAAGACCAAGCAGTAGTCGCTCTATCTAATATTCCAGACCGTCCAGGAATTGCTGCGGAGCTATTTGAATCTTTATCAGAAGGTGGCGTCAATGTAGATCTAATTATCCAAGCAACACATCAAGACAACTCAAATGATATTACTTTTACTATTGCAGAAAATGAATTAGACAATGCATATGCTCAATGCAAAAAACTTATTAATACTATTGGAGGTCAAATATCTTCCCAAAAGAATCTAACTAAATTAAGTATTTATGGAGCTGGAATAATGGGCAGACCTGGAATAGCATCATCTCTATTCCAAACTCTCTCAGATTCTGGTGTCAATATACGACTAATAGCTACTAGTGAAGTCAAAGTAAGTTGTGTTATTGATGCAGAATTAGGCAATAAAGCATTAAGAAACGTAGGAGATTTTTTTAAGCTCAATGATAAACAAATTACTCTGAATCCTATTATTGAAAATAATAACGAGCCAGAAGTAAGAGGTATAGCTTTAGATAAAGATCAAATCCAAATTAGTGTAAAAAATGTTCCAGACAAGCCAGGGACAGCCTCAACAATTTGTTCTACATTAGCCGAGAGAAATATCAGCCTAGATACAATAGTGCAATCAGAAAGAAAGCACAAAGATCAAACAAAAGATATTAGCTTTACATTAAAGAAAAATGATAGAATTGATGCCAAATATGCTTTAGATGAATTGATAAAAAATTGGAAAGGTTCAACACTCGAAGAAGGTAATGACATAGTTAAAATTAGTGCCGTGGGATCTGGAATGCCATTTACAAAAGGTACAGCTGGAAAAATATTTAGAGCCTTAGCTAATCAGAAAATTAATATAGAAATGATTGCAACTAGTGAGATAAGAACAACTTGCATTATTTCGGAGAAATACGGAGAAAAAGCATTGAATGAAATTCATTCTTGCTTTAAATTAGGCAAAGAAAATATCTAATAAAATATTATTTACCTACTAATCTGTGCCGTAACTTTCTAATACGATCTCTAAGAATTGCAGCCTTTTCAAAATCCAAATCCTTGGCAGTTAATTTCATCTTAGATTCCAATTTTTCAATTAAATCTGGTAGCGCATCTAAAGATAATCCAGAATCTGAATCCTTAGAGCTATGCTCGATTAACTTATCTGTAATAGCAATAAAATCATCATTATTTTGATCTTGATTTAATCTTCTAGATAACTCCAAAAATGACAGTATTGAATTATTTGCTTTTTTACCAGCTGGTTGAGGAATTATCCCATTCTCAATATTGTAAATTTCTTGTATTTCACGACGTCTTTCAGTTTCGCTAATCGCTTTAGACATAGAGTCAGTCATTTTATCAGCATAAAGTAAAGCCAAGCCCTCCACATGTCTAGCTGCTCTGCCAATAGTTTGTATCAAAGATCTTTCTGCTCTTAAAAATCCTTCTTT
>CETG01039145.1_pt1 | contig 43293 bp, 41 predicted proteins | sample 361471 | NCBI WGS metagenome assembly CETG01 (sample SAMEA2622696, study PRJEB7988) | marine metagenome | isolation source: saline water (ENVO:00002010), including | reverse complement strand
TTTTTTAATTATAAAAAGTCTACTAATCTATAGTAACACAAGAACCCGTTACATGATAAGAAAAAATATATTTACATACTAAGAAAATATTAATTTTTTTTCGTTCTTATGATAGGATTTTATTATAAATAATAAAAATTTTTCTCACTTCATGAACAAAAAATTTCTCAATAACAGTGTCACTTATGTAATAGCAGGGCTTCTAATGATAGGTGCATTTTATCTTTTTTTAGGTAGATCATTTGAATCAAGCGAAGAAAAAGACTTAGGGCATTTGGTTCGTATTTCTAAAAGCTCTGAAGGTACAGCTACTCCAGTAACAATTGAAGTTAGTGGAGATAAACTAAAATACACTAAAAATGGAGAAGTTTACAAAGCTTCTAAAGAAGCTGGCACTAGTGTTTATGAAATTATGTCTGCTTCAGATGTAGATCCATCTGCTTATTCAGTTGTTGTAAAAAATGGTGGAGGCGTAGGAACTATTTTTTCAATACTAATTGGTTTATTGCCTTTTATACTGATGTTTGGATTTCTATTTTTTATAATGAGACAAGCACAAGGTTCGGGCAATAGTGCAATGAATTTTGGAAAAAGCAGAGCGAAAATGTTTGTAGGATCAAAGGCAAACGTAACTTTTTTTGATGTAGCAGGTCTTCCTGAAGCAAAGGAAGAACTTGAAGAGGTTGTTGATTTTTTGAAATTTCCTGAGAGATTTACATCTATTGGTGCAAAAATCCCTTCTGGTGTTCTTTTAGTTGGCCCTCCAGGAACAGGAAAGACTCTCATAGCAAGAGCCGTTGCAGGTGAAGCTGGAGTTCCATTTTTTTCAATTTCAGGTTCTGAATTTGTTGAAATGTTCGTTGGTGTAGGAGCTTCCAGAGTTAGGGATCTATTCTCACAAGCTAAAAGACATTCTCCATGTATAATTTTTGTTGATGAAATTGATGCTGTAGGAAGGCACCGAGGTGCAGGTCTGGGTGGAGGGCACGATGAGAGAGAACAAACATTGAACCAAATATTAGTAGAAATGGACGGTTTCGATACAAACAATAATGTAATTGTAATTGCAGCGACAAATAGGCCAGATATATTAGATCCTGCATTATTAAGGCCAGGTAGATTTGACAGGCGTATTACGATTGACAATCCAGATGTTAATGGACGTACAGAAATACTAAATGTACATGCTAAAGGAAAACCTATTGATAAAAAAGTAGAAATGACAGATGTTGCTAAACAAACTCCTGGTTTTTCAGGTGCTGATTTAGCAAACCTTATTAATGAATCTGCTTTACTTACTGCTAGAAGAAATTCAAAAAAAATAACATTGGCAGACTTAACTGAAGCTATTGATAGAGTCTCCATGGGTCCAGCACGAAAATCAAAAGTAATAAGTGATAAAGAAAGAGAACTTGTGGCATATCATGAAGCTGGACATGCTATTGTTTCACACTTTATGCCCGAGGGTAAAAGTATAGGAAAAATAACTATAGTTTCTAGAGGGCATGCAGGTGGATTCACAAGATATGAGCAAGAAGACCAATCTCTGATGACTAAAGTTGAGCTTGAGGCAATGATTGCATCAGCTATGGGTGGAAGAGAAGCTGAAATGATTACTCACAAAGGGGTACTAACTACTGGTGCTTCAAATGATTTTGAGCAAGCTACTAGAATAGCTAGAGAAATGGTTATGAGATACGGAATGATTGAAAAGTTACCACAAAGAACCTATGGAAAAAAGCAACAAGCTGTATTTCTTGGAAGAGAACAAAACGAAGAACAAGACTATTCTGAAGAAACTGCAGTTAGAATAGACAATGAAATTTCGTCATTGTTAGACCAAGGCAAAAATAACGCAAATAAAATCTTAAAAAAACATAAAAAACAATTAGAATTACTTGCTGAAGCACTTCTAAAATATGAAACCCTTGACGCTGATCAGTTTAGGACACTTATGGAGGGCAAAACTCTCAATATAAAAGATTTTACAAAAACTGAACCTCAGGTAAAAGAGAAACCCGAGACCCCTAAGCAAAAAAAAGGATTCCCTGAACCTCAATCTTCATGACAATTTTTGAGAATAATGAAATAAAATTAGATAAATTTGTTTCTGGTTCTCTGAGCAATAATTCTTATCTTATAAGTTCAAAAAAAGACGGAAATGCCATTGTAATAGATGTTCCAGATAAACCCATGGAACTAATTAACAAAATTCCCAGAAATAGACTTAATAAGGCAGAAAATTTAGAAAAAATCAAAGTTCTTATCACACATGGTCACTATGATCATATCGAGGGTCTTGATATTTTAGGTGAAAGATTAGGATTATTGAATTTATACATAGGGTATGTAGATGCAAATTATCTTAATTATTCTGGAAATGTAATAAGACTTAGAAATCAAGAATATATAGAAAATTCATTAATTAAGCTTAATTTGATTTACACGCCTGGGCATACCGAAGGTTCGGTTTGTTATTTTATGAACTTAGGGGATCAAAAGTTCTTGTTTAGCGGTGATACTCTTTTTCCAGGAGGTCCTGGTAAAACTACTGATTCAAGAAATTTCTCTAAGATATTTGAATCAATTAAAGACAAATTATACATACTGCCAAAAGACACTATTATTCTTCCAGGTCACGGAGAATCGATCACTATTGAAGATTCAATAAAAGAATTTAATCATTTCCAATATAAAAATAATATATTTGGAGATATTTCTTGGCAAAATTAAAAGATTTAAAACCACTTAATGGATTATTCCTTTTTTTTACCTGTTCAATTTTATTGATTCTTACCTTACAGTATGTTGACTTGATAACAAATCTTTTTTTTCAATTTAGTAATGAAAATAAAGATGAAACAAATAATTCAATTTTTCCACTTTTGATTTTTTCTATAAGTTTAATTACTTTATTTTTATTTACGGATTTTTATAGAACTAAATTGAATATATCTAGAACAAAAATAGGTAAAATATTTAGTTTAGCTATTCTAATTACAACTCTGAATTCTTTTTTTATACAATCAAGCTTAAGTATTCTTATTCAAATTTTAATTATTGATTTTGGGTGCCTATATTTTGTGTTTTTAATTTCTAAAAGTTACAGTACAAATAAAATTTTATGGTTAGGTATAAAAAAAATTTCAAATCGTGATATTAGGTATTTTTTTTACTACTTTTTAGCTTGGCCTCCTATAATTCTTTGGGGGACATTAATTAATTATTATGATCTAGATTTCTTCAACTCAGACTATTCAAAAACTATTATTGAAATGCTGAATAATAATCTAATACTTGTTTTCTTTTTAGCTTGCATAGTTGCCCCTGTTTGTGAAGAAATTATTTTTCGAGGATTTGTATATAAATTAGTTAAGTCAAGGTATACGATCAAACATGCAATAATAATAAATTCAATATTGTTTGGAATAATCCATTTCGACCCAAGTGCAATTGTTCCTGCTACAATTTTAGGAATATCTCTATCGATTATTAGGCACAAAACTGAAAATGTGATCTGCACCATAATAATGCACTCATTGCATAATATTTTTGCACTTTTTATGACCAGTCAAGCATTATAATGTAGCCATGGGAGAAAAAATTGATATCTGAAGCAATAAATTCAAATAAAAAAACATCTGTTATACCATTTATCACCTGTGGGTATCCTAATATTGATAATTTTGTTGATTTATTATTGAACCTAGAAAATTCTGGGTCCACTATTATTGAAATTGGAATGCCAAATAGTGATCCTCTGGCGGAAGGTCTTACTATACAGTATTCAAGCACAATTTCTCTTCGTAATGGTGTTAATACTGATATCTGCTTTGACATAGTTGAAAAAGCTAGAGAAAAGGGGTTAAGTATTCCTGTTGTTCTTATGGGCTACTATAACAACATAATTGCTTACGAATCTGATAAATTTTTTACGAATGCAAAAATGTCAGGTGTAGATGGATTAATTGTTGCAGACTTACCAGTTTTTGAATCAAAATCAGTTATTGAACTTTCTAAAAAACATGATATGGCATATATCCCATTATTATCAGTTAACTCTTCAGAATCAATTATCAAAGAAGCTAGCTTACTAGCTACAGGGTTTGTATATTGTATTTCTGTTTTAGGGGTAACAGGTGAGAGAAAAGTGATCTTTGATAGAGTAAAAATATTAGCTGATAAGGTAAAAAAATATACTAAAGTCCCTGTTGCTGTAGGTTTTGGTGTATCAAACAAATCCGATGTGAAAGAAATAGGTAGATTTGCTGATGCCGCTGTTGTTGGATCTGCACTTATCAATAAGATAAGAGAATCAAAAGATGATAATATTGTTGATGTAGCTGGAAAGTTTATTTCTAGCCTAACTTAATTTTTGTAAGGAATGTTTAATGTTGGTTAGAGGAGTGAGAGGAGCAACTACTGTTTCAGAGAATACTAAAGAAGAAATAGTTAGTTCTACTGCAGAATTATTAGAAAAGATGATTTTAGAAAATGAAATAGATTCAGAAAATATTGCTTCTATAATTTTTACTACTACATCTGATGTTTATAATGAATTCCCTGCTGTTGCTGCAAGAGAAATACTATCCTTACACTCAGTACCGTTACTAAATATGCAAGAGATAAACAATCCCAATGGATTAAGTGGCTGTATAAGAATATTAATCCATTGGAATACTAATCTAAATCAAGATCAAATAAAACATGTCTACCTAAATGGAGCAACTATTTTAAGAACAGATTTAAAATAAATTTGTGGACAAAAATCAAAAACTTAAGTTAGACTAGTGGTTAGAGAAAAAAAATGAAACAATTTATTTACACATATTATTATTTTAGGCGCTAGAGTCTTTACTTAGTGTGTGTAATTTTCATTAAATAAAAGGCTCAACTAAAGAGCCTTTTTTTTATTAATAAATATTCAAAGGATAAGAAGAATGACAAACATAACAAATATAAATATCAGAGAACTATCAAAATTGCCCTCTCCTGAGTTTTATCAAAAAAAGTACCCTTCTTCAGAACAGCAAACCTCATTAGTTAGAGACTCAAGAGAAACTATAGAAAAAATTATTGAAGGAAAAGATAACAGATTGCTTCTTCTTGTTGGTCCTTGCTCCATACATGACACAAAAGCGGGCATTGAGTATGCTGAAAAACTAAAAGAATTATCCGATAAAGTAAGTGAAAATATTTTTATAGTTATGAGAGTATATTTTGAAAAACCAAGAACAACTGTAGGTTGGAAAGGCCTTATCAATGATCCTGATTTGAACGGAAGTTTTAATATACCTAAAGGAATAGAAATAGGTAGAGAATTTTTATCCGAAATAACCAGTATAGGTCTACCTACTGCTACAGAATTTTTAGACCCGTTCACCCCACAATATATTGGTGATCTAGTATCTTGGGGAGCTATAGGTGCAAGAACTGCTGAAAGTCAAACTCATAGACAAATGGCTAGTGGTCTTTCAATGCCAATAGGTTTTAAGAATGGTACTGGAGGTTCAGTTCAGCTAGCGATTGATGGAATGATTGCCTGTAATGGAGAGCACGCATTTCTTGGTATTGATGATGATGGGAAAACATCAATAGTTATAACGAAAGGGAATAAAGCAAATCATGTAATTCTTCGTGGAGGTGCATCAGGGACGAATTATGATAAAGATTCAATAAATGAAGCTCAAGAATTGTTGAAAAAAAACAATCTAGTACCTAATATAGTTGTTGATTGTTCTCACGGAAATTCTAACAAGGATCATAATAGGCAACCTATTGTTTTCAAGGAAGTAATTGAACAAAGATTAGATGGAAACGATAAAATTATAGGAATAATGTTAGAAAGTAATATTAATCCTGGAAATCAATCATTGGGAGATATTGACGACTTGGAGTACGGAGTTTCGATTACAGATAAGTGTGTTGGATGGGAAAAAACTGAAGAGATAATTTTAGAAGCTAATAATCTACTAAATTAATAATTAATAAATGGATAATTCCTTTGAAGAAATAATTGATCAATTATCAAAAGAAGTTTCTGGTAAAGAAACCTCACTATGCATAGGAACTTTTGATGGAGTCCACATAGGACATCAAAAATTATTTAATGAATTAGTAAAAATTTCTAAAAAAAATAATCTTTTATCCATAGTACTGGTTTTTGAATTACGTCCAAGAGAAATTATTAACCCATCAACAACTAGGCCTTATATAATTCCTTTTGAAGAAAGAATTCAAAATATTAAGTCACAGGAAGTAGATAAAGCAGTAAAAATCAATTTCGATAATAACTTAAGAAATATTTCTGCAAAAAAATTTTTAGGTATCTTAAAAAATAAAATAAACCTAACTTCGTTAGTCGTTAGTGAAGATACAAGGATTGGAAATGATCAAATAAATGGGAATGATCTTAATAAAATATGTCATGAATTATCAATAAATTATCATTCTATAAAGATGTCATCAGATCATGAGAAAATTGTGTCTTCTTCAAGTGTCTCAACACATATCTCAAATGGAGAAATAGAAAAAGCTAATTCTATGTTAGGACGAACTTTCAGTTTGACAGGAAAGGTTGAAACAGGAGATAAAATTGGAAGAACAATAAACATTCCAACTGCAAACCTATCGGTCTCTGATGGTCTAATTATTCCAGGGGATGGAATCTATGCTGCTAAAGTTGAGGTTAATAATCGAATTTATAAAGGAGCATTATCTATAGGAAATAGACCTGTAATAAAAGGGGATGATTCAAGAAAAATTGAAGTATATATTATAGACTTTAACAAAAATATTTATGGAGAATTAATAGAAATATCAATTATAAGTAAGGTTAGAGATCAAGAAAATTATGATTCATTAGAAGAATTAAGATTACAAATTGATAAAGATATTACTCAAATAACAAACATACTAAAAAATGCCTAATTTTAAAAACATAATTGAAGAGTTGGAATGGAGAAATGCCCTTAAGGATTTCACTACAGGAGCTGATACTGAATTAATCAACGGAAAGATAACCTGCTATAACGGATTTGACCCAACAGCTAAAAGTCTTCATATTGGAAATTTAATACCAATATTAGGTCTTCAAAGATTACAAAAGTATGGACACTCTCCTATTGTTATTATAGGTGGTGGAACTGGTATGATAGGTGATCCCTCAGGAAGGTCAGATGAAAGAAAATTATTATCTCCAGAAAAAATAGAAGAAAATTTACAAGGAATCAAGTCACAGTTAGAAAAGTTTCTAGATTTTGAATCAAAAAAAAATCCTGCAAGAATAATAAATAATGCTACGTGGCTAAGTAAGATAAATCTAATTGATTTTCTTAGAGATACAGGAAAATTTTTCAACATAAATAATATGATGAGTAAAGATTCGGTAAAGAATAGATTATCTCGAGATGAAGGGATATCATTTACAGAGTTTTCGTATCAATTACTTCAAGCTTACGATTTTTTATATCTATTTAAGGAGTATAATTGTACATTTCAAATGGGTGGTTCAGATCAATGGGGTAACATAGTCGCAGGAGTAGACTTAATACGAAAAATAAGCTCCAAAAATAAGGCTCATGGGATTACGTATCCTCTTCTGACAACTTCTAGTGGAGAAAAATTTGGAAAAAGTATAGATGGTGCCGTAACCCTTGATAGTGAAGTAACAATACCTTACAAATTATTCCAATATTTTTTCAATTCTTCTGATGATGAGGTTTTAGATTATATAAAATTATTCACTGATATTAATCAAAAAGATTTTGAAGAGTTGACTTCAGTTACGATTAAAGAACCCTTTAAAAGAGAGGCTCAGATCTACCTTGCTAAAGAAATCACACATCTCGTTCACGGGAAAAAAGGTCTTGATGATGCACTTCGTCAAACAGAGGGCCTGAATAAAGGAAATTGGCAAGTACTAACTACCAATGACTATGAAGATTTATATAAAAACTCAGACAAATCTTCTAACCTTCAAAGATCAAAAATTAAAGAAGGTATCACTATACAAAAATTAACAGTTGATTTCGATCTTTGTAAATCTCTAGGTGAATCAAAAAGATTGATTTCACAAGGAGGCATTTCAATTAACGGAAATAAAATATTAGATCCTGAAAAAAATGTATCAGATAAAGACCTTAAGGCCAATAAAATAATAATACTTTCTAAAGGAAAGAAAACTCATAAGATAATAACAGTTGATTGAGAAAATTAAAAATTATCATTAATATCATATTATGAGTATTAAAAAAGAAAAATTATTAATCGTAGATGGTCATGCTATGGTTTTTCGGGCATGGTTTTCTATTCCTGAAAGACTAAACTCAAATAAAATTGATACAAGAGGTGCTTATGGATTTATTAATACACTAATAAAATCCATAAGAGAAAATGGAATCACTCATATAGCTGTATGTTTTGATACTAAAGCTCAAACATTTAGAGATGAAATTTTTCCTGATTATAAAGCTCAAAGACCACCAGCAGATCCTGACTTGCATAAACAAATACCTATAGCTAAAGATTTGTTAGATTCACTAGGTATACCAGTGTTTGAAAAAGATGGATTTGAAGCAGATGATCTTGTTGGAACGATTAGTTCAATAGCTAATCAAAATCATATAGAATCCTTAATTCTTACTGGAGATGCTGACCAGTTACAATTAGTAAATGATCAAACTAAAGTCTTAATGTACTCAGGATTTGGAGATATAAGGATATACGATCCAGAAAAAGTAAAAGAAAGATATGACGGTCTAGGACCAGAATTTGTAGCAGAAATAAAAGCCTTGGAAGGAGATCCTTCTGATAACATTCCAGGAGTTCCAGGTATAGGTAAAAAAGCTGCCCGAACACTATTACTAGAATTTGGGCATTTTCGTGATTTATTCAAAAATTTAGAAAAAATAGAAAATGTTGAGATTCGGGGGGCTAAAAGAATTCAAAACATAATGACAGAAAATGTTGATATTGCAAAAAAATGCCTAGAACTTACTAATATTGTAAAAAATGTTGATATTAACTTTGATATTGGTAAATGTAAATTTTCAGATCATAATATCAGCGAAATAATTAAAGTGTTTGAGAGCTATGAACTAAGAAATAGTCTAAATAACTTAAGATCAATAATTGATTTTGATGATAATTTTTCAGGTAGCAAATCAATCTTGATTAATCATAAGCCTATTCCAAATGAAAACTTGATATTAGTAAATGATCAAGATTCTTTTGAAAAAATGTTTAATGATTTAAATAATTCTGACCATTTTTCTTTTGATACAGAAACAACAGGACTAAATACCATAGACGATGAGATTATAGGAATATCATTTAGTAATTCTGAAAATTTGGCTTGGTATCTAGTAATAAAACATGACAATGAAAATATCTTTTTTAATAAAAATATCTACGAAAAGGTAAGTGAACTTTTTCTAAACCCTAAAATTTCTAAATCTGCTCACAATGCTAATTTTGATTTGATGGTATTGAGAAACTATGGAATAAAGGTAAATAACCTGAATTTTGATACAGTAATAGCAGCCTCATTATGTGACAGAAAGAGGTTAGGTCTTAAGAGTTTATCTGAAGAAATACTTAATATAAAAATGACTAATATCGAAGAATTAATTGGAACTGGAAGGAATCAAAAAACACTTAATCAAATTGATATTAATAAAGTTTATAAGTATGCTGCTGCAGACTCATTAATTACATTCAAGTTAAGAAATTTTTTTATAAATGAATTAAAAAAATTCGATCAAGAAGACCTTTTCTATAATGTAGAAATACCTCTTATTAATGAAATTTTAGATATGCAATTTAGTGGAATAAATTTAGACTTGAATTTACTAGAAAATATGTCTAATAAACTAGAAATAGATCTAAATGAAATAGAAAATACAATTCATAATATTTATCCAGAAAAAGAATTTAACTTAAATTCAGGAAAACAACTAGCAGAAATATTAGTTGAGAATCTAAATGCACCTCCTATAAAGAAAACTAAAACAGGAATATCTGTAGATGCAGAAGTTCTTGAAAAATATTCAAAAGATAAAAATCTAGATGAACGAGTACAACAGATTTCTTCTGGGATTCTAAGATATAGAGAGCTCTCAAAACTTAAGTCAACGTACGTTGATTCTTTACCAAATTTAGTAAGTAAAAAAACAAAAAAAATTCACACAACATTTAATCAAATAGGGACATCTACTGGAAGACTTTCGAGTCAAAATCCAAACGTTCAAAATATACCAGTAAGATCAAAAATTGGAAAACAAGTTAGATCAGCTTTTATAGTAGATAATAAAAAAAATTATCAAATGCTTTCCGTTGATTACTCTCAAATAGAATTAAGAGTTTTGGCTCATTTGTCTAAGGAAGAAAATCTTGTAAAAGCATTTAATAATGGTGAAGATATTCATAATTCAACTGCTAAATTAATGTACGAAACAAATGAAGTAAGTTCCGAACAAAGAAGAATTGCAAAAATTCTTAATTTCGGAGTTTTATATGGGTTAGGTCCTCATGGTGTTGCGCAACAAACTGACTTAACAAGAGAACAAGGAAAACAGTTTATTGATTTATATTTTGGAAAATACCCAGGAATTAAAGACTTTCAAAAACTCCAAATTGACAGTTCAAAAAAAACTGGCTACTCAAAAACATTACTCGGAAGAAGAAGATATCTAGAAGATATAAATTCCCCAAATGCTAGAATTAGAGGTTTTGCAGAAAGAATTGCAATTAATATGCCTATTCAAGGAACAGCTGCAGAGATAATAAAAGTTGCAATGATTAAACTTGGTCAAAAAATAAGACATGAAGGTCTGCAATCAAAAATGTTAATACAGGTTCACGATGAACTGATATTTGAAGTTGCCCCTGGAGAGCTTATGGAACTTGGTTCAATGATTAATGAAATTATGCCTGAAGCTATAAAACTTGACGTCCCTGTATTAGTAGATATAAAAACAGGCTCAAGCTGGGGTAGTTTAGAATAATTTCTTATATAATTAGAATGTTGTTTTAAACATGGAGGGGTGGCTGAGTGGTTGAAAGCGTCTGTCTTGAAAACAGGAGTATCCGTAAGGGTACCGCAGGTTCGAATCCTGTCCCCTCCGCCATAATTTAGCTACTATTATCAATCCACTCATTTTCAAGATCTGATATTTCCTTTTTAATATCGTTATATTTATTTGAAAGTTCTTCTAAAAGTTGAAAATTATCTATATTTTCCAAGGAGCTCATCTTTTCTTCTAATTCTTCTTTCATTACAATCAATTTATTAATTTGATTTTCAATTTTTCTACTTTTTTTATTAGAATCATAACTATTTTTATTTTTATTTCCCTTACTAGGCCTTAATTCATCTTTCAAAATATCTTCATAGTCAGAAATATCATCCATGAATAGATTTACTTGACTGTCTTTTATAACTAGGATTTGATCAGCCACTTTTTCAATAATATCCTTGTCATGACTAACCAAAATTATTGCACCTTCAAACTCATTTAAGGAGTTTATTAATGACAATCTCGAATCAATATCAAGATGATTTGTAGGTTCGTCCATCAATAATAGATCTGGAGAATGATAACTCATCAAACAAAATAGTAGTCTTGTTTTTTCTCCACCGGAGAGATTTTCTATTTTTGTTTCAGATTTTTGCTTATCAAAACCGAATCTTCCTAAAACTCCTCTGATAAATAAATCTGGTTTTTCTGGATCATTTTCAGAAAGAACTTGATATCCTGTTTTTTCTAAATCTAGTTCATCTGCTTGATGCTGAGCAAAATATCCAATTTTTAGATTTCTTTTTTTTATAATATTTCCCTTCATAGGCTCTAAATTTCCTGCTATCAATTTAATAAGTGTAGATTTTCCGTTACCATTTGCTCCAACTAAAGCAATTCTTGAATCATTAGAAATACTTAAGTTAATATTTTTTAGTACAGGAATTTCATCATATCCTGCATCGACTTTATTAATTGTTAGCATTGATGTACCTAAATTATTTGGTTTAGGAAATGAAAAGCTTATAGTTCTATCACTAATAATTGCATCAACCATATCGATTTTTTCTAAAGATCTTAATCTGCTTTGAGCTTGCTTTGCTTTTGTAGCTTTTGCTCCAAATCTATCGACAAATTTCATAACTTTTTGCTTGAAAGCTTGTTGTTTTTTAAACATTGCCTCATGAGCTAAACTTTTTTGGGCAAATTGTGATTCAAATTGATCATAGTTTCCTGTATATAAATTTAGGTTATGATTTTCAACATGAAGGATATGATCAACTGTATTGTTCAATACCTGTCTATCATGACTTATCATTATGAAAGTCCCTTTAAATTCTTTTAAAAAATTTTCAAACCAAACAACGCTTTCGAAATCTAGATGATTTGTTGGTTCATCAAGAAGAAGCAAGTCAGGATCACTGTATAAAGTAGCAGCAAGACCAACTCTATTTCTCCATCCTCCAGATAACTCGTTTATTTTTTTTGATTGATCATCTTTCTTAAATCCAAGTCCTGACAAAATATATGATGCTTTCCATTCATCTTTATAAGCATTTTTTTCATCTAAAATTGATGAAAGTTCAATTATTCTATTTTGATCTTTTGAATTTTCGAATTCTTCTATTAATAATTGAGTTTCAGAATCAGTTGACAAAACATAATCTAGTATAGACAGATTCGTGTTTGGAATCTCTTGTTGAAGAATTGAAATTTTTTTTGTTTTTTGTAAATTAATCTCACCCTCATCTAGGAGAAGGTTTTTATCAATTAAGTTGAATAAAGTAGTTTTTCCAATTCCATTTTTACCTACTAAACCTACATGATAACCTGAAGGTATATTGAAAGACGCATTTTCAAAGAGTTTTCTATTAGAAATTGAGTAAGAAATATTTTTTACATCTAGCATGTAATTGATAAAAAAATGTTATTTTTCTCTTCTAGCTAAGTAATTGTTAATTAATTGAAGAATAACAAGCCATATAGCTGTCGATCCAAAAACAATAATTAGAGCCCAAAAGGCTTGCATATTTACTCCTATTTATCCTGATGATTCTCTTATGATATTACATTCTTCACAATTGATTCATTATTATTAGTAACTTTTTTATAAAAAAAAGTTAATCAAGCAACTAAAATAAAAAATAAAGAAACTTATGCTCTTAAAGTATTATGAATTTAATAAATATAAGATTTAATAAGATAGTTATCATTAAAATTTTTCAATTCTTATGAATTTACACGAATATCAATCTAGAGATTTATTATCTAAGTATAATATTCAGTTTCCAAAAGGAGACTTAGGTACTGATCCTGATGAAATATTTGAAATTTCAAAAAAATTTCAAGGACAAGTTGTTGTAAAAGCTCAAATACATTCAGGAGGAAGAGGAAAAGCGGGTGGAGTAAAACTATGTAATTCACCCGAAGAAGCTAAAATTTTTGCAAAAGGGATTCTAGGTAAAAGGATAGTTACAGAACAAACTGACTCTGAGGGTGTGATTGTTGAAAAATTACTAGTTACAGAACTTACTAATATAAAAAAAGAATTGTACTTATCTATTATTATTGATCCAGATGTAGAAGGTCCATCTTTGATTATATCTTCTGAAGGTGGTACAGATATCGAAAAAACTGCTGAAAAAAATCCTGAAAAAATCAAAAAAATAAACTTTGATCCTTTGGTTGGATTAAAACCATATCAAATTAGACAAATAGCTTCAGAATTAGATATTCCAAAATCATCTACATTATCGTTTTATAACCTACTTAATAACTTGCAAAAAGCATTTACTGAAATAGATAGTACACTAATTGAAATCAATCCTTTAGTAATTGATGATAATGATAATTTGATACCATTAGATTGCAAAATAAATATTGATGACGACAGTTATTTCAGACAAAAAGAAATTTTTGAACTTAGAGATAAAAATCAAGAAAACCCAATGGAAACTAAAGCTAAAGATTTCGATTTGGCTTACGTAAAATTAGATAAAGGAAATGTTGGTTGTTTAGTAAATGGAGCAGGACTAGCAATGGCTACTATGGATGTTACCACAAAATCAGGTTGTTACCCGGCTAATTTTCTAGATGTTGGAGGATCCACCGATAAGAATAAGATTATAGAAGCATTCAAAATATTAGTTTCAGATGAAAAAGTAGAATACCTCCTAATAAATCTATTTGCAGGTATTGCAAGAGCAGATCTTATTGCAGAAGGTGTCGTAGAAGCAGCTAAAGACACAGCATTTAATCTTCCTATAATCGTTTGTATGAGAGGAACAAATTCTGATATAGGATTTAATATCTTAAAAAAATCAGATTTAGATATTCATATTGCTGATAATCTAGGTCATGCTGCTGAATTGTTAACGTCACTAAATAAAGAGAAGTAATATGTTATTTGATAAAAATACAAAAGTTCTAGTTCAGGGGCTAGGAAAAGACGGTAGCTTTCAGGCAAAAAAATCTATAGAGTACGGAACCAATGTAGTGGCTTGCGTTCATCCTAATAGATCAGAACAGTTTTTTGAAGGAAAAATTCCTTTTTTTGAAACTGTTATGGAAGCTAAAGAAAAAACGGGGGCTAATGCAGGTGTAATTTATGTACCGGCTCCTTTTGCTATAGACGCAATAATCGAACAAATAGACGCAGGATTAGATTTAGTTGTATGCATAACCGAAGGTATACCTGTACATGATATGGTCAAAGTAAAAAATTATCTTAATGATAAAAAAACTAAACTAATTGGACCTAATTGTCCAGGTATTATTTCTCCTAAACAAAAAATTAAAATTGGTATTATTCCTGGCGATATTTGTAAATCTGGAGATGTAGGAGTTGTATCTAGATCTGGAACTCTTACCTATGAAGCTATTGCTCAAATAGGAGATGCAGGTTATGGACAATCTTTATGTATTGGAATAGGTGGAGATCCTATTCATGGCACAAGCTTTATAGATGCTCTAGAATATTTTGAGGATGATGAAAGTACAAATTCTATAGTTTTGATTGGTGAAATAGGTGGAACTAAAGAACAACAAGCTGCAGAATTTATAAAAAATAATATTAGTAAACCTGTTGTTTTTACAATAGCAGGAACTACTGCACCTAAAGGTAAAAGAATGGGACATGCAGGTGCAGTTATTAGTGGGAAAATGGGTTTGGCAAGCGAAAAAATTCTTGCTCTAAAAAATGCTGGCGCACATCATGCAAATGATCCTTCAAAAATAGGAGAAACGCTTAAGAGCATTATTTAGCTTTTTCAAGCCAGTTATATAATGCTGTACCTATATTTACTATTCTTGCACACTTGAATGGACCATTAACATATTGAATAATAGTATTTCTAGCATATGAAGACATTTTATTTATCGCATTTTCATCTCTTAATTGAATCATTCTATTGCCTTCTTCGATAGCGATTTTAGATACACTATTAGCTCCTATAGATATTTCTCCATTTTTTTGAGCTATTTGTAGTTGTATATGCATTAGATTAAGTAATTTTGGCCAATATGCGAGATGCCTGAAAATCGTAGCAATTCCAGGATTTGGTATATTGGTTCCAAATTTATTAATTTTTAAAATTTCTTCCCAAACTAAATCAGATATTTCTTCACGTGGGAGTAATCTAGGAATACTTATAGATTTATGACTTATTTTAACAATTGGGTAAGGAACATAGTTCTTGATTTCATCTGTTACTAAAGCAGATTGAGTTAGCAAGTTTAAGCTATTAGATCGATTATAAGCTTTTAGAATAGATTTTATATTTATAAGATCTTCATTAGAAATACCAATTTTTTCTATTTCCTCTAATGAAATAGGTTTTAAATTAGGGAAAGATGCATCTGACTGCAGTCTATTTAACGCTGCCTCAGGTTGACCTGTTTTATATAGTGGTTTTACTGCTTTCCAAGATAAATCTAGATCATCAAATGAATCAGCTAGAATTCTCCATATAGATGTCAGCATAGGAATTTTCATTGTAGAACGAATTTCAGAAAAAATTTTAGCTGTTTCGCCTGTTGCATCTGATTCTGCAAGTGCCGTGACAGTGTCATGAATTTTTTCTTTTTTATTCAGTGTTCCTGTAACTTCAAAATTTTTCCATATATCTGATTTTTTTTTCCTGATTTGTTTATAAAGATTTTCTTTATTAATTCTTTTTATTTTTCTGTAATATTCTTCATCATCCATATTTTATTATTTATTTCCTATACTGAATAACCTACTGATCCATCATTTCTCATAGGTATATTTTGCTGAAGCCTTGTTTCGTAGTTATAGTTTTTTAGATCATTGAAATTCACATTAATTCCTATTCCTAAACAATCAGGAACAATAATAAAGCCTCCATCTCTAGCCCAATCGGTTTTGATAACTTTGTTGATATCTGCTTCATCAATAGTTGAATATTCTTGGGTGATAAAATTAGGGATTGAGGCATCTATATTGCAAGCAGCTGCAGTAATAACTGGTCCAAGATAATTATGAGTTACAACTGCTGAATGATAAGACTCAGCTATTGAAGCAATTTTTTTTACATGTGTAATTCCTCCAGCTAAACCAACATCGGGTCGAGCATATTGACTTCCACCAATTTCGTACATTTCTCTAAATTCCCAAATTGAATGCATTCTTTCTCCATTTGCCATGGGTAATGAAATTTTTTTTGCAATTTCAGATTGAGATTTTATTGAATCAATCTGTATTGGGTCTTCATAAAATAGAGGATGAAATTCAAATAATTCTTCGGCTAAAGCAACTGCATTCATTGGTGTAAGTTTTCTATGAATTTCTAGAATAATATCAACTTCAATGCCAGCTCCTTCTCTTAGAGCAGAAACATTATCCTTGGTTTCTTTAATTAGTTGAGATAAAGACAGAGATTGATAATTATCTGGTAAAGGGTCTATTTTTATTGCAGTAAAACCCTCTTTTACAGCATCAATTGCATTTAATCTTAATCCTTCAGCAGTAGTTCCTTGATCAGCTGCGTCAGGTCTGTCGCTACCCATAAGTAGATGTAATCTTATTTTATCTCTTACTTTACCTCCTAATAATTGCCAAACAGGTGCTTCATAAAATTTTCCTTTTATGTCCCATAAAGCTATATCTACTGCACTAATTGCAGCTGAAAGTATAGAACCTCTAAATGGTCCCATTCTATAAAGATATTGCCAATGATGCTCAGTCTTTAATGGATCTTGACCTATAAGATAATCCTTAAAGCTAGATATAACAGCATCTGTTGCTTCCATATATCCCCAACATGCAGACTGACCAATACCTTCTATTCCATTATCAGTTACTATTCTTACAAAATGACTATTGCCAGAAAGTAATGATTCTACTTTTTCAATTTTCATTTTTGATTTCTTAAGATTTTTATTAAAAGTATCATAATTATTTTTTTTATTAATAGGATAAGATAGAATTTCAATTTATCTACAAAAAAAATAAATGTATAAAGAATCATATATTCATACAAATGATGTAGCAATTAACCTTGCATCAAGAGTAAAACCAGAGAACAAAACTAATATTTTTTTTGTGCATGGATTCTTAGAAAGATGGCAATCATGGATGAAGATAATGGACCTTCTTCCAGAACTATACAATGTTTTTTCAGTAGACTTAAGAGGATTTGGTAGATCTGGAAGAACACTATCATCTCATAAAAGATCAACTTGGGCAAAAGATATATCCAAGGTAATTGAAAATTTAGAGATAAATAATGTATTCTTAGTTGGGCATTCTTTAGGTGGCCCTCTAGTTTCTGCTGTTTCACAAATGAATCCCAAACAAATATCAGGTGTAATATTAGAAGACCCTTTTCTTGGATCTAAACCTGTAGATAAAACAGGTAGAGCATCAAGGGGCAAATTAGTAGCAGAAACAGTTGATAATTCTCATAGTTTAGATGAAGCAATTAATAAGCTTAGAAAACTTAGACCTGATTGGAGAGAAGATATTCCTATAGAAATTGCTACAGCAAGAAAACTAACAGATGATTTTCTGTTGAGAGTTCCAAGAGAGTTCAAAGATGATTTTGATATAGAAGATGTGTATAAAAAAGTAAATTGTAAAATATCATTAAATCACGCCAATCCTGATTTTGGAGGAATAAATTCCACAGAAAAACTAGAAAAAATATTAAAAATAAATCCTAATATTCAGGTCATAGAATGGAAGAATTCTGGTCATAATATTCATAGGGATTTTCCTGTTGAATTTTCAGAAGGACTTTTGAATTATATAGAAAAATGAAAAATTTTATTGAAATTAATACAAAAAAAATTTCTTACTCAAAATATGGAGAAGGAGATCCCATTATTTTGTTACATGGCATAACCAGTTCATCAAATACTTGGAAAGAACTAATTAATGATTTATCTAAAAAAAGAACAGTGTATGCAATTGATTTCAGGGGTCACGGCAACTCAGATAATTTTGATAGTTATATGTGGTCAGATCTTAGTGAAGATATATTATTTTTTATAGAAAAAATCATCAAAGCCCCGTTTGATTTAATTGGACATTCTCTTGGTGCATGTATCGCATCAGAAGTTGCTTCTTTATCTAAATATGATGTAAAAAAATTAATTTTAGAAGACCCTCCTTTTTTTCATGCAAGAAGAGTGGGAACTGAAGGAGTTAGTAAAAGATTTTCATACAATTTAGAATTATCAAAAAGCTCTAACTCAATGGATGATATCTACAAAAAACTTTCTGAAAATACCAAGCTTTCTAATGTTAAGAATCTAGACATTATTGCAGAAGATTTAAGTAACCTAGACTACAAAGTTCTTGAAGAAACTATAGATGGCTCAGCATTATCAAATTTTAATCCATTAGAAATTTTTGAAACAATTTCTAATGTATACACATTACTAATTGTTGGTGATGAAAAAAAGACAGGCAAAGTAATAATTCAAGAAGAAATTGAGCTTATGAAACAAAAAATGAAAAATTTATATATACAAAGGCTAGATTGTGGTCATAACATTCATGAGGAAAAAATAAATGAGTACAAAAAATTAGTATTAGAGTTCTTAGATTAAGGGGAAGCTAATAATATTTTGTAAAATAAGCATAAATATCAAAGTAAATATACCTGCAATAATATCATCCCCCAGTACACCATAGGCTTTAGGCAATTCCTCAAATTTATTTATTGGGAATGGTTTAAAAATATCAAAAAATCTAAATATAAAGAATGATGTTACAAGAGCGATAATATTATATTCAATAAAAATAATTGGAATAAACATTCCTACCCACTCATCAAAAACAACATGATGAGGATCTGGATTTTCCACGGTAATTGTTCTATTTATTGTGTATATACCTATTGGAATATAAGCAACAAGAATTACCAAATTTATAATTAAGAAGTTAGTTTGACTGATTTCTAAAAAATCTATAAGTATCAACTTCGAAATCATAAAAAGAATCAAACAGAACAATGCTGCCCAACTTCCTCCTCCTCTCAAAGGAAAATATCCAATGAAAAAAACAGTAGAAATCAGATTAGAAAAATTTATTTGTTTGACTAAGGACATAATTTTTAAAGATTTTTCATCCACGATAATGAATCTATGGTATTGAGTGATGGTTTGTACTCACATCCAACCCATCCAGAATAACCAATTTTGTCTAATAAATTAAAAATAGCTGGATAATTTATTTCACCCGTTCCAGGCTCATATCTCCCTGGATTATCTGCTATTTGTATGTGTCCAATACTATCTAATAATTTTGTAATTGTTCTAGTGAGGTCTCCCTCCATTATCTGCATATGATAAACATCATATAAAAGAAACGCATTATGGTGGTTTATTTGTTCAATAAGATCCATACCTTGTTTTGATGTATTTATAAAAAATCCAGGTTGATCAAAAGTATTTATAGGTTCAACTAGAGCCTTAATATTTTTTTCTGCCAATTTTTCGGAAGCAATTCTTTGATTTTCAACTAAAGTTTCAAATATTTCTTTATCATCAAAACCTTCAGGTTTTACTCCTATACCTGTATTTATTCCAATACATCCAAGTGCAGATGCATAGCTAATTCCAAGATCCAATCTTTCTAAAAAAAGATCTTTTTTATCAGGTATAAGTGCCAAATTTGCTTGATTAGTATCTGGATCAATTACAGGAAGATTAATAATCACATGCTTCAAGTTATGAATTTCAAGTTTTTCTACTATTTGATCTTTTTCAAGTGAATATGGTGCCTGTAATTCAACTCCCTTAAATCCTGCTTTAGATGCTTGTTCATATCTATCTATGAGTTCATACTCATTGAACATAAACTGAAGATTAGCTTCAAACTTAACCACTTATTTCTCCAATATTTTTCATCCAAGATAAACTATCAGCAGTAGATTTTTTTGGATTATATTCACATCCAATCCAACCATCATAATTTTTATCAAGAAAAGAGAATATATTAGAGTAATTTAATTCTCCCGTACCAGGTTCATTCCTACCAGGATTATCTGCAATTTGTATATGACCTATTTGAGATTTATTTGTTTCAAATGTTCGTAAGATATCTCCTTCCATTATTTGCATATGATAAATATCATACTGAATCTTAACATTTTTTTTATCTACTGCATCAATTATTTCCTTACAGTGATTAGTATTTGATACAAAATAATTTGGGGCATCAACCAAATTTAGGCCTTCGACTAATACTGTTATGTCTTTATCAATGGTTTGTTGTGATGCATAAGAAACATTCTCAATTAATGTATCATTTAGTTCTTTATCAGAAAACCTTCCATCATTAATGCCTACCAGAACAGTTAGTCTTTTACAGTCGAGAAAAGTTGCATATTCTAGAGCTTTATGGACTCCTTCTTGAAATTCTGATTTTCTATCTGGAAAGATTGCTATACCTCTATCTCCAGAAGCAAAATCCCCTGCTGGAAAATCAAAAAGAATTTGCTTAAGATTATTATTTTCAAGTTCATTCTTGATATCTTCCTTTTTATAATCATATGGAAAAAGATATTCAACTCCTTTAAATCCCTTTTGGGATGCTAACATAAATCTTTCCATAAAATCATTTTCAGTAAACATCATGGATAAATTAGCTGCAAAGTTAATCATTTCTTCCTCCTCTTTTATTATTTATTTATAATATCTGGTTCTTTTAAGTAATAATTTGTTTCTTCTTCAAAGATTTTTGCTATTTGAAGTACACCTAAGTCGTCAAGTTTTTTTCCCACTATTTGTACCCCTGTAGGTAATCCATTTACGAATCCACTTGGTACACTTATACTTGGACATCCTGTAACAGTGATTGCATAACAAAGACTCATCCAATCAATATAAGTTTCTAATTTTACACCATCTATTTCATCCACATATTCTTTATTTTTATCAAATGGTAAAACATTAGTCGTAGGAATGATAAGATAATCAAAATCTTCAAAGAAATCTGCAATATTTACATCAATAATTGATCTTTGTGTTTCTGCCAATGAAATATCTAGGGAGGATAATGATAATCCTTTTTCTACATTCCAAATTAAAGTATCTTTCATTTTATCTCTATGATTCTTAATATGTTCTTTATGTGTATTTGCAAAAGAATAAGCTCTATATGTTTGGAAAACATTATCAACATTTTCAAGATCAGGATAATTTTCTTCCATAATAAAACCTAATTTTGAAAAAGTTTTTACTGTGTTGTTAAAATTTTCTGCAATTTCTTTACTAACAGGATAATTGCCTAGGTTATGAGAAAATGCTAATTTTATATTCTTAGGATTAGGGCTATCTAATCTAAGAAATTTCTCAGGGTTTTCGTTGATACTATTTCCTAATCTATTATCATAACCAGCCATAATAGATAATAACAAAGTAAGGTCATCAATATTTCTAGCCATAGGACCATTTACACTATAGTTGTTATAGGTTAAGTCGCTTGGTAATTGAGGCACCCTTCCAATAGATGTTCTAAAACCTACAATATTATTCCAAGCAGCTGGGTTTCTAAGTGATCCACCCATATCACTTCCTTGACAAAGAGGAGACATTCTCATAGCTAGAGCAGTGCCTGCTCCACCGCTTGATCCTCCACAAGTTTTAGTCAAATCATAAGGGTTGGAAGTTGTACCAAAAATATCATTAAATGTTTGAGAACCTGCTCCAAATTCAGGAGTATTACTTTTGCCTAATATTATTGATCCTGACTCCTTAATTTTTTTTACTACAAGATCATCTTCATTAGGAATATCATTTTCATAAATTAGTGACCCCATAGTTGTTCTAATTCCTTTAGTTTTAGTAAGGTCTTTTATAAAAATTGGTATACCTGATAACGGTTTATCAAAATTTTTTTTTGAATCTAATTCTCTTGCTTCTAATATTGCTTGTTCTGGTATAAAAGTACATATTGCGTTTGTAATAGAATCATATTTTTCTACTTGATCGATATGAATATTCACTAATTCTTCATTAGAAATTTTTCTTGAGGAAATTAAGTCTTTCATTTGGCTGACTTTAAGATTTAATATTTCCTTCTTATCATTATCGGAAAAGTTATTCATTACCACCAAACCTTCCCATCAATATCATTAGCTATTTCAGAAAATTCTTTCTCATAAATTCCACTAGATAGATATTTCCAACCTCCATCAGCAAAAATAGTAACGATGTTAGCGTCTTCTAATCTTTTAGACATTTTTACACATGTTGCTAAGGTTGCTCCAGATGAAACTCCAACAAATAAACCGTGGGTTTCCATAACTTTTTTAGTCCAATAAAAAGATTCTTCAGCCTCAACCATTATTCTTCCATCCAATTTATCTAAATCTAAAATTGGAGGGATATAGCCATGTTCAATAGATCTGAGACCTTGAACAACATCATCAGGATGGGGAGCAGTTGCAATTATTTTTATTGAATCATTAATTTCTTTCAATCTTTTACCAACGCCCATCAAAGTTCCACCTGTTCCAAGTCCTGCCACAAAGTGAGTTATGTCTGGCATTTGTTTAGAAATTTCTAGCCCAGTAGTATAATAATGTGCTTTTATGCTTGCCTGATTACCATATTGAAATGGCATAAAATATTCAGGGTTTTCAGAGGAAATTTTTTGAGCAAGTTTTATTGACCCATTAGTACCCTCTTCTCCATTAGAAAAAATTATTTCTGCACCAAAAGATTTTAACAAAGAGACTCTTTCTTGACTAACAGAATCAGGCATAACTGCAATCATCTTATATCCTTTGATCTTCGAGATCATGGCCAAACCAATACCTGTGTTTCCTGATGTAGGTTCAATAATTGTTTGACCCGGAGTAATTTTACCTTCCTTTTCAGCATCAAAAATCAAACATTTTGCTACCCTATCTTTTATAGATCCTGTTGGATTTTCACCTTCGAGCTTTGCATAAATTTTAACACTACTATTTTGGCTCAAAGAAGATAAATCAACAAGACTAGTATTTCCTATATTTTTTAATTGACCTATACTAAAATTGTCTATATTTAATCTTGTTTTCATAGGTTAGCTAACTACTTTAACACCACAAAAAATTTCGTAATCAATCAATTCAGTAACCTCTGGATTATCACCACACAATTTACAATCAGGATTTTTTCGTATTTTTATTTCTCTGAATTCCATTCCAAGCGCTTCTATCAATAGCATTCTTCCTGCTAATGGTTCTCCCACGCCTAATATAAGTTTAATTGTTTCCAAAGCTTGAATGGATCCTACTAGTCCAGGTAATGCTCCAATAACTCCAGCTTCTGCACAACTAGGAACTTCCCCTGGAGGAGGAGGATCAGGGAATATACATCTATAACATCCTTGACCTGGAATATAGGTTGTTGCTTGTCCATCAAAAATTAATATTGCTCCATCAACAAGTGGTTTTTTTAATAAAAAAGCTGCATCATTTACCAAATATCTTGTTGCAAAATTATCTGCTCCATTAATTACTATGTCATAGTCATTCATTATCTGAAAAGCATTAGAAGAATTGATTGGTTCTTCATGAATCGTAACGTTTATATCAGGATTGTGTGCAAGCAATGTTTCTTTTGCAGATTCAACCTTTCTTTTTCCTACATCAGAGTCAGTGTGTAAAATTTGTCTCTGAAGATTTGATACATCTACTACATCAAAATCTACAATTCCAATATTTCCTACACCTGCTAGAGCAAGATATAAGGATACAGGTGAGCCTAATCCTCCAGCTCCTATTATCAAGACTTTTGAATCTAACAAAGCTCTTTGCCCTCTGCTACCTACGTTAGGCATTATTAGATGCCTACTATATCTTTCTACTTGAGCTGGACTTAATGGTGTTATTGACATTTTCTTCTCCAAATATTCTTTAAAAAAAAACCCCCTTTGCTGGGGGTTCGAACAATTATTAAACTATACTATCAATAGTTCGAACGCTCACTATTGCAACAGTTTACAAAAATTGTATTTAAATATTTCATAATTATTATTATATATAAAATTTATTAAATAATATTGATAAAGTAATAAATAAGTATAAAAATATAATCATAAATTATATTCTAGGAGTGTATTATGCCATCTGGTAAAAGACTTGAAGGAAAGGTAGCAATAGTTACAGGCGCAGGAACAAGAGGAGAAATACCCGGTACCGGTCAAGCTGCTGCTATTTTGATGGCTAGAGAAGGGGCAAAAATATTACTTTCAGACATTGATATAAATAATGCTGAAGAAACACTAAGTGTTATAAAAAAAGAGGGTGGTGGAGGTAAAATTTTTATAGGAGATGTAACCTCTGAAAAAGATTGCGAATCTATGATCAATGAAGCTGTAGAAGAATTTGGTAAATTAGATATTTTATTTAATAATGTGGGAGGTCCCGGTAGTGGGATGGTAACAGAAATTGAAGAAGAAGATTGGCATAGATCTATAGACCTTAACATAAAGAGTGCTGTTATGGGTTCAAAATATGCAATTCCAGCAATGGAAAAATCAGGAGGTGGATCTATAATCAACGTTTCATCTATTGATGGTACTCAAGCAGGTTCAACACGAAATGTTCCATATTCAATTTCTAAAGCTGCTATTTCACATCTTTCTAGAATTATGGCCGTTCATCATGGTAGGCAAAATATAAGAGTGAATTGTGTCGCCCCTGGTCATGTATACGGGGCTTTTCCAAATAGATTTAAGAAAATGGATGATGATTGGAGAGACTTAAGAAGAAAAGCTGGACCACTAGGAACAGAAGGTACTGCCTGGGACGTTGGATGGGCGGTAGTATATCTTGCTAGTGATGAAGCTAAATGGGTTACAGGGGTAATATTACCTGTAGACGCTGGGGTGCAAGCAGCTTCTCCTTTATCGATGTGGGATGAGCTAAATGAGGATAAAGGCCCTAGAAAACATTTTGAGTATTAATAATAAGGATTATATACCATATATATCCTCTGCATTTTTAAAAAAGAATGCATCTTTTTCATGATCAGAAAGATCTTTAGTAATTTCTATATATGTATTTATAACCTTTGAATAATCGCTATAAAGGCTATCAACTGGCCAATTTGTAGCAAAAATTATTCTTGAAATACCAAAAAGATTCATACAAGTTTCTACGTAGGGAAGTATTGACTCCTTTGTCCAGTTGTGATCACCCATTCCTAATCCTGAAATTTTACATATTATATTCTCAATCTTGGAAATTTTAGTCATTCCTTTTTTCCAATTTTCAAAATATTCTTTGGTTCTAAAATCAGGATTCCCAGCATGGTCTAATACTATTTTTATGTTTGGAAAAGTTTTTGCTAAATCTGCAAGTTTGTCCATTTCTTCCCATCTAGCTGCAATACTAGATATAAGACCATATTCTTCCTGAATCTTGAAACCTTTTCTGAAATCCTTATCAGTTAAGTAATCTCCATAAGAGAAATCTCTTATCCCTTTAAAATGTTCATATTGTAGGTGTTGCTCTATGACATCTCGTGCATCTTTAGCTTTAAGATCAACATGACCGACTATTGCGTTTGGAATGCCTGTGTTTTTATATACTTCCTCTAGCCATATTGTTTCTTCTACTGGATCAGCTGATCCGATAGCTGCTTGAACATGAATAACCTTATACATTCCTAAAGGTTGTGCTTCTTTTATAAAATCACTAGCAAGATAATTTCTCGTTCCTAATTCTCTTAAAGGAACATCTTCATCCGGTTGCCAGTGACCATAATGTAATTTTGGATGTTTCATATCATAAAAATGAACATGAGAATCTAAAAACTTAAAACCTTCTCTAGTCAATAGTTGCTCCTCCATCAATTACAAGTTCTGTTCCTGTTATATATGATGCTTCATTAGAAGCTAAAAAAAGAGCTCCGTATGCTATTTCCTTTGGATTTCCTATTCTTTTTAGAAGGGAATCATTACCAAAATCTTTATATGCTTTTTCTGGGTCTAAGCCCAATGATTCTATATGTTTATCTGTAGCTCTAGTTCTAATAGATCCAGGGCAAATAGAGTTTACTCTAATCTTATAATTAGCTAGATCCATAGCTAAACATTTTGATAATTGAATTACTGCCCCCTTTGAAGTGTTATAAGGAACAAATTCTGGCTGTGCAATAAAAGATGAAACTGAAGCTATATTAATAATTGAACTATCTTTTCCTTTTTTTAGAGATTCTAAAGACTGCTTAACACAGTTCGCATAACCTATAACATTTACCCCTAAAACTTTTTCCCAATCTGATCTAGTGACATCTTCTATTTTTCCAAAAACAAAAGCGGCGGCATTGTTTACTAAAATATTTATGTCTCCAAACTGATTAATTGAATCCTTAACAAGCTTGTCTACAGAATCTATATCCGAAGTGTCAACTTGGATAAATTTAGCATTCCCTCCAGACTTACTAATATTTGCTACTGTTTCAAGGCCTGATTCTTTTTCTAAATCAGCAACTATTACATTAGCTCCTTCTTTAGCAAAAAGTTCTGCAATTGCTCTACCTATTCCATTCCCACTTCCGGTTATTAAAGCATTTTTATTTTCTAATCTCATATTAGCCTCATATTTCAATCTAAATGAAAAACTTCTTCCATCTCCATCATAGATTCATCAGGAGCTGCTCCTTCAGGAATTTCAAAATATGGAGACATGAGTTCTTGCCATTGATTATTAATTGATTCTTTAGACATTCCTTCTAAGGATTTAGCGAAAGATTCTTCTGCCTCAAAGTAACCAAACATTAATCCATCTTTTCTCATGAACAAAGAATAATTATGCCATCCATTTCTTTCTAGGGCAATCTTCATTTCAGGCCATACATTTTTATGATGATCTTTGTATTCCTGAATGAAATCTTCCCTAACTTTTAATATAAATCCTACTCTTTTCAAAAAAAACCTCTTTGAAATTTAGACTAAATAAAAGTTACATTCTTAGTGTTCAATTTAGTCTGTCTATCAGCTAGGTCTGCAACAGAAATTTTACTCAAATGCTCAAGAAGAACATCTTCAACACCTATCCACAATTCTCTCTGACTGCACGCATCTGTGTGAATACAAACATCCTCATTATGAATACATTCAATGGGAGATAAGGTGTAATCAAGTAGTTTTATTATTTCTGAGACAAACAATTTTTTGGGATCCCTAAGAATCTTGTGACCACCCGTAGGTCCTCTACTTGATTCTATAATTCCTTCTTTTTGTAACTCGTTAGAAATTCTTTGAAGAAATTTTAATGGAACACCTTGGTCTTTAGAAACTTCTTCTGTTTTGATTAAACCTTTTTCTATATTTACAGCAAGATAAACTAATAATCTTAATGCATAATCTATTTTCATGGGTATTAACATACTTATATACTAGCATATTTGTATGAAATTGTTGTTTTTGAAGGTTTTATAGTTTGTTAGATGTAGAAAAAAATATACAATTAGATAATTGGCTTAAAATTAAGATAAACAATAGATATTAAAATGGCAAAAGAAATAAACTTACAAACTGAAAAAAGGAATACTTTTGGTAAGAAGAATAAATCTCTTAGATCGACAGGAATAATACCTGTTAATATGTACGGACTTGGAGATTCTATAAGTTTGCAAGTAGACGAAGATATATTATACAAAACCCTAAAAGAAGCTGGTTACACTACTCCAATTAAAGTTTCCGTTAATGGGAAAGATGAAACATATACTCTAGTGAGAAATGTAGATAGACACCCTGTTACTGATAGACTGGTTCATGTTGATTTTTTGAGAGTAGATATGCAAAAAGAAATTGAGGTGCAAGTTCCAATAGTTCTTATAAACCAAGATTCTGCACCTGGTATAAGAGGTGGAGCAGGAGTTGTAACTCAAGGTGTTTATGAGGTTACAATAATTGCTAAACCATTAGAAATTCCTTCTGAATTAGAAGCAGATTGTTCTATCTTAGAAAATTTAGAAATGTTTGTTTATGCAAAAGATCTTAATATTCCCGATGGAGCAATTCTTATATCTGATGAAGAAGCTCAAATTGCATGGATTCAACCTCCGAGAGTTCAAGAAGAAATTATTGAAGAAGTTTCAGAAGAAGGTATTGAGGGAGAAGGAGAAACTACAGAAGATGGTGAAGGCTCTGACTCAGATTCGGATGGAGAAGAAGAATCTTCAGAGTAAAATAAAATCTTTATTTAGAGCCATTTGAAGGAGCTGATAAATAATGTTTTTTGAAAATGTAAATGAAGCAGCAAAAGATCCTATACTAGGACTTTCTGAAGAATATAATAAGGATAAAAGTTCAAGTAAGGTAAACTTGGCTGTTGGTGTATATCAAGATGATAATGGAAATACAACAACATTTGAATCTGTATTAGAAGCTGAAAAAATTCTACTAGATATGGATATATCTAAGTCCTATAAACCTATTGATGGAGATAAAGGTTTTATAAATAGTTCCATTGAAATTGTATTAGGAAAAAGTCTTCTTAATAACAAGAATTTTTATCCAATTGGATTAAATACACCAGGAGGAACAGGGGCATTAAAACTTGTTTCTGAATTTCTAAAAATTTTTTCTCCAAACTCAAAAGTATGGTTTAGTAACCCTACATGGGCTAATCATAAACCTATATTTGAATCATCTGATTTTTTAACCATGGATTATGAATATTTTGATAAACAAAATAATGTTGTAGATTTCAAAAATTTCTTAAGTAGTGTTCAAAATATTCCAAGTGGTGATATTATTGTCCTTCATGGATGTTGCCATAATCCTACTGGATGTGATTTGAGTGAAGATCAGTGGAAAGAATTAGCCTTTGTAATAAAAGAAAAAAATATTATACCTATATGTGATTTCGCATATCAAGGATTGGGGATAGGTATTGAAGAAGATGCAGCAGGCGTAAGAGCTATGTATGAAATATTAGATGATATTTTTATATGCTCAAGTTATTCCAAAAATTTTGGATTATATAGTGAAAGAGTAGGATGTTTAATTTATAAATCAAATAAAGAAAACAAGTCTGAAAAATTACTTAGCCAACTAAAAAAAACGGCTAGAACTATTTATTCAAATCCACCTGCACACGGTTCAGAAATTGTAAAAATAATTCTTAATGATGAAAGCTTAAAGAATCTCTGGACAAAAGATTTAACAACCCTTAGAAATAGAATTATTAGTATGAGAAGTTCGCTAAATTCTAATCTTAAAGAATTAGGATGTAGCAAAGACTTCTCTTTTATTGAAGATCAAAAAGGCATGTTTAGTTTTAGTGGCATGAGTAAAGAAGAAGTAATTCAACTAAAAAAAGATTTTTCCATTTACATAGTAGAATCTGGGAGAATAAATATAGCAGGAATTACTACAAAAAATATTGAATATATAAGTAATTCAATCAATCAAGTGGTTAAATAAAAAATTATAAATCTCCATCGAGATCCTGAAATACTAAACCAGCAGGTGGTTTAGGTAGAAAATTGGTTACTTTAGGAGGTAAGACCTCTCCTGATTTGACTGTTTCAATAAAATCTTTCATTGGAATAGGACGCATTATAAATACTATTAAATTTTCATTTTTTGAAAGTTCTTTCATAATCTCATTAAGATCAGTTTCAAAAGATATTTTATCTTCGAGGTCCTCATTTATCTTATCCTTCAAGTATTTTTCATGAAGAAAAGAATAATCATTATTTTTTAAGGAGTTTTGATTTTTATAAATAAAAGATTTAGCAGTATTACCTTGTTTGATTATAATTCCAAAGCTAACTCCCTTAGTTTCTTGAGTATCATTTAAGGTCTCGTATAAAGCATTCAAGGATTCAATACTTTCGTAAGAAAAATTTTCTTGATTTATCTGAACAAAGTCATCAGAAATAATCTTTTCTTTATATTCTGAAAAATTTTCATTAAACCTAATGTATCTATGATAAGATCTCGTAACTAATCCCGGCTCATTCATTGAAATAAGCTGAATCATTCTATAATTTATAGATTCATTATCATCAATTTCTCTATATTTATTTATTTTTGAAATATATCTTAGACCCGCTTCATACCTATGATGCCCATCAGCAATAAAGATTTTAGAGTTATTGAAATTTTTGGTAATAAGAGATATTGTTCCCTGATCAGTAACTCTCCATACTTTTATTTTTTGAAGCTCATCAGGTGCAATATCTATGTATGGAACTTTACCTGAAATTGATTTAACTAAATTAGCAATAGTTTCTCTAGAATCATCTTCGTACAAACAAAGTAATGGGCTATAATTTGATTTTGCTATTTCCATTAATTTTTGTCTATCTTCTACCCACTTTTCTCGTGTTTTTTCATGAGGTATGACTATTTTAGATTCATACTTTTCTACTTTGATTGCACATATAAAACCTTTACGAGTAATTACTTGGTCCCCAAACTTAAATTCTTCTTCTGTTACATATATTGAAGGTGAATCATCTTGTACCAAAACTCCTTGTTTTATCCAAGAATTTTGAATTTCAGCTGCAGAGAAATAAGGATCTTCATCCATACCGCGACTTCCAAGCTCTAGTCTTACGGTATTATACTCAGAGATTTCATATAATTTTTTTCTCAAAGTATTAGAGATACTATCAAATGGAGGACATACATTTTTAGTAAGATCCCCAGATTTGTTTTGATTGTACCTTATTCCCTTAAATGGTCTTAATTGTGCCATAATATAAATAATGTAATTTTCTATAACAACTAGAATAACAGAAAGATAAAATAAGTTTACTTTTAAATTATGTTGAAAAAATCCATAATAATTTTTCTAATCTTCTTAGTTTCATGTAGTTCTCAAAATCCTGAAACTGTCGAGGTAATTAAAACTGTAGTCGATGACTCTAAAGTGAATTCTCTTAGCAATGAATTAGATCAACTCAATGATCAACTAAAAGAAAAAGAAAGTGACTACAGAAATAATATTAGTTATCTTGAAAATGAACTTAGAATAATAAAAAAAGAACTAGAAGAAACAGAAGATTTATATGAAGAAGCCACTAATGAACAAATAAGTTCTAATAATCAACTAATTAATTCAAATGATGAGTTGAGAATTTCATTAAATGAATTAAAAGAAGAAAATGAAAGTTTAGTTGAAGAAATAACTGTTCTTACAGAAAAATATGATGATGAAGCTGAAAGCCTTAATCAACAAATATATAATATTTCAAAATCATTAAATGCTCAATTAGCAATCAAGAATAATGAAATAAGGCAATTAAAGTCTGCAAGATTAATACAAGTTGAAATAACAGCAACGCCTACTATAACGCCAACACCAACACTTACTCCTACTCCTACTGCAACTCCTACAATGACCCCTACACCTACAATGACCCCTACACCAAGACCTGGTATCACTCCTACTCCTACACCAATAATGCCTACAGCTACTCCTTTTCCAACTCCTACTCCAAGACCAACCGCTACACCAACTCCTGTATTTTCAGGTGAATATCAAGCATTTAACTCTACAGAATTAGAATTCCCTATGGAAAATCCTATTGGAAAAATGGCAGGTAAAATTGAGAACTTTACAGATTCAAGTAGAACAACCGTAATAAAAGGTATTGAAGGTAAGGCGGTGAGGGATTCAAACAATAATGGAGACTTAACTGATGAATTCAGTCCATTTGTTATGTGTAGCTATGGAAGCGATGTGAGTTTGGCACCAAATGGAATGTTCAATTCTAAATGTAAAGATGGAAGAAATGCAAGAACAGTAGAATATGTTGTAGTTTCCGTTGATAACGGGTCAGTAAAACCTTGGCAATTTTGGAAAAAAGTAACTCCAGAAATAAACCTAGAGATAATTAATGGTAGTATAGGATTCGAAGGTAATGATGTTCTTCATTTTGCGTACAATACCAATCTAGACATTTCAAAATTTTCAACTAGTTATTTCTCATCAACAACTATATATAACGACCCCGGATCATTAAAAATAAAGTCATCACATAATATGCCAATGTTGATTAAAGATTTTGACGGAAATGGGAATATAACAGATTCTGATTGGTACAGAGTAAATGTTACTGATGAATTCAATAATCCAGTATACGATTCTGCAACAGGTAGAGATCTTTCTGAATTCTTTAAGGTAACATCTCCATCTTCATGTAATGATCCTAGTATAACTATGTTGTACACGGGAAATTCTGAAAACATATATGATCAATATCCAATGTTTGATTTTTTCTATTTTGGAATTGAACATTTTATAGAGGAATATATATGGGAAAACTATCAAGATTCAGGTTATTCTCAAACTGCAGATCTTTGCCAATAAATAAGATAAGAATGTAGTAATAGAAACTAATAAAATCTATAATTTGAATATGAACAATTTATATTTTTTATGAATTCTAAAGATATTAAAAATAGGATAGAAATTCTTAGAAAAGAGCTAAACCAAGCAAACAAAGAATATTATATTGAAGAATCTCCTTCATTAAGTGATTTTGAATATGATAAAAAATTCAATGAACTCTTAATTCTTGAAAAGGAAAGCCCTGATTTAATTATCCCTGAGTCTCCAACACAAAGAGTAGGAACTAGTCCTGCTGAAGAATTTAATCAAGTAACCCATACTGTTCCAATGCTTAGCCTCTCTAATGTTTTTGGAGATGAGGATTTAATAGATTGGATTGATAAAACCACAAAAGCAATAGATCAAAATATTTTCCCATTAGTTTGTGAGCTTAAAATTGACGGATTAGCTGTTTCAGTAAAGTATGATGATGGAAAATTATTTCAAGGGGCAACCAGAGGTAATGGAGTCGAAGGTGAAGACATTACAAATAATGTAAAAACGATTAGATCTATTCCTTTAGAAATAGAAGATAAAAATACAATTGAAGTACGAGGGGAAATTTTTTTTCCTAATTCGAGATTTACCAATTTCAACGAACAAAGAGATTCAGAAGGACTAAGTACTTTCTCAAACCCAAGGAATGCTGCCTCAGGTTCTGTAAGACAGCTTGATCCAAATGAAACAGCAAAAAGACCTTTGGATATATTTTTCTATAGTTTATACAACATAGAAGGACAAGAAATATTTGATTCTCAGTATAAATCATTAGAAGAAATGAAAAAATTAGGACTCAAGACAAATAAAAACTACAAAAAAATTCAAAACAAACAAGAACTTTTTGAATACATAGAATTCTGGTCAAACAACAGAGCAAATCTAGATTACGGTACCGACGGAATAGTAATTAAGATTGATGATGTTAAAATTCAAAAAAAACTTGGAAGTACCGGAAGGATTCCCAAATGGGCTACTGCTTACAAATTTCCAGCTGAAATTGTTGAAACCAAAATTATAAAGATTAATTTCAATGTTGGACGAACAGGAGTCCTAACGCCTTGGGCTGAATTAGAACCTGCTTATATTGATGGAGTAAAGATCAGTAGAGCAACTCTTCATAATAGAGATGAGATAGAAAGAAAAGATATCAGGGAAGGAGATTTAGTTCAATTACAAAGAGCAGGAGAAGTTATTCCTCAGATTATAGGAGTTTCTAAAAATAATTTAAGAAATGATTTGTCAAAAAAATTCAATTTTCCCGTGTACTGCCCAGAACCATGTAATAGTCAATTGCTTCATTCAGAAGAAGAAGTTTCTGTTAGGTGCTTAGATTCTTCTTGCCCACATAAATTTGAAAGGCTATTACAATATTTTGCATCAAAAAATTGCATGGATATAGAAGGATTAGGATCAAGAATATGCACGATACTTTTTAAAGAAAATTTCATAACTAGCCTTGATGAAATTTACTCATTAAAAGACAAAAAAGAAGAATTATTAAAACTGGAAGGTTTTGGAGAATTAAGTATTAATAAATTATTAGAGAGCATTGAAAATTCAAAGAAAAAACCTTTTAGTAATTTATTGACTTCATTTGGAATCGAAGGGGTAGGGGTTGAAATAGCAGAATTGATTTCTAGTAAATTTTCGTCCTTAGGTGAGATCAAAGAAGGCTCAGAATTAAATAATTTTAATGAAATTTTAGAAAATTTAGAAGGCATAGGGCCTATACTAGCTATGAAAATTACTGATTGGTTTTTAGAAGAAAAAAATAAAATACTTATTGATAATTTTATAAAACTTAATATTGGTTATCAGAAGAAAGAAACTGATAATAATTCAAATATACTTGAAGGGAAATCTTTTGTTGTAACAGGATCGTTTGATGAATACAGTAGAAATGAGATTGAATCAATAATAAAAATGCATGGAGGAAAAGTCTCCAGCAAAGTATCATCTAAAACAAGTAATTTAATTTTAGGATCTAACCCAGGTTCAAAATTAATAGATGCTGAAGAAAATAATATTGAAATAATTGATATTACAGAATTTTTAAAGCTGGTTACGGACTAATGAATAATTGGATAATATTAGGACTCGGTAATCCTGATAAAAAATATAAAAAAACAAAACATAATGTTCCTTGGTGGGTTTTGGATATTTTAGATAAGAAGTTCTCACAATACAAACAGTATGAAAAAAATGAGGAAAATTATTTCGAAATTCGATTAGACTTTGAGACTTATAGCATATATCTTATTTACCCTTCTACATATGTAAATAATTCAGGATTGGCAGCAAAAGATTTATTAAAAAGAGAAAAATTCTCAATAGAAAAAACTATTATAATTTCAGATGATATAAATCTTGAAGAAGGAAGAATAAGGATAAGAAGAAAAGGTAGTAGCGGAGGACATAATGGACTGAAGTCTATAATAAATCATCTAGGTACAGAGGAATTCTTGAGAATCAAATTAGGAGTAGGAAAACCTAAAGAAAATGAAGATCAAATAAAATTTGTTCTATCAAAAGTAAAAGATTTTGATCTAGTTAACAAAACATGTATAGAGGCTGCTGAAGCATGCTTAAGTATAATCGAAGAAGGAACTAAAAAGGCAATGGAAAAATATAATGGAGAAAAAAATGAGTAAACTTTTTGAACCTATACAAATAAGAGGTGAGAATATAAGCAATAGGTCTTGGGTCTCTCCTATGTGTCAATACTCATCTGAGGATGGATTTTCTAATGATTGGCACATGGTTCATCTTGGATCTAGAGCTGTTGGTGGAGCTGGTCTGGTAATGACTGAGGCCGCAGCTGTTGAACCGGAAGGTAGAATAAGTCCTTGGGATTTAGGTATATGGAAAGATGAACATATTTCTGGGCTAAAAAAAATAACAAACTTTATTAAGTCTCAAGGTTCAACTCCAGCAATTCAAATTGCTCATGCAGGAAGAAAAGCTTCAACAAAACGTCCATGGCAAGGAAGAGGGAAGATACTAAAGGAAGATGGAGGATGGGTTCCTAGAGGACCAAGTTCCATTGCATTTGATAATGAATCACAAATTCCTGAAGAATTATCAAGTGAAAAAGTAGAAGAAATTATAAATAAATTTGTTTTAGCTGCTAATAGATCAGTTGAAGCAGGATTTAGTTGTATTGAGCTGCATTTAGCGCATGGATATCTAGCGCATGAATTTTATTCTCCAATTTCAAATACTAGAGAAGACATGTATGGTGGAAACTTTGAAAATAGAACTATATTTGGAGTTGAAATAGCAAAGAGAATTCGAAAAGAAATAGGAGATGAAATTCCTCTTATCGCAAGAATATCTGTAACTGAGTACCATGATGATGGATGGGATGTAAATTCTTCAATAGAGTTTTCTAAAAAATTGAAAGATTCTGGAGTTGATATGATTGATTGTTCATCAGGTGGAAATTATTCAGATCAAAAGATAGAGCTTAAGCCTGGATATCAAGTACCTTTATCCAAAAGTATCAAAGAAAATGTAGAAATTCTCACAGGAGCAGTAGGATTAATTACTGAAAAAGACCAAGCTGAGGAAGTTCTGGAAAATCATGAAGCTGATGTAATATTCTTAGGTAGAGAATTATTAAGAAATCCTTACTGGACTTTATATGCTTCGGGTGAAATAGATGAATGGCCTTTGCAGTATCAAAGATCTTTTGAAGGATCAAAAAAAATCAACTATATCAGAGAAGATTAGATGTATTCAAAACCAGTATATGGTACAAGAACTTCAGGAATTTCGATTGATCCATCCGCTTTCTGTCCATTTTCAATTATTGCAACCCAAATTCTTGGAAGAGCTAAACCAGATCCATTCAAAGTATGAGGAAAACTAGTCGGAGAAGATTGATTTGATTTATATCTTGTATTATTTCTTCTAGTTTGAAAATCAAAACAGTTAGATATAGATGATACTTCAAGCCACTCTTTTGATCCTGCAGCCCAAACCTCAATATCAAACGTTATACCTGATTGGAATCCTATATCTCCTGTAGATAATTGTATTAGTTTTGAAGATAATCCAAGTCTGTCACACAATGTTCTTGCATTCTCAACCATTTTTTCTAAATGATCCATTGAGTTTTCAGGTTCAACAAACTTAAACATTTCAACCTTAAAAAATTGATGTACTCTCTTAATTCCTCGTATATCTCTTCCTGCAGATGTATGCTCTTTTCTGAAACTTGGCGTTCTTGCTACATAACTTAATGGTAATTGGTCTGGTGCTATTATTTTACCTTGATGCAAGGCATTCAAAGAAACTTCAGCTGTAGGAATCAGCCATAAATCGGTTTCTTCATCTCTATAGAGATTATCCTTAAATTTTGGTAAATTTCCAGATCCAATCATTGTATCTTGCTTAACAAGATATGGTGGATCTATTTCAGAATAGCCAAATTCATCGGTATGAACATCCATCATCCAATTCATAAGAGCTCTGTGTAATCTTGCACCTTTATCTTTTAAAACAAAGAATCTTGACCCTGAAATATTTGCCCCAGCTTCTAAGTCTAATATTTCTTTTTCTGGCCCTATATCCCAATGAGGTATAATAAAATCTTCATTCTTTTGCTGTCCTCTAATGTCTATTTCAATATTTTTAGAATCATCAATACCTACAGGAACAGTCTCATGAGGAAGATTAGGAATCTCAAGCATTATAGACTTAATTTTCTCGTTTATCTCATTTAGTTCAATATCTATATTTTTTAAGCCTTCAGCCAAATTCTTAATAAAATTAGTTTCATCTTCAGTAGGTTTTCTTTTTTCATTACCTATTTTTTTTGAAATTTCATTTCTTTGAGCTCTTTTTTTATCTCCATCAGTTATTAGTTTTCCACGGTTTTCATATAGAGATATAACTATATCTAAATTAGTTATGTCATATCCTCTATTTGAAAGACCTTCAATATAAATTTGTTTGTTTTCTATTATTTTTTTTATATCTAACATTATTCTTTTGATCTTAATTGTGGGAACAATAAAACTTCTCTAATTTGGTCTTGTTCAGTAAGTAACATTACTAATCTATCAATACCTATTCCAAGACCTCCTGTTGGAGGCATTCCGTGTTCTATAGAAACCAAAAAATCTTCATCAAGTCTATCTGCTTCTTGATCACCTACGTTTTTTCTTAAGTTCTCTTGATCTATAAATCTATTTCTTTGATCTATAGGATCATTTAATTCTGAAAAGGCATTAGCTAACTCATGCCCTAAAACAAATGCCTCAAACCTTTCGACTATATCTTTAGATCCTGGTTTTAGCTTTGCTAACGGAGACATTTCAATTGGATAATCTAATAAAAAGGTTGGTTTTATTAGTTTGGTTTCTACTCCTTGAGATATTAGACGATCTAGTAGAACTCCCCAAGCTTCATTAGGATCAGCAACAAAACCTTTTTCTATCATTTTTTCAGCTAATAAATTATTATTTTTAACTTCTAAAAAATCAATCCCTGTATTTTTTATTATAGTTTCTCTTAAATCAATCCTGTCCCAAGGCGGAGCTAAGTCAATAAATTTATCTCCTGCAATTTTAATTTTAGTTGTTCCATTGACTTCTTTTGCAACAAAAGCAACCAAATTTTCAACCATCTCCATAACGGTATTGTAGTCTTCGTATGACTCATAAGATTCCATGGTAGTAAACTCAGGATTATGATCATGATCAATTCCTTCGTTTCTAAATAATCTACCTATTTCATATACTTTCTCAATCCCTCCAACTATAAGTTTTTTTAAGTGCAATTCAGTAGCAATTCTCAAAAAAAGCTTTTTATCTAGAGTATTATGAAAAGTTTCAAAAGGTATTGCTCTACCACCAGCAGGAATATCAACTAGTATAGGGGTTTCAACTTCTAAAAACCCTCTATCATTCATAAAATTTCTTACTGATGAAACTATCTTTGATCTTTTAATTGCAATTTCTTTTGATTCATCATTAGATATCAAATCTAAATATCTTTGTCTGTATCTTATTTCATTATCTTTTAGGCCTGACCATTTATCAGGTAATGGACGAATAGACTTTGTTAGTAATACGATTTCATGAATATCTAGAGTGATTTCTCCTCTTCTTGTTCTAAAAGCACTTCCATCTACTCCCACTATATCTCCAATATCAAGAAGATCTAAAAAATCTTTAGAAACATTACTCTCTTCTTCTTTGTAATGAAGTTGAATTTTACCGGACTGATCTTTTATATCAAAAAAAACAACTTTGCCCATACCTCTTTTAGCAATTATCCTTCCAGATATAGAAGAGGATTTATCTTTTATGTCAGAATTCTCATTCTGAGTAAAAGCATCTATTACTTCAGCGATGTGTTTTCTATCATTTTCCCACCTACTCGGAAATGGATCGATATTTAATTTCCTTATCTTTTCTAGTTTTTCAATTCTGTCTTGAATAATTCTGTCTTCTGAAAGGTTTTCCATAAATTTATAATTATTGTATTTTGTAATTTTATAACTTTTTTTTATATATGCCTAAGTAGATTTTACGTTCGGATTTGTTTTATTATCTAATATTATTGATTTGATTTTTTTTATATGACAGTAGACAAGCCAAAATACCTAAAAACAAATAGATTAACTTTGAAACCTATTCAGATGAGTGATCTTGAGACTATTCAAAAATATTCAACTGATGAGGAGTGGCATAGATATCTAGATTTCCACACAAACGAAAGTGTAAAAGATTTTGTAGAAAAATCAGTTAACACACCATGGAATGAAAATGCGAGGTTTTCAATATTTTTGAAAAGTAAAATGATTGGAGGCATAGGTTTATATATAGAGCAAAAAGATAAAACAGCAGAGATTGGTTATTCACTTTCAAAAAATTATTGGGGTAAAGGTATTATTCCTGAAGCTGTTGAAAAAGTATTTCATTATGGATTTACAAAACTAAAACTAGAAAAAATTTTTGCACAAACAGACTTAAGAAACCTCCCTTCTCAATCAGTTATGAAAAAAATGAAAATGAAAAAAGAAGGTATATTCAGAAAACATATTATTTCTCAAAATAAAAGAAGAGATGTTATTTTTTATTCAATACTGAAAACAGAATGGGAAAATTTTTACCAGCAAGTCTCTCCACCATCTATAACCAACTCAGAACCATTCACCCAAGAAGATTCATCTGAAGCCAAATAAAGAGCTCCGTATGCAATATCCTCAGGGGTTCCTAATCTTCCCATAGGAGTCATATCTAATCGTTCTTTACGAATCTGTTCTATCGAATGTATATCTTCTGTCATAGGAGTATCTGTAAATCCAGGATGAATAGAATTAGATCTAACATTATACTTACCATATTGAGCAGCTATTGTTTTTGTAAAAATTCTTGATGCACCTTTTGAAGCATGATAAGCAGTAGATCCTCTTGCACTTCCTATAATCCCAAAAATTGATGAAATATTGATTATTGAACCTGATTTGTTTTTTTTCATGTTAGAAATAACACTTTGGGTTCCTATCATCACAGATGTTGAATTTACAGCAAAAACTCTATCCCAATCTGATCTTTCCATATCCTCAAAAGTAGACCTTAGAGACATTCCAGCATTATTTACCAAAATATCTATCTTATCCCATTTTTTCAAGATAGTATCTACACATTCTTTCCAGCTCTTTTCATCAGAAACATCAAAATTTCTTGTGATAATTTTTTCTTTTGATGATATTTTTTCTTCTAGTAATCTCAACTTTTCATTATTGGTATCAATGATACAAACACTAGCGCCTTCATCAAAAAATATCTTAGAAATTGCTTCTCCAATTCCTGATGCTCCTCCTGTAACTATTGCAACTTTATTTTCTAATCTACTTCCCATAACAACTCCTGAAATTAAATAGCTTAGAAAAACTTTATCATAAAAAAAAAATAAATTATCATAAAAAAAAAGAAAATTAAAAATGGTACAAAATCCAATCAACTTTGGCTCGAATAAAAAAGAAACTAAAACAGAGAGACCTTGGGGTAGTTTTGAGATACTTTGTAAAGGTCCAGGTTATCAATCAAAAAGACTCGTGGTAAAACCTAAAAGTAGATTATCTCTTCAAACACATAAACACAGAGACGAAGAATGGGTTATTGCAAGGGGTACAGCAAGAGTAACTATTGGTGATAAGCAGATAGAATTAGGAAAAGGTGAATCGGCAAGTGTACCTAGAACTGTCGCTCATAGAATTGAAAATATATCTGAAATAGACCCCCTAGAAATTATTGAAGTTCAAATAGGAGACTATATTGATGAGGATGATATTGAAAGATTAGATGATGATTATGGAAGATAAATCTACTGATTCTGTTCCATAGTTATATTTTCGTTCTCAGATTCATCAGGATCATCTAGCAAGTCCAGACCACTTCTTACCTGACTTAAGATTGTTGAAATCCTTTCTTCCAAAGCATAAAGAACTTCTTTAGCGTAATTATCAGCACCATCTCTTCTATCAGCAGATATTTGTTCAGACTCATCCAGCATCCTTGCAGATTCTTGTTGAGCATTAAGAATAATTCTTTCAGATTCAGACTGAGCTTCAGATATGATTTCTTCAGATTTTCTGTTAGCTCCTTCTACAATTGATGTTTCTTGTATCATCTCTTCTGCTTTTTGTTCTGCTTCAGAAATAATTCCAGCAGCATCTCTTTTAGCAATCTCTCTCATTGTAGAGGCTTCTTCGTCAGCGTAATTCCTTATCCTTGCAGCTTCTTTATCTGCTTGATCTATAATTGCCTCTTTTTGCCTTGTAACCATCCCTGCTTCATCTAGCTCAGTAGGTAAACTTGCTATAATTTGGTTTATTATCTCAACAGCTCTTGGTTTATCTAAACCTTTTCCTGGTATTAAAGAACCAGAATCATTGATTAATTTTTCTAAACCTTTTAATTCTTCAAAAATATTCATATTTCCTCCAATAAATAAATTCTAGTCCATTAATACACTTAATTACTTTAACTTTTTAAACGGATTTTTTTATTCTTTCCAAAAAAGGTGTAAGTACATGATCAGGTACCAAAGAACTAACGTCTCCTCCTAATATAGCTATTTCTTTGACTCTACTCGAGCTAACATATTGATATTTTAAGGATGAAATTAAACAAACAGTGTCTATTTTTGAGTTCATTTCTCTATTCGTTAAAGCCATTTCTCTCTCATATTCGAAATCAGCCCCAATTCTTAACCCTCTTATAATAACACTTGCACCTAATTCTTCAGCCAAACTTACAGTTAACTTATTAAATTTTGTAACGTTTACATTCGGTAATTTTGAGATAGATTTATTAATCATCTCAACTCTTTCATCAACATTAAAAATAACATTCTTCATAGAACCTGAATAAACACAAATAGTTACTTCTCCAAACATCTTAGAAGCTCGTTCGACTATGTCAAAATGACCATTAGTGACAGGGTCAAACGTTCCTGGATAGATTCCTTTTATCATATTACTTTCTCAAAAAGAAAAAACTGAAATGGATGTGTCTCCATATTTTTTTTCCTGTTTCTTTTTAAATAGTTTATACTCATCTGCTAATTTTATTCTAGAAGAATGTTCAGCAAATAATCTAGTTTCTTTATGTACAAGACTATAATCAATTAACTGTTCAAATACTTTTTCAAAAGGCTTTTGATCATATGGAGGATCAACAAAAATAAAATCAAAAGTCTCATTAATTTTATTTAGTTGAGTTTCACAATTGCCCTTAAGAGCTGTAGTTTTTTCCTCAAATTTAAGTTTTTTGGTCTTTAATTTAATCTTTTGTATGAAATCTTGATTTCTGTCAAAGAAAAAACAATGCTTTGCTCCAAGTTCCAAAGCTCTTATTCCAACAGAACCGGTACCTGCATATAAATCTAAAAAATTTTTGCCCTCTAAATTAGAATGACCCATCATCGAAAAAATTGCTCCTATGACTTTAGAAGTAGTTGGTCTTAATCCCAATTCACTATATTGAGGTTTTTTCAAGAATCACATCCTCACTCATAAAGTTTTTCTCTAAATTTTCTAAAAAATAAAGAATTATTATTTCAATATCTTCATTAGATCTAAAAATTTTTTGCCTTAGTTCTTTTGAATTTATTAACCCTTTGGAATAGTAAGAAAGTTGTTTTTTTATCTGTAAATCTATATTTTTTTCAGCAAAAAATTGTTTCATATAATCGATATGTATCTTTATGTCATTAATCATTTTTTTTATTCTTTTGATCTCATCATGCTTTTGAAATTGAGGATTGAAGATCCATGGATTACCAATGGCACTTCTTCCGATCATCACAGACTGACATCCAGTATTTTTAATCATTAATTCTGCATCCTCAAAAGATTTTACATCACCATTTCCTGTTACTGGTATGTTTATGTTATCAACAACATTTTTTATTATTTCCCATTTTGATAGACCTTCATA